>Ga0187886_1000193_pt1 | contig 84616 bp, 74 predicted proteins | sample June2016WEW_20_1_FD_133001 | JGI IMG/M metagenome (GOLD analysis project Ga0187886, IMG submission 133001) | Peatland microbial communities from SPRUCE experiment site at the Marcell Experimental Forest, Minnesota, USA - June2016WEW_20_150 | ecosystem: Environmental > Terrestrial > Soil >... | reverse complement strand
CGACGCCCACCACGCCGTGTTCGAGCCCGCCCGGTTCAGCCTCCTCGACCTGCAAAAGGCCCAGATCTTCTGCCACAGGAAGTTCTACTCCCTGAAGCAAACGCTCCGGAAGCTCCTCGCCCGGGAGTGGCTCAGCGTGGCCGTGGCCCATTACGCCCGACGGCTCAACCGGATGTGGAAGCGGCGCAACAAGACCTACCTCAAGGTCATCGCCCTCCTGAGGCCCCGGCCCGGCGGCGCCAGGATCTCCATCGACTATCAGGAGGACATCCGCCTCGAAAAATGAGGGCCGGACGGCCCCGGCAAATGTCCTTTGTTGAATTTCCCCCCCGGATGTGGTTTAGTAGACGTTCGTCCATCACGAAGGAGACAGCGATGAGGAAAGTCATGATATTGACCTTGGCCGTGGCGCTCGCCGCCGCCTGCTCGCCCAAAAAGGAGGCCCCGATGAAGTTGGCCGCGGGGTCCCCGGCTTACCAACTGGCGAAAGACCTGACCGGCACCGTTCCCACTCTTGACCCCGAAAAGGTGACCCTCGTGGTCACGTCGAAGAAATTCGATATTTCGGCCGGGGACGTCCTCCAGATGTTCCTCGAATCCATGGGGACCCAGGCCCAGGGGGTCAAGAATCTGGACGCCCAGAAGATCAAAACCGCCGTCGAGAGGGCCGGCGTCCAGATCGGGGAACGGAAGCTCCTGCTCGAAGCGGCGGCCAAGGCGAAAAAAGCGGTCACGCCGGACGAGGTGGCCAAGGCCCTGGAGGCCCAATATACCCGGGCCGGAGGCGAGGCCCAGTACGTGAAGCAGCTGCAGACCTACGGCATCACCCTGGACTATATCAAGAAGGGCATCGGGGAAGACCTGACGATAGGCAAGTACCTGGACACCGCCTTGGCGGAGAGCGCCAAGGTGACGGACGCTGAGGTCCAGAAGGCCTACCAGGAGGACAAGACGGCCACGGTCCGCCACATCCTGATGCTGACCCAGGGGAAGAGCGCGGCCGAAAAAGCGGACATCCGGAAAAAGATGGAAGACATCCTGGCCCGGGCCAGGAAGGGCGAGGATTTCGAGGCCCTGGCCAAGCAGTATTCCGAAGACCCGGGCTCCAAGGACAAGGGCGGCCTGTACGAAGACTTCGGCCGCGGCAAGATGGTCAAACCGTTCGATGACGCCGCCTTCTCGGTCCCTGTGGGCCAGATCAGCGGCATCGTCGAAACGACGTACGGCTTTCATATCCTCAAAATCGAAAACCGTAAGAAAGAGACCCAGCCCCTGGAGCAGGTCAAGACCCAGCTCGAGTCCCAGCTCAAGCAACAGAAACAAAACGCGGCGTTCGAAGTCCTCCTGACGGGATTGAAAAAGGATGTGAACTTCCAGGTTTTCCCCATCAAGTAGCCAGCTTTTTTGGGGGTCGGACCAGAATATCCTGTTGATAATAATATAATTAATATCTCTTTTTAGGTCTTTTTTGGTCTTAAGTCTTTGTTTCTGAGGCCAAAAACACGGACTTAAGCCTTCAGTTACGGCCCCGTTTTCATTAATCTTATCGCTTATCAACCAGTTAGGTTGGTCCGACCCCGAAGAAGAGGCGGCCGGCGTTCCCGCCGAGGATAAGGGCCTTCTCGGCGGCCGGGATGCGCAGGCCGTTCACCCGCTCTAGCGACATCCTCAGGTTGTCTTTTCCGTAGGGCGTGTCGGAGCCCAGCAAAAGCCGTTTCGCCCCGAATATCCCGAGGGCCCTCTCGACCAAACGCAGGGGATTCAGGTTGGGAGGGGAGATGTCGAAATAAACATTGTCGAGCCGCGCCCGGTCCGCCGCCGCGAAGACCTCGAGGCCCAGCAGGTGGGCGATGACAAAGATCGTCCCCGGATGCGCGGCGGCGAGGGCGAGAAGGCCGGCGGCGTCCCGCTTCGCGTAGAGGTGAATGAACACGGGGAGCTTCCGTTCACCGGCAAAGCGGGCCAGCTCGTGCATCCCCGGAGAATCGGACGGGACCCGTTGAAAACATTGATGGACCTTGAGGGCGTTGAATTTCCACTCGCCATAACACGCCCCGAGCCCGCCCAGATCGCCGGGGCTGCCCGGATCCACCCAGTAATTTTGGGCGATCCTCCGGGGATATCGCCGGGCCAGCGAGGCCACGTAGGCGTTGCTCCCGGCGAGGTCGGCGTGCCTGGCCACGTAGCCGGCCGTCAGCCGGAGGAGCCGGTTTCCGGGCAGGCCGAGACCGCGCTTCCGGAAGATCCTGGCCAGGGGCGGGACGGGCCATTTCCGGGGCTCGTTGACGGGCCCGGGACACAGGATGACCTTGTCCACGCCGAGTTCGTCCAGCGTACGGACAATGTCCTCACCCCGGTAGAATTCGCCCGCCGAATGAGCGTGGCCGTCGATGATCATGGGTTGGGCTCCTCTAGCCGCGGCCAAACATCCTTTTCCCGGTGTGGTGGACGGCGTCGCCGAACGCCCGCATGAACGTCATCTCGTCACGATCGAGCGGCCCCTTCTCCCGGATGTCTTTCATATTCTCCTCGAACTGGCGTCGGTTCGAGGGGGACATCAGGCAGACGTGGACAGCCGGGTTGGACAGGACAAAACGGTAGCATTGTCCGGCAGTCGGAACCGGGTCGTCCTTCGGCCATTTCGCCTCGGGCGGCCGCCGGATGAGATACCGCCAGCGGGTCGCGGTGAAGCTCGTGACTCCGGGGTCATGCGCCGCGAGGTACGGGAAGATATCCTGTTCCGCGCCCCTGTGGGCGGCGTTGTAGCGGACCATCAGGATGTCAGCCAAGCCTTCCGCGGCCAGCCGCCCAGCGAATTTCCGGGCGTGCGTCGAGAGGCCGATGAAGCGGACCTTGCCGCCGTCCTTGAGCCGGTGAAATCTCTCGATCAGGGCTGGCGGAAAGTGTTTTTCTTTGGTGACCCCGAGGAACATGAAGACGTCGATATAGTCCGTGCCCAGCTGGCGGAGGCGTTTTTCGAGGGTCCGCTCGATATTCGGGTGGCCGAAAAGAAGGTTATAGGCGCCGGTCGCGACGACGAATTTCTCACGGCGGCTCTTCATCTCTTCCCACAAGACCCTCGTCATCTGCGTGTCGACGCCGAAGCAGAAAAAGTAGTTGATGCCCTCGTCGATGGCGCGGCGGACGGTGTCTCGCCCCGGCCGGTACGTGGCGGACAAGCCGACGCGATGGACCGCGAGGCCGCTCCTGCCCAATGTCGTATGAAGGAAATCGTCCGCCATCATTAATCTCCTCTGTCCCATCGATCCAAACAACAATAAATGGTAAGCCCCAAGAAGGCAAGAGGAATGGCGGTTCGTTGAAAAAAAGGCTATTCGCAGATTCATGCTCACGGGACTTCACGCAATCTTCACAAAATCATCATCAAAGCTTCGTTGTCCATGTATTCCTTTTCGGTATGCTTCCGGCTGAAGGAAGCTTATGAGAGCGGAAGTTCTTGTAACCGGCGGAATCGTGCTCTAGAATAGTGACAAGTCATCAGGAAGGGGCAAGAGACAGATTGGGCGTGGGGTGAAAGGCCCGATGCATCAGCGCCGCAGAATCGTCCTGCTTTTCGGGGTGGGGATCGTCCTGCCCAGCCTGTTCTTGGGATATCTGGCCTTCCGGGGCATTCAGAATGACCGGGCTCTGCTCGAAAAAGAGAAGCTCGACGAAACCCGGCGGATCGCCGATAGTGTCATCCGGACGGTCGATGACACGATAACGGCTGTCGAGGGAGCTCTTTCGAAGACGGTCACGGATCACGCCGTGACATCGTCAGCAGGCTTGGCTCCCGCCCTTGAAAAACTGGCGGCCGGAAACCCACTGATTGAGCAGTTCTTTTATCTGCAGGATTTCCAGGATATCCGTGTCCCCATCGCAAGGCTATTGTACGTCCGGGACGGCTCTCGGGTAGTCAGCCCACCCCCTCCCGCCGATCCCCGCCATGACTCCGAATTCCGAGTTGCCCAGCGGCTAGAATTTCAGCAAAAAGACTTTCCCAGGGCTCTGGCCGCTTATCGGCAGGCTCTGAAACACGCGAACGATCCTCGCCGCGAAGGGATGACCCTGAACGCCGTGGCCAGGGTCCAGCGAAAATCGTCACGTCTTTCTGAAGCCGTCGCGACTTATGAAAGTATCGCTCGAAAATACGGCGGCGTTATCAGTCCGGAAGGGATACCGCTCGGGCCCGCGGCCCGCCTGGAACTCTGCTCATTATACCAGGAGCTTGGAGACTCCGCGCAATCCCTGCAGAGGTCTCTTGAATTATACAGATTTCTTGTGCACCGGGATTGGCCCCTGGAAAATGCAGAATTCGAGTTTTTCGTCCAGCGCGCCAAGGGGCTTATCGAAGAATTCTTTTCAAGCCCACCGCCCGGACTCGATCTTACGTCATTCCGAGCTGAATTCCAGAATCTCGGAGCCACCGAAACGGAGCAAAGACAAAGAACAGAGAGAATGATCGTTTTCCAAGAGAGCGCGGCGGCGGCCCTGGAGGCGAAGACCGCCGGCGGCCCGGAAGAGGCGAGCCGCCCGTTTGTGAGACTCGCCTTGGATCTCGGGAGGTTCTCGTATCTCGTCTCGATGCGAAGGCCATCAGCTCGAGCAGACAACGCGACAGACGAGGCCTGGGGGATTATCATCGATGCCGACTGGCTCCGCGAGAATATCCTCCGGCCGACCCTGCGCGATCACCTCCCATCCGGAGAGACGTTATGGTCCGTCAAGGGAAGAGACGGCAGGGTCATGCTGTCATCGGAAAATCCTGCCTCGGGGCCGGTGACATTCAGGACAAATTTCGCCTCGAACACGCCTGACTGGACCCTGGAATTCCATCAGCCACCGCCCCGCCTCATCAAGACATTTCTACTGTCGCGACGGGGTCTTTATTCTTTTGTGTTCCTCCTGCTCGCCGGCATCCTGGTCTTCGGGCTGATCCTGACCATCCGTGCCGTCTCGCATGAGCTGGAGCTGGCCCGGATGAAATCGGATTTCGTCTCGACGGTTTCCCATGAGTTCAAGAGCCCCCTGACCTCGATCCGGCAGCTCGCCGAGATGCTCCAATCGGGCCGGGTGCCCTCCGAGGAGCGCCGGCAGAAGTATTACGATGTCCTGCTCGAGCAAAGCGAGCGGCTGGCGTTGCTCACGGACAACATCCTCAGCCTGGCCAAGATCGAGGAGGGCCGGGCGGAATTCGCGTTCGAGAGCACGGACATCTCCTCGCTATTGGCCGAGGTCGTCTCTTCCATTCAAGAGAGGGTGCGACATGAAGGCTTCGACATCGGGCTGAATGTCGAAGGGCCGCTCCCCCTCCTGGCCGTAGACCGTACGGCCCTATCGCAAGCCGTAACCAACCTGATCGACAATGCCATCAAGTATTCCGGGGATTCGCGAAGAATATTGGTGAGCGTTATACTTGAGGAACAGGCCCTAGCGATCACTGTGCGGGACTTGGGCGTCGGCATCAAAAAGGAAGACATCGACCGGGTTTTCGAGCGTTTCTACCGGGGTGGCGACGAATTGACCCGGACGGCCAAGGGTAGCGGCCTCGGGCTGACGCTGGTCAAGGAAATCGTCGAAGCCCACCGGGGAAGAGTCCATGTCGAAAGCGAACCCGGGAAGGGTAGCGTGTTTACGATCCGGCTGCCACTTGCGCAAAAAGAGGGGGGCTGAGATGACAAAGATCCTGATTGTTGAAGACGAGGAAAGCATCCTCATGCCGCTCGAGGACAACCTCAGGCTTGAAGGGTATGAGGTTTCGTGCGCGAGGAATGGCCTCGAAGGCCTAGCCATGGCCGGAGAGCATTGCTACGACCTCATCGTCCTCGATATCATGCTGCCGAAGATGGACGGATTCGAGGTCTGCAAGCGGCTGCGCCAGGACAGGGTGATGACTCCGATCCTGATGTTGACCGCCAAGAGTCAGGAGATCGACAAGGTGCTCGGCCTCGAGCTGGGGGCCGATGATTATGTGACCAAGCCGTTCAGCTCCCGGGAGCTTCTGGCCCGGGTCAAAGCCCTCCTCCGGAGGGCGAGCAAGCTCGTCCGGGGCATCGATTTCTATCGTTTCGGCGACATTGAGCTCGATTTCGTCAAGTACGAGGCGAGGAAAGGGGGACAGCCGGTCCCCCTGACCGCGCTCGAGTTCGCCCTGCTCCATTTTCTCGTTCAGAACAAAGGGCGCGTGGTCCGTCGGAACGATGTCCTTGACAGAGTCTGGGGCAAAGACGTCTATGTCGATGCCCGGACCGTGGACAAGCACATCTCGCTTCTCAGAAAAAAGTTCGAGGACGACCCCCAGAAGCCAGAGTATATCTTGGGTGTAAGGGGCGTCGGATACAAGTTCGTGGGATGACGGATGTTCACCGAATCTTCATCGAAGAGGGGCGAAGGCTTCATGCAAACGACCCGGCGTCCGCCTATCATTCCTCATGGAGAAAAAACATGAGGAGGCACGAACCATGAAAACAAGATTGATTGTGTCCGCCGCAATCGCCGCGATCTTGGTCTTGGCGCTTTCGGGCGCCGGCCAGCAAAGCGCCGAGCAGCTCTACAAATCGGGCCTTTACGAACAAGAAGTGGGCGGGGACCTGCAGAAGGCCATCGGGATCTACCAGGAAATCCTGAAGCGGTTTCCGGAGAGCCGTGAAGTCGCCGCAAAGGCTCTCCTCCATATCGGGCTGTGCTACGAAAAGCTGGGCAACCAGGAAGCACAGAAAACCTATCAGCGCCTCATCGCCGACTACCCCGGGCAAAAAGAAGAGGTGGCCCTGGCCAGGGAAAGACTAGCCGGGCTCGCGAAGATTGCAGAACTTGCCCCTCAGAAGCCCGTTTTCCGGAAAATACAGACTCCATTCCGTATCTCTCAATGGAGCGGGGGGTGTCTTTCTCCGGACGGGAAAACGCTCGCCTTCGGTTCTCAGGACTTCATCTGGACTGTCCCGATACCGGGAAAAGTTGATCCCGACCTTGCCGGGGAACCGAACAAACTGCCAGGAACAGAAGGTACCCTGGGTCAAGGCCTGACCTGGTCCCGCGATGGCCATTGGATCGCTTTCAGCCGAGCTTTTCATCGGGTCGGCGGAGGATACATCAGGTTCAATCCGGCGGAGGCCTATATTGATGTCATCCCCTCATCGGGCGGGGAACCAAAGAGGATAGCTATCCCTCAGTGGGTCACCACGCAGGGCGCGACGAACCGTGAACTCTGTTTGTCGCCGGATGGAAAAACCGTCGCTTTTGATACAAAAGGGCAACTCTATACCGCGTCCATCGAAACCGGAGAGATCAAACAACTCACAAAGGATGGAGGAATGGTGCCCTCTTACTCGCCGGACGGCACGAAGATCGCATATTTAACGCCCATAATTATGCAAAAGGACCCGCCTCTCCCCCGAAACGAACTCTGGGTGATCCCTGCTGCCGGCGGCGACCCGGTGAAAGTCAACGGCGATCTGCCGGAATTAATCAGAAGTTCCCTCTGGTCCCCCGACGGAAAGATGATCGCCTATCTCCGGCATTACCCTTCGACGAAACCGACTTCGGAGGTCTGGATCGTCCCCTTGTCGGATGAGGGGAAGCCCATCGGAGCACCGGTTCGAATCAAGCTTCCTCTTTTTTCCCGCGAAAGATTGACGGGCTGGACGCCGGACAATAAGATCGGACTCCTCTTCGAAATCCCCTTTCATGATTATGTTTATACAGTCCCTGCCTCCGGCGGAAAAGCCAGCCAGGTCAGTCCGCTCGACGGCCTCGCCGACCATCCCCAGTGGTCGCCGGATGGGAAGCGGATCTATTTTCGATGGGAGGACGGCCGACTGGCTTCCGTGCCCAGCGAGGGAGGTGAGCTAAGCGTTCATCCCTCTCTCAAAGGCGCCCTGAGCTCCGGATTCTTTATACCCTATCCAGGAGGAGGAAACGCTGTCTCGCCGGATGGAAAATTGGTAGTGTTTTCAGCCGGAACGGCTGGAGCTGAGGCTCAGATATGGACGATTCCGGTCGAGAGAGGAGAGCCAAAGAAAGTCACAAACGGAAATCGTCCTCATTTTCCATGTTGGTCACCGGACGGAAGGTGGATCGCCTACCTGGACTCTGTAGCCGTCGCTGACAAGAAAGATATCACGGCGATATTCAGAGTTCCGGCGGAAGGCGGAGAGGCCAAAAAAATCACGACTGATTCCGTCAAGGTCGCGTGGGCCGATCTTGACTGGTCTCCGGACGGGAAATCGTTGGCCTACTTTTCCAAGGACGCAGACGCTCTGGCGGGCACTTTAAGCGTCATCCCGCTCGAGAGCGGCGCGCCGCGAGTGGTTTGCCGAGTCCAGGAGGTCAGCGGCCATAGCGATCTGTCCTGGGCGCCGGATGGAAAGAACATCGCTTTTGTCTCCGAGGACAAGATATGGGTCGTCTCGGCGGAAGGCGGCGAGCCCGTCGAAGTGAAGACGGACGTCGATGCTGAAGCGCTCGAACTTGACTGGTCACCGGATGGCCAGAAAATCGCTTTCACCGGCAGGAGCGGTTGGGATAAAGAATTCTGGTTCATGGAGGACTTTCTGCATTTGTTGAAAAAATGAGGCGTGCCGCGCGGAGTTCTGGCAGCTGATGCACTGAGCTTTTACGCTCTTCCGGTCCTTCCTGCCCCGGCCGGTGGCGTTCCGGTTTCCATATCAGAGTCGGACCTCAATAACAGATTGATAATACAAAAATTCGCTAGAAATTGGGCCCGCGGCTCGTCTTAAGTCGTCGCTTTTGACCCTGTTTCTCTTTACTTAACCGCCACCTCATACAGCGATACGCTGATCGCGGGCACGGTCACCTTCTTGCCGAACGGCGTCCCGCTCTTCTCCTGGATGACGACGGCCGGCGGTTTCCCGGGCTCGTTGTGAAGCTGCGGGTCGGCGCCGGAGATGAGATACAACGTGGCCGTTTTCCGCAGGCCGAGCCGGCCGAAGTCGAGCTTGACCGTCTGCTCGGTTTTGGTCGGGTTGACGATCGAAACCGTCATCACCTTTTTCGCGTCGTCTTTCCAGCAGGCCATAACGTCCAGCGGCGCGGCCGTCCCCGTAACCGCCACCGGGATCGTCCCGAAGTGGTTGCGGTAGAGCTTGAGAACGAGACCTGTCGTCTCGAACGCGGCGGCCGTTTTCGTCGTCTTTATGGCGCCGATGACGTTGACCGTCTGGGCGTAGTTGGCCATGATGTAAATGTCGCTCTGTCGGGCGTATTCGTTGAAGCCCGCCGCGATCCCGAGCGCGTCCTTCAGGAAGTACTGGACGCCGATCTCGCCGTAGAGATCCGGCCCGTACCAATAGTTCCACTCGTCGAGCGCGACGGGCACTTCCTTGCGCGCCAGGGTCGGAATGGTCTTCCGGTATTTCCTGTGGGCCTCGGCGATGCGGCGGACCTCGACCGGGACCTGGTTCACGTGGCTGAGGAGCCCGGATTTCTCTCCGACGTAGAAATGCTCGCTGATGAAATCCATGTGGTTCGAGGCCTCGGCCAGCATGGTCTCGTCCCATCTCCCCACGGCGCCCACGGCCACGATCTTGATCGACGGGTCGGTCGCCTTCATGGCCACGGCGAACTGGATGTGCTTCCGGACGTAATTGCCTAGCGGCATGTGGCCGAGCTGCCAGCTGCCGTACATCTCGTTGCCGACCGACCAGAATTTGACGCCCCAGGGCTCGGGGTTGCCGTTCGCCGCCCGGAGCTTGCCCATGGGCGAATCGGCGGGGCCGTTCGCGTACTGCAGCTCTTCGACCGCCATCTTCACGTCGCCCTGGCCGCTGTTGACCGTGACGTACGGTTCCGCGCCGACGAGCCGCATGAGGGCCATGTACTCGTGGATGCCGACGTCGTTGTGTTCGACCCCCTGCCAGGCCGGATTCTTGCGCGGCGGCCGGCGGTCGCGGTCGCCGATCCCGTCCCGCCAGTTGTAGCCGCTCACGAAGTTCCCGCCGGGCCAGCGGTAAACCGGGGCGTTAAGCTCCTTGAGCAGGGCCAGGACTTCGGGCCGGAAGCCCTCGATGTTGTCGGTCGGCATGATCGAGACCGTGCCGACCTTGAGCGAGCCACGGCCCGAGGACGTGATTTCGAGCCGGGCGTCTTCGGTCGAGGCGCCGGCCTTGAACGATAACGGGAACGTCTTGTATTCCCGGCCGATGTCCTTGATCACGACGGTCTGGCTCTTTCCCGGTTCCGCCCCCCAGACGAGGCTGACCTTGACGGGCGACGCGCCCCGGTCGCCGGCCAGAACCGCGCGGCCGATATATTCTTTGCCCTCGACCAGGGCCAGCGCTTCCTGCGACAGGCCCGCGGTTTTCCCCTTGAGCGAGATACGGGGCGTGTGGTCGCCCGTGAACGGCTTGGACTTATCCATCTTGACCAGGGCCGCGTCCCCGATGATCCTCCACGGAGACTCGCCCTGCCCCACGGGCCAATAGAACTTGCGGTCCTCGAGCATTTCGGCCCAGATGCCCTGGTAGATGCAGCGGCCGAGGTGTTCGATGAACTGTCCGTAGACGTATTTCGAAAGCGGAGCGGCGGTCTTCGCGCCGTCGATCCGGACGGCCGGCGGGGGGAGTGTCCCGCCGGAAAGCCAGGTGAGCTCCAGGTCGTCGAACCAGGCCTTGCCCGTGGCCTGCCCCCAGCCGCCAAAGAGACAGGTCACCTCCAGGGCGTCGTTCGCGCCGGCGTCGAATTCGACCTCGACCCGCGTCCAGTCCTTGGTCCCTGTGACCGCCGGCGTCCGCCAATCCGCGACCCCGTTGACGTTGATCAAGGCCCCCTTGGACTTGCCGGGGACGAGGTTCTCGGTCTTGATCCAGCCGCCGAGCCGGTAGCGCGAGTATGGCCTGATCGGGACGACGGTGACCCAGGACGCGTCGGCGCCCTTCTCGGAAGAAATGGCGGCCGAGCGGCTTCCGGAGTGACCGGCCGGCTCGACCTTGAACACGGCCCCCGGCTGCCAGGCCCGCGGTTCCCAGCCTTTAGGGTTGTCGCCGGCCATGTCCTCGAAGGAGGGATTGGCGATGAACTGGCTTTTCCCGGCCCATTCGCCGGCGGCCTTGGGTGTCCGGGACTTGCAGGCGGCGAAGCATAGCCACAGGCCCAGGATTCCAAGGATAACGGACAGGGCGGCTGGAGACGGACGGTTCTTGCGGGACATGATCGGGCCTCCTTTTTCGCGGGTCCTCCGGCCCTACCCCCTGAAGCTCGCGGTCGCCGGCCGGGGTGGACGGGAGGGAATTTACACCGGCCGCGCGGCCCGTGTCAACGATGCCGGCGGGGGCCTTTTATGGCTAGAGACGGCCGCGGGGGATGACGGGAGGCTCGGCTTCGCCGCCGGAGTTCCTCAACTCTTCCCTGATGACCCGCCTCAGGACCGCCTCCAGGGATTCGCCTCCCTGGTTGACAACGTCCCTGAGCGCGTTGTTGATCATGGACTGGTAGCTGCCCCCTCCCTTCGCCACGACCCGGGAACGGAACCAATCGATGATCTCGGAGTCCAGGCGAATTGTAATGCGGACCTTGGCTCCAGCCGAGGACCCCCGCCCCACGTGCTCAACATCGAGAGAAGAACTTTTATTGGCCATCGCTCCTGCCTCCCTGCCGGCGGGCTCCCCCGTGATCGGGGATGCGCGCCAGGCAGTAACCAAAGGTGATTGGCTTTAGGGCCAAATTGTATGCACAATTATGCATACTGTCAACCCCCTTCGCGAGATTCCACGGACTTCAGGCTGTGGAGCTTCAGCAAGAATTTTGAGCACTGAGTAGAAATTGAACGGAACTCTGTCCGTTCGATCGAAATAGCTATCGAGGAGACTTGCCCTTATTTAATCTTCCACTCGTGGACGCCGACGGACCAGTCCTTCTGGGCCTGGATTTCAAGCCTCAGGGCCGTCGTCCGGACGGGGGCGAATCTCACGCTGTTCCAGGCGTCCTTGGCCACGCCGAAGGGCCCGGCGCCGCTCACGGGCAGCCATTTGTCGCCGGCGCGATAAAGGAGCTTCCACGAAGCGGGCACACGGCACGACCCGCCGCCCGTGTCGTCGAACCAATAGACGGAAGCCTCGGACACCCGCACGGGCTCCTTGAATGCGTACTCGACCCACTCGGTCATCCCCTTTTTCGGCCACCAGTGCGTATAGCCCGCGCCGTCGTCGGAGCTCTCGGGATTGTACTGGTCGTTGACGCCCTTCAGGCCCTTCGCCCCTTCCGAGGCGGTCACGGCCGCTTTGGCCGCGAGGCCCGGCTCGGCCGCGATCCTGGCTTTCCCGGGCTCACGGGCGATCCAGACTTCCATCTCCCCCTGGCCTCGATTGGCCCACGCGTAATACGGTATCAGGGTGACGGCTTTCTTTTCGAGGACCGCTTTCCCGGCTTTCTCGTTCAGGGCCTCGGCCTCGCCTTTCACGACGACGACGCCGTTGAGGAGGTCCGGCCGGGTTTCCGCGCTCAGGGCCGCGCCGTCGGGCAGCACGAAGTTCGACACGCGCCCGTCGTTGTCGGCGGCCTCGGCGCAGTAAACGAGCGGTCCCCGCTCGACCGCGACGCGACCGGTGTCGGCCTCGACTTTCGCGTTGGCGACGACGCGGCGGACGGGCATGGGCAGGCTGACCTCGACGGCGTCCCCGGCCTGCCAGGTCCGGGTGATCAGCACGTACCCCTTCTGGAGGACGAGGTCCACGAGCTCGCCGTTGACCTTGACCGTGGGCATTTCGACGTCCCTTATCAGGGGCTCGGTCGTCAACTGGGTCGCGGCCTCCGTCTCCCCGGCCGGCCCGGCGGCGGGCTTCGCGGCGGGCCCGTCGGTGTACGTGTAGAGGTCGGTCGGAATGGGCCTTCCGAGCGCCCACCCGGGAATCCGGACATAAAGCGTCAGCGCGGCGGGCTTGACCGGCTTGACCTCGATCCGGACGTCCCCCTTCCACGGGTATTCGGTCGTCTGGACGATCTCGAGCTTCGTCTTCCCGGCCGTGATCTTGGCCGTCCCCTGGGCGAAGAGATTCACGTAGACCTTGCCGGCGTCGGCCGCGTAAACATATCCGGGCACCGAGGCCAGGACGCGGGCCACGTTCGGCGGACAGCAGGCGCAGCTGAACCAGGGCACCCGCTGGTGCTGGCCGTATGAGGCCAGCGGATTCGGGTAGAAAAAGAGGTCGCCCGAAAGCGAGATCCCGGACAGAACGCCGTTGTAAAGGATGCGTTCCATAACATCGACGTACTTCGCGTCCTCCTCGAGACGGAACATGCGGGAGTTCCAGAGGAAGGTGGCGATGTTGGCGCACGTTTCGGCATAGGCGCTGGCGTTCGGCAGCCGGTAAGGCGGCCCGTAGCCTTCCCAGGCGCCGGCCGCGCCGATCCCGCCCGTCAAGTAAATCTTGGTCCCGGCCACGTCCGCCCAGATCTTGTCCAGGGCGGCGACGTAGGCCTTATCGCCGGTCAAAGCGGAGACATCGGCCGCCCCCGCGTAAAGGTAGCCGGCGCGCACCGCGTGGCCGACAGCCTCCGTCTGCTCGACGAGGGGCTTTTGATCCTGGGAGTACTCCCCGTAGAGGAGCATTTCCCCGGACTCGCCGCGATAAGGGACGCGCCCGGCGGACTTGCCGCGGGCGTCGACGAAGAATTTGGCCAGGTCGAGGTACTTCTTCTCGCCCGTGGCCCGGTAGAGCTTGGCGAGACCGATCTCGATCTCCTCGTGGCCCGGAGGATTGGTGCGCTTGCCGGGGCCGAACTCGCGGGCGACGAGGTCGGCGCTCTTGGTGGCGATGTTCAGGAGGCTCGTCTTGCCCGTCGCCTGATAATGGGCGACGGCGGCCTCGTAGAGGTGCCCGAGGTTGTAGAGCTCGTGGCTCATGTAGAGGTGCGACCAGCGCTCTTTGCCCATCCAGTCGACGGGCGGGGGGCCGCCGATCGTCCGGACCGTATAGAGGTATCCGTCCGGTTCCTGCGCCCCCGCGATTTTGTCGATGAGCCCGTCCACGACTTTGTCGAGCCCGGGGTCGGGACGCGTGGCCATGGCGTAGGAGGCCGCCTCGATGGTCTTATAGACGTCGGAGTCGTCGAAGGGAAAGCGGGTGCAGAACTGAAGCCCCGTCGTCCCGGTCAGCGCCTCCTTGGCCAGGTCGAAGTTCTTGACGCGGTTGGTCTCCTCGTTCTTTTTGATGATGTGGGGGATGGTCACGGTCCGGTTCGTTTCGAGGCGCGGCGCCCAGAACGAATCGTTGAGATGGACGTCCGTGAACGCCACGGGCTTGACCGGGTAATCCGCCTTCGGGGCCTGCTTGGCGCAGGCCGCGGGAAAGGCGAAAGCGAGGGCCAGCGCCGTAATCATCAGCGGAATTCGTCTTTTCATCGGGAGCCTCCTTGAATTCGGGGACACAATACCAATTTCCGAATTTCTCTTCGCTCAAAGGGGTCGCATCTACCGGGACACTATACTGTATTCCCTCTGGCTTCGCCAATTGTCGGCCCTCTGGCCGAAGAAAATCGGAAATGAGTATTGTGTCCCCAATTTACCTCGCTGATTTTCCGTTACAGGGGAGCCAGACGGCCATTTCGCCGCTACCGCGGTGGGCCCAGGCGTAATACGGGATGGCCAGAAAGGGCCGCGACTTCGCGATCACTTCTGCGGTCGTGCCATTGATCAGAGGCAGGGCCTCCCCTGTGATGACAACGACTCCGTTGAGAAGGTCTGGCCGGAACTCGGCGGCGAGCGGCCGGCCGTCGGGGAGGACGAGGTTGCGCGCGCGGCCCCCGTTGTCGGGCCATTCGGCGCAGTAGACGAGCGGCCCGCGTTCGAGGGCGACCTTTCCGGCGTCGTCCTTGACCGCCTCGTCGGCGACGACGCGCCGCACCGGCATCGGGAGGCGGAGCGCGATGACATCGCCCTTTTTCCATTCCCGCCGGATCCGGGCGAAGCCCTTGTCCAGGACGACGGCCACGGCCTTCCCGTTGACTTCGAGCGCCGGCTTTTCGGCCGCCGTGTCCGCGAATCGGTAAAGGCCCCCCGGCGCGACCTCGCCCCGGGCCCACGCGGGAATGCGCACCATAACGGAAAGGGCCGTCTTTTTCTCCGGCTCGATAACGATCCTGACCGCCCCGTCCCAGGGATACCGCGTTTCCTGTTTGACTGTGATCTTCCGGCCCGCGGCTTCAACCTCCGCTTCGCTCTGGACGAACAAGTTGATGTAGAGGGCGTCGCCTTTAGCGGCGTAAACATACCCCGGCATCGACGGGAGGAAACGCGAAATATTGCCCGGACAACAGGCCGTCCCGAAGAAAGGCGCCCGGCCGAGCTGGTCCTGGTTGAACGGAAACTTGCCGTCGGATTCGAGCGGATTGGCGTAGAAGAACGATCTGCCGTCGAGCGAGACGCCGGACAGAATGCCGTTGTACATAGCCCTCTCCATGACGTCGACGTAGCGGGCGTCACCCGTGAGGAGGAACATCCGCTGGTTCCAGAAGGCCATCCCGATCGATGCGCAGGTCTCGAGGTAGCCGGTGAGGTTGGGGAGTTCGTAGTTCTCGCCGAACCGCTCCCGGTCGTGGCGCGACCCGACCCCGGCTGTAAGGTACATCTTCTTCCCGACGACGTTCCCCCAGAGCCGCTCGACGGCGGCAAGGTAGGCCGCGTCGCCGGTGATCGCGGCGATGTCCGCCATGCCCGAAGCCATGTAGGTCAGCCGGACGGCGTGTCCCACGGCCTCGTCCTGCTCGAGCACGGGCTTATGGGCTTGGATCTGCTCCGGCTGGTTATATATGGCGAACCTGCTCCGAGGCGGGTATTGGGTCAGCGTGACGTCGTGACCCCTCTGGTCGAGGAAGTACTTGGCCAGGGCGAGGTACTTTTCATTGCCCGTCACCCTATAGAGCTTGACCAGGGCCAGCTCGATCTCCTGGTGGCCCGGGAACCCATGACGCTTGTCGGGGCCGAAAACCGAGGCAACGAGGTCGGCGTTCTTTATGGCCACGTCGAGGAGGGAGCGCTTCCCCGTCGCCAGGTAATGGGCCACGGCCGCTTCGTAAAGGTGCCCGGCGTTGTAGAGTTCGTGGCTGACCGTTTCCTCCACCCAGCGCTCCGGCCCGATCCCGGGCTGCGGGTGGGCGGGATCACAGGTCCTGGCCGTGAAAAGATACCCGTCGGGCTCCTGGGCGGCGGCGATCTTGACGATCATGGCGTCGAGCGCCCTATCGAGCTCCGGGTCGGGATGGACCATCAGCGAGTAGGACGCGCCTTCGATGGGCTTGTAAACGTCCGTGTCGTTATAGCGCTCGCCCTTGTACTTCCCCTTGATCAGGCCGCCGGCGATGGCAAAGTTGTCCAGGCGGCCCGTTTCATCGTTTTTCCGGAAAAGGAAGGGAATGGTCACGGCCCGGTTGGTTTCGATCCGGGGCAGCCAGAAGGCGTCCGTGACCTTGACTTTTGTGAACGGCACGGGCGTGATGGGGTAATCCTTTTTTTCCGGAGCCGCGGCGCTCGATGTCGCGACCGCCCCAAGGAGAACGGTCGACAGGATCATCGAGAGGGCCCGGGTTGCGGATCGGAAATGTTCTCTAATCACAAGTCGTTCTCCTTGGCACGTGTTGGTCGGCGCTGTTCGTTACTTGATCTCCACGGGGACGGGGCCGACGGTCCAGCCCTGGCGCCCGCGGATGACAGCTTTCTTGGAGAGCTTCCGGCCCCCGGTATCGAGCGTCACGACATATTCGCCCGGGTCGACAAGCCGTCCGCCGTAAAACCCCTCCCCACCTTCGGCCCGTTGCCCGGGCCTCCGGGCCCGCATGAACCAGAGGACGGTGTTGAGACCCGCCTCGCCCTTGCCCGTGAGCTCGCCGATGACTTGACCGTAGGGGTCGGCGATCGTGACCTTCACGGGCCCGGGCGCCTTGGCCTTCAAGTAATAGTTGACGGCAATGGCGTCGGGTTCGTTCGGCGTCGAGAGGTGGCTGTCGCCGAGGAGCTGGTAATTCCCGATGCCTCCGTAGACCCGCTGCGTCCTTGGCTCGATGTCGAAGAGATGGATGTCCTTGGCCAGCGTTTCCGGGCCCATTTCCTGCAACGGCGAAATGTCCGTGATCCACAGGCCGCGGCCGTACGAGCCGACCACGAGATCGTTCTCTCTCGGATGAATGACGAGGTCCGTGACCTTGACCCAGGGCATGTTGTTTTTGAAGGGCAGCCATTTCATTCCGCCGTCGAGCGTCACGTAGACGCCCTGTTCGGTCCCGGCGAACAGGAGGCTGGGGTTTTTCCGGTCCTGGATGACGGCGTTGACCGGCTTCCCCGCAGGCAGGCCGCCCATGACCGCCGTCCAGGTTTCTCCGAAGTCCGTAGTTTTGAAGAGGAAGGGCTCGAACCTGTCGAACCGCCATCCCGTCTTGGCCACGAAACACGTCCCCGCGTCGTGGGGCGAGGGGAAGACCCGGCTGACCCAGAAATCCTCCGGGGCGCCGGCGGCCGTGAGCTTCGCCGTCCGGTCGAGCCAGTTCGCCCCGCCGTCCCTCGAGACCTGGACCTTGCCGTCGTCGGCGCCGGCCCAGATGAGTCCCGGCTTGACCGGCGACTCGGCGATCGTCGTGAGCGTGCAGTAGGAAACGAAGCCTTGCCCGTGTTCCTTGGCGTCGTCATCGGTCGTCAGGTCCGGGCTGATCTCCTCCCAGTGGTCCCCCCGGTCGAGCGAACGGAAAAGGACCTGGGCCCCGGTGTAAAGGATGGCCGGGTTATGCGGCGAGAGGGCGATGGGCGGCGTCCAGTTGAATCGCAGGGGCTTGAGACCGGCCGCCCGCTTCGGCGTGATTTCGGTCTGGACGCCGATCTTCTGGTCGAACCGCCACATGGTCCCCATCTCGCGGTTGTTATAGACCCAGCGGCTGTCGGTCGGATCGATGACGTTGTACATGCCGTCGCCGCCGCCGACCGTCACCCAGTCGGCGAGGGTCACTTCGCCGGTCCAGCCGTTCGATGGGCCTTTCCAAGAATCGTGGTCCTGCAGGCCCCCATAGATGTTGTAGGGATCCTCCATGTCCACGCCGACGGCATAGAACTCGCCGAGCGGAATATTGTAGAGATGAATGCAGGTCTTGCCCTTGTCGTAGGAAACGTTGACCCCGCCGTCGGACCCGAAGATCAGGCGGTTGCCGTCCTGGGGGTCGATCCACATCGTCCGCCAGTCGCCGAATGCTTTCTGGAAGACGCCGTCCGGAGGCCAGCTGAGGCCTTTCCATGTCTTTCCGCCATCGTTGGTGCTGGCCAGGGACTGACCCGTGATATAAACCGTGTCCGGATCATCCGGGTCGAGCCGGAGTTGGTTGAAGGCATACGGGGACTTGTTCAGCGCGCTTTCGGAACCGGCGTTGATCTTCCGCCACGTCTGGCCGGCGTCGTCGCTGCGATAGACTTCGTTGCCGGCGGTCCGGGCTGGCGGAGTCCCGCCGCGGCGCTTGTCCTGCTCCGCCTCCCGGGGAGTGGCCGCCCGGGGGTTGCCGTTTTCAACCACGGCGCAAAGGACGTTGGGATTCTTCTGATAGACGTCCAGGCCGATCCGTCCGATGCGGCCCGTGGGCAGTCCGCCGCCGAGGCGGGTCCAGGTCTTGCCTCCGTCGGTCGTTTTGTGGATCGCGCTTTCCGGACCGCCGAGTTCATAATTCCAGGGCAGGCGGACCTTGTCGTACATCGCCGCGTAAAGGGTGTCAGGAGTGGAGCGGACCAGGGCCAGGTCGACGGCGCCGATCTTATCGCTCACAAAGAGGACTTTCTGCCAGGTCTGGCCGCCGTCGGTCGTCTTGAACACGCCCCGCTCGGAGTTTGTCGAAAAGAGGTGCCCCATGGCGGCCACGTAAACGATGTCGGGATTCGCCGGGTGAATGAGGATCCTGGCGATGTGCTGCGAATCGCCGAGACCCATGTTCGTCCAGGTCTTCCCGGCGTCCGTGGACTTATAAACGCCGTCGCCGCTGTTGGAGCTCCGGGCGCAGTAGGCCTCTCCCGTGCCGGCCCAGACGATGTTCGCGTCCGAAGGGGCCACGGCCACATCGCCGATCGAGAGCTTGGGCTGGGCGTCGAAGACGGGCTCGAAGGTGACGCCGCCGTTGGTCGTCTTGAAGACCCCGCCGTTGCGGGACCCGACATAAAGCGTGTAGAGGTGTTCCCTGAGCGGGGCCTCGGGAACGGCGAAGCTCGTCACCCACGACCCGGCCCTGAACGGACCGATGTTGCGGTAGGTGAAGTTCTTGAGAAGGTCGCCGGCGGTCTGTTCCTGGGCGAGGGCCGCGGAACCTGCCGCGAGGAGAGCGACCAAGGTCCATAAGAAGGCTCTTTTGGACATGCGAGTTCTCATGGGTCCTCCTGTTGCTGGACATTTTTTCTTGACGAGGGATAGTCGCATTCAATAATCTCAGGGCTGATATATTGTATATCAATAGCGAATGCGAAGGTATTTTTTTCTCCGCCCCGGTATCCCCACTCGTGGAGATGTTTCCGGCAGCCATGAAGGGCCGAGGGGAATGACCGGAGAAATGGGGACGGTCCTGCTTTTTATCCGCTTTTCACCCTAATCTGCATTTCCCCGATCGGCTGGAAAACCAGGACCGTCCCCATTTCTGAATCCCCGGGGTTGCCCTGCCCGGCGGACTGAATATAATAGAGAAGCGGCCGGCGCGGCGCCGGATCCGGAAAGGAGCGGAACTTGATCGAGAAGGACAAGCCCCATTACGCCTTAGGCCTCGACTTCGGGACGAACTCGGTCCGGACGCTCATCGTCGACGTGCGGAACGGGGACGAGGTCGGCACCGCCATTTTCAACTATCCGACCGGCGACGCCGGCGTCATCCTCGACCCCAAGGACCCGCACCTGGCCCGTCAGAACCCGGCCGACTGGATCGAGGGGATCGAGGTGACGGTTCCGGAGGCGATCACCGCGGCCGGAAGAAAGGACAAGACATTCGCCCCGGACAGGATCATCGGCATCGGCGTCGACACGACCGGTTCGACTCCCCTTCCCCTGGACCGGGCCGGAAAGCCCCTGGCTCTCTACAAGGAGTTCGCGAAAAACCCGAACGCCCACGCCTGGCTCTGGAAGGACCATACCGGCCATCGCGAGGCCGCCGAAATCACCGCCTTGGCGGCCGGGGAACACCCGGAGTATCTGGCCAAGTGCGGCGGGACCTACTCCTCGGAATGGTTTTGGAGCAAGATCCTCCATTGCCTGAGGGTGGATCCGAAGGTCTCCACGGCCGCCTTCTCCTGGGTCGAATGCGCCGATTACATCCCGGCCGTCCTGACCGGGATCACCGACCCGCTGACCATGAAGAGAAGCCGCTGCGCCGCCGGACACAAGGCGATGTTCAGCGACGCCTGGGGCGGGCTCCCGGCCAGGGATTTTCTGGCCGGGCTCGACCCGAGGCTCGGCGAGCTGCGTGACCGCCTCTACAAGAAAACCTACACCTCCGACGTCTCCGCCGGCACGCTCACAAAGGACTGGGCCAAAAAGCTCGGGCTGCGGCCGGGCCTCCCGGTGGCCGTCGGTGCCTTCGACGCCCATCTCGGGGGCGTCGGTTCGGGCGTAGACGCGTGCCGGTTTGTCAAGATCATCGGCACGAGCACCTGCGACATCTGCGTCTGGCCGTCGAAAAGGAACCTGCCGGACATCCCCGGGCTGTGCGGCATCGTCGACGGCTCGGTCCTGCCCGGGTACCTGGGCCTCGAGGCCGGGCAATCCGCCGTCGGCGATATCTTCAACTGGTTCGTGAACCAGATCGAGCCGGGCGGACCGAAGAAGGGCTCCCACGAGGCGCTGACGCGGAAGGCGGCCGCCCTCAAGCCGGGCGAGTCGGGTCTCCTTGGCCTCGACTGGCATAACGGCAACCGGACCATTCTCGTCGACCAGAGGCTGACGGGCCTCATTCTCGGCCTGACTCTCCACACGAAGCCGGAAGAGATTTACCGGGCCCTCATCGAGGCCACGGCCTTCGGCGCCCTGACCATCATCAAGCGCTTCCGGGAATTCGGCGTGGACATCACCGAGATCGTCAACTGCGGCGGAATCGCCGAGAAAAACCCGCTGGTCATGCAGATCTACGCCGACGTCATCGGGCTCGAGATGAAGGTCGCGCGGTCCGCCCAGACCTGCGCCCTGGGCTCGGCCGTGGCCGGGGCCGTGGTCGCCGGGAAGAAGGCCGGCGGCCACGCCACGTTCGCCGCGGCCCAGGCGGCCATGACCGGGGTCAAGAAAAAGACTTTCAAACCGGACCCGGAAAATCATAAAATCTATGTGGATCTCTACCGGCTCTACCGGGAGCTCCACGACGCCTTCGGCACGAGGGAGTGGACGGGAAACCTGTTTCCCGTCATGAAGGAGCTGCTCGCGATCAAAGACCGTCAATTGGGGGGCTGACCATGATGACCGAGCTCAAGGAGCTTGTCTGGAGGGCCAACCTCGACCTGGCCCGGTCCGGACTTGTCCTGCTGACCTTCGGCAACGTCAGCGGCATCGACCGCCGGCGGGGGATCATCGCCATCAAGCCGAGCGGTGTGCCCTACGAGGAGCTCAAGCCCGAGGACATCGTCCTGGTGGACCTCGAGGGGAGGGTCGTCGAGGGAGGGCTGAATCCGTCCTCCGACACGCCGACCCATATCGAGCTCTACACGGCCTTCGCGGACATCGGCGGGATCGCCCACACCCACAGCCCGTACGCGACGATGTTCGCCCAGGCCCGGCGGGAGATTCCCTGCTTTGGGACGACGCACGCCGACCTGCTGCACGGGCCCGTTCCCGTGACGCGGCAGATGACCGAGGCCGAAGTCGGCCGGAACTATGAGGCCAACACGGGCAAGGTCATCGTCGAGCGCTTTGCCGAGCTCAGCCCTCTCGTGATACCGGCCGTCCTCGTCGCGAGTCACGGGCCGTTCGCCTGGGGCCAGTCCCCCGGGGAAGCGGTCCGCGTCAATATCATCCTCGAGCATATCGCCAAGGCCGCGTTCGGCACCATGATCCTCAACCCGGGGCAGGCGCCCCTGGAAGACTACCTCCTGGAAAAACATTTCCAGAGAAAGCACGGCCCCCAGGCCACCTACGGACAGAAAAAAGGAGAACCCCGATGAAAAACATCCCGAAAGTCCGCCTCGGCGTGGTCGCCGTCAGCCGCGACTGCTTCCCGATCGAGCTGTCGAGGAAGCGTCGCGTCCAGGTCGTCGCCGAGTGCCGCAAGGCCGGGCTCCCCGTCACGGAGATCAAGGCGACGGTCGAGAACGAAAAAGATGTCCTGGCGGCCCTCGAGGAGACCCGGGCCAAGAGAGTCAACGCCCTCGTCATCTACCTCGGGAATTTCGGCCCCGAGGGTCCCACGACTATGCTGGCCCAGAAGTTCGACGGGCCGGTCATGTTCGCCGCGGCGGCCGAGGAAACGGGGAAGGACCTCATCAACGGCCGGGGCGACGCCTACTGCGGCCTGCTCAACGCGTCGTACAACACGGGCCTGCGGAAGCTCCGGCCCCACATCCCTGAGTACCCCGTGGGGACGCCGGCGGAAGTGGCGGCGATGATGGCCGAATTCGTCCCCGTGGCGCGGATCATCCTCGGCCTCCGCAAGCTCAAAATCTTCGCCTTCGGGCCCCGGCCCCAGGACTTCCTGGCCTGCAACGCGCCCATCAAGCCGCTCTACGACCTCGGCGTCGAGATCATGGAGAACAGCGAGCTCGACCTCTACGACATCTTCCTCAAGGCGAAGGACGCGCCGGGCATCAAGGCGGCGGCCAGGGACATGGCCCGGGAACTCGGAGGCGGGAACAAGTTCCCCGAGGTCCTGAACCGGCTGGCCCAGTTCGAGGTGGCCCTTCTCAATTTCATGGAGAAAAATCTCGGCGCGTCCGAGTACGGCGTCTTCGCGGACAAATGCTGGCCAGCCTTCGAATCCTACTTCGGCTTCGTGCCGTGCTACGTCAACGCGCGGATGGCCTCCCGCGGGATGCCCGTCTCGTGCGAAGTCGACATTTACGGGGCGCTGAGCGAGTACATCTGCATCGCGGGGACCGAGCTCCCGGCGACCCTGCTCGACATCAACAACACCGTGCCCTACGACATGATCAAAGCCTCGAAGAAGGCCGTCGGCGATTACAAAGCGACCGACCTCTTCATGGGATTCCACTGCGGCAACACGCCGGCCTCGTGCATGATGATGCCCGAGATGCGCTACCAGCTCATCATGCACCGGCTGATGGAGCCGGGGAAGGAGCCGGACGTCACGCGCGGCACGCTCGAGGGGCGGATCAAGACGGGCGAGGTCACGATCTTCCGGCTCCAGTCCACGGCGGACACCCTCCTCCGGTCGTACGCGGCAGAGGGCGAAGTCCTCGACATAGACCCCAAGAGTTTCGGCGGGATCGGCGTCATCGGCATCAAGGAGATGGGCCGCTTCTACCGGCACGTCCTCATCGAGAAACGCTTCCCGCACCATACGGCCGTGGCGTTCCGGCACGCCGGGAGGACGTTCTGGGCGGCGATGCGGATGCTCGGCGTCGACGACCTCTCCTTCAACCGGCCGGCGGGAATGCTCTATCCGACCGAGAATCCGTTCTAATTCGGTGACGCACAACTCATTACCGAAATTATGGTTTCGGCCGATCCAGGCGCGGAGTGAACCGTCATTTGCTTTGGACCCAACCCCCGAGGCCGCGGCAATTCATTAAAGAGGAGGCTGCGTGATGAAAAAAATGACCGTTTGGCTTGCCGCTGCGGTTTTGCTGCTGGCATCAGTCCCAATCTTGACAGCCATCGGCGAAGAAAAGACCGCCGGGAAAAAATACTTCGCATTGAACGACGCCCTGCCCAAGACCCCCTTCAGCACGGCCGTCCTCGTCCGCGATACGCTTTACGTCTCGGGAACATTGGCCACCGACCCCGAAACCGGCAAGTTCGTCGAAGGCCCAATCGCCGTCCAGGCGGAGCGGATCATCCGGAATATTGAGATCGTCCTCAAGAAGGCCGGATTCACGCTTTCCGATGTCGTGTCCACGACGGTGCACATTGCGGATTTCAAGGAGTTCGGAGAGTTCAACGCCGTTTTCAAGAAATGGTTCCCACAAGATCCCCCGACCCGGGCCACCCTCCAGGTTTCCGCCCTGGCCATGAACGCCAAGATCGAGATCTCGGCCATCGCCGTGCGCTGAAGGCCGGCGCCGGAATTTCGGGATTTAGTTGTGTGTCACCGAATTAGACTGACGAGAGGGACTCGAAGAGCCGCGCGAGGGCGGCCCGGCGACGCAGCAGCTTTCGGCGCTGCTTGTTGTTGAACGAAAACCGGAAAGGCGAGTGGGCCTCGAGCGATTTCAGGTACGGGCGGCTGTAGAGCTTGGGGAACCGGCCGGCCGTCGTGACCACCCCCTGGATAAGACTGGACCGGACGAGCTCCCGGAGGGGCTCGGCGTCGGGCACGCCAAAGCCATCAAGGCGCTCGAGGACCCTGGCCCCGAAGCGGAAGGTCCGGTCGGTGACCGCGTCCAGAGGCTGCCGCCCCGCCGCCCGGGAGAAAACCGTTCTGAGCCCCGCCTCCCCGTCCTCAGCGACGTCTTCCAAGTCGTCCATCAGCTGGAGATAGGCCCCGAATCCGAACAGAAATTCGACCTGCGAAGGAGATAAATATCCCGCCGCGAGGCAACCGTCGGCGACGACCGACGTGCCGCCCTTTTCCAGGGCGATCGCCACGATATCGAGTTCGGTCGCCGGCCCGTCCGAGCGCAGGAGGCGCAGGCTTCCCGCCTGGGCCTGGTGGATCGCGAGCAGGCTTTCATAGACCTGCGGGTGGCTCGCCCGGTCGAAGTTCCCTTCGATTCTGGACACCAGGTCGAAAATGGTTTTTTCTCGCGCGTTGGCGGGCGCCGCATCCCGCCCTTCGAGCCGGGACCGCAACCGGCCGTTGAAGCCCAGCTTGACCTCGTCCGTCGCCTCGGGGTCGTCGAGATAGTTGTCGGTATAGGGATAGAGCAAGCTGTAGGCGAAAATAGCCGGCGTCAGCCGCACGGGCAGGCCAAGGAGTCTCTGGAGGCCGTTAGCCACCCAGACGTTCCGGCAGGCCTGGAAGATATCGCCGGAGCTCAGCCCCGGGTCGAACTCTCGCGCCGTCCGGACGAATTCCGCCGCGCCGCCGTCGAAGCCGCCGCCGAAGAGGATATCCAGGTGCCGGTCCTGCCAATCGAGGGCCTCTCTCGCGAAGCGCCCGAAAGCGCCGAAGATGCGTTTCTCGACGCCTTCGCGGTCCGCCGCGGATAAGGGCGGACGTTTCGTTTCAGACCGGAGGGCGTCGACGAAACCGGCGAGGGGAGGGCCTTTTCCCTTGGGCGCCTCTCCCGCGAAGTGAACGCGCGGCCGAGCGGCGGCCGGCCGGGTCCGCCCTCCGCCCATAAGGAGGTGAATCGGGCGACCAGGTCGGAGACCATCGGGGACAAAGAAGCCGGCTGGGGCCTGGAATCGTCGCGGCGAACGGGATCATCAAGCATGAGCGTTTATGATTATCATAGAATCCAGGAAAGTCCAAATCCCCCCCAACCCTATTTCCCCTGAAAATGATCCGCGAGCTGTCCGGGACGGAGATAAGCCGACGTCCGTTTTCCTGCCTTTCGAAACCGGAGCCGGATGACTTATAATAGGGGAATCATGAAGGCCGCCGTTTTGACAGGGCCCGGGAAAATCGAAGTCCGCGACTGGCCCAAGCCGGAGATCCGGGAGAAGACGGACGTCCTTCTTCGCGTCAAGACGGTCGGGATTTGCGGCAGTGACCTCCACTATTTCAGCGAGGAGCGCGTCGGCGACACCGTCATGCGCTACCCGGTCGTCCTGGGCCACGAGTGCGCCGCCGTCGTCGAGGAAACGGGCCGCGGCGTCAAGCAGCTCAAGCCCGGGGAGCGGGTGGCCGTCGAGCCGGCCGTCTCCTGCGGCTCCTGTGACCAATGCCGGGCGGGGCGGCCGAACACCTGCCGGGCCCTCTCGTTCCTCGGCCACCCGAAGGAGCGGTCGGGAGCCCTGGCCGAGTTCGTCGTCATGCCCGAGGAGAATTGCTACCCGCTCTCCGAACGCATGACCTTCGCCCAGGCGACCCTGGCCGAACCGCTCTCGATCGCCATCCACGCCGTGAACCTGGCCGGAAACCTGAGAGACCGGACGGTCGCCGTCCTCGGGTCCGGGCCGATTGGCTTGAGCGTCGGCCTGGTCGCACTCGGGGAAGGCGCGGCCGCGGTCTACATGACGGACAAGGTCAAGGCGCGGATCCTGGCCGCGGCCCGGGAGGCGGGCGCCATGTGGACGGGCAACCCGCTTGAGGCGGATATCGTCAAGGAAATCCTGGAAAGAGTGCCGGGCGGCCTGGACATAGCGTTCGAATGCTGCGGCCAGCAGGAAGCCCTCGACCAGTCCGTCGAGCTTCTCAAGCCCGGCGGGACACTCGTCCTCGTCGGCATCCCGCTCGAGGGACGCGTTTCATTCGACATCAACCGCCTGAGGCGGCGCGAACTCAGGCTCCAGAACGTCCGGCGCCAGAACCGGTGCGTCGGCCCGGCCCTGCGGATGATCGAGGACGGCCGGATCAAGATCGACTTCATGGCCACACACACGTTCCGGCTCAAAGAGGCGCAGAAGGCCTTCGACACCGCCCTCCACTATCGCGACGGGGTCATCAAGGCCCTGGTCACGCCATAAGCTTGACGGGCTCGCCCTATTCGGCTTTTCTGTCGGCAACCCAAAGATTGCCGTATTTGACGACCGGCCCGCGGAATTTTTCCTCGGCCACGAAGGTTTTCCCCCCGTCCCGAAGAGTGTAGCGCACGACATCGGTGGCCTCCCGGCCGTCCGGGAGGACCATGCGAGCGTGATAGACGAGAGTGTCGCCGTCCCAATAAAGGCGGCTGTACTCGGTCATGCCTCCTTCCTTGCTCACCTTCTCGACGCCGTCCGTTGTGAGATCATAGCCGGATTCGTCGGTTTTTCCCGCTTTGACGGAGACGCGCTGGAATCGGAATTTCGGCTCCTTGTGCTCGATGGCGATGGTCGTGACGTCGAACTTCGCCCAGTTGGCCAGCTGGCTCTTTTGCAGGTTGACCACCCACACGCCGGAGAAATCGGTTTTTTCAGAGGCGGACGCGGTCAGGACAAAGGCGGCGGCGAGGAAGAGAGCCAGCCCAATCGCTTTTCGAGGATTCATGGTTGAACCTCCCCTACTAAATTAATCCTCCGGGTTGTCCGGCAGGGATTTTTCTTTTTCTGCATTCCCGGCCGCGGCCGGGCAACGGCGCCAGATGACGTAAGATGCGACGGGCAATCCAAGCACCGCGGCTGCTGTCCCTCCCATGAACATCGCCCCAGTCCTTTGGAACGAAAAGACGGCCGCGGCCATCAGGGCCAGGCCGAACAGTACGACGACGTATCCGCCGATCCAGTGCGTCCTCCGCCAGACACCCTCGTCCCGGAGGGTCCAAGGGGTGCGGATTCCGAGGACGCTCCCCGGCCGGATTCTCGGCAAGAGATTGCCCACAAAAATGATCGTCCCCCCGAGCAGGAGGATCACCACTACGCCGAGCCACAACCGGCCGGCCAAGACATACGATAATACAGTCATGTGGAGTGCGACAACGAAGAGAACGGCGGCATCGATGACGAGGTCGTACGTTCTTTGAAACCGCTGGATATTCGCCCGGAGGGGGCCCTTCTGGCTCATACGGCGGAAGATCAGGATCATGGCCAGGGCGGCCGTAGGCAGGCCGAAGGCCGCGATCAGACACATCAGCCAGCCGCCGGGGCCGGCGGGCGTCCTCCCGGGCCAAACTGAGAAGACGACCAAAGAGAGAATGTAAGTGGTGACGACGACGATGGAGCGGGAGCGGTCAAGCGGCACGGCCGGGGCCTCCTTTCTTCATCCAGCCGAGGAGGTGTTGGATGACGTCCTCGACGACGGATGTGTTGAGCTCATAGACGACGTGCTGCCCCTGCCGCTCCGCGGTGATGAGCCCGGCTTCTTTGAGGACGGCCAGGTGGCGGGAAATGGTCGGCCAGGCGGCGGGGAAGGCTCCGGCGATTTCGCCCGACGTGAGCGGCCTTTTCCGGAGGCGCTCGAGGATCTCGCGGCGAGTGGGATCGGCCAGGGCCCGGAAGGCGGCGTTCATGATAATTAGATTATTAGCTAATTAGCTAATTACTGTCAAGAGGTTTTATCCGGCCCCTTGCGCTGAGATTTTTTTGCCTTGGCGCCCAAGGCACGTTCGCGGCGGAACCGTCGGTGGGGGGTGGACCTCAAGCCGCGATGATCTGATATTTCGCCGTGATGGGAACGCTCGCCTTGAGCATGACCCAGACGGGGCAAAACCTGTCCTCCGAAAGGGCGAAGGCGTTTTCGACGGAAGGCCCGTCGATCCGGCCCCCCGTGAATTCGAAATCGAGCTCGATGGAGGTGAACACCGTCGGATGGACGTCATTCTTCAACCCCTTGGCCCGCACGACCAGGCCCCGGACGTCCTGCCCCATCCGCTTCAGGAGCCCGACCACGACCTGGCCGCTGCAGCCGGCCAGGCTGGCCAACAGGAGTTCGAGCGGCGAATAACCCTCGGGGACGACGTCCCCCGGTACGTGATCGATTTCGACCGTTTTGCCGCTCCGGGAGGTCCCCAGGAATTTCATTCCGTCGCGGAAGGTGACGTTCGTTTCAATAAGAGTCGGCATGTCGCGTCTCCTGAAGCTCCGCGGACTTACGTCCGTGGGCTCACCCGCAGGTGATGTCGCCCGGAATTCGGCAGGCTTCATCCGGGAGTTCGATCTCCACCGTCGAATGGGAGATGCCGAAGCCTCCGACGACCCGCCGCACGTCGTCCTTGAGCCGGCGGTATTCCTCGGGCGCGAGGTCGCGGTCCACGACGAGGTGGGCCGAGAGAACGTTATGCTCGCCGTCGAGGGACCAGACATGGACATGGTGGACGACCCTGACGTGATCGATTTTCCCGATGCCCGCGGATATGGCGTCGAGGTCCGTGCCCTTCGGTGCCGCTTCGAGGAAGATCGGGACGATGGACCTGATGTTCCGGACCGCGCGGCCAAGAACGTAGAGCGTGATCAGGATGGCCAGCAGGGGGTCGAGGACCGGCACGTCCTTGAAGAGGAGGACGACAGCGACGATGAGGACCGCGACCCAGCCCAGGACGTCCTCGAGCAGATGAAGGGCGACGGTCCGGGCGCTGATGCCGGTCTCCCTGCCCAACCGTTTCATGGCCAGGGCGTTGACCGCCACCCCGACCACGGCGAGCACGACCATGCCCCGGGCGTTGGCGTGACCGGGTAGGGTCAGGCGGGGCACGGCGCGCGCCAGCACGAACAGGGAGCTGGCCAGCAGAAAAACCGTGGTGATGAGCCCGCCCAGCAGCGAAAACCGCCGGTATCCGTACGTGTACGCGCCTTCCCTTCCCCGCCCGGCCAGCCGCTCGAAATACCAGGCCTGGGCCAGGGCGAAGGAGTCCCCGAGGTCATGCACCGCGTCGGCGAGGATGGCCGTGCTGTTGGTCAGGAGCCCGCCGGCGATTTCGACGAGCGTGAATCCCGCATTCAGGAAAAAGGCCGCCCGGATGCTCTTCGGCGGCGACCCGGACCCCGACGGAGGATGGTTCATTCTGCCGGCAACCTCAAGGGGAGTTTAGCACACTCCCGCGTCAGGCAAAACAGGCCCTTGGTCCCGTCTTTTCCAGGTCACATCTTCCGCGTGCCTCGGAGCTCCATGGACTTGAATTCCTTGCCGTCGGGCGTGTACATGAACATCTCGAACGTGTACTTTCCGTCCGGCATGAATGTGGTCACGAACTTGACCTTCTGGGTGCCCCCCGTCATCGGGTTGGGCCAGGTCCCGGTCTCGGTCATGACGTTGCCAGCGGTGTTGAGCATCCCGCTGGTCAGGAAGAAAGCGGTGCTCATGCTGTCGATCCAGAAGGAGACGTACTTGTTCTGGTAGAGGTCATAGCCGACGATCTGGCGGCCCTGGAAGCCCTGGCCCATCATCGTGCCCTCGAATTGGCCCTCGAGGAAGCGCCCATCGAAAATGAGCCGGAATTTCTCGGAGGCCTTGCTCGTCATGGGCTCGGCCCCGGGCCCGGCCCAGTTCTTGACCTCGATGTCCCAGTCCCCGACGTACTTCTTCAGGAATTCGTGGTTTTTCCCGGGCATGCCGTATTTCATCATCATGTCCGTCATCTGCTTGTCCATCACCGGTTTGTCCTGCCCGGACATCTGCTGAGCGCCGGACGCCCAGATGACGGCGGGAAAAGCGACCACGAAAGACACCAGGAGAAGAAGACCCCAAAATCTCATCTTTGCCTCCTTAAATAACGAGGATTAAAGGAGAGCGGCTAACGGCCGCTCTCTGCCAGCCTTTCATTGGCAATTTTCGTGCCACGGGGGCGGGTAATTCGGGCGCGAGAGGCGCCTCAGAAAACGCGGAGGCATACGGCTCCTTCTCCGGCCGGCCGGCCCGAAAGCGTCTCGTCGGGCGGGACGCATTCCCGGGCGGGAGGACGAGCGCGGGCCGATCATCGTCCCGTCGGGCATCCGGCAAGGCGGGATGGCCATGAGGAAGATGGCACGATTATTGCGGTTGATAATGGGCCCGGGACTTTGTATCGAGCTTCGTACCGGAATCAGAATCGACAGGAGGTCTTGAGCATGCCTATCCGTAAGGCTTCCGCCGTTTGGCAAGGGGGATTTCGAGACGGGAAGGGGACCGTCAAGGTCGGGAGCGGGCTCTTCGAAGGCCCCTATTCCGTTTCCTCCCGCTTCGAGGAGGGGAAAGGCACCAACCCCGAGGAGCTCCTGGGAGCGGCCCACGCCGGTTGCTTCTCTATGGCCCTGGCCCTAATCCTGGGCCTGAAGGGCATGCCGCCGCGCATGATCGAAACCACGGCCGATGTCCTGATCGAGAAGGTCGGGCCTGGGTTCAAGATCACGACGATCACCCTCCACACCGAGGCCGATGTCCCGGGAGCCTCGGACGAAGCGTTTCGGGCGGCCGCCGAGGACGCCAAGGTCAACTGCCCGGTCTCCCAAGCTCTAACGGGAGTTAAGATCAACCTGGACGCCCGGCTGATAAAATAGGCTTGATCCGCTCTTCCGGTCTGGACTGGAACCCTCGGAGTCTGCCCATGGGGCTCGCGATTTGACTCAGGAGCACCGCCGAGGCTATCATCCCTTCACATCCGCTGACCTGGAGTGCGCCATGAAACGTCATTATCCGAAAACAAAAACCGTTCTAGTCAGTTTGGCACTCGTGGCCGCGCTCGCGGCCTTCGGCCAGGTGGCGCCGGCCGGCCGGACTCCTTCCCCGGCGCCCGAGTTCACCGTGACCCGGGTCATGGTCCCCATGCGTGACGGCGTGAAACTCTTCACGGTTATCTTCGTCCCGAAGAACGCCCTGCCGCCGCTGCCCTTTCTCCTGATGCGGACGCCCTACGGCGCGCCGTCGTCTCCACTCCCCCTCGCGTCGGAGCCCTACAAGGAGCTCGTTGAAGAAGGCTACATTTTCGTTATCCAGGACATCCGCGGCCGCTACCAATCCGAAGGCCGGTTCTTGATGCAGAGGCCGCCGCGCGACAAGAGGGACCCCCGGGCGATCGACGAAAGCACCGACGCCTATGACACCGTCGATTGGCTGCTCAAGAACGTCCCGGGGAACAACGGCCGGGCCGGCCTGATGGGCATCTCCTACGGCGGCTGGCTGACGGCCATGGCCATGTTCGACCCCCATCCGGCCGTGAAGGCCGTGTCGCCGCAGGCCTCTCCGGCGGATATGTACATTGGGGATGACTTCCACCACAACGGCGCCTTCCGCTTGAGCTACGGCTTCGAGTATGCCGCGATGATGGAAACGTCCAAGGAAAACGCGACGTTCCGCTTCGACACCTTCGACACGTACGAATGGTACCTCCGGCTCGGTCCCCTGGCCGCGGTAAACGCGAAATACCTCCTCGGCAAGATCCCGAGCTGGAACGATTTCGTCGCCCATCCGAACTACGACGGGTTCTGGCAAAAGCAGGCCATGGCGCCGTACCTCGTCCGGGTGACGGTGCCGACGCTGACCGTGGCCGGGTGGTGGGACCAGGAGGATTTCTACGGGCCGCAGAAGATTTACGAAACGCTCGAGCCCCTCGACCGCGCGAAGGTGAATTTTTTCGTCGCCGGCCCCTGGAACCACGGCGGCTGGATGCGAAGCGATGGGAGCGCCTTGGGCAGGATCAAGTTCGGCGCCAATACGTCGAAGTACTTCCGGGAGAAGATCCAGGCGCCCTTCTTCGCCCATTTCCTGAAGGACAAGCGCGGCTGGGACGTGAGGGAGGCGATCACGTTCGAGACGGGGGCGAACTCCTGGCAGCTCTACGACGAATGGCCGCCCCGTAAGCTCACCACCGACCGCGACCTCTACTTCAGGGAAGACGGAAAACTTTCCTTCGAGCCTCCGGCCCAGACGGACGCGGCGGCGTTCGACAGCTACGTTTCCGACCCGGCCCGCCCCGTGCCCTACCGCTCCCGCCCGGTCGAGGCGACCTACGACCCGCGCGGTTCGGGCTGGGGGACCTGGCTCGTCGGCGACCAGCGGTTCGCCGACCTGCGGCCGGACGTCTTAAGCTGGAAGACGGAGCCGCTCGCCGAGGACGTCACCGTGACCGGTCGCATCACCGCCCGCCTGTTCGCCTCGACGACGGGCACGGACGCCGACTGGATCGTCAAGCTGATCGACGTTTACCCCGGGGATTATCCGGCCGAGCCGGCCATGGGCGGCTACCAGCTGATGATCGCCGACGAGGTCTTCCGCGGCCGGTTCCGGTCGGGCTTCGAGAAACCCGAGCCGCTCGTCCCGGATCGCGTCACGGACTTCGCGATCGACCTCCACGCGGCCGACCATCGCTTTCTCAAGGGCCACAAGATCATGGTCCAGGTCCAGAGCACCTGGTTTCCCCTGATCGACCGGAACCCCCAAACCTATGTCGAGAACATCTTCCTGGCCAAGGCTTCGGATTACCGGCCGGCCACCCATCGCGTTTTTCGTTCCCAGGCGCACCCGTCGCACATCGTGCTGCCGGTGCGGACGCGCTGACGGCGCCGAGCCTCGCCTAGCGCGCGAAGCGCTGCCAGAGGTAAAGCACGAGGATGGCCCCGATGAGGGACAGAATGAATCCCGCCCGATGGAATCTCTGGCCTTCTTTGCGCCTCGAGATCAGGGCGCCGAGGACACCGCCGAGCAGGGACCCGACGATCCCCAGCAATGTCGTCAGAATGAACCCCATGTGCTGAACACCGGGCAGAATCGCGCGGGCGAGCAGTCCGACGACGAAACCTGTGATAATCCACCAGATGATATTGAACATCTTCTCCTCCCCTTCACCTCGGGCACGGACCCGGTCGCCGGCTTATGGGACAAAATTTAGCGCTATCGCGCTGGACAGTATTCCCTGCCCGCTAAACTCTGTCCCAACTACCTATGACGGGATGATATTGCCGGTGGAGAATGGATGTCAAGGCGGGAGCCGATAAAACCCATCAAATCGGCAACGGTCTTTCCTCGTTTTCTCTCAGATCTCCTGGTGTTCGGTGCGGCGGATGATCTCGTCCTGGAGCTCCGTGCTGCAGTCGACGAAGTAGTCGCTGAAGCCGGCCACCCTCACGATGAGGTCCCGGTGCTTCTCGGGGAACTTCTGCGCTTCCCGCAGCGTGTCGGCCGTGACGACGTTGAACTGGATATGGTGGCCCATCAGCCGGAAGTAGGACCGGACCAGGTCCTTGACCCCGGCCAGTCCGGTGTCGCCGGCGAGCAGCTGGGGCGTAAATTTCTGGTTGAGGAGCGTCCCGCCAGTCCTCACGTGGTCCATCTTGCCGAGCGACTTGATGACCGCCGTCGGCCCCTTCCGGTCGGCGCCCTGAACGGGCGACACGCCTTCGGAAACGGCGTCACCCGCGAGGCGCCCGTCCGCCGTCGCGCCCGTGACCTTGCCGAAATAGACGTGGACGGTGGTGGGCAGGAGGTTGATCCTGTACTTCCCGCCCCTCGGCGTGGGCCGGCCGTCGACGGCCTCGAAATAGGCCTCGAAGACCCGCCGCATGAGGTTGTCGGCGTAGTCGTCGTCGTTCCCGAACTTGGGTGTTCTGTTGAGGACGCGCTGGCGCAGGCTTTCGTGACCCTTGAAGTTCGCGCCCAGGGCCGTAAGAAGCTCCATCATCGTGAAGTGCCCCTGGTCGTAGACATTGTGCTTGACGGCGCTCAGGACGTCGGTGATCGTCCCCATACCCACGCCCTGGATGTAGTTCGTGTTGTAGCGGGCGCCGCCGGCGTGGTAGTCCTTGCCCTTTTTGACGCAGTCGTCGACCAGGATCGAAAGAAACGGGGCGGGCAGATAGGTCGCGTAGAGCCGCTCGATGACGTTGCTGCCCCGCACTTTGATGTCGACGAAATGCCGGATCTGCTTCCGGAAGGCCTCGAAGAGCTCGTCGAAGGTCTTGAACGTCAGCGGGTCGCCCGTCTCGAGGCCGATATTCTTCCCCGTCCTCGGGTCGAGGCCGTTGTTGAGCGTGATTTCGAAGACCTTGGGCAGGTTGAAGTACCCAGTCAAAATGTACGCTTCCTTGCCGAAGGCCCCGGACTCGACACAGCCGCTGGCCCCACCGTTCCTCGCGTCCTCGACGCTCTTGCCCTGGCGGACGAGCTCCTGGACGATGGCGTCCGTGTTGAAGATCGAGGGCTGGCCGAACCCGGTCTTGACGATGCGCAGCGCCCGGAGCAGGAATGAATCCGGCCCCTTGGCGCTGATCTGGACCATGGAGCTCGGCTGGAGGATGCGCATCTCCTCGATGACGTCGAGGATGAGGTAAGACAGCTCGTTGACGCCGTCGGTCCCGTCCTCCTTGAGCCCCCCGACGTTGATCAGGGCAAAATCGGTGTAGGTCCCGCTCTCCTCGGCCGTGACGCCGACCTTGGGGGGCGCGGGCTGGTTGTTGAACTTGACCCAGAAGGCCTCGAGGAGTTCCCGGGCGCTTTCCTTGGTCAGTGTCCCGTCGGAGAGGCCCTTCTGGTAGAAGGGCCAGAGGTGTTGGTCGAGCCGCCCCGGGTTGAACGAGTCCCAGGTGTTGTATTCGGTGATGACGCCCAGGTGGACGAACCAGTAATACTGGAGGGCCTCCCAGAAGTCGCGCGGTGCGTTGGCCGGCACCGATTCGCAGACTCCGGCGATCCGCTCGAGCTCTGTCCTGCGCGCCGGGTCCTTCTCCGCGGCCGCAAGCCCCGTCGCTTTCGCGGCATGGCGCCGGGCGAAAGCGATGATCGCGTCCGCACTGACGATCATGGCCCGCAGCTCCTCCTGCTTGTCGTAGGCCCCGGGGTCGTTCATGAAATCGAGGCCGGCCAGGGTGGTTTCGATGTCCCTTTTGAAGTCGAGCATGCCCTTGCGGTAGATCTTGCCGTCGAGGACGGTATGGCCGGGCGCCCGCTGCTCCATGAACTCGGTGAAAATGCCCGCTTCGTATGCGTCGATCCATTCCGGGGTCATCTCGGCGAAGATCCGCTCACGCTGGGAGCGGCCCTGCCAGAACGGGATGATCTCCTCGGCGTAAAGCCGCCGCGTCTCCTCGTCGGAGGCGAAGGCGGTCTTTTTCCGGTCGTTGAGGTACCGGAGGTCCTGCAGGGAGTGGATGCAGACCTCGGGGTAGGTCGGCGTCGCCTTGGGCGCGGGACCGCGTTCGCCGACGATGAGCTCACCATCGTTGAAGACGACGCGCTTATTTTCCATGATGTGCTTGAAGGCCAGGGCGTGCTGCATGGCGAAGGAAACATTCCGGGCCTCGGGCGTTTTGTAGAAGTCCGTGAGAAGCTTGGCCCTCTCGGCGCTGATCGTGGGCTTGGCATCGAGTGTCTGCTGTCTCAGCTTCCGGATCCGGTCGTTCATGGTCATCCTCCCTTATGGACGTCGAAGCCCGCATCGCGGAACGCCGTCTCGATCGCGGCCAGCCGCGCCTCGGGCGGGGATTCGAATGTTCTGAAACAGGACTCCTTGCCGAGCCTCCGGGCTTTCTCGGTTCCGCCGGAATGGTACGGCAGGAGCCCGATGGTTTTGACTTTCCCGAGGGTCTTGAGAAAAGCGATGGTCCCGTCGATATTCTTGTCGTCATCGTTGACGCCGGCCATGAGCGGGATGCGAACCCAAGCCTCAGTCCAGTTCGCGGCCAGGCGTTTGAGGTTTTCGAGGATGGGAGCGTTCGATACGCCGGTGAGCTCCCGGTGTTTCGTCTCATCCATGATCTTGAGGTCGTAAAGGACAAGGTCGGCCAGGGCGGCGATTCTTTCGAGGAGCGGGGCCGGCGCGAAGCCCGAGATATCGACCGCGGTGCGGATGCCCCGGCTCCGGAGTGCCCTAAGGAGCTCTTCGAGGAACGCGGGCTGGGCCAGGGGGTCGCCGCCGGAAAAGGTCGCTCCGCCCCCGGATTGCTCGTAGAAGACGCGGTCTTTCTCGATTTCCGCAATGAGGTCGCTAACGGTCGTATCGCGCCCCACGACCTGCATGGCGTCGTAGAGACAGGCCTCGGCGCACTTGCCGCAAAGGTCGCACTTTGTCTTGTCGACGGCGACGGCCCCCGCGCGGTCTTTGGAGATGGCTTGAACCGGACAGGCCGCGACACACGCGTAACACCGGGAACAACGAGAGGGCCAATGCATGAGCTCGGCCGCGGGGTCGATACCCTCGGGATTATGGCACCACGGGCAGCGCAGGGGGCATCCCTTCAGGAAGACGGTCGTACGGATTCCGGGACCGTCGTGAATGGAGTACCGCTTGATGTCGAAAACACGCCCTGTCATCGTCGTTTTCCCCGGGATGTCTCTCTCGTCCTATTTCCTTGTAAGTCGTTACAGGAAAATGCCTTAGACTAAATCAACAATTGTAATATATCAGATATCAGGTCTAAATGCAAGCTTTTTTTTCGATGCTTTTTTCAGGCCACGAAACCCTGAAGCTCCACGGACTCACGTCCGTGGAATCCCGCGAAGGGGAGTGGACTCCCTGGAATGCGTCCCTCGGATGGGGTAAACATTTACACATGCCGTTCCAGTGGCAGATGCCGAAAATATTAATACACTTTTCCCCGGAATTGATGTAAAAAACGCTCTTTGGGGCTACCGCCGGCCCAGCGGCCTGACCACAATTTCCGGAGGCGAACCCGCGAGGAGGCGCGATGAACGAACCGCCGGCTTACAACATGCGTTTCATCTGGATGACGACCCTCGTCTCGGCCATGGGCGGCCTCCTCTTCGGCTACGATTGGGTGGTCATCGGCGGTGCCAAGCCCTTTTACGAAAAATTCTTCAACCTCACGACCCCGTCCCAGATCGGCTGGGCCATGAGCAGCGCCCTGGTCGGCTGCCTCCTCGGCTCTCTCGTCTCGGGGGCCCTGAGCGACCGTTTCGGCCGGAAGAAGCTCCTCATTCTATCCGCCCTCCTGTTCACGGCAACGGGCATCCTGACCGCCCTCGCGCCGGATTTCGCCTTCTTCGTCGTGAACCGGTTGCTCGGCGGCGTCGCCATCGGCCTCGCCTCGAACCTCTCGCCCATGTATATCGCCGAGCTTTCGCCGGCCGAGGTCCGGGGCAAGTTCGTCTCCGTAAACCAGCTGACCATCGTCATCGGCATCCTGGCCGCCCAGCTCGTCAACTGGCTCATCGCCAGGCCCGTCGCGCCGGGCGCCACGGCAGCCGACATCCTCAACTCCTGGAACGGTCAATCCGGATGGCGTTGGATGTTCGGCGCCGAGGCCGTGCCGGCGTTCCTCTTTTTCCTCCTGATGTTCACGGTCCCTGAAAGCCCCCGCTGGCTGGTCAGGAAAGGACGCGGCAGCGAGGCCGAAAAGGTCCTGGCCAAGGTCGGCGGGGCGGGGTTCGCGGGGCAGGCCATGTCCGAGATCCGCGAGACCCTGGCCGCCCCGGATATCCAGAAGGTCCGGTTCCGGGCCCTCCTCGAGCCGGGACTGGGCAGGGTCCTCCTCATCGGCATCGCCCTCGCCGTCTACCAGCAGTGGTGCGGCATCAACGTCATCTTCTACTACGCCGAAGAAATCTTTTCCGCCGCCGGCTACGGCGTGAGCGCCATCCTCTTCAACATCGTCATCACCGGGACGGTCAACCTGATCTTCACCCTGATCGCGATCCGGCTCGTCGACCGGCTCGGCCGCAAGCCGCTCATGATGGCCGGGTCCGCGGGCCTGGCGGTGACGTTCGGGCTCATCGGCGCGAGCTACGCCGTCCACAGCCGGGGCCTTCATCTCCTAATCCTGGTCGTCCTGTCGATGGCCCTCTACGCCCTGTCGCTCGCGCCCGTCACCTGGGTCCTGCTCTCGGAAATCTTCCCGAACCGGATCCGCGGCGCGGCCATGTCGGTCTCGACCTTCTCGCTCTGGGCGGCCTGCTTCGTCCTGACCTACACCTTCCCCCACCTCAACAAAGGCCTCGGGCCGGCCGGGACATTCTGTATCTACGCGGGGATCAGCGTCCTGGGATTCATTTTTATTCGCGCGCGTCTGACCGAGACCAAGGGGAAGACGCTCGAGCGGATCGAGCACGAGCTTCTCGGAGACCGCGCCGGATAAGGAGACGGATATGGCAGGAGGCAGGGTGCTCATCGACGCCCACGCTCATCTCGACGGATACGGCGACTTGGGTCCTGGCGCCCTCGATGCGGCCCTCGAAGAGATCGCCCGGCACCGGATTTTTACCATCAGCAACTCCATGGACCTTCCATCCTACGAGAAGAACCTGACGATCGCCGCCCGCTCGGCCTGGGTTCTGCCGGCCTTCGGCATCCATCCCTGGAACGCTCATAAGTATGTCGGCCGGGGGGAGTCGCTGGCCGAACCCATGGCCCGGAGTCCGGTCTACGGGGAAATCGGCCTCGACCACTTCTTCGTGAGGAAGCGGTCCCGCTATCCCGCCCAGAGAGAGGTTTTCGAGTCGTTCCTCGCGGCGGCCCGGGACCAGGGCAAGATCGTCATCGTCCACACCAAGGGCGCGGAGAGGGAGGTTCTCGAAATCCTCGATGTTTATGCCCTCCCCCGTGTCGTCATCCATTGGTATTCGGGCCCTTTGGACGTACTCCGGGAGATGATCGAAAGAGGATTCTACTTCACTGTGGGCGGCGAGGTCGGGCATTCCGAGAAGATCAGGAAGATCGCCCGGGAGGTCCCCCAGGACCGTCTCCTCACGGAAACCGACAATCCCGGAGGGCCGGAAAGTTATCTCGGCCGGCCGGGAACTCCGGCGTTTCTCCTCGACATCGTCCGTTCATTGGCCGAAGCTCGCAAAACGACGGCCGGGGAGCTCGTTCTGACCATCCGGTCTAACCTGGCGAACCTCTTTCAAGGCGATGACAGGCTGGCCGGGTACCTGGATATGATTCTCGGCGAAAAATAGGGACGCGCCCCGGACGAGCCCCGACTGAGGTCAGCCCGGCATTTTGACATCAGCATTTAACTGTGAAAAAATCCCAGACGGAACGGAGTTGTGATGATCAGCCTGGAGCCCGGATCAATTCTGACTGAGAAGCCATCCTTCCTCAAAAGGGCGGCGGACCTTGTCCGCGAGCTCTACCGTAACGAGCGGGCCATGTGGAACGCCCATTACAAACGTTATTTTAAGATCGCGGCGCGCGCGCTCGGAATCGGATTCGTCGTCGCATTCGTGTACTTCATGGTGCGCCCCGAACAGGAAAAGCCGGCCTTGGCCTACCTCATGAAAGCCCTCAAGGACATCCCGCTCGGCGCGCCACCCCTTGACCTGGCGTTGACCATTTTCTATCACAATGCCTGGGCTTCGGCCCTGGCGGTCGCGGCCGGGATCATACCTTTCGCCTGCCTCTCGGTCCTCGACCCCTTGGTTAACGGCGCGGCGCTCGGGCTTCTCGCCTCGGTCTCGAAACACCAGGGCCTGAATGTCCCGTTGCTCTTTCTGAGGAGTGTCGCGCCTCACGGGATCATCGAGCTCCCGGCGGTCCTCTACGCGACGAGCGCGGGGATCTATCTCTCGGTGTCGTTCGCAAAAAGGGTCCTGGCCAAATTCGGGAAAAAGAAGGACGACAGGGGCGTAGCGCCGTCAGCCTCGCCCGGTGGGCCCGATTCCGGCAGCTTCCTGGAATCCTACCCGGTAAAATCGGGACCGGATACCGAAGGCGCCGGGGGCAACGTCGTGCGGTCGTTCATGATCGTCGTCCTCCCCCTGCTCCTCGTCGCGGCTTTTATCGAGGCCTTCATCACCCCGGTCCTTCACTAATTGATTCGGACCGGTGCTGCTTCGGGGACAGCTGCGAAAGGGCTAGGTCCCTCTTCGCCGCCCCGTTGCTGCATTGAGCCCGCCCGGCATCGGGCCATGGGATATTCTTTCGACCGGAGGTCGCATGAAATTCACGTTCGCCCACAATAACATCAACGTCCTGAACCTCGAGAGGAGCCTGGCCTTCTACAAGTCCGCGCTCGGCCTCGAGGAAGTCCGGCGGCACCGCGCCAAGGACGGGAGTTTCGTTCTCGCCTTCCTCGGGGACGGGACGACGCCCCACCGGCTCGAGCTGACCTGGCTCTCCGACCGCAAGGAAGCCTACGACCTCGGCGACAACGAGATCCATCTGGCTTTCACGGTCGACGACTTCGACGCGGCCCGCCGGAAGCACAAGGATATGGGGGTCGTCTGCTACGAAAACCCCGGGATGGGGATCTACTTCATCGAGGACCCGGACGGCTACTGGGTCGAAATCGTGCCCGAGAAGCGCTGACCGGCCGCTCGCCCGCCAGGGCCCGCCTACCTCACGGTAAACTTATGCACCGTGGCGGTGGCGTACTTTTTCCCCGGTTCGAGGATGGTCGATGGGAAGTTGGCGTGGTTCGGGGAATCGGGGAAATGCTGGGTCTCGAGGCAGAACCCGAAGTGCTTTAAATACGCAGCTCCCCCCTTGCCTTTAACCGTCCCATCGAGGAAGTTGCCGGAATAGAGCTGGATCCCCGGCTGGTCGGTGGAGATCTCGAGAACCCGGCCGCTCGCGGGCTCGTACACCCTGGCCGCCAGGGCCATTTTCCCGCCGACGCTCCTCAGGACGAAATTATGGTCGTAGCCGCCTTCGACCCGGGCGATCCGCTCGCCGATCGCGTGGGACGACGTAAAGTCGAGGGGCGTGCCCCTGACGTCCTTGATCTCGCCCGTGGGAATGAGGTTCGCCGCCGAATCAACGGCCGTGTATGTGTCGGCCTCGAGCTCGAGCTCGTGACCGAGGACGTCGCCCTTGCCCTGGCCGGCCAGGTTCCAATACGTGTGGTTCGACAGGTTGACCGGTGTCGCTTTATCCGTTTCGGCCTCGTAGCGGATCGTGAGTTCGTCGGCGTCCGAGAGCGTGTAGACGACCGTGGCCGTGAGGTTCCCAGGGTAGCCTTCCTCCAGGTCCTTGCTCACATAGGTAAGCTTGACACCCACGGCGCCGTGCCGGTGGACGGGCTCCGCCTTCCAGACGGCCTTGTCGAATCCCTTGAGGCCGCCGTGGAGGCTGTTGCCGTTATTATTTTGGGCCAGCGTGTAGGTCACGCCGTTGAGGGTAAATTTGCCCTTGGCGATGCGGTTCGCGTACCGGCCGACGACGACCCCGAAATACGGGTGCGTCCCGAGGTAGCCGGCGAGGCCGTCGAAGCCGAGGCTGACGTCGTCGAACTTGCCGTTCCGGTCGGGCAGCCGGAGCGACACCAGCGTCGCGCCGTAGGTCATGATCCGGGCCTCGATCCCCTGCCCGTTCGTGAGGGTGAAAATCTCGACCGCGGTGCCGTCGGGCATCGTTCCGAACTTCTCCGATTTGACTTCCATTCCCGTCTCTCCTTTCGTCGGGGCGGCCGCCGCCGGGGCCTGCGTGTCCTTCTTACAAGCCAAGAGCGCGAGGCAGGCGGCAGCGCACAGGCCGGCCGCGAATAATTTTCTGACCATGGAACCTCCTGTGGTCACTTCATCATTGTTTCGATAGTGGCGATCTGTCATGAAAACCTCCGCTATTTCCCTTTCCTCAATTCCTCGGCCTTCTTCCGAACCTCCGGCTGTTCCGGGCTCAGTTGGAGGGATTTATCGAACGAGGCCAGGGCTTCTGCCCTCTTCCCTAGGCCGAGATAGGACTCGCCGATGGCGTTCAGGACTGAGGCATTGACGCCGTAATGCGCGACGGCCTGGTCCAGGACCTCGACGGCTTTGGCGAAATCTCCGGACTTCCGGAGCGCCTCCCCGGCCAGGACATAAATCTCGTATGCGGGGGACGGCGTTTTTCCCAGGAAAGGCGTAAGAAGCCGGACGGCCTGGGGATACCGGCCGAGCGCCGCATAGACCTGGGCTAATCCGTAGGCCGCTTCCACCGAATCCGGGCGAGCCCGGTGGGCTTTTTCGTGGAAGAGCAGGGCCTCGTCGTAACGGCCGAGGTTGAAGAGCTGGGACCCCGTTATCCGGTCGTAGATCGGATCGTCCGCCGCCGGCAGGACGCGCGAGTGAAACCAGGGCCTGGGGAGGGCGGCCGCGTAGCTCAGGTCGAATTCCTCGCCAGCCGAAACCACCTCGGCCCCGGCTTTGAGGAGCGAGACGCGGACCTTGTAATGGGCAGGGGGGAAGTCCGACAGCGGGACTTGCTCCAGGGCGTCGGGCAGGTCCTGGTAGTCCGACGGCTTGCGCGTGATCTCCCGGAAGGGTTTGTCATCCTTGAGAAAGGCGATCCGGACGAGCCCGTTCTGGGCGAGATCGCCGGACAGGCCGTTCAACTGGAAGCCGACGGCCAGGGTGTCTCCGGCGGTGAAGAGCCGCCCCGGCTGGCAGTAGATCTGGTAGGGGCCGATCTTGAAGGCCTTGATCTTGCGCTGGGCCGGGTCGACACGGGTGACTTTGTAGCCGAGGACCGGCTGGGTCATCTGGACCGCGGCCCGGCCCTCCGGGATGCGGACGGCCTGCTCGATCGACATGAACTCCTTCGACGCTTCGTTCTTGACGAGGATGGAGAGCTTGAAATCCCCCGGGACGAGAGGAAAAACGTCGTGATACTCGAAGGGCGCACGGCCGGCCTCGGCCATCTGGGCTTCGTCCATGTCCAGGGAGACCGTCTTGTCATACTGGTAGACGAGCCGGCCGTCCATCGTCGTTACCCGGCCGTTGACCTTCAAGGTCGCATAGTACTTCTTTTCGTACTGGTTGACGGATAGCCGTTGCGGCTCGATCGAGTAGTGCACGAAATACAGGCCGTTCGGCTCTCGGAAGACCTTGATCAGGCTGTCGCAATCGAGATAATTGGCCGAATACTCGACGTCCACGAGGTCCTTGTATTCGAGGAATTTCCGGGCGTATTTTTCCTGCCCTGTCCGGGAGGGCAGCGTGTCGATTCTCTGGATCAGGATGTCCGAGGACGTCGATGGCCTCCCCAGCATCAGCCCGGAGTCCTCCCCCGGCACCAAATTCACGGAGATGCCGGCCAGGCTGACGTCGATTTCGCGGAGGGTTTCGTAGGCCTTCACATAATCGGAGGGGTCCCCGACATAGCCGGAGAGGAGGGACTGGGGTCCGTCGTGGGACGGACTGTAAAGCCTGTACGACCCGGTGCCGTGCTCCTTGAAGAAGAGGAGGTAGAAGCCGGCCGGCAACCCCTTGTCGGTCATCCCCTGAAAGAACCAGGTCTCGCAATCGTAGAGCCCGGAGCGGCCTGTGAAATTCTGCTTTTCCATGGGCTCACCGAGGATGATGTACATCCGGCCGCGGTCCGTCTTCCAGCCCGGGACCGGCGCCTCGCGCCCGAGGTACTGGTTGGCATAAGCGATGCGGCGGTAGTGCTCGGTTTTGAACTCGTTGGCGGCCGAGTCGGGCGTGGGATCGCGGTGCTTCCAGAAGGCTTCGATAAACAGATCCCGCTCGCGGTCTGTCGTGAGCTTCTGGAAAACATCGCGTTCCGTCGAGGTTGTGATATAAACGACTTCTTCGTCGAGCCACTGCTTGTAGCGCTCGGGAAGTTCCGGCTTGGCCGCCGTTGCGGCGGGCAGGGCGACGGCCAGGGCCAGCACGAGGGCCAGGAGGGCCGGGATCCTATTTATGAGGGTCACTCGCTCATTTCCACTTCGTCCGGAGTCGCGCCAGCTCGGCGCCGGTCGCGGCATTCACGATCTGGTGAAGAAGGACCGGGCCGGGATCGTCGCCGGCCTGGACCCCGGCGTCGGCGGGCACGGCGCGGACCCGGGACAGGACGGTTTCCCCGTAGAAGGCCTCGGCCCGGTACGAGACCTCGAGGTCGACGGGACGGCGGCGGGACAGGACGTCTCCCGGCGCCGCCTCGAGCGCCCACTGGACGTAGACGGCGTTGTTGACGTGCTTGTTGAGGTCCAGGTGGCCCATCTCCACGCGGAATGGGATCTCCTCGTCCGCCCGGTCGAGGACGGGCAGGGGGGCGAAGGGATCGGCGAGCGCCCGCTTGTCAAGCAGAAAATTGGAGGGCAGGATATCGTCGACCTTCAACGGCTGTTTCCGGCCCAGGTCGAGCACCATCCACGACGTCGTTCCGGAGAGGACGGGCCCGCCGTCGGCGGCGGCCACTTCGAAATCCCTCAGGGCGAAGTAGCCGTGCCGGCCCGACGGCCAGGTCAGGACTTCGATGCGCTCGCCCCAGGAAGGATAGCGGTGGACCAGGATGTGGGTGCGGGAGAGCACCCAGGTCATGTTCTTCTTCCAGAGGTCGGTCACGGACCAGCCCAGGAGGGCGGCATGGTCGCCGGCGGCGTCCTGGAGGAAATTGAGGAGCGAGACGGGGCGGGCCAGGCCTTGGAAGTCCGATTCATAGGTATGGACCGAGAATTCCTTCCGGTAGGTCAGGTCAGCCATCGGCGGCGATCTTCGCGCTATTTCGTGATCGTCCAGGTGTACTCGATCGCGTCCGTGACGTTGATCGTGATGGTCGCCGCCACGGTCCCGTCCGTTTTCGTCTTGGCCGTGAAAACATGCGTGCCGAAGGTGATCTGGAGCAGGGTGGCGGAGATCTGGTCCCCGATGTCCCCCATCCAAGAATCATCAAGGAATATGCTCAAGATCTCCCCATAGAGGTTCGTGATACGCAGGGAAGCCCCCCCCCCGATGGTTACGGTGTTGGATGTCGAGGCTGTGATGGTCATCGTCACGGAGAAGAACAAAGCTCCGCTGTCGGATTTCTTGGCCTCGAGCAGGTGGGAACCGGCGACGATATTCTGGATGGTGCCGCTCGCGTCGGCATCGATCGAGAGCTTCGCCGTTCCGTCCAGATACACATCGATCTTCGCCCCGCTGGAATTGGTGATGGTGAGCGAGGACACCGTGTCCGTCGACGTGGGGCTCTTGCAGCCGACCATGGCCAGCAAAAGCAACCCCGACACGGCGGCCGTCAGGGCCGCCCCGGATCTCCCCGGTTTTTTCAGCCTTGGCATGCGAGTCTCACTTTTCTAGGGATCCCCGGCCTCCGACCTGTCCGGTCATGGCCGTCGCCCCAGATGTCATAAATTAGCACATTCTCCAGAGGACTACAACTCGATCCTGGCCGGAACCGTTTCCGCCGCCCCCTTCCCGCCCGCGGCCGAACCGGCAAATAATGCAACGCGGAGGCCCGGGAATATGTTAAAATGGGTGGGTCTGGACTGCACAGAGGCTCAGAGGTGAAATGGCCATGCGTCGAGAGATAAAAGGCAAACGAATCGGATTCCCCGTGGGAGCGGTGGCTCTCTTGGGGCTCCTCGTCTCCGGGAGCTGCAAGTTTGGATCCCCCAGTTATACCCTGGATGTCGTCATCGAAGCCGGCATCACGGGCACCCCGGAAGCGGGGAAGCATACCTACACGGAGCTGACCACGGTCACCCTCAACTATACTGCGGTCGACATCGTCGAAACCGTCGAAGTGCTCCTCAACGGCACGATCCGCATATCGGGGACCGGCTCCGTCATTATGTACGGGGACGGCTACACGCTGAACGTTAGCCTGGTGGACGTGCGCGGCGCCTACAAGGTGACCATGACTAACGCTAACGCTTCCGTCCCCGCCCCGGATCCGTTCATCATCACGCTCACCGGGCCGAACCGGCTATCGGGACCGTTCACCGACGAGCGCGGTTTTCACGGGACTTGGACGGCGAATTCGGGCACGCTTATCCTCGCCTACTGGGATTGGGATTTCTATATTTTGTCCATGGGGGTCCTGGACCTGGGGTCCAGCGCGGGGACTTTCACCGGAGCGGGGCAGAGCGGGACATGGACGGCGGTCAAGCAGTGACCCAACCGGCAGTCCCGCTTTATCTGAGAGCGGCGCCGGAAGACCAGTTGCCCCTCAGCTAAAGCGGCTCTGAAACTGGGCATCGAAAGCGCAGACCCCGATCGACGTTTACGATAAGGATCCTTCTATCAGTTTTATTTCTATGTCACCCCGCTCTATATATTGTTTTTGATTTCGGAATTGATAATCCTCAAAAGGACCAAGGACAAACCGCACCAAGGGCCCGTTTGACCCTGAAAATCAGGGACAGAGTATCGTGTCCCCCTATGAAATTTTCTTCAGTTTCTTGAGATAGGCCGGGTCGATGTCGCAGCCCAAGCCGGGCTTTTCCGGCATGGTGACGATGCCCGCCTTGACCGTCATCCCGTCAACGACCGGGTTCGCCGTGTGTTCGGCGTTCCCATCGAGGTCGGCGAAGATGATGTTCGCCTGCGAGGCCACGACATGGGCGGCGGCCGTCAGGGCGATATTGGACTCGAGCATGCACCCGACCATGCAGCGGATGTTGGCGGCATCGGCAAGGTGGGCGATCCGGACGGAATTGGCGATCCCGCCCGCCTTCATGAGCTTGATATTGAAATAGTCGCATGCCTCGGCCCGGATGAGCTTCAAAGCGTCGGCCGGGAGGAAGCAGGCCTCGTCGGCCATGATGGGGATCGGGCTCCCCTCCCGGACGGTCTTGAGCCCGGCGATGTCAGAGGCCACGACCGGCTGCTCGACGAGCTGGATGCGGAGCTTGTCCATTTTCCGCAATGCGTAGATCGACTGGGGGACCGTCCAGCCCTGGTTGGCGTCGATGCGAACCTTGATATCGTAGCCGATGGCATCCCGGACGGCCTGGAGGCGGGCGAAATCCGCGTCGGGGTCGGTCCCGACCTTGACCTTGAGGGTTTTGTAGCCCCAGTCGGCGTGCTTTTTCGTTTCCCGGACCACGGCCTCGGTCGTATCGATGCCGGTCGTGATATCGGTCTCGAACGAGCTCTTGTCGCCTCCGAGGAGCCGGAACACCGGCAGGCCCGCGACCTTCCCGAGGATGTCGAAGAGCGCCATGTCGAACGCGGCCACCATGCTCGGATTGGAGTGGACGATGGCCCCGATTTCGCGAAGGAGGGCGTCGATGGCCAACGGGCTCTTCCCGATCAGCATGTCGCGCATGGCCTTTCCTGCGGCGGCGTTCGTTGTCTGGGTCTCGCCCGTGATCGGCGGGAACGGGCAGGCTTCGCCGATGCCGACGATCCCCTGGTCCGTGACGACGCGGACGAGGAGGTCGTTGGCCGCGGCCATCTCGCCGATCGAAATCCGGAACGGCGCGAGGAGAGGGATGTCGAAAAGGTAGATCTCGACGTCGGTGATCTTAAGCTTCTTCGCGGCGGCTTTGGTTTCCTCCATCTTCTGCGAGGCAAACGAATAGGCGCTGGTTCCGGCGGCGGCGGCGCCGAGTCCGATCATTCTCAGGAATTGCTTGCGCGACAGGTTCATGACGTCTCCTTTCACGGCCCTTGAGGCCGCCCCATTCTATCCGTCCAAGGGAGGCTTTTTCAAGTGCGGACGCCGGCCGGCCTGGTTCCACGGGCCAGGGAGGCGAATACTCCCGCTGCGCAAAGAGCAGCGTAAAAGATGAACGGCGTCCGGACGGCCGCCAGAAACACCGGGTAGAGCTCGGGGATGATGGGGTTCCGGCCCAGGAAAAGAGAGAAGAGCATCATCATCACCCCGGCGCTCATCATCTGGCCGGAGAGCCGCATGGTGCCGAGCGTGGCCGAGGCGACGCCGTAGAACCGGGTTTCGACCGAACCCATGACGGCGTTGGTGTTGGGGGACGAAAAGAGCCCGAAGCCGAGGCCGAGTACGGCCAGCCCGCCGACGATGATGGGGAAAGGTGTCCCGGGGCGTAGAAACCCGAAGAGGAGCAGGGACGCGGCGGTCAGGCCCATTCCGAGCGAGGCGATCGTCCGCGGCTCGGAGCGGTCGGAAAGCCGGCCGGCGAACGGAGACGAGAGGGCCATCATGACCGGCTGGGCCATAAGGACGAGGCCCGCTTGTTGCGGAGGCAGACCTTTGATGTACTGGAGGTAGAGGCTCAGCAGGAAGCCGACGGCCCAGGTCGAGCTGTAGTTGACGAGGGCGGCGAGGTTCGAAAAAAGGAAGATGCGATTGGCCCCGAACAACCGGAGGTCGAGGATCGGCGAGCGGGCCCGGGTCTCCACGCGGGCGAAAGCGGCCAGGGCGGCCAGTCCGGCGACTGTCAGGACGAGTCCCGGACGCGATGGCAGGCGGGAGAATCCGTACATCAGGGAGACGAGCCCGGACCCGAAGAGCGCCGAACCCGCCCAATCGAAACCTTCACCGCGGGCCTCGGCCCATTCCCCCTTGAGCTTCAGGAGGACGAGGACGAGCGCGGCCAGGCTGACCAGCGCCGTCGCCCAAAAGATGCTCCGCCATCCCCAGCCGCGGACGAAAAAGCCGCCCAGGACGGGGCCCAGCGACAGGCCGAGATATGTCGCCGCCGTGTTCAAGCCCAGGACTCTCCCCCGCTCGCCGGCGGGAAAGACCGAGGTCAGGAGGGCGATGGCCGTGCCGAAGATCATGGCCCCGCCGATACCCTGGAGGCCGCGGGCCGCGATGAGGACCGCGCCGGAAGGGGCCAGCGCGGCCAGGACCGTGGCCGCCGTATGGACGCCGAGCCCCGCGGCAAAAACCCTCTTCCGGCCGACGAGATCGGCAATCCGCCCCAGGGGGACGAGGCACATGGCGGCGAGGAGCATGAAGGCCGTGGCCACCCAGCCGAGGGCCACGGCGCTCATGGAAAATTCCTTGCCGATCGACGGCATGGCGACGTTGATCGCCGAGGACATAAAGGGAGTCAGGAAGGCGGCCAGGTTGGCGGAGATGAGGGCCGTCCGGCGGAGCGAGGCTTGGCGAGGGTCGTGATAGGCTGCAGCGTCACTCATGTTCGGACAGCCCGCTATTATATCGGTTTATTTCGGTGACACACAACTAATTACCGAAATTCATCGATGCCTGATCTTGCCCGTGCCGAAGTGCTAACCAAGAGCTAATTCGGTAATTAGTTGTATGTCACCGAATTATCAGCGGCGTAGGAAGCGCCGCACGTAGTCGCGCGCCTCGGCGATCCCGAGGAGGCGCGAGGCCGCGTAAAACACCGCAAGTCCGAGACTGCCGCAGACGACGACGCTCGCGAGCGTGGCCGGGAATCCGGCCCCCAACGATTTGACAAAAATTTCGTTGCCGAGCCACCCGGCCGCCCCGCCGAAGACCGACGCCGTCGTCAACGCCAAGGCGTACCGGCCCAGGGAACCCATTTCGACGAACCCGATTTTCTTCGGGAGCCATTTTATGAGGATCCAGAAATTGACGGCGGCGGCCAGGCTCGTCGACAGCGGAAAGATCATGAATCCCAGAACGCCGATGAGCGAGACGTTGAGGGCGATCGTGAGGGCGACGGAGGCCAGGCTCGCGTACATCGGCAGTCTGGCGTCCTTGTATGCGTAATAGACCGCGGCCACGTTCCGCAGCCCGGCGATGAAGGGGATGCCCAGGGTGTAAAGGATGAGGGCCACCGCCGTCGGGAGGGTATCTTCGGGTCTGAAGTGCCCCCGCTGGTAGATAGCCCGCGTCACCGGGCGCGAGAGAAAGGCGATCAGGACGGACGTCGGGATGGTCAGAAAAAGGGCCATCTTCAGCGAGTCCGCGAGCCTCGAGCGCACGGCGGCGACGTCGTTGGTGAGGACGATCCGGGAGAGGGACTGGAGGGTCACCGTGCCGACGGCGACGCCGAAAAGCCCCAGGGGAAGCTGCATGATCCGGTAGGCGTAGTTCAGCCAGCTCACGCTCCCCTGCCTGAGGGGTGTGACCAGGATCGTGTTGACCAGGACGTTGATCCGCGGCCCGGCCAGGCCGATGGCCACGGGAATGAACAGGGCCATGACCCGCCGGAACTCGGGGTCGCGGAAGCTGATAAACAAGCTGTACCGGAACCCCTTTTTAAAGACCAGCGGCAGCTGGATCAGGAACTGCATGAGCCCGCCGACGAGGACGCCGATGGCCATGCCGAAGATCGGCTCCTTGCCGCGGGCGACATACCAGCCGTAGGTCAGGACCGGGACGAGGATCGAAAAGAGATTGAAGAGGGCCGGGGCGACCGAGGGCACGAAAAATGATTTTTCCGTGTTGAGGTAGCTCATGGCCCAGGCGCCGAGGCTGACGACGAGGAGGAAGGGAAAGAGGACGGCCGTCAACTGCGCGGTCAGGTCGATCTTGCCCGGCACTTTGCCGAATCCGAAGGCGATCCACCTGGCGAGATGGGGCGAGAGGAGAAGCCCCGCCGCGGAAACGAGGCCGGTCACGACGAACAACACATTGAAGATGTTCGAAGCCAGGCGGTTCTGGAATTCCTTCCCCTTAGCCCGCTCGCTTGTCAGGACCGGGATGAACGCGGCCGAGAGCGCCGTTTCGGCAAAAAGGTCCCGGAGCATATTCGGGATACGGAAGGCGACGTTGAAAGCGTCCGCGGCCGCGCTCTGGCTGGCGCCGAAGAGGTGGGCGAAGACCATTTCCCGCGCCAGGCCCATGACGCGGCTGACGGCGGTGCCGATCGTGAAAGAGCGCACGCCGCGAGCGATGTCTTCCATGGCCCTCCGATTATATGAAAATTTCAGAAGCGCTTTTTCAGAATCCAGTCGGCGACGGGTTGCGGCAGAAATTCCAGGAAGGCCGCGGCCTTGGCCATGTGGCCGACCGAGTACCGCCGTTTGGGTTTTTCAGCCGTGAGGGCCCGCACGACGACGTCGGCGACTTTGCCGGCGTCCGTCCGCTTTTCGTCGAAGGCCGCCATGTCTTTCGCCCATTTCCGGAGCGCCCCGTCGTAAAGGGCGACGCGGTCCGGCGGCCCGCCCCGGAGGACGGCTTCCACATCCGGCACAGTCCTCATTCCAGCGGGCGTCTTGATCCCTCCGCACCGGATCATGATATTCGGGATCCGCCAGGCCTTGAGCTCGATGTCGAGTGTCCGGGCCAGGCAGTTGACGGCGAAGTCGCAGATGTGGATGCCCGCCACGTAGGGCGTGGGAATCAGGGCCGGGGTCATGATCCAGACGATCCGTCCTCCCGCCCGGCGTAAGAGCGGCAGGACGCCCTGGACGAGCGCGAGGGAACCCAGCACGCGCGTCCGGAGCTCCGTATGGAACTCGGCCAGCGGCAGAAGCTCCACGGGCATCGGCCGGCCCGCGCCGGCGTTGTTGACAAGGGCGTAGAGGCCGTTCATGCCCCTCCGCGCCAGCTCATGGGCCACGAACGCGGCCGTTTGGGAGGCGTCCTCTTGATCGGCGAGGTCGACGGGGCAGACGGGAACGAGCCCGGGCATGTTCAGGCCGCGGAGACATTCGGCGTCGGTTTCCTTCCGGACGGTCGCGAACACGGTGAACCCCCGCCCGGCCAAAGCCAGGGCGGCCCGTCGCCCGATCCCCGATGAGCACCCCGTGATCAGAACCCCTTCGCCGGCGGGACGGAATCCCCCGCTGTGCGGCTCGGTCATGCGCGTCTCCTCCTCACCGTGGGGCCTCATGAGAGAATCTGTCTCAGTGCTGCCGTGATTATAAGGCAAAAGTTGATTCAGGGACAGGGGACGATGGTCGCCTTGAGCTCACCCGGGAAATACCTGCGCTTGAAAAATAGGGCCACGTTGACCAGGCCGATCATGACCGGGACCTCGACGAGTGGGCCGATGACGGCGGCGAAGGCCTCGCCCGAATTGATGCCGAAGACGGCCACGGCCACGGCGATGGCCAGCTCGAAGTTGTTGCTGGCCGCCGTGAAGGATAGCGTCGCGGACTTGGCGTAATCCGCGCCCGCTTTGCGGCTGAGGGCAAACGAGACGAGGAACATGACGACGAAATAGATGAGGAGCGGCACGGCGATGCGCAGGACGTCGAGCGGTATCTTGACGATGAACTCGCCCTTGAGCGAGAACATGACGACGATGGTGAAGAGGAGCGCGATCAGGGTGATGGGGCTGATGCGCGGGATGAACTTCGTCTCGTACCACGTCCGCCCCTTGAGTTTGAGCAAGCTAAAGCGCGTGATGAGCCCGGCCAGGAACGGGATGCCGAGATAGATGAAGACGCTCTTGGCGATCTGGCCGATGGTGACATTGACCGCTGTCCCCTTGAGTCCGAGCCAGGTCGGGAAGACGGTGATGAAGATATAGGCGTAAATGGAGAAGAACAGGACCTGGAAGATCGAGTTGAAGGCGACGAGTCCGGCCGCGTACTCCCTGTCCCCCCGGGCCAGGTCGTTCCAGACGATGACCATGGCGATGCAGCGGGCCAGGCCGATCATGATCAGGCCGTACATGTATTCGGGCTTATCGCGCAGGAATATGACGGCCAGGGCGAACATGAGAAGCGGCCCGATGACCCAGTTCTGGACGAGGGACAACGTCAGGACCTTGACGTTCTTGAAGACGTCCCCGAGCTCTTCGTATTTCACCTTGGCCAGCGGCGGATACATCATGAGGATGAGCCCGATGGCGATGGGGACGTTGGTCGTGCCCGATTGGAACGTGTTGATGAAACCGACGACGGCCGGGACAAGGTACCCTAGCCCGACGCCGACGGCCATGGCCAGGAAGATCCAGAGGGTCAGGTATCTGTCGAGGAACTTGAGCCGTGGGTTTCCGGGGGTCATGTGTAACTCCTCTCTCCCGATGTGAAGCGGTCCGGCCGTCCCATCTCCGCCGCCCGACGGATGTCCGGGCAGGAAACTTTACGCCCCATCGGCGTTTCCCGCACGGACAATAATGTCCGGTTCGATAATGACCTGGCTCTTGACAGAGTTGGCGACAAGGCTAAATTTTTGGGCCGATTCGAGCGCCCGGCGGACCCGCTTTTCAACAGCCTCGGGGAGTTCGTTCCCGAGGCTGACGGCGATCCGGGGTTTCAGGACGACCCGGGTGAAGATTTCGGTCCGGTCAAGCTCGATGAGCTTCGTCCCCTCTGCACGGCAATCATAAGAGACGACGTCCAGCCGGAAGCGTTTAGCTGCCCAGATGAACATCAGCATGACGCAGGTATTGACGGCGCCGACGAAGGCATCCTCGGGCGTCAGGACGCCCGCCTCACCGTGTGAAGCCGGTGGCGCGGAAAAGTCCATCTCAGGCCCGTTGCCGAGCTTCAGGTGTCCCCGGTGGCCGCCCGTCCAGACAACGGAGGTTTCATAGAGTTCGGTCTTGGCCATCAGCCTATCTCCTCGGAAGAAGACTTCGCGCGCGGCTTTTTCAACAGCCGGTCCGTTTCCTCGACGATTCTCCGGGCGACGGCCTCGGCCAGCCGTATCCCGCTCTCATTCAGCCGCCGGGCCGTGCCGATCACCGTGCAGCCTGTCTCCTTCCCGATCCCGCTAACCACGATGGCGGCGGCGGGCTTCGCGCTGTATTTTTCGGTCGCCAAGGCCGCGCACCGCTTCTCGCATCCGTCCACCGCGATTGTCGGGTAATGACGGGCGAAGGCCCTCTCCCCCTCTCCCCCGGCCAGGAAAAGCGGCAGGCAGAGAGTCACGGTGTCCTCGGGCCGGAGCGATTCGAGCACCTTCCGGACGGCACGCCTGGTCACGGTACCCTCGGCCAATTCCTCCCCCGAGCAGGAGATCAGCCCCACTTTTTTTCTCGGCAGGTTAGGCATGGCCAACCTCCGCATCGATATCGTCGACGATCTTCGCGGCCTCGTCAGCAGTCGCCCGTGCCAGCCGCAGGCCGTCCTCGTTGAGGTCGCAGACGCCCTCGGGCTTGAGGCCGCGATGGCGCCGGACGACGTCGAAGACCGCGACCTTGTGCACCTTGGCGGCGCCCGAACAGGCAAGCCCCTTGGCGGCGCATTCGAGCTTGCAGCCGTCGATGGCAATGGCCGCGCCGCCCGCGACTTCGCGCCGTGCGTCTTCGTCCCCAAGGACGAGGAGGGATAGGGCGACAATATTCGTTTTGTCGGGACGAAGGTCCTCGGCGAGGACATAGGCCGCTTCGCGGGCCGCAGCACCGAGGCTTTTGCCGATCCCGCTGCAGGGGACGACGGGGATCTTACGCTTCATCTCAAGATCTCCGCTTCCGCCTGGACTTTGGCCACGGCCAGGTAGTCAACGGCTGTCTTCAAAGCTCGTCGCGCCGCTTCACCGTTCTCGATTTCGAGGACAGCCAGCCAGCCCTTCCCGTAGGGGTCCTGGTTAACGAGCTCGGGAGCGGTCAAGAGTCCGCCGTTGATTTCGACGACCTTACCGCTGACGGGCGACGGGATACTGAGGTTGACCTTGATCGTTTCGACCACGGCCACCTCGTCCCCCAACCGGACCGGCGTTCCAACGTCTTTTGGTTCGGCGAAGGCTACGTCCCCGTTTCTCTGCTGGGTGAAGTCCGAAAGGCCGATCCGGGCTTTTTGCCCTTCGAATCTCACCCAGATCCCGGCCTCGCTGTAATAGAGGTCGGAGGGAAAGCAAAACAGGAATTTATCAACGGCAAGTTCCAGCACCTGCTCATTCATGGCCCCCCCTCCCGGCTCGAACCCGGGCGTCAGCCAGCCGGTCAACGGTCCTCACCCCCGCTCCCCCTTGACGAAGGTCTTTTCGATCCATTGCCGGATCTCGTCCCGGCTGCGGCGAAAGCAGTTCAGAACCTCCTCGTCCGTTCCCTTGCAGGCCGCCGGGTCGTCGAAGGCATGGTGGATGTACTCCTTCCCGCCGGGGAAGAACGGGCAATCCGGCTGGGAATCGTCGCAGACCATGACCACATAATCGAACCGTTGGTCCGTGAACTCGTCGATGCTCTTTGAACGATGACCGGAAATATCGATCCCGATCTCGGCCATGGCCTTGATCGCCACGGGATGGACCCGCGTGGCCTCCGTCCCGCCGCTGAAGGCCCGGAACCGGTCGGCATAAAAGGCATTGACAAGGCCCTCGGCCATCTGGGACCGGGCCGAGTTGTGGGTGCAGATGAACAGGATCTTCTTTATCATGGCAACAAGGCCACCTTAGCCTTTAGCTCTCCTCCCCCGTTCCCGGGCCGTCCCGGGACGGCTCCCATGCTTGAGGCGGATTTCCTCTCTCAGGCAGATATCCATCCGCTTGACATCCCGTAGGACATCCGCCGACTCTTTAAGGTCATGCCGGAGGATTGTTCGCGAAAGGGTCTCCAGGGTTTTACGGGCAGCAGGCGTGATCCGGTAGATCATCCACCGTCCCTCGCGGACGTCCTCGACCATACCTGCGTGACGCAAGGCCCTCAGCTGATGAGACAAGCGCGACTGCTCCTTCTTCAGGATAAACATCAGCTCGCACACGCACAGGTCTTTTTCCATCAGGAGCAGCACGATCCGGAGCCGCGTCGGCTCGGACAGAACTTTGAATGTCCGGACGGCGTCTTTCATGGGCATTGGATGATCCCCTGCGCCCAGAGACATCCTCCGCAGACCGGAAACGTGTTGCCGTAGCAGTCCTCCTCGTTTTTTTCGAGCATCGAACAGCCGCCGCAGACGTGGCACGGCGAAAAATCAAAATCCCGGACCTTTTCCCGGAACCCGGCGTACGCGGCGGAGTTCCAGATATCGTACAGCTCGCCGGCGGCGATATCCCCGAGGGTGTAAGCGGATACGGTCCTCTCCAGCCCATAGAGATAGGTGCGGTGCGTATGCAGGAGCCCGGCGCAGGGGGCGACTTGGCCGTCCCACCTGATGAAGGTCGAGCGGTCGTGTATAAAACGGCAACGCCGCGCGGCGACACTGAGGGGGTTTCCCATGAAGGACAGGTTCTCGAAGCCCTGGAGGAGGCTGAACAGGACGTCCTTCGTCGTATTGTTGACGTCCAGGCGCGGGAGGTCGAGCTCGGTCTTCCCGCTGGCCGCGGTGAACGTATCCAAGGTCAGCGTCTGGAGGCAGAGCATTTCTTTTTCCATGGCCGCGCTATAAGGAAGGACATGGCTGACGGAAACGCGCCGGGCCCCGACGGTCCGGGCGAGCTTGTCCAGGTCCTTGAGGTCGGCCAGGTTGCGCCGCAGGAGAACGAAGGCGATGCCGACTTCAACGGGCCGCGGGGCCCGGGCGTTCAGACGCCGGAGCCGCTGGAGGTTCTCCACGATTTTGGCGAAGTCGGCCCCCTGGCGGATGTCCTCGTAGCTCTTTTCCGTCGCGCCGTCGAGCGAAACCCAGAGGACGTCCAGGCCGCTCGAGATCAATTCGTCGATCCACGCGCCGTCCATCCGCGTCCCGTTGGTGACCATCTCCGCCCGGAGGCCGAGCGCTTTGACCTTCCGGACCATGGCCGTGATGCCGGGGTGCAGCGTGGGCTCGCCGATCCCGCCAAACATGACGGATTCAAGGGAGGGAAAGCGGGGCAATTGGACAGCCAGGCGATCGAACACCGCCGGCGCCATGTCGCCGGCCGGCTCATTCCAGGTCGTCCGGAGGCAGGTCCGGCAGCTCAGCCCGCAGCGGGACGTGGGTTCAATATAGATCCGGCTCAGGCTGTGGATGTCGGGCACGATTTCCAGGCGGCCCCGCTCGATCCGCAGATCGGCCGCTGAACCGGGGACAAGGCCCAGGCGTTTCGCGACGCCGGGGGGGATAACCACGCTCCCGTCTCTCCGGACACGGCAGCGGTGGGCCGTCTTCCCGGCCGTTGCCAGAGCGTGCCCGCCGGCCCTCCGCACGGCCGCAGGGCCTTTCTCGCCTTTCCCGAGATAAGTCAAAGGCCCCTGGCTCTCGGGCGGTTTCCGGCCGGATGTGTCGTGTGTCATGGCCCTGATATATGAAGACATATTCATATATCAAGGACGCCCGTTTGTCAAACGGGCTCGCCCCGCCACCCCGGCCCGCTTACGCCTTGTAGATCTTATAGACGAGGGAGGAAATCCTGGCGATTATCCTTTTGGCGATGGTCGCGCCCGTATCGCCCTCCGTGAGAACGCAGATCAGCACATCCCCCTTGTCCGTGAAAACGATTCCGGCGTCGTGGCAGACTTTGTTCTCCAGGCCGGTCTTGTGGGCGACGAGGACGTTGCGGGGCAGGTAGCGGGGGATGCGGTCGTTTACTTTCTGGCCCTTGAGGCAAACCAGGCATTTCTCCGAAGCCTGCGGGCTGACGCAGGTCCTGCGGTAAATCTTTTCCAGGATCTCCGCCATCTCCCGCGGCGTCGTGTAGTTTTCGATCCCATTGGCCCGGGAGCGGAAATCCATCATTTTGCGGGACAGGTTCGTCTGGTCGAGCCCGAAGTCCTTGAAGGCGCTCCTGAGGTATTCGAAACCGAGGAGGTCGATGAGCATGTTGGCGGCGGTGTTGTCGCTGCCCGTGATCATGAGCTCGATCAGCTTCTCGACCGTGACCGCCGTCCCGGCCGGCGCGGCCCGGAGCGTTCCCGATCCCCGGACCTTGTCCGTCCTCTTCAGGGTCAGGACGTCCGCGAGCGAGATCCGGCCCTCCTCGGCCGCCTTGTAGCAGGCGGCCATGATCGGCACCTTGACCATGCTGGCCGACGGGAAACGCTTATCCGCATCGTGGACGATGGCATGGCCGGACCGGAGGTCCTTGATGACGAAACCGAGCTCGCCCTGGAAATCCCGGAGCATCCTCAGGATGTCCTTCTCGAGCTGCGCCCATTTGGCCGGGTCGGGCGCGGCGCCGGGTTCCTGCGGGGCGACGTACTGGCCGGGGAGCGCGGCCGCCGGGGCGAGAAAGATCGTGGCCGCGCCGAGGGCGAGAGCCAGGAGAGAGCCTATCGTGATGTTTCTATTCATCGTCCGTTGCTAAAGATGTCTATATTACCAGCACTCGCGGCCTATTTGAAGCCGGGATCGACTTTTTAAACGGAATTCTTTCCCGCCGGGGAAGACGGTCCTGCGATCCCTCCGGCTTGTTTCTCCAAAGCCCTGATGGCCCAGGCCCAAATGGCCAGGATGAGGAGCGCCGAGAGAAACCGCAGCGCATGGGAGAACGTCAGGTAGTCGAAAAGGCCGTGAAAGAAGCCGGCCAGGCCGAGGCCGATGACGGCAGCCGGCACGATCGACCGGTTCGCAAGGTGCGCCCGGCCGACGGCGTATCCCCAGACGGACGAGAAGACCGCATGAGTCAGGGGGCTGGCGAACGCCCGGCCCAGGAACGCCAGGCCTTTCATCGCCGGGAGATAGCCCAGGTTTTCGAAGCTCGCGAAGCCGACGGCCAGGGCCGCGGCGTAGACGATCCCATCGATCGGCTCGTCGAAGTCTTTGAACCTCAGAACGATGAAGACGAAAGGCAAGAACTTGAAGATCTCCTCGATGAGCCCGACGATGACAACGGAATAGGAAAAAAACTGAAAGTGCGTCGTCCGCGAGAGAACGTCTGTGAAGTCCGGCAGAATCTGCGCCCGGCCCAGGACACCGTAGACCTGATAGCAGATAAAGCCGGAGGCAAATCCCAGCACGAAGGCGATGAACAGGTTGCCCAGGGGCTCGGGGCGGCGGCGGTCTTTGTAATAGAAATAACCGACCCAGAAAACGGCCGGCGCAACGATGGCGGCGGCGATCTTCAGAACAGCCACAGCCTCTACGTTAAAGGGCGCGGTCTCGATTGTCAACTCGGCGTGTCACGTCTTTGTCCTCAAGGCCTTCCCGTCGTCCGAGCCGTGTCCGGATTCGGCCGTGGGACTCCTGTTCTTCTTCCCATTCGCGGCCGGGAACGCCGGTTGCGGATAAGAAAGCGGGCAGGTTGGACCGTTGCTCAGGGCGGCGGTATAATGGCGGCCGGGGATCAAGATGCTTGAAGGGCACACCGGCCTCTACACGGACATGTACGAGCTCACGATGGCCCAGGCCTATTTCCGGGACGGCACGGCGGAAGCACCCGCGTGTTTCGACTACTTCTTCCGGAAGATCCCATTTGGCGGCGGCTTCGTCATTTTCGCGGGGCTCGCCGACGTCCTCGAACTCGTCGGGGAATTCCGATTCTCCGCCGGAGACTTGGCCTACCTCGAATCGCTCGGATTCGCGCCGGATTTCCTGCAAGACCTGGCCCGGTTCCGGTTCAAGGGCTCCGTATTCTCCGTCAGGGAGGGCGAAATCGTCTTCCCGCTGGAGCCCGTCGTCCGGGTCGAGGCCCCTCTCATCCAAGCCCAGGTGATCGAAACGCTCCTCCTCAATTTCCTCAATTTCGAAAGCCTCGTCGCGACCAAGGCGGCCCGCCTGCGCCTGGCCGCCGGGCCGCGCGGCCTGAGCGAGTTCGGCCTGCGCCGCTCGCACGGCTTCGGGGGCATTCACGCCAGCCGGGCGGCCGTCATCGGCGGCTGCGACACGACCTCCAACGTTTATGCGGCGTGGCGCTTCGGCCTCCGGCCGGCAGGGACCATGGCCCATTCCTACATCGAGAGCCACGGCGACGAGCTCGAGGCGTTCCGGCGGTATTCCGAATCCCATCCCGAGGGCTGCATCTTCCTCGTCGACACCTACGACACCCTCCGGAGCGGCGTCCCGAACGCCATCCGGGCGGCCAAGGAAATGGAAGGGCGGGGGCGGCGGCTCTACGCGGTACGTCTCGACAGCGGCGACCTCGCCTACCTGGCCAAGCAGGCCCGGCGGATGCTCGACGAGTCCGGGCTCGGTTACGTCAAGATCGTCGCTTCGAACCTCCTCGATGAGCACGTCATCAGGAGCCTTCTCGAGCAGGGCGCGCCCATCGACCTCTTCGGCGTCGGAACGCGGCTGGTCACGGGCGCTCCGGACGCTGCCCTGGACGGCGTGTACAAGCTGGCCGAGGTCGGGGGCGATCCGCGGCTGAAATTATCCGAAAGCCTGGCCAAGACGACGCTCCCCGGCCGGAAGAAGGTCATCAGGTATTCGGATCGCCAGGGCTTGTTCCGGGCCGACGCCATCGTGCTGGAGGAGGAAGCCGGGGTCGGCTTGATGGTCCATCCGTTCGAGCCGGACAAGTCTCTGCGCCTCGCGGATTTACGGGCGGAGACGCTCCTCGCCAAGGTCATAGAGAACGGCGAGCGGCTGGCCTGTCCGGAATCCGTCGACCGGATCGCGGAATACGCCCGCGGACGGCTGGCGTCGCTCCCCGCGGAGCACACCCGGTTCGAGAATCCCCACATTTACAAAGTCGGCCTAAGCGAGCGCCTAGCAGGGCTGCGGAATGACCTCGTCATGCGATACAGGAAGGAGGGTTGACATGGACGCGCTCATCCTCGTCGACATCCAGAACGATTTCCTGCCGGGCGGCGCGCTGGCCGTGCCGAGGGGAGACGAAATCATCGCGGTGGCGAACCGTCTCCAGGAGCGCTTCGGGCTGGTTGTCGCCACCCAGGACTGGCATCCGGCAGGCCACGCGAGTTTCGCTTCGAGCCACCCGGGGGAAAATGTCTATGAGGCGGTCGTGATCGACGGCGTGGAGCAGATCCTCTGGCCGGACCATTGCGTCCAGGGAAGCCGGGGCGCGGAGCTTGCCCGGGCGTTCAACACGAACCGGGTGGAGGCCATCTTCCGCAAAGGGACGGACCCGGGGATCGACAGCTACAGCACGTTCTACGACAACGCTCGCCGCAAGTCGACGGGACTCGAGGGCTATCTCAAGTGGAAGAAGGTCGACCGCGTCTTCCTGGCCGGGCTGGCGGCGGACTTCTGCGTCAGCTACAGCATCATGGACGCTCTGGCCATGGGCTTCGGGGCGGTGCTGGTCAAGGACGCGACCCGGGCCATCAGCGAAGAGGGCTTCCGGGCGGCGGAGAAGGCGATTGTCGCCAAGGGGGGAACGGTCGTCCTGAGCAATGAGATCTAAGAAGGGGTCAAATCTACGCGATGCCAGTTTCTAAATAGAGGATTATATCCACTTTAGTTCCAGCCTCCTCCGCGCTCGAGTCTGGTTTTGGGAGAATTGGCATCGCGTAGATTTGACCCCATCTTTTTTCGTCTTGTCCCTGCGGGAATGGACGAGAAAATCAGTCTCTTTCGCCCGCCGTCCCACCCAGCATCCTTCTCTGGGCCTTTTTCTCGGCGTAGGGGCGGGGGACATAAACATTCTCGCCGGTGACCGGGTCTTTTCCCGTGTGATACATGCATGTCGAGCGGGTCATGGGCGTCGGGGTGAAGATTTGCACGCCCTCGACGGGCTTCTCTCCGCCTTTTTCGAGCTCCTTCAAATACGCGGCCAGTTCCTTGGCTTCCTTGTCCGAGGTCCCCGGGTGGGCGACCATGAAGTAATACTTGAGATGCTGCGGGCTCGCCCACCGGCCGCGCCCCGCCTTCCGATTGACCTCCTCGAAAACGCGCCGGAATTCATCGAGCGACTTCCGCCCCCCGCTTTTCCCCATCAGGCGTAGGACCGCTTCCGAGACGTGCTCCGGCGCGATCTTCAGGAGCCCCGATATGTGATGCTTCGAGAGCTCTTCGATATACTCCCGGCTCTCCAGGGCCAGGTCGTAGCGGATGCCGCTCCGGACGAAGATCTTCTTCACCCCGGGGATGCGCCGCGCTTTCCGCATCAGGCCGATGAGCCGCCTGTGGCTTCGTTCGGTCCGGGCGCAGGACAGGCAATCTCCGTCCTCGCACGGGGATTCGCAGTCCATCCCGTACATATTGGCCGTCGGGCCGCCGAGGTCGTCGATAATGCCCTGGAAGCCGGGGTGCTGCGTCAGGCGTCGGATCTCGTCCAGAATGGACGCCTCGCTCCGCGAAACGATCCGGTCCCCCTGATGCAGGGACAGCGAGCAGAAGGAACAGCGGCCGAAACAGCCCCGGTGGGTCACGACGGAAAACTTCGCCATCTCGAGCTCGGGATACTCCTCGGGGATCACCCTCGAAAACGGCAGGCCGTAAACCCAGTCGAGGTCGTTCGGCTTGTAGTCGGGGGCGGGGTACTGGACGACGAACCGGTTCGCGTGCGCTTGGGCCAGAAGCTCCCGGTTGGAAAGCCGGCACTGCGCCTCGCAGAACAGGTCCTTGTCGCGAGTCACGTCCTCGAAAGACGCGAGCGTCTGCGCCCCTGCCGACGGCTCGCCCCGGATGACGCATGTTCCCGGTATTCCATCCAGGCCGTCCCCCTTTTCGAGCCGCTTGGCGATCTTCATGACCTGGATTTCGCCCGGCCCGTAAACCAGGATATCGGCCCGCGTGTCGAGGAGGATGGACCGGCGGACCGCGTCGTCCCAATAATCATAATGGGCGAAGCGGCGGAGGGAGGCCTCGATGCCGCCCAGGACGACCGGCACACCGCGGTGAAGCTCACGGACCCTGTTGGCATAAACGGTGACCGCCCGGTCGGGCATCCGGGCGATATAGGGGACGTTGCGGTCGCGGGCCCGGTCGCGCTTGAGGGGCGAATAATTGACGAGCATGCTGTCGATCGAGCCCGATGTGATGCCGAAAAAGAGCCGCGGCCGGCCGAGTTTCAGAAAATCGTCGCGGCCCTTCCAGTCCGGCGACCCGATAATCCCCACGCTGTACCCCCGCGCGTCGAGAACGCGGGCGATCACGCCGGCGGGAGAGAGCGGATGGTCGGCGTATGGCTCCCCGCTCACGAGGATGACGTCGAATCCGGAGCCGCTCGTCGCGATCATGGGACGTATTGTAGCACGCTCAGACGGGGGCCGTCGCGGCGTCCCCGCGGCCGCCCTCCCGCGGTACGGCGTAGAGCCCAAAGACGGCGTTGGCGGCGAGAAGCGCCCCCGCGATATAAAAGGGATACTGGAGCCCGGCCCGGAAACCAAGCGACGAGAAAACCAGGGCCCCGGTCATCAGGCCCATGGTCTGGAACGACATGAGGATCCCCGCGCTCCCCCCGATCAGGCGCTTTTCGAAGAGCCGGGAGACGGTTAGCAGGACCAGGGCGCCCAGCAGGCCGTCGCCCGCCTCGTGCACGACACGGAAGAGGAAGGAGAGCCGGACGTCGCTCTGGACCATGGCCATGAGCCCCAGGCCCGAAAGCGCGATGCCGAGGAGAAGAAGCGCGCGGTTTCTCTCCGGCCGGAAGGCCAGGCGGCTCACGGCCAGGGACCCCGAGGCGAGTGCCAGGTAGGCCAGCGCCATATAGGCCGCGACTTCAAAGTCGTTGAGCCCGAAGCGCGCCCGGAGAAACGGGCTGTAAACGGTCCCCTCGACCCCCCAATGCGTCGCCAGGATGAAGAGGAATGCCGAAAAGGCCAGGGTCCCTTTGCTGAGGATCGTCGAGCGGTATTCCCGGATGGTGACCATGGAGAATCTCTCGCCGCCGAAGCCGCGGGCGGCCAGGGCCGAGAGGGCGGTGACGACCGCGAAGACGGCCAGGAGCGTCCGGTAGCCCGAATAGTAGGACAAGGCCCCGCCGGTCAGGAGGCCGACGGGCGGGCCGACCGCCAGCCAGAAATTGTAGACCCCGAATTTCCGGTTGGGGTTCCGTTCCGTGTCGTCCTTGTAGTAGAGACTGTTTGCGGAAACATCGAGGGCGTTGTTGGCGATGCCGACGAAGAGAAAGACGGCCGCCATGAGCCCGGGGCCCCGGACGAGGACGATGGCGACGAACAGGACGGCCTGGGCGAGCAGGGCCGTGAGGATCACCTTTTTCATCGAAAAGCGGTCGTTCATCCAGCCCGTCGGGAACGAGAAAACGATGGGCGCGAAGGAAAAGCACATGACAATGATCCCGATCTGGAGGCCGCTGAACCCGAGCTTCAGAAAGTGCAGGGGCGCCAGGAAAAGGACGGTCGTCAGGGTGAGTTTCCGGACGAAATTGACGAAATGGACGCGGCGGATCATCTTCTAAGGGGGACATCATAACACGGCCGGTTCATTTATCGTAACGGCCCGCCTTGACATTCTCTCCGGTCGTCATTTAGCATCAGATAAAGGGCTGAGCGCGTGATTGCGCCGGGAGGGAAACAGCCATGATGGAAAAATTTGCTTTTCTTCTGGGGACATGGCACCTCGACTATCGGATTCCCAAGAGCCGGCTCGGCGAAGCGGCGACGGGCTCGGGGACCGGAGAGTTCAAGCGGGCGTTGAGCGATAAATACGTTTTTTTTGACTACGAGGCCGCGATGGCGACGGGCGCCAGGACCCGGGCCCACGCGATCTTCGCCTGGGACGAGAAATCGAAACTCCACAGGTACTGGTGGTTCGAGGATTCGGGGAATTTCCTGGAAGCCACCTGCTATTTTCTCGAAGACGGGAGCCTCTTCCTGAGCTGGCAGGGAACGCCGTTCGTCCAGACCTTCAGGAAAACAGGGGCCGACGAGGTGACCTTGTGGATGGGCCAACCGGCCGCGGGGGGGAAGCACGAAACGCTCCTCGAGGTCGTCATGACCCGGGCATAAAAAAAAGACGGCCGGCGGGCCACCCATTCTCTACTAGGGGGACACAATACTCTGTCCCGCAATATTCAGGGACAGAGTATTGTGTCCCCCTATGGTTTGTTTAGCGCTTTTTGATCTCGATGTTGCCGCTGAAGCTCTTGGCCCTGATCCTGGCGCCGCCCTTGTTGACGGTCCCGTGGATTTCCTTCGGCGAAATCTTGCCTTCGACGACGATCTGGAAATCGCTGTCGATGACCCCGCTGAAGGTGCTGGCCTCGAGGTCGAAGGAGGCGTTGGCCGGGATCTGCATGACGACGTTCCCGCTGTGCGCCGTGAGCTCGTAGTTTCCGCCCGCCAGGATGGTCCCGACATACGTGATGTCGCCGCTGATGGTCTTGCCGGTCACGGTCCGGGCCTCGGACACGTCTTTGAGCTCGAGGTCGCCGCTGACGGACTCCGTTTCGACCGACCCCTGGACCTTGGTCGCCTTGACGGTCCCCGAGACGGTCTTGATGTAGGCGTCGCCCATGATATTCGCGACCGTGAGGTCGCCGCTGGTCAGGTTGACGTCGGCCCCGGCCGCGCCGAGGACGTCGACGTTGCCGCTGATCGATCGCACCTTCGCCGAACCACCGATCGGATCCAGGTGGACGTCGCCGCTCACGGATTTCACGTCGACGGACGCTTTCTCGGGAATCCAGAGCTTATAGGATACGCTGACGTTGATGGAGTTGTTTCCCCAGAAGCCCCGGCCTGAGGGATACTTGGTCTCGATCCGGAGAACGCTGGCTCCATTGGTCACTTCGATCGGGACGAGCGCCGCGTTCTCCTTGGCCTTGTCGACCGTCGACGCTTCGGAAACTTTGAGGGCTTCGATCTTGACCTGGTCTTCCTTCCAGGTCTTGATCTCGATGTCGCCGGAGATATTGGCCAGGTAAACTTTCCCGTCCTTGGCCAGGGCTTCGGTCTTGGCGAACTTCTCTTCGTATTTCTCGCGGCCAAAGGCCAGGCCGACGCCGACTGTCGCGACGAAAATCAGGCCCAGGGAGATGGCCAGCGCTTTTTTCATTCTCAGATTTTTCATGATCGTCCTCCTTCTCCGTGTTTTATAAGCTCTTCCCCCGCGTCGGGGCGCCCGGAGCCTGTCTTTGGGACTCCAGGGCCGTGTCGAGGAAGCTCACTTTGTCCATGTAGGCGGTCAGCAGATAATTCCGGGCTTGAAGGTCGTCCGGCTCCTTCAAGACGGCTTGCCGGCACGCCTGAATGGTGGCGTCGATGACGGACAGGTTCTTCTCGAATATCTCGGCTACATGGGGGACCATTGTCCCCTTCTCCGCGGCGAACGCCTCGCTCAGGGATTTGATGGCTTTTTGATAATACCGTTCGGCTTCGTCCAGCTTGGCCAGCGTGTAGCCCTCGGAATTCCTGGGGTATGTCACGGTCCCCTTCTGTCCGAGGCCGCGGCCGATAATGATGCCCGAAACGATGAGGACAAGAGCGAGGGCCGCCGTTCCGGCGAACCTCAGGGCCGGCGTGCCCAGCCCGAACGCCCATCTCCCGGGCGCCTCCTGGCTCCGGGCCGGCACGGCTGACCGGCCCGTATCTCCCGCTGCCAGGCGGGCCTCGATTTTGCGCCAGACGCCCTCCCCCGCCTCCGGCACGTCCAGCGCCCGGGCGCCGGCCGTCAGGCCCCGGAAATCCGCGAGGACTTCCCGGCAGGCCGCGCACGTCTCGATGTGCCGCTCGAGGCCGGCGGCCTTCCGGGGCTCGAGGGAACCATCCACATATTCGCTGATGTATCTTTGAGCTTTACGGCATCTCATGATCTTTCTCCGTCAAACGGCTTGGCCGGCCTTGAGAAGGGCCCGCAGCTTCATCCTCGCCTTGAAAAGCTGAGACTTCGAGGTCCCCACGGAACATCGGAGGAGCCGGGAAATCTCCTCGTGCTTATAGCCCTGGACATCATGGAGGATGAACACGCTCCGCAAACCCGGGGGGAGGGACTGGATGGCCCTGTCCAGGGGCCCCTTGAGGTCGCTTTCCACGGCGTCGGCGCGTTCGTCCACGATCTGACCTTCCATTTCACCTAGGGGAACGGCCCTTCCGTCCTGGATCTTTTTCTGCCGGAGGAAGCTGTAGCAGGTGTTGAGGGCGATCCGGAAGACCCAGCCCGGGAAGGTGGCCACGTCGCGGACGTCCTTGAGATGGGTGAAGACTCGCAGGAAAACGTCTTGGAGGAGGTCCTCGGCAACGACGCGGTTCATCGTATGCCGGTACTGGAGGTTGAACACCGGGCGCTTGAACATCTCGTAAATGGCTTCCATCGCCGTGAGGTCGCCGGCCCGGCTGCGTTCGACGAGGTCGGCCAGGCGGGCCTTGTCGACGGTTCCCCAGGCGGGCTGTTCCCGCTTGATCTCGCTCATGAACCCGGCCGCCCACAGGAATTCGCCCAGCTGGTCATGGACCTTATTATCCATGATTTCCCCGGGGACCGCCAGGATCAACTCGGCTGCGTCCATTTCTTTCCTCACCCGTAATAGATGAGTTAGGGGGGGAAAAGGTTGCCTGGGGAAAGGAGGCCGCCCCGAGGGAGCGGAAGCTTTCTTTAGGGATTACGACGACGGAAAATGGCGATTATTGGTTGTTAATATAGTGGGCGTCGAGCGTGACTTAGTGCGGCAAGCTCAGCCCAGCCGGATGGCTAGCCTGGAGACGGACCCCCCGCAACCTTCGGGCAGCGCTTTGCGTATTCTCCTGTGTGCCCGTTATATCCGACAAACGGAGAATCCCATTGAAAAAAACGAGCGCCCTAATGGTCTGTCTAATGACTGGCATCTTCCTGATCGGTCCCATCGCCCAAGTCCGAGGAGAGAGGGGCTCTTCGCCGCTCCCCGGGCAGGATGCGGCCGTCGCCAACATTCAGACCTTGATCCCTTCGTTGATCAAGGAAGCCCGGATTCCAGGCCTTCAGATCGCCCTGATCCGCGACGGGAAGGTCGCCTGGCATGAAAACTTCGGCCTGAAGAACGCAACGACCGGGGAGCCAGTCACGGACGAAACCATCTTCGAAGCCGCTTCGTTCACCAAGCCTTTTTTCGCCTACTACGCCAGGAAGCTGGTCGAACAGGGTGTCCTAAGTCTCGACAAGCCCCTCGTCAGCTACGTTTCGGCGGAGTTCATGGAAAAGCTCCTGGGCCATCCGCTCGACGAAAAGGGTTTCCATCGCGACTGGTTCGAAAAGATCACGGCCCGCCGGATCCTGAGCCATTCGAGCGGCATGCCTCATGGAGAAAGCGGCACGCCCTTTCCGCTCTACTTCGAGCCGGGCACGAAATGGAAATATTCCGCGGACGGATATTTTTTCCTGCAAAGAGCGATCGAATCCCTCAAGAGCGACAAGCTCGAGAACCTCATACGGAAGGAGGTCCTCGACCCGTTGGGCATGACCCGGAGCTGCCTCGTGTGGCGGGACGATTATGAAAAGACGATGGCCAACGGCCACGACTTTTTCGGAACGCCCGAGGCCTTCCGCAAAAGGACGGAATCCCACGCCGGCGCTTCCCTCTATACGACGGCCGAGGATTACGCCAAGTTCGTCTGCGCGGTTTTGAACGGGGAGGGCCTCCGGCCCGAAACGCTCAAGGAGATGCTGACCCCAGAGATCGACGTGGACAAGGACAAGGGCCTGGGCTGGAGCCTGGGCTTCGGCACGCAGGCCGACTCTCGCGGGCTGGCCATATGGCAATGGGGGGACTACGGCATCTTCCGCAACTATATCATGGCCTACCCCGCGGAAAAATCGGGGGTCGTCTACCTGACCAATAGCTTCTATGGGCTGGGGATTGCGCCGGAGGTCACCGTCCACGGCCTCGGCGCGCAGCCCTTGGGCAGCATCGCCCTGAATTACTGGCACTATGATTCCCCCGTCTACCGGATCGGCTGGGAATTGTCGGAAAAAGGGCCGGGCGTCGCGGCTGAGCTTCCGGAACTGGCGAAAAAATTCCCGGACGCGTTTTCGAAGGACGGCATCGGCTTTCTGACGGAGATTTTCGCCGGGACCGACAAACAGCCCACGATGGTCGCCCTGCTCCAATTTTACGGCAGGGCGCATCCCAGTTCGGGCGAGGCGCAACTCGCTCTGGCCCGGGCTCTGATGCAGACGGGAGACCGGCGGCAGGCCCGGCTCTGCCTGAAGAAGGCCGCGCGGGCCAAGGAGGATAAAGTCCAGCCCTTCACTCTCAAGTGGAACCTGCAGTACATCCAGGCCCTGGACAAGCCGCTGAAGCTCAAAGAAAGCTATCTGGGGAAGCTCGCCGGCGCTTACGGACCGCGCCGCCTCGAGCTCAGGAACGGGCAGTTGTATTATTTTCGCGAGGGCGGATCATCCCCGGAGTACCGGCCGCTGGTGGCCATGTCCAAGGACACCTTCGTCCTGGAAACGATGTCCTCGTTCCGCCTGAGGATCGAATTCGACAGGAAAGGCCGGCCCGCCAAGGCCGTCGGGCTCTACGACGACGGGCGCCGCGACGAAACGCTCCGGGACAAGTAGACCCTCAGTTCGGGCCCCAGGGCCATCAATCCCTTACGATGTGGCGAAGGATGCTCGTCCCTTTGCCGAAGGGTTCTCCCCGCTTCCGGGAAATCTCCCGCTGGGAACGTCCTTAAAAGCGGACCCTGGCCCCCGCCAGGACGATAACGGACGGGACCGCGAAGTCTCCGAAGTCCTCCAAACCGAACTTACCCGCAAATGCGCTGCCCTCGATGTTCAAACCGATGGACCTGTTGAGCCAGAAAATGGTGCCTAATGTGAACTGGAGATACGTATAGGTGCCGGCCTGCCAATGGATGTCGGAAAAAGTATCCTCCGATTTTCCGTAGTGGACGTAGTTGAAGCGCCCCACGAAATAGGGCTCAAAGGACTTGGACTTGTAGCTCAGCACTGGCCCGCCATAGGCGTAGGAACCGGAAGCGACGGCGCCCCCGCCCAGGACGCCGGCCAAGGAGAATCCCCGCTCTTTGTTGTTGACGAACGAATATTTTCCGAAGATCCCCAAGCTGGCACTCTCCATCTGCAAACCGAGGTCAAAATTTGAAAGCAGGCCAACGGCGATCTTGCAGGCGGGCAGGGCGCCGCCGAGCGTCAGCACTCCTCCGTCCACCTCGACCCTCCCGGCGCCCAGGGACCTGGCCGTGAAATTGCTCGAGAGCGGGGCCAAGCAGCCCGAGGCGAGCAGAGCGAGAAGGACGACCATTGATGCATTTCGATAAAACTTGAACATCTTATCCCTCCCTAGGATCCTGAATCATGATCTTTTCGTCATCCGGTGCCACCCCGAATATGGGGAAATCCCGGTGGGAAGTTGTCAAGGATTTGTCAAAGAGTTGTCAATAAATTCTGAAGGGGACGTCCTCCAGGCCAATTTTGTTCGAACCGAGGCCCAGACGGCCTTCTCATCGTTGGTTTGATCGGAGGCCAAACGGACGGGAGTTAAATCAAGGATGATTCGGAAGCTTAGTTCGGCCCCCAACGCGTCAGAACCGGCAGGACCAAAGCCAGCGCCGCGAACAGGACCCAGGCGATGAGGAGTGGCACCATCCACTTCGCCCATTTCTCCCACTTCAGCCCGGCCAGGCCCAGGACGCCCATCGTGACGCCGGATGTCGGCAGGACGGGGTTGATATATTCGGCGAGTTGGAAGGCGAAGACCGCGGTCTGCCGCGTGATGCCGACCAAGTCCCCGAGCGGGGCCATGATCGGGATGGTCAGGGCGGCCTGGGCCGTCCCCGAATGCACGAAGAAATTGATGACGCACTGGGAGACGAACATGAGCTCCGCGGAGACGAGCGGGTGGAACCGCGAGATGGCGCCGGCCATTCCCGCCAGGATGGTGTCCAGGATCCTGCCGTCCTGGGCCACGATCAGGATGGCCCGGGCCGTGCCGATGATAAGGGCCGCGTTGACCATGTCCTTGGCTCCATCGACGAATGACTTCCCCAACTCGTCGCCCTTGAGCCTGCCCAGGATCCCGGCGAAAATCCCCATGGCCAGGAAGACGCCGCCGATCTCAAAGATGAACCAGTGGTATTTCAGGATGCCGAAGACCATGAAGGCGAAGCCGGCGAAAAAAACACCCATCACGCGTTTGTGGGCGGCCGTGAGCGGGAGCTTCTCGATGACCGGGCCGCCGACCTGGAGTTTTTGCCGTTTCTCAAGGTCCTCTTCATAGGTCAGGCTGAGCTTCGGGTTTTTAAGGATCCGGGCCGCGTAGCGCATGACGATGGCGATGACGATGGATGTCCCGGCCGCCCAGACGATCAGCCGGTAGCCCAATCCCGAGTAGAGGGGCAGTCCGGCGATGCCCTGGGCGATCCCGACCGTGAACGGGTTGAAGAAGGCGCCCGCGAATCCGGACGCCGCCCCCAGGAACGGCAAAGCGACGCCGATGATCGTGTCGTAGCCGAGCGAAAGCGAGAGCGGCACGAAGATCAGGATGAAGGGCATGGTCTCCTCGCACATGCCCCAGATGGCGCCCCCCAATGAAAAGATGATCATGGTCACGGGGATGAAAAGGACGCGCAGGGTCTTGCTCTGGCCGAAATTCACGGACAGGTTATGGATGACCGTGGTCATGGCCCCGGTCCTCTGGATGACCGAGAAGGCGCCGCCGCAGATGAAGACGATGATGATGATGGCCGCGGCGTCCACGAACCCTTTGGCCGGCGAGACGAAAAGGGCCCCGAGCCCCTGGGGCCGGCTCTCGGCCCGCTGGTAGGAGCCGGCCACGGGGATTGTCCGGCCGTCCTTCTCGACGCGCTTGTACTGCCCGCCGGGGATGATCCAGGTGGCGGCCGCCGTCAGGACGACCATGATGTAGATGAGGATGAGCGTATGGGGGAGTTTGACTTTCTTCAGGCTCATCGGCCTTCCACTTTTCCCGAGGCCAGATTGTAAAAGTCGCCGGGAAGGAGGACGTGGAGGGTCATGCCGCGGACGCCGAGACGCTTGTCCGCGGCCTGGAACGTCTGGCCGCGCCGCGCGTCGAAGACGAGGACCTGGCTCTCGCCCAGGACCTCGTAGCGGCCGTCGGGCCGGACGAGGACGGCCGTGGACTCGTCGATGCCGACGCCGACGAGCTTGGGGTTCTCGATGACGGTGGCGATGAGCCGGTTCAACCGCCGGCGGACCACAAAGTGCTGGTCGATGACCGCGGCCTTGACGAAGCCGAAGCCCCGAGTCCGGATGACGTCATCCGCCCAGATAACCTCCCAGGATCCCTCCTTGTTGTCGGTCCGCTTCTCGTCGCCCGTGATCATGACTTCGCTCATGACCGCCGCCCCGGCGCTCGTGCCGCCGATGACGCAGCCCTTCTCGTAGAGCTCGAACATCTTCTTGTGGATGGGCGTATCCAGGAGGGCCGCGGTCAATCGCGCCTGGTCGCCGCCGGAAAACCAGATGCCGCCGACACCGTCGAGGATCTTCTCGCCCCCCGGCTTCATGGCCTCGTCGTGCGTGAGTTGATAATAAACGACGTCCTTGACGCCGAGCGCCTTGAATTCGGCGACGAGTTCCGGGCCGGCTTCCAGGGGGACGCCGCTGGCCATGGTGAAGACCACGACTCTCCCCGTGCCGAAGCCCGCGGCGAGCTTGACGTAGCGTTCCATGAGCGGCTTGTCGCGTTCGCCGCCGCCGATGATGAAGAGATAGCCCTTGGGCCTGGCTTGGGCGGCCAGAGCGGTGGCCAGGAGAAGGAACAGGACAGCGATCGAGTTTTTTTTCACGCGGCTCCTCCAGACGAAGGACGATTCACAGAGGCCTATCTTACCAAAATGGGGCGGGATCTGTCCCCTCATAAATTTCGCAACCCCGGAGACATCGGCGAACTGAACCTCCGCGGACTCTCGTCCGTGGGATCCAACTTTCGCCGGCCTCGGAGCGCCCGCCCCCGAAAATGGGGACGGTCCTGTTTTTCCCAGGCCGGCAAAACAGGCCCGGGCGCAAACGCAGAGGGGAAAAACAGGACCGTCCCCATTTTTCCGGGATTCCACGCATTCGCGTTTGTGGAATCACGAGTACGGGGTTGACGGAACTTACGGATTTTGTTAGACGTTGATCGGTGTCCGGAACCCCTTCTGAGGGGCGGAAGGTCAATAAAGACATATGAGAGCACCCACGCTCACATTCGCGCCGATCTCCCTTTATCCGCCGGGCACATTATCGGATCTCATCCATAGAAGTTATGCAGGATTGATTCAAGAACGTCCCGCGTACTGGAAACAGGAGTGCGAGAAGTGGGATGATTTCGACAGGCAGTCGTTCGCCCATCCTGACACCATTGGAAAATGTGTTTTTGTGAGCTGCCTTGATGACAAATCCATTGGCTTGGCTTCCTATGATCCGCGCCATGAACCGCACTTCGGCCTCATTGGTCAAAATTGCGTCTTGCCGGAATATCGCGGAAGAGGCTTTGGGAAACAGCAGATTCTCGAAATCCTCAGAAGGTTCGGAGAAAGCCATACCAGACTCGCTCGCGTGTCGACGAGCGAGCATCCGTTCTTCCTGCCCGCAAGGAAGATGTACGAGTCTCTGGGTTTCAAAGAGGTCCGGCGTTTCGCCGGCGGGCCTGATCCGGCTCACGAACTGATCGAGCTGGAGATGCCGCTCGTCCCTTTAGATAAAAGGTGACTGAACAGGACTGCTCCCTGGATTCCTTATCGTCCATCTTATCCGCGCGATTTCTGAACCCAATTGGTCGATACATGATTGCCTAAACGGGGTTGGACGGAATAAGGGGACGGTCCTGGTTTTTCCTGCCGCGTCTGAGTCCGGGCCTTTTTCGCTAGCCTGGGAAAAACCAGGACCGTCCCCTTTTTTGGTCCCCTTTTTTGTTAGAACTGGACTTCGAGCGCCAGCGGCTGGCCGGGCTTGATCACCACGGGCTTAGGCCACAGAATGCGGACGACCGTCCCCTCCCGCTTGAACGCGGGCTTCGCCGGGGCGTTCCCGAGCGTCGCTTTGACCGACTTCAGCTTCGCGGCCTGCATATCCGGCGGCACGGTGAACGAGAATTCTTTAAGCGTCAGCTCGCCGGCGCCCGCCTCGAGCGTCAGCCCGGCCGAATTTCCGGCCGAGATCTTCTGCGAATAGGTCCCCCAACCGGACCCGGCCGTCCAGATTGTCCGGAAATCGGCTGCCGCGACCTTGGGGTCGAACCCCATGGTCATCGCCGGGGCCGAATAGGAAATCCCCCCGAGCGCCAGCAGGACGCCCCACGACGACATGGCCCGGGCGTAATGGTGGCCGCATTCAACCTCGTCCCAGGGATTGCGCCGACGGCCGTCGTACCTGTCGCGGACGGCCTTGACGACGCTCAGCCCTTCTTCGACGAGCCCCTCGTAGATCAGGTGCGAGGCGACCTGGTATTCGATCCCGGTCCAGACCTCGTCAGAATAGGGGAAGGGGAGCGGCGGCCGGCCGCCCCTGGGCCAGGAGCAGAGGAGGAGGCCCTTTTCGTCGCCCAGCGCGTAGGTCCTCTGAACGTTCGAAAAATTCCGGAAGTCGGGCAGGAAGTTGTGCGCGTAGACGGCCCCCAGCGCCGACCGGATCCGCTCCCGGGGCAGATAGCGGCCGAGGCCCGAGACCATGCCCAGCCATTGGCCCAGGAGCTGGTCCGAGAGGCAGCCCTCTCCGTACTGGTATTTTTTCTCCATGACCTTGTCGTATTTCTGGACGTAGTACTCGCCGTTCCAGAGGACCGCGTCGTAGTTGCGGCGGCCCTTGTCATAGAGGGCGCGGAAGGAGGCGGCCGCGGGCCGGTCGGCCATGGCCACGGCCATTTCTGTCGCGGCCTTTAGCGCGCCCAGATAGAAGCCGCCCATCATGCTGTTCGGGCCGTAGAATTCGATGTCGTAGGTGTTGTGCTGCTCGCCTTCCATGAGACCGTCTTTATCCGCATCCCAGGATTTCCAGGCGTATTCCATGGCTTTCTTGGCCTGCGGCCAGAGCTTCGTGAGCCAGGCGGTGTCGCCCGAGATTTGCCAGTCGCGGTAGAGGCTGATCATCCGGCCCATCTGGCCGTCGGCGGCCGGCTTGAAGTTCCAGAAAACCCCGCTCCCGAGCGGCAGGGATGTTCGGAACATCATGGCGCCGTCGGGCTTGACGTTATTGAGAAAGTCGGTCTCTCGCATGGACCGCTCGAGCGACGGGAAGAGGAAAGCCAGCGATTGCTCGTAGTTCCAGACATGGGCGCAGTTGAGGGGGCAGCAGCCCGTCTGGTCGCCGCAGCCCTCGAAGCCGAAGAACTTGCCGCCTTCGAGCCAGAAGCAGGTCGGCGTCCGGATGATGGCCGCCTGGCTGGAGACCGCGTCCAGGACGTAGGGAGGCAGGCTCGAGGCGAAAAGCGCGTCATGGAACCGGCGGCTTTCCTTCTCCAGCCGGTCCAGGTTCGCCTGGAGGTATTCGGCCGCCTCCCAGGCGTCCTTGAAACGTTCGGCGTAGTGGTTTTTGAAAATGCGGCCGCGTTGCTCGGGCACGACGTCGAAGTCGTCCAGGAAATTGGGGAAGCTCCAGGAGAGGATGAACGGCAGCGTGACCTCCTCGCCGGGCCCGATGGCGGCCACGAGGCCGAGTGTCCCGACGTCGGACTGCTTGTCAGGCGACGGCGAAACCTCCGCCAGGTCCTTGAGCCGGCCGTCGGCCGCGAAATCGTCCCAGAAAATCTGGAGGTCGTCCCACCAGTCGCCCCGCACCCAATGGGTGAGGTAGGTGATGTCGTTCCAGGGCGTCGCAAGGGACATCGTGCCGAACGCGGGGGATCCGGCCTTCACCTTGTTCGAGCTCATGGCCAGGCCGCGAAGGGAGGCCGTCTTCCTGATCTCGTTGATGTTCCCGCCGAATTTCTCGTTCCCGAGGCCCCCGACTTGACCCACGCCGTCGTAGCCGACCGGGTTGAGCACGGATCCGGCGATCGTGACCCGGGCCGGAGCCTGGCTCAGGTTCTTGACCTTGAATCGCAGGACAACGGCGGGGATGCCGGAGTCTTCCGCCTGAAGCGGAACGAAGGGATTGAACGCTTCGAGCGTGACCACCAGCGGGACCTGGCTGTCGGAAAGCTCGACCCCGGCAAAGGGATATTCGCCCTTGAAACGGGCCTTCTCCATTCTCGGCAGGCCGGGGACGTCCTCGCGCCGGAAGCCGAACCCCGTCGTGAAGGGCGGCTCAAGGGGGCCCTCGAGGACGCGGACGAGCTTTTTCCCCTCCTGCTCGAAGTAGAGGGCGAAGAAGGTGAAGGGGAGGTTGACGCCCTTGCCGGGACGGTTGAAGATTTCCCAGTCGCGAAGGTTGCCGCGCCCGCCAAGGGACACTATCCCCGTTCCGATGCCGCCGAGCGGGAAGGCGATCTCCTTGAGCGCCGCCCCCTCGAAAACGCGCTGGGCGCCCAGCCCGAGGAGCTCGGCGCTTGAATAGGCCGGCCCGCGTTTGTCCTGACCGGAGGCCCCGCCGAGGCCGGCCGCGCGGCCGGGAAAAATAAGGAACGAAAGGACCGGCAGCAGCAGACAAAGAATGAAGACATGGGGTCGGCGTCTCGACGTCATGGGAAAACCCTCCTCACAAGCGCGGGGTCATGGTTCTGTCCCTCTTCTATCGGATTGAGGGCGCAAAGTCAATCACGCCGGCGGCTCAGAATCTCCCCGATCTTCTTTTCCATGTCGCCGAAGTGGGTCCCCTGCCAGAACACTCGGCCGCAGCCGGGGCATATGGCGAACGACTCGGCATGCTCCAGGACATAGGGGGTGACAAGGTTCCGGGCGCGCGCCTTGGGCAACGGCTTGAGGGCCAGGTTGCATGCGATGCATCGGGTGTTGGGCCGGATGTCGTCCCAGAGGTTGAAGACGTCGAGGACCTGGATGACCTGGTCATGCCAATCGTCGCTGGCCACGAAAAAACGGCTCTTCTGCTTTTTCGTTTTTTCGATGAGGCCCGTATCGCGGGTCAAGAGGACGCGCCCCTCGCGGCGGGAGATGTCGATGAGGTCCTTGTCCTCCGCCTTGGAGAAATAAAGGACATCGAATCCCAGAATTTTCAGCCACTTGGCCAGGCGCCCCAGCATGCAGTCGGCAACGAACGTCATGGGCTAAAGCCCGAGGAATTGGACGGTCAGGCCGGAGACGAAAATCATCAGGCCGGCCAGGGCGTGCGAATACCGCTCCAGTTTTCCCAGCCGGATGAAACTCGCGCCCCAGGAGGCGGCGGCGATGATGCTCAGCATCGTGACGATCGTCGCCAGCCCGAAAGCCCCGGCGACCAGGATGACCCCGGAGGTGCTGTGTCGGGCGGCCGGGTACATGACCAGGGGGATGAGGGGCTCGCAGGGGCCGAAGACAAAGATCGTGAACAGGACCCAGGGCGTAATGTTGACCTTCCCTTTTTCACCGTGCAGGTGGATGTGCTCCGGGCCGGCATGCGTATGGGTGTGCTCGTGGGCCCCGTCGTGGCCGTGGATGTGGGCGTGAGCGTGGGGCTTGTTTTTCCAGGCCCTCCGCATCCCCCAGACAAAATAGGCGAAGCCGAAGCCGATGAGGAGCCAGGCCGCGATCTGGCCCCGCGCGGCTTCCGCGCCCGCGAGCCTGGCCACGGCGATGCCCAGGGCGATGCCCAAGAGGCCGAGGGCGACGGAGCTCAAAATGTGCCCCAACCCCGCCAGCAAGGACACGAGCAGAGTTTTGCGGAGCGTCCAGCGCCGGGCCCGGCCGATGACGATAAACGGGAGGTAGTGGTCGGGACCGATGATGGTGTGGACGAGGCCGATCGAAGCCGCCGTTCCGGCCAGGAGCCAGATTTCGCGGGAAATCATCCGGGCACCTCTCCGTCCCGGGGAATCTGGTCCGCCGCCCGGGAGAAAAAAATGGTGGACGGTAGGAGACTCGAACTCCCGACCTCAGCGTTGCGAACGCCGCGCTCTCCCAGCTGAGCTAACCGCCCACGGCTTGAGCTTATAACCTATTTATTATCTGATGATTCCAAAACAAACTTTGAAAGTTCCGTCCAATAAATGACAACCAGGCCCTTTCCGGCCCCTGGAAAGCTCCATCATAATAGCAGAACAACCGCACGCCTTCAACCGCATGTCGAGGTCTGAGCTCCGAGGCGTTCTAATATCAACGACTATCAAAACCAATGTTTGCGTTAGGGCTAGCCCGCTTATTCCTATTTTTCGACGATTATATACTCATAAAACTTTACGCTGCGGTCGCTGTCGAGAAGGAAAAGGCGGTCCTTGTGAATCCAGATCATGTCGACAAAATGAGTCAGCGGGACTTCTCCCAAAAGGACGCCGTCCGGCTTAAAGACTTCGAGTTTGTACATGTCTGTTGTCCGGAGGTCCGTGTTACCCTCCGTCTTACGTGTCATCCCGGACGGAGAGCCGGAGGTGATGGTGGTAACGATTTCTTCCTTCTTGATTTGCCTGTTGCAGGTCACCACCCAGGCCCGGCCCTGATCATCCGCGGCAATGCCGACTGCCACGCGATTGAACTTGGGGGCGATGTACGTAGCGCTGTTGGGCGTGATTTTCTGTCCCCCCTTTTCGATAAGCTTCGTCGGAAAGTTGAGCTCGCGGTCCGCCCGCCAGAGAAGCTCTCCCTCGGACGAATATTTCTCAATACGGTTCTGATTGGCGAAACAAATAAAAATATGGTCCTTTCCGTCCACTGCAAACGTCCATGAGTTACCGACCGTATTCGTTATCATATCTCCGTAATCGAACGGTTCGCCGAATTCAGCGCGAACTTCAAGGTCGGGATTCAGCAGCTTGACCAGCTTGGGCAGATTTTTCGGGTTTGGGGCTCCCGAGATGCCAAAAGCTGTATAACTCCGAATGACGAGCGCTCCAGACTTGAGCAGGCGCATCCGGTCGATCCCGATGTTGGTCGTCCGGATGGATTTCAGCACCTCCCCATTCGCCGCGAATACCTGGATCCGTTTTTGACCTATATCCAGGACATGCAGGCGTCCTTCGGCATCGATGTCGATAGAATTCAGGTTAGCAAACTCGCCGGGCCCTTGCCCTTTCCTGCCGATGGCGCGCACAAAACGGCCGTCCGGGCCAAACACCTGGATCCGCTGGTTGCCGCTGTCGAGGATATAGATACTGCCGGCATCGTCCATCGCCATGTCGAGAGGCGAGTTAAACGCCAGGTTCTCGTCATCCGTATCTACATCTCCGATCGTCCGGGCCAATTCGAGTGATACCTTGGGATTGCTTCCCCATTCCCCACCCTTGACATTGTGAACGACCCGAAGGCCTTTCTCATTTTCGATTTTTTGAGCAGACGTGTCCGCCAACAGCCCAGATCCAAGGATGAAAGAACCGCTGCATATAATGGCAATGGATAAAGCATCTGCTAGACGGTTACCCTTCGTTCGTAGCGTCATTGAGAGGAACATCCTTCTCTTTTCAGAAAAGACGCTTCCATATCGGCTTGATTCCGCTCGGTACTGTCTCCCAATTATGAGTACGGGATCTTCCGAATGTCAAACGCTCATTAAGACCCGGTGGCACCTTGACCAAGTTTTGACCAACTCAATGGTAAAACAAAGAAATCCCGGGATGAACCGGGATGTTCCGGGCTTTTTTTCCAGACCCCCATTGCCGCGGATGCGGTTCCTGAAGCTCCGCGAACTTACAGCCGGGGGGTCCTGTTGGCTTGAACCCCCGCAGTCATCAAGAGGCCGCCGAGGGCGGCCTCTTGATGGCGTCCGTGGATTCCACGAACGGGATTGATCGGTGTCCCCCTTTGCCCTAGAATGACAGCGGGGAGGATCATCATGGGTAAAGCCTTTCTCGTCTTTCTCCTTATAGCGGTCGCCGCCTTCTTCATCTACAAGCAAACGAGTAAGCCGGTTTCGGATGAGGAGCTGAAGGTCAAGGCCGTCGAGGAACGATTCCTCATGGCCTCCGCCAAATTCATGGGGACGGCAGGCTCCGGCCTGGCTGACGGGCTGGACGTGGCCGAGGCCGCCGTCATCCAGGTTCAGAAGATCCGGAACGAGTTGGCCCGCCTCAGGAAGTCGCTGACCGAGGATACGGCGCTCCTCAGGGCAGACGAGCTCAGGGGCAAAATAGACGCGTTCTGCCGCAAGAACGATATCGATTGAGCGGAAGCTAGTGCGGCTTTTCGGAAAACCCGTTCGAGCCGGGCGATCGGTCCGCCGCTTGGGCAGCTCGCGGCTTGAGATCAACGTCGAAAAAGCCGGCCGCGGCTTAATCGTCCGCGGGACAGTCTCGGGGCGTCCGGGCCGGGTCGAGGTCCTGCGCCTGCCCGTCCCGTCGACGTTCCTGATGAATAACTGGCAGTCCTGGGGTCCGACGCAGAAAGCGGCGCCGTCGGACACGTTTCCCGAGCTCGGGCCGATCCATTCGACGAATCCCTACGGATTCTCCCCGCTCCTCGGAGAGCTTCTGCCCCGCGTCTGGAGCGATTATTTCATCGCCTGGGACCGGGCGGTCCTGGGCTTCCTGACGTCGAGAATCGCCCACCCCTTCTTCCTCGTCGAAGGGGCCGAGCTTATCGGCTGCCTTGAGTATTTCGACGCGTCGTTCGACGATCCCGTGCCGCTCGAGCCCCTGGCCGTCCTCAGCGGAGGGGACGTCGAGGATTTGCTCGATGTCTACGGCTTGCTCGTCAAAAAAGAAAACCGGGTCCGCATCAACCCGTGGAACCCCGTCGGCTGGTGCAGCTGGTACCATTACTTCGGCAACCTGACCTGGGATGACGTCGTCCGGAACGTCGAGACGGCCCGGACGCTCAAGACGGACTTCCCCTTCGAGGTCTTCCAGGTCGACGACGGCTACGAGCGGGATATCGGCGACTGGATGACCGCCAAGCCGGGATACCCGGGCCTCGACGGCCTGGCCCGGGCCATCACACGAAACGGTTTCCGGGCCGGGATCTGGACGGCGCCCTTCAGTGCGGCGGAGACTTCGGAAGTCTTTGCGGCGCACCCCGGCTGGATGGTCTCCGAGGTCGGCCGCCCCAAATTTTGCCACCGGAGCTGGAATAGGGTGATCCACGCCCTGGACCTGTCGAACCCGGAAGTCCTGGCTCACATCCACGAACTCTTTTTGGCCCTGAAGGCGGCGGGATTCGACTATTTCAAGATCGATTTCCTGTTCGGCTCGGCCATGCCGGGCGGCCGGCGGAAAAACATGACGCCCATCCACGCCTACCGGCAAGGCCTTCGCGCCATCCGGAAAGCGGTAGGTCCGGGATTCATCCTTGGCTGCGGCGCTCCGCTGCTGCCTTCGGCCGGATTGGTGGACGGGATGAGAATCGGCGAGGACACGGCCCCCTACTGGAAGACGCGACCGTCCGCTTTCCAGGGGCCGAACGCCTACTTCGCCCTGAAAAACGCCCTGCTCCGGCAGTTCATGCACCGGAAATTCTGGCTCAACGACCCGGACTGCCTCCTGCTCCGGGACCGGGAGATCGAGCTCACCCGGAACGAACGGGAGCTTTACGCCCTGGCGTGCGGCGCCTTGGACAATATGCTCATCGACAGCGACAACCTCTCTCTCGTAGGGGCGGAGGGAAAAACTCTGTTCAGACGGGCGCTCGGTCTCAGGGGCGGGAAGAGCCGGGTCCTGGGCCTTCTCGGGGACGACGTTTACACGATCAGGTCCACAGGCGGCCCTGCAGGAGAATTCGATCTGAAGGTCAACCTGGCGGACAAAATACAGGAAATCGGAGGGGTTACGGTCGCCCCCCGCTCTGGAACGATGACGGGGGCGGCTGAATAGAGAACCCCCTCGTGCTCTTTAACTCACCGGATTGGTTCCCCGACACCGCACCTTGATTGGTCCCGGCGATATCAACATAGTGGGAATCTACGCTAAGTCAATAGCCATTTCCCGAATGTCAGATGATGTCAGATTATGTCACATTGGCGGGCAAAAAATGGCTGAGTTTTTTTAAAAATAGTTTATTAGGAATGTTTAGAAAGTATGCCTCAACATCAAAGGATGATTACGTCCCGGGCTCCTTTGACCACTTCGCCGATGATCCAGGCCTTCTGCCCTAGCCGGGCGAAGAGGGAAAGGGTCCGGTCCGCATATCGCGGCGAAACGACCAGGGCCATGCCGATTCCCATGTTGAACGTCCGGAACATTTCTCTTTCGCCGACTCGGCCCTTCGACGCAATCTTCTGGAAAATCGGGGGGACGGGCCAGGCGCCTTTGGCGATCCGGACCCCCAGCCCTCCGGGAATCACGCGCGGGATATTGTCATAGAATCCGCCGCCCGTGATATGGGCCATAGACTTGATAGGGACGGTTTTCAGGACCTCGAGAATATCCAGGCAGTAAATCTTCGTCGGCCTGAGGAGTTCTTTCCCGACATCCCTCTTGATCTCCTTGTCGGTGAAGGCCGCCCGGGCCAGAGAATAACCGTTGCTGTGAAGGCCTGACGAGGCCAGGCCGATGACCGCATCCCCGGCCCGGCATTTCCGGCCGTCGATGATTTTCGGCTCATCGACGATCCCCACGCAGAACCCGGCCAGGTCCCACTTGTCCGGGGCGTAGAGCCCCGGGAGCTCGGCGGTCTCACCGCCGATCAGGGTGCACCGGGCCGCGCGGCAGCCCTTAACGATGCCTTTCATGATTTCATAAAGGACCCGGGGCTGGACCTTGCCCACGGCGATATAGTCCAGGAAGAACAGCGGTTCCGCTCCGAGGACGATGACGTCGTCGACGCACATGGCTACCAGGTCGATCCCCACCGTGTCGTATCGTCCGAGCATCTCCGCGATCATGAGTTTCGTGCCCACGCCGTCGGTCGAGGAAACGAGGACCGGCTTCTTCATGCGCGTTAGCCGGGGACGGAAAAGCCCGCTGAAGCCGCCGATCGTGCCCAGAACCTCAGGCCTCTCGGTCTTGCGGACGAGCGGCTTGATCATCCGGATGAACCGGTCGGCCGCATCGATACTGACCCCGGCTTTCGCGTAGCTCGGTCGCGCCATGGTGCGTTCTCCCTGGGAAATCCGCCCTTTTTATAACATCCCCCTCCCCCCAAGTCAAACTGGCGGAATGGAGATTGGTGGCACGGTGCATGAGAAAGGGCTGAGGGGAATGGCCGGAACGTCATGTGCGGCTTAGCGCAAGACGCACTCTGGAGTGGAGGCCATCCGCTCGGCCCTTTCTGGGACGCAACGTGACAGGACCCATCCAACCTTTAAGGGGACGGGTTCAAAAAAGGCCTGATTGGGTGTAACCTTTTACTCAAAGGGCGGTAATTACCCATGAACGGCGAGAATTCAAACGGAGAGAAGACCGGCCTCATGCCTCCCACCGACAACGAACTGATGGAACTGGTCAGGGACGGAAAGGTTGAAAAACTGGCCATTCTATTCGAAAGGTACCAGACGATGCTTTATAACTTCTTCCTCCGCCTCACGGGAAACCGGGCGGCGAGCGAAGACCTCGTCCAGGAGGTCTTCATCCGCATCCTGAAATACCGGGCGGGCTACCAGGGGGAGAACCGGTTTGTCGTCTGGATGTTCCAGATCGCCCGGAATGCCCACGTCGATTTCCTGAGGAAAAAGAAGGGCGAAGTCGCGCTCGACGACCAGTTCGCGGAGGCCCCGAGCCAAGAACCTCTGCCGGAGGAGCGCTTCGAGGCCGACCAGGAGGCCGCGCTCGTCCGCCGGACCCTGGACAAGCTTCCGCCGAAAAAAAGGGAGCTCCTCGTCCTCTTCCGCTTCCAAAACCTCAAGCTCCGCGAGATCGCCGAGCTCCTCGATGTCCAGGTGGGCACCGTCAAGGTCCAGGTCCACCGGGCCCTCAAGGACCTCAGCCGGATCTATCTCGAACTCCAGGGAGGGAAAGCCTCATGAACTGCGATAAAATTCAGGACCGGTTCGCCGATTACCTCACCGGTGACCTCGACGAGGAATCCCGGCGGGACGTCCAGGACCATATTTCCGCCTGCGCCCCTTGCCGGGAGGAGATCGAGAACCTGACCGCCGTCTGGGCCAAGCTGGGCGTCCTGCCCGAGGAACAGCCGTCAGGCGAGCTCCGTCATCGCTTCTACGCGATGCTCGAGGCCGGCAAAGCCGAACTCGCCGCCGCCGAACGGCGACCCGCCCGGGCCCGCCTCCTTTCGGACTGGCGGGAATGGTTTTCGTTCCGGCGGCCGGCTTTCGCCGCCTCATTTTCGGCCTTCCTCCTGCTCCTGGGCATCGGCACCGGCTGGCTCCTGAGCGGGAGCGGCGGGAAATCCGCCCGTCTCTCCTCTCTTCAGAGAGAGGTTCAGGACATGCGGCAGACGGTCGCCATCTCGCTCCTCAGCCAACCCGCGGCGTCGCAACGGCTCCAGGGGATCAGCTATACATCGGCCGTCCAGAACCCCAACATGAAGACGCTGACCGCCCTGGTCAACACGCTGAACACGGACCCCAACCCCAACGTCCGCCTGGCCGCCGTCGAGGCCCTCTACCTCTTCCGGAACCAGCCGGGCGTCAGGGACAGTCTCGTCAACGCGCTCGCCGTCCAGGATTCGGCCCTCGTCCAGGTCGCCTTGATCGACCTCCTCGTCGAAATCCGGGAACAACGGGCCTCCGAGGCCCTCAAGGCGCTCATCCGGAACGAGAAGCTCAATCCCGACGTGAAAAAGTTGGCTGAGCAGGGCATCAAGCAGCTGATTTAAGGGGAATCAACCATGCCTAAACTAAGGCTCATCATCGGGACAATCCTGATCGCGGCAGCCCTGGCCCTTTCGGCGGCCGCGGCCGGGACCGAGTACGGCCGGGATTATCCCGTCCAGAAGAAAGAGGAGATCCAGAAAACCCTGAAGTTCGCCGACCCATCGAAGCCCGCCGAAGTGGTCATCGACAACGTCTTCGGGCCCGTCAAGGTCGAGGGGTACGGCGGCGCGGACGTCCTCCTCGTCGCCCACAAGACGATTTACGCCAAGACCGAAGACAAGGCCGCCCTCGCCGCGCAGGAGGTCAAGCTCGATAT
>Ga0187886_1000192_pt1 | contig 85108 bp, 68 predicted proteins | sample June2016WEW_20_1_FD_133001 | JGI IMG/M metagenome (GOLD analysis project Ga0187886, IMG submission 133001) | Peatland microbial communities from SPRUCE experiment site at the Marcell Experimental Forest, Minnesota, USA - June2016WEW_20_150 | ecosystem: Environmental > Terrestrial > Soil >... | reverse complement strand
CAGTTCAGTTCTTTGACATCTTTGTTATCGAGATTTGTAAGTAGCTATTTTAGAGGAGTTTTGACTTAAGGTGAGTTACTTAAAATTTAAAGAGTTTTGTAAGTTTTTAACTTACCGTTGGCTAAAGCCGACGGTAATTAATAAATTCAAGTCTAATTAAAGCCCTGGTAGTTATTCATTTTCAAATCGACATGTAATTAAAAAGCGCTACAACCTCGATATACTCATGATTTCAAAGAACAATATTTAATTTTTAGTGGAACACTAATAAAAAATCATATCATTTATTCTTAAAAATGACCTTTTTTGACATATTTGGAAGAGCTGTCAAATAGTAAATCAAAACTTTCTTTTCCCTTTGTTATTTCTGCCTCATACATCGGTTTCCCATCAACATAAGTAATTTGAGCTGCTTCAGTAATTGAATAGCCTGGATAATTTTTTTCTACATACTCATGAATTTCTTTTGACAATTCAGAAACCTTCATTTCCATTTCGGTTTCTTTCAGATTACCAAGTGAATCAATTGACACACTGAATTGTAATTTGTTTTGTGTAAATTCTGCTTCATAACCACCCTTTTTTAATTTTAACCAATTAATATCCTTTATTTCAGGATGCAGCGATTGGAATTTTGCTTTTACCGGAGCCGGTACTTCTGATTCTTTTATTTTTTGCGAATAGACACAATCCATAGTTAGAACTGTCATCAGAATTAAAAGTATTGTTTTCATTTTTATTATGTTTTAAATTGATCTGACACCAAACTATTTACCATTCTATGAAAATTCTCCTAGTAAATTTAACAAATTAATTAGTTAATATTTGATATGCTGTATTGAACGTGAAACACAATTCATAGATAAAGATTCTTCATGTGACACCTGCCATTTATCGGACAATAGACATTTCTGGCATTGTATTGCAGATTTGACTTACACAACTAAGTGTCGCTTTCTTTTTAAGTTCTGTGATCGACGACCATCAGAGAATTAAACATTTTTATTATCCCCTATCTTATAATAATTTCCTAACTTGTATGGATAATTACCTGATATCTAACCGAAAAGGGAAGAGCAAAAAACAGAAGAACTGAATTATCAATAAAAATGCAAAAACACGACACAATTATTTCTACCATATTTAATCTCATCATCAAATCAATTAGTATGTTAAAAAAATACCTGGAAAAGGCTTTCAATAATTACATGTTTATAACGGTATTATTTGTTCTTTATATTTTAATTGTGCCATTTCAGCATTACTTAACGAATAAGTATAATAATTTTACTATTTTTCAGCATTCATCGTTCCATTTCTTCCAGAAAGTAAATTTATATCTGGCATATCCAAAAGAATATTATGATGTTTTTTTATACAATCCTACATTTTCTTTTCTGTTTACGCCGATTGCTTACATTCCGACAATTTTAGGGATATTTATTTGGGGAACCTTTTTAACAGGATTGTTTTACTATGCAGTACGACTTTTACCATTGGATAAAAAGTCAAACTTATTTATCCTTTATTTTACTTTCCCTGAATTAATTACCTCGGTTCAGAATTTGCAAACCAATTCAATAATAGCGGCAAGTATTTTACTCGCATTCATTTTTCTTGAAAAAAGGTCGACATTTAAATCTTCGTTCTTTGTTAATATCGGTTTCTTTATTAAGGCTTACGGAGCTGTTTCCGGAGCGTTCTATATTCTTAAAACTACTCGTTTAAAAAGTTTGCTGTATTTACTGATTTGGTTTTTGGTCTTACTTAGCTTGCCATTGCTGTTTTATTCTCCGGATCAATTTGTTGTACTTTACAAACAATGGATAGAATGCTTATCGAACGATCACGATATTAACCTAGGTTTGTCGGTTATGTCATTTATGTCCGGCGTTTTCAACTATCACGGACCGGTTTATTATACTCAGTTTGTTGGGGTTTTTATGTTGTTGATAACCATGCTGCTTATAGCACTGAAGAAAACTTATGAGGAGGTTAAGTTTTTCTTTTTGGCTTATGTCATGATATGGGTAGTTATTTTCAACCATGCTTCAGAGAGTGCAACTTATATTATTGCAAGTACAGGTGCAGCTATCTGGTATGTTAATTCAAAAAAAACAATTTTAGACAAAATACTGATGATCACTACTTTTATCTTAACTGTAATGTCTCCATCTGATTTATTTCCATCTTACCTGCGGACAAATTTTGTTAAACCATACAGCCTTAAGGTATTAGGCCCAATGCTTATTTTTATTAAAATTCAAATTTTACTTGTATATAATTATGTCAAGTCTGGCCATAATAGTACCGCTGTACAATCCACATAACGACTGGTTCGATGCTATTTGCAATTCCATTGCAGGACTAGATTCTATTCTTAATGATGTTGAGTATTCTGTAGTTTTGGTAAATGACGGTTCAACCTCTTTCGATGAATCGTACATTGAAAAACTTATAGCCAAAACCAACAAAGTTGTTTATATCTCATACTTACTAAACCAGGGAAAAGGTTATGCAATTCGTTTCGGCTTAAGTAAAACTCAGGCCGATTATTATGTATATACTGATATTGATTTTCCATTCGGTTACGAGGTTATAATAAACATGCACCGGATTTTCACCAGTTCTAATACTAATCTGATAATTGGAATACGCAATAAAGAATACTTTAAACTGTTGCCAATAAAGCGTAAAATACTTTCAATAGCACTAAACAATATAAATTTTGTTTTAACCGGATTTAAAGTACACGATACACAAGCCGGAATAAAAGGCTTTGATAATGAAGCTAAAAAGGAGTTCCTGGCCACAAGAACAAATGGGTTTCTTTTCGACCTTGAATTTATCCGCAGGTGCTTACGGAAGAGGTTGAAATATTCAATCATCAAAATCCATCCCAGGCCCGAAATAAAGTTCTCCGATTTTCGTACATCTGAAGTTAAAAGAGAATTGAAAAACCTTATTAAAATCATTTTTCGATTTTGAAACCAAAAATCATTCTAACGTTTGATCTTGAGGAATTTGATCTTCCTTTAGAATATAATTGCCCAATTTCCGAAGAAATGCAATTTAAAATTTCCAATGAAGGTTTGCAAAGATTGGTTGACCTTCTGAACCTGTACAATGTAAAAGCAACTTTTTTTATTACCGGAAGTTTTTGTGAGAAAAATTACGAGACTATTAAAACTCTTTCTGAAAATCATGAAATTGGTTCGCATGGATATTATCATTCGCGATCTGATGAAGAGTTTATTATTCGATCAAAAATAATTCTCGAAGCAACTTCGGGCAAACAGGTAAAAGCATTTCGTATGCCATTGTTGCAGAAAATTGATTATGATAAACTTATACAAGCCGGATATGAATATGATTCTTCCATCAACCCTACTTTTATCCCTGGCAGGTATAACCATTTTATGGTTTCCAGGACACCTTATAAAGTTGCTAACACAGAAATTACAGAATTTCCTCTTTCGGTTAGTCCGGTTATTCGATTTCCCCTTTTTTGGATTAGTTTTAAGAACTTACCTTTATTCCTTTATCGATTTCTCTGTTATTCGGCAATAAGGCAAGATCAATTTCTTCATTTGTATTTTCATCCCTGGGAATTTGCCCAAATCGATCAATTTAAAATTCCCGGTTATGTTCAAAACCCAAATGGTGACAAGTATGTTAAAAAATTCGAAGAGCTACTAAGCTATCTAAAAAAGAAGGGCGATTTCGTTACAGTTTCTGAATTTCTTGAGAGCTATAAATTTAAATCCTGATATTTTACCAAAACAATTGTTTAGTTCCTATATATCTTTGTGATTAAAATGAACTTATGAAAACTAATAAAATTAAAGTTGCACTTTGGTAAAGGAGTACTCACATATAATACCTGGGTTTTTGTAAGGGATTTTTTTGCCCTTAGTAACTACGATTCCATTTTTTTACTAATTGCGATTCAATTTTATTTCAGTTGTAAAAAATGTAGCATAACTTACACCAACCCAGTTTTAATGTGCTGCACTTATTCTCAGCACTTGATTTCTTCACAATTCTGGGTGTCAAGTTCTATTTCAAGTGTCGTGTGATGAATGTTTAGACGTTCTAATCCGCGTCTTATTTTGTTTTTAATTGTTACAAGTTCAACATTTGAGATGTTTTCAGAAACCACCAAATGTCCTGTCATTGCGTTTTGAGTTGTACTTATTGCCCAAACGTGCAAATGATGGAAGTCTTTTACTCCGCTAGTTTTCAATATCACTTCTTTTACTTTTAGTACATCCACATTTTCGGGAACTCCGTCAAGTGAAAGTCTTAAGCTGTTTTTGAGTAACCTCCAGGTGCTTGCAATGATTACTAAACAAATTACTATACTCAGTAAAGGGTCTATCCAATATAAATGACTGTAATAAATGATAATCCCGCCAACTACTAATCCCAGCGAAACCAAGACATCGGAAGCCAAGTGTAAAAAGGCACTCTTTACATTTATGTCTTTATCTTTATCTCTAAAAAACATAAATGCAGAACCTCCGTTTATTAATATACCAATTGCTGCAACAACAGCAATTATTTTACCCGGCAAAGATTCCGGATTTTGAAATCTAAGAATTGCTTTGTAGCCAATTGCTCCAATTGAAACCAATAAAATAACTGCATTGAGCAAGGATATTAAAATTGATGCCTTTTTGTATCCGTAAGTGAATTTTTCTGTCGATTTTGATTTAGAAAGTTTGAAAGCCAACATTGCTAACGCCAAACCGGCAACGTCTAAAAAGTTGTGTCCGGCATCAGATAATAATGACAAAGAATTTATTTTTAGTCCGATGATGACTTGCACCAAAACGTACACTAAATTTAAGGCAATGCCAATTATAAAGGCTTTATTTATGCCTGTAAGTTCAGTCGTTCTGTCATTATGGTTTTGTTCATGAACCATAGTTATTTGCTTATCCGTAAGTTAATTTGTTTTTAAGTACTAACACTTTTGGCTATCATTAAGTTCTGATCGATGTCAAATAAATGTTAAATTAATCAACTCATATTCTTAATATTAAACATAAGAGATCAATCCGAACACATAATTCATGATATGAAACTGAATTATCATCATGAAAGTATTCATGAATGGTATTCTTAATATCTTATTAAATATTACCAACTTCAGATTATCTTCAGAATCTCATAGTACATTTGATCTGTTAATCAAAATAATTTATAAATTATGAAAAAAGTATTATTTGTTCTGGTTTTAATGATGGCAGTTCTGGTCGTCAATGCACAGGCCACCAAAACTACTGTAACCAATGCAAAGGCCACTCGTACAACTGTCCAGGTAGCAGATCTCCAGAAAGCAATAACTGACACTATTGCTAAAGATTGGGTCGGTTTCACTATTAAAGAAGCAACAAGCGTTACTGCAAATAACATGGTTACCTATGAGGTAGTTATTGTCAAGGGGACCACCACTGAAACTCTTGTTTTTGACAAAGATGGAAAATTTATCAAAAAGTTAGCTCAAAAAGTTGGCACAACAGAGAAAAAAGTTGTTAAAACAACAACTACTACTACAACGACCAAACCGAAATAATAACCGGCAGGTTATTGAATCATTATTAAACGGTGCTTTCATGCACCGTTTTTTATAGGATGATATACTAAAAAAATATTACAGAGGTAAAAATAAAAAAGCCAGGTAAAAACCTGGCCCATTTTCTTATCCTATCATAAACAATTTACATTCTGGTCGAGGATTAAAACATAATTAATGTTAGGTTAATTACCTTTTTTAAACCATAGGAACCAGGCAATATTATAATAGCCTTCAGGCACCATTGCAGGTTTATCAGGATCTGTATTTGGCGGAACGGGAATCAGTACATCATTACCTGCCTTCCAATTGGCGGGAGTCATTACTTTGTCAGCGGATGTTTTCTGAAGCGCTGTTACCACTCTTACAAGTTCATCTGTGTTTCTGCCTACAGACTTTGGATAAAAATATATAGCCTGAATAATATTATCTGGGTCAATTATAAATACGCCTCTTACATCTTTTGTTGTATTGGATGCAGAATGTATCATCCCATATTCTTTAGATATTGTCAGATTTTCATCAGCAATAAGAGGGAAGTTTATTTTAACAGGCTCTCTCTCTTTATATTTGAGACCTTCCATTGCTTTTTTCCATTGTACATGCGTATCTAATTTGTCAGTGGACATCACAGCAATTTTTACACCGAGCTTATCAAATTCGCCCTGTAAATAAGCAAGCTCAAGAATTTCAGTGGAACATACAGGTGTAAAGTCCTGAGGATGACTGAACAGAATCTTCCAGTTACGCCCATAATCCATTGGGAAATTTACTGTACCATTTGTAGATTGTGCTACGAATGATGGAGCTGGCTCCCCAATAAGAGGAATACGGAAGTTTCTGTCTTCCGGAGGTTTTTCTGTTTTGTTGAGAAATTCATTCTGTGACCATACTTGCGTCACAAAAAAGACCATTAAAACAAAAAACAACATCTTTTTCATTGTAATCATTATTTAATTAAATTCAATTATTATATTTATTTATACTAAATAAACATTATAGATTATAAAATGTTCTATAAAACCAGGTTATTTAACCAGATTTAATTACTAAATACATCCAAAAAAATTGAAATGATAAGTAGTAATAACTTAATAATCAGAAGCCTTTAAGACAGGTGAATATGGGATTGTAAAAACAAATAAAGTACCCTCACCAGGTTCTGACTTAACTCCGATGGTACCTCCAAGTAGTTCAACGAACCCTTTACATATCGACAGCCCCAATCCGGTACCACTGTATTGCCTGGATACCTTACTATCGACCTGAAAAAATCTGTCGAATATCCGGGAATGATATTCCTGGGGAATACCTATTCCTGTGTCTTTCACAAAGAATTCAAGAAATTCATCTTTGATTATATATCCAAAATCTATATGCCCGTTTTTAGTGAACTTAATAGCATTGTTTATTAAATTTGAGAGGATTTGAACAAGCTTGGTACTGTCAGTTAATACAACAGATTCTATATCAGGCAGTGTCGTTTTAAGATTTATAGAAACATTATTCTGTTCCCCATCAATGCTATACTGTTCATTAAGACTTTTCAGAGTCGAATTAAGATTGACTTCCTTAAGATTAACTTTAGCCTGACCACTCTCTACATTGGCAATATCAACGATATCGTTAATTATTGAAAGAAGCTGACCTCCACTCTTAAAAATGATATTTATATACTGATCCCGGTCTGATTCAGACAGATCAGGTTCATTCAATAAAGTTGAAAATCCAATAATAGCATTCATCGGAGTGCGGATCTCATGTGAAACATTATGTAAGAACGCAGTTTTTAACCTGTCGTTCTCCTCCGCTTTTTCTTTGGCTGCAATAAGATCTGACTCTGCTCTCTTCCTTTTGGTTATATCACGGAAACTCCAGACACGTCCGACACTTTTTCCATTAATCTTCTGTGGTTGTGAAAAGCGCTCAAAAAACATTCCGTCTCTGAATTCAAGCAAATCAAAACTTGTCGCATCAGGCTCAGAATAAAGATGTTTTACATTTTCCAAAAAAGTTTCAGGATTTATCAATTGACTCTTGACATATTCCAACGCGTCATTATCTTCTCCACTATCGAGTATTTCCTGAGGAATTCTCCACATTTCAATAAACTTCTGGTTGAACTGGACAATTTTCCCGGAAAAATCTACAACAAGAAGTCCATCCTCTGTTGATTCGAGAGTAGCTTTTAGCAGGGAAACAGATTTTTCAAGTTCAGCGGCAACTTTCTTTCGCGAAGTGATATTTTCAATCATGACGAGAAAGAACTGAACTTCATTTTTATTGTTCCGGATAATACTTACTGTAGTCGATCCCCATACAATTGATCCGTCATTTCGGATGTACTTTTTTTCAGTGTGGTAAATAGGGATCTCCCCCGCAACTAACTTCAGGAGTGATATTTCATCCTCTCTTATATAATCGGGATGAGTAAAATTTCTGAAAGACAATAACTTCAGCTCTTCTTCCTGATAACCAATCAAATTACAGAAGGATAAATTTGCTCTTATTATACCAAAATCTTTGCCTGTAATAAGCATTGAAAAAGGACTTTCTTCAAAGATCTTCCTGAATTTATCTTCGCTTTCTTTAAGAGTATTTTCAACACGTTTCCGTTCGGTTATATCCCGCCCGATTGTCTGATAATATTTTGACCCTTCTATGTTTACGACCCTGGAACTAATTTCAATCGGGAAAATAGTATTATCCTTACGCCTATGAATAGTTTCAAAAGTTGCAGAATCATTTTCATTTAAATTAACAAGGGTTTCCGGAAGTTGTGATAAAGTTTCAGGCGCCCGGATTTTTTCCACTTTCATACCAATGAGCTCATTGCGGGTGTACTGATAGAATTCTAAAGCACGGTCATTAGCTTCTACTATATTTAAATTTTCATCTATCAAAAGAATTATGTCATTTGCAAATTTTAATATGTAGTCAAAATGTTTAACTAAAGCAAGACGATTGAGCTCATTCTCATACTTCTCACGATAAAACCTCACGCGTTGATTCCACCAAATAAATCCTAAGAACAAACCAGTAGTAATAATGAAAAGAACCAGTATGATTATACCCATATTCATCTGGTCGTTAAGTGAAAACAATATCTCATCACGATCGATTTTAGCGACCATATACCATTGTGTTCCGGGAATTTTATTCATTGCTGCCACAACTCTGACATTCCTGTAGTCTATACCGTCAATAGTACCGTTAATACCCTGAACAGCCATTGCTGCAGGCAGATTCTCATCTGAAACAGGCTTCTTTAAGATCAGTTCTGTGTTCTTCATGTGCCTGAGTTCATTCAGATATACTATTTCATCACCATCCTTCCTTAACAAAAGAGTCTCAGCGCTTTTACTTGGAGTTGGCCATGATTGTATTAACGGATAAAGTACTTTTTGGGGATCAATCCGAAGGGCCAGTACACCCAGTACCAGAGTATCATTAACACTTCTATCGATAAGCGGGACGATCAGATCGAGATGAACAAAGCTTACAACACTGGCCCTGTGAAGATCAGTAAGAACTACATTACGATTCTTTACAATTTCAGATAGTAATGGCCGCAAATGATCACCTATTAAAGTATCCTGAAGAGGGTAACCCAGTTTGACATTTCCAAGATTATCTAAAAGAAGAACACTTTTATAATCAAAATTTTCCGTCAGTGATTTAAGGCTTTGAAGAACATTATTACGCACCGGCATAAGTGTCGGTCGCTTTATAAGATCCGACATCCATCTTACCAGCAGGGTATTTTCTCCCAGAAAATTGGCATTCCCAAGCCGATCAAGCCGCCATTGAGTTATCTGTCGAATCTTTAAATCAGCTATTGTTGAAAGTTCAAGTTGCTTTTCAGTTAAGAGATTTTTTTTCTGATAAGTATAGTATATAAATCCAACCAGAATTGCACTGAAGGTAATGACAAAGAAAAGAACCAATAACGGCCAGGGGGTAGGTGGTTTTTGTCTTTGTGTTATCATTTTTCCTCTTTTTTTATAAAAACTGAAGCAAGAATTGATGCCAGAAGAATTGAGATAATTATTCCCAGAGATGTAATTATTGGTATCTCATAATGGAAATATGAGGCAAGCATCTTTAAACCAACAAAGGTCAGAACAAAAGCCAGACCGACTTTCAGATAACGGAAAAATCCCATTATTGCGGCTATGGCAAAATAGAGTGACCGTAAACCTAATATTGCAAAGATATTAGATGTATAAACGATGAATGTGTGCTTACTTATTGCAAGTATTGCAGGAATACTATCAGCAGCAAATATGAGGTCAGAAGACTCAACTATAAGCAGAACCAGTAACAAAGGTGTCGCATACAATCTTCTGTTTTGCCTTATAATTAATTTGTCGCCCTGCAGGGAATTAGTAACTGGTAGAAATCTCCTGAAGAATTTTACTACAACGTTCTTTTCAGGATCAACCTCTGTTTCTTCATGAAACAGCATCCTTATTCCTGTGAACAAAAGAAACCCCCCAAAAATTATCACAATCCAATGGAAACGGTTAATGAGTGTTACCCCGGCAAAGATAAATATACCTCTCATTATCAGCGCTCCAAGAATACCATAGAATAAAATTTTGTGCTGATACTGTTCTTTAACGGCAAAATAGGAAAAAATAAGAATGAACACAAAAATATTGTCAACGCTCAGAGAGTATTCTATAACATATCCTGTAAAAAATTCCAGGGCTTTGGTTTTCCCAAATTCAAAAAAAACGAATAGATTAAACAGCACAGCTAAAGAAATCCAGACTGCACTCCAAACAACAGCCTCTTTTACAGGTACTTTATGTGTATGTTTATGAAAAACACCCAGATCAAGCGCAAGCATTAAAAATATGAAGAGATGAAATCCAATCCAGAAATAAATGCTTGTTCCCATTAATCTAACATTAGTCTGCAAACTTATGAAAATATTTCTTTAATTCGCTGTTGATAATCCATACGCTCATGGGGAAAAATCAAATAAGCCGCAAGGAGTTCTTTATCAAAGCTTTAGACGGGATTGCCGGAATAAGTCTGGTATCAAAAAATCTGACCGGTCTTATTTCCTCAGGACCTAAATTGAGAGGTATCGGGGACACGGGCATAATGGTCAGTCCAATAGGCTTCGGAGCTCCAAGAACAAATGACGAATCACTAATTAAATATGCCCTCGAAAAAGGGATGAACTTTATCGATACCGGCCGTGCTTATGGTAACGGGAATAACGAGAAACTGGTTGGAAGGGCGATAGCAGGAACAAGAGGTAATGTTGTTATTCAATCTAAAATAAGGCTCGAAGAAAATGAACTGCCTTCAAAAGGGAAAGGCAGGAAGGGAGCCGAAGAGATAAGGAATTCTTTAGCTTCAAAACTTGAAGCCAGTCTGAAGGCTCTGAATACAGACTATATCGATGTAATGTTGTATCACGATGCAGTTGATGAGAACCTTCTTTTTCATCAGGAAACAATGAGGTTTTTTGCAGAGATGAAAAAGTCGGGTGTTATAAAGGCTCATGGCTTCTCAACCCATAATGACTACATGAATCTTCCTAAAAGAAATAACTCAGAAAGATTTTATGATGTTATAATGGTCCCATTTAACCATAAAGGTTCTTTCGTGCATTCAGTAACAGGCAGTTACTCAGAATGGGATCAGAAAAAACTTATTTCAATTCTTACTGATGCCGGGAATAAAGGCATCGGGGTGATAGCGATGAAGACCTGCTCAGATGGGAAATACTCTCCGTCAGCAGATATTGAACCAAGTTATAAGGAAGCCGTTCTATGGGTTCTTCAACATAAATTCATAAGTTCAGCTGCGATTACCATGGCTAACTTTGAACAGGTTGATGAACACACATCGTGGCTCAAAGACTTATGATTCCTGTTTCTGTTTACAATTTTATCTGGCTTTTATCAGGAAGAAACACTTAACCGGAACGGCATATTTTTTATCAATGTCGGGAATCCCGTTACCATTGGTATCTTTCATTGAGCTAAAGAATTCCATAAGGGCCAGCCACTCCTTTCCCTCCTGTATCCCTTCGCGGTTCTCATCCATATCGATGACTGTGGTTTTCAAATCTTTAACTTTATTCCCGGCAGCATCTTTTGGAACTACATTTATCAGGCCAAAGCTCTTCTTTTTGATGATCCCGATAAATTCAAGCATATATGAATCTGCAGTTAATGAATAGAGAGATTTTTTCTTCTTTGAAAAATCAACATTCATCAGGCTGCCATCAGAATGGACAATTTCAATCTTTTTTATTTTTTTAAGAAACCCTTTATCTGGATCATATTCAACTCTCAGACCGGAATAATAGCAATAGTCTTCGGGATTCGATTTAGATGCAACCTGCAATATTTCAAGGATGCTTTTCAACTCCTTTCCAGTTACATATAATCTTGATAGAGCATAACCCGGAATATTATCCTTCCCTGAACCGAGTGGCATTACCCTGAAAACATCCGATGGTGTCTGAAATCCTGGCACTATTTTGTCAAATATCATGCCCGAAGCAACCATACTGACATCGGTACCTTTACTGCTATGCTTATTTACATAAAAATGTATAGCATCGGCAATAATGGGTCCGAGATTACTATTTACATAGTCTCCCACATCATTGCCTTCGAGCATGAAACCTGATTCAACTATCGGCTTATTATAATCCAACCCAAGAGGTCTGAGAATTTCATTATTTATCTTTTCTTTTTGTTCATCAATAAGTTTGTTTACATTATTATCTCCCATTATTTTATCATCAACAGGAATAAGCTTATAATCATCAACTCTCAATTTCCCGTTCGAATATATTAATGAAAGACGGCCGACAAACTGACCGAATTCCCCTGCCTGAACAATGGGAACACCGTTTACAATAATAGGTTGATCAAGCCTGGTATGCGTGTGTCCGCCAATGATCAGGTCAATCCCTTTGACTGCCTTAGCAAGTTCAACATCTTCACCACCCCATTCTCCATTCTTTTGTTTTACCACGCCGGAATGTGAAAGGCAAATTATAATATCGCATTTTTCGTCATGAAGTTCCTTCACCATTTTCTTTGCAAAAGAGGTTTGTTTTGCAAAAGTGACCGGAACAGCGCGAGGAGCATCTTTCGCAGCATCTTTTCCCAGGATTGAAAAAAAACCGATTTTAACACCGTCCTTAGTCAAGATCAGTTTCCTGACAATAATATTATCGGAAAAAAGCTTTTCGAGAGCATCATCTCTTACATCTTTTTTGTCAAAAATCGCATTACCAATAAGTAAAGAAGGTATCTCTCCTTTACTAACGGAAGTGTTAATAACGGATGCCAGCCATGCGGGTCCGAAGTCAAATTCATGATTCCCAAGGCAGGTGACATCAAACCCCATTGTTTTCATTAACCTAAGTTGGAAACCGGTTTCTTTCTCGAGACTGGGAAAAAGTGTTCCCATCAGAAAATCTCCTGCATCTAAAACCAAAGTTGTTACTTTGTTGCTTTCTTTCTCAGTCTTTATTATCGTAGCTATCCTGGCAAACCCTCCAACTGTATTATCATCGTTCACTGTAAGAGGAGAATAGGCTGATTCAGGGGCGTAACCAATAAGACGTGAATGAAGATCATTTGTATGAAGAATGATGATCTTTTTTTCTGGTTGCCCGGTAACCGAAAGGATTGGAATAAGACAAATCAAAAACACTAATACTTTTTTCATCATATAAAAGTTTAGTTATTTACAAATCTAATCAATAAATAGGATCTTTATACAAGCCTTAGGGAGACTTTCTTAAAAGAAACTAGATCACTTCTGCAACAATAAAAGTGCTGCCACCTATGAAAATCAAATCTGATGGTTCGGCATTTTTTCTCGCATGGAAGAGAGCAGTTTTAACATCAGTAAAACTCTGACCAAATAGTCCAAATGCCGCAGCTTCTGTTTTAAGTTTTTCTTCATTAAGTGCTCTTGGAACCTGCGCTTTTGTAAAGTAATAGTGTGCAGTGGTCGGGAAAAGAGATAAAACCAATTTCAGATCTTTATCGTTGACAAAACCCAGGACTATATGTAAAGCTGATTTTGGAAGACGTTGGATCTGATCAAGCACATATTTTAAACCCTCCATGTTGTGTCCTGTATCACAAATAGTTAATGGATCTGTCCTCAATATTTGCCATCGCCCGTAAAGGCCCGTGTTTATCACAACTTTTCTGATGCCTTCAGTAATATTTTCTCCTGAAACCTCAAAAACACCTTTTAAAATATCAAAAGCAGCAAAAACAGCCTGAAGGTTTTTTAACTGGTAATCCCCTCCAAGTAATGTTGTTCCTTCGAATTTCCGATAGGTCGACAATTTAGTCATCAAATACCTTCTTTCGCTGACTATACCATCATTTTTTTCAAGATTGCATGAAAAGCTTTTATCAGCGAAAGAGATCGGAGAATCCGATTCATTAGCTTTTCTAATAAAAACTTCTTCTGTTTCCGGCTGTGATTCACTTATTAATACCGGGATCTTCTTCTTTATAATCCCTGCCTTTTCGATTGCAATCTTTTCAAAAGTATCACCAAGCACGTCCATATGATCGTGCCCGATATTTGTAATAACTGATAAGACAGGATTAATAATATTTGTTGAATCGAGCCTTCCGCCCAGACCTACCTCAATAACTGCAACATCGACATTGCATTCAGCAAAATAATTAAAAGCCATGGCAACAGTCATTTCAAAAAAGGAGGGTTTCACGGATTCAATAATACCTTTATGTTTTGTAACAAATGTTACAACATTATTTTCGGGGATCATTTCACCATTCACTTTTATTCTTTCCCTGAAATCTCTGAGATGAGGGGAAGTATATAATCCCGTTTTATAACCGGCTTCCAGTAAAACGGAAGCAATCATATGTGAAACGGACCCTTTGCCATTTGTTCCGGCGACATGAATTGTCAGGTAATTCAGGTGAGGATTGCCAAAATAGCTGTCAAGTGCAATTGTATTTTTCAAGTCATTCTTATATGCAGCTTTCCCTATTCTGTGATATGCCGGAAGTTGGCTGAATAGAAACTCGAGGGTTTGTGCGTATGTCATGATACAAAATAACAAACTTAACAGTTAGATAACAATTTATACCTTAAAATAGTTATTTTTGCATGTAGGAACATGTCCGTTTATGAAAATATAAACTATTGATATTTAACCATTAACGATGAAAAGGAAACATAACAAGAAACTCTTTATAATTGATACAAATGTTTTACTGCATGATTTTAAATGTATATACAATTTTGAAGAAAATGATATTATCATTCCAATTGTTGTACTGGAGGAACTTGACAAATTCAAAAGGGGAAATGACCTGATCAACTTTCATGCCCGTGAGTTTACACGGGAGCTTGACAAGCTTTCGGGAGACATGCTGCTGACAGCAAATATACCTTTGGGAGAAAACCTTGGTAATATGCATATTGAAACAGGCAAAGACTTCTCAGAAAAGGTAAGCCAATCCTTTCCTGAAAGAACAGCTGATCACAGGATTCTTGCAATTGCCGAGTATGTCTGCAGTACCAATAAAGATAAAACAGTAGTGCTGATTACAAAGGATATTAATCTCAGGATGAAGGCCAAATCACTGGGTATAATTGCTCAGGATTACGAAAACGATAAAGTTGCCAATATTGATGATCTCTATAAAGGAATAAGGATACTTGAAGGTGTTAATCAGGAATCAATAAGTAAGCTTTATGAAATTCCCGAAGGTGTCCCTTCTGAAGAATTTAATCTTGAACCAAATCTTGTAGGACACCAGTTTTTTATTATGAAAAATAACGGGTCAAGTGCACTCGCTCATTATAATCCCGTTAATAAGACTCTCAGCAGGGTTATCAAACAAACAACATACGGTATTGATCCAAGAAATGCCGAACAGACATTCGCTATCGAGGCTCTTTCGAACCCCGATATTCAACTCGTATCATTAACCGGCAAAGCCGGAACTGGAAAGACGCTTCTTGCTCTTGCAGCTGCTCTCCAGCAACACAAGAGATACAAACAGATATTTCTTGCCAGGCCTATTGTTCCTCTTGCTAATCGCGATCTCGGGTTTTTGCCTGGAGACGTTAAAGAAAAAATGGAACCATATATGCAACCTCTTTATGATAATCTTACAGTTATCAAACATAAGTTTAGCCACCAGAGTCCTGAATTTCTTCGGATTAATGATATGATGAAAGAGGATAAACTTGTAATTACACCACTTGCATACATTAGGGGCCGGAGTCTTTCAAGTATCTTCTTCATAGTTGATGAAGCTCAGAATCTTACTCCACATGAAATTAAGACTATTATTACGAGAGCCGGAGAAGGTACCAAAATGGTCTTTACCGGTGATATTGAACAGATTGATTCACCCTACCTCGATACTGCATCAAACGGGTTAAGTTACCTCTCTGACAAAATGAAGGATCAGGAGATTTTTGCTCATGTGAACCTTGTTAAAGGTGAACGTAGCTTCCTGGCTGAACTTGCAAGTAAATTATTGTAAGACAAAAGACAAAAGTAAAAAGTAAAATATATTATTATGAATAGAAAGACAATCCGGTTGGCAACATTGCTGATAATTATCCTGTTAGCAAACCCAAATGTTAATATGGCTCAGACTAAAGCAAAAAAAACTAAAAATTTTGAATCATCAAAAATCGAAAACATTCAACTATTCAATGGAAAAGATCTGAATAACTGGGTATTTAAGCTGAAGGATCCTTCAGTTGATCCTTCCACAGTTTTCACAATCAAGAACGGACTCATCCATATTTCAGGCAATCCTTTCGGGTATATGAGAACGAAAGGTATCTACTCGGATTACAAGCTTCATGTTGAATGGCGCTGGCCGGCCGAAGCAACCAACAGTGGAGTTTTTGTTCATGCCCAGCCGCCTGACACTATCTGGTTAAAATGTATCGAATGTCAGCTGCAGGTCGGAAATGCAGGTGATTTCGTCTGTATGAACGGGTCTGATATGATTGAGAGAACAGATAAGTTGAATGTATTTGTGAAAAAAATGGCCTCTTCTTCAGAAAAACCAACAGGTGAGTGGAACACAATGGAAGTTGTTTGCAAAACAAATACGATCGAAGTGCATGTAAACGGAATTCTGCAAAATAAAGGAACAAATGTAAACCTCACCAAAGGATCCATATGTTTGCAAAGTGAAGGTAAGGATATTGAATTCAGAAATATTTTCCTGACAAAACTTAAAGAATAAAATTTGGCTAATCCTTAGTGCAACTTTGTGCTTTCGCGCCTTCGTAGCAAAATAAGATGAATACTGAAAAAAAAAAGATAGCATTTCATACCCTTGGCTGTAAACTCAACTTTGCCGAGACTTCAACTATTTCAAGATCATTTCCTCAGGATAAATTTGATAGAGTCCCTGCAAACTCAAGAGCTGATGTATATGTCATCAATACGTGTTCTGTTACCAATACAGCTGATAAAAAATGCAGGCAGGCAATAAAGAAATTTATCAGCCTCTCACCAGGGGCATTTATTGCTGTAGTTGGCTGTTATGCACAGTTGAAACCGCACGTGATATCTTCTATTCCTGGGGTGGATCTAGTGCTTGGCACTAATGAGAAATTTAATATATCTGATTATTTAACCGGTTTTGATAAGAAACAAAACCCGGAAATTCATTCCTGCGAAATTTCCTCAACTGATAGTTTTCAGCCGTCATTTTCCGTTGGCGACAGAACACGGTCCTTCCTGAAAGTTCAGGATGGATGTGATTATGGATGTTCATATTGCACAATCCCGTTAGCCCGTGGACAAAGCAGAAATCCGGAAATTTCTTCTATAATCCTTGAAGCAGAGGAAATTGCCGAAAGAGGTGTAAAAGAGATTGTTATAACAGGTGTCAATGTTGGTGATTTTGGAAAATCAACCGGAGAATCATTTACAGAACTTCTGAAAGAACTGGTAAAAGTGCCGGGCATTGAAAGGTTCAGAATATCTTCAATCGAACCAAACCTTTTAACTGATGAATTGATTGAACTTACTGCAACAAATGAAAAGATCCTTCCTCATTTCCATATTCCTTTGCAAAGCGGATGTAACAAAATCCTCGGTTTCATGAGAAGAAGATATTCAAGGGATGTCTTTTCTTCCAGGATAAAAATGATACTTGAGAAGTTGCCTTTAGCCGGTATAGGAGCTGATGTGATAGTTGGTTTCCCGGGAGAATCAGATTCAGATTTTAATGATACATATTCCTTTCTTGAAGGAATACCTCTCTCGTATCTGCATGTTTTCACTTTTTCTGAGAGACCTGATACAGCTGCAGAAAAGCTTCCTGCAAAAGTATCAGACAGAGATAAAGTAAAAAGGAGTAAAAGTCTTATCGCTCTTTCTCAAAAGAAAAATCTTATATTTAATAAATTGAATATTGATCAGGTGACAAACGTTTTATTTGAAAGAACCCACAGTGAAGGATTAATAACCGGCTTTACCTCTAATTATATCCGGGTAGAGTATCCCTGGGAGACCAAACTTGCAGGACAGATTAAAAAAGTTAAGCTGAATAAAATATCACCATCAGGAAGAATGTGTATTGAACTAATCGACTGACCCATGATCCATCTTAAAGATATTTGTACTGAAATTGAAAAAGCTGCCCGTGAAACATGTGCGTTTATTTTAAATGAATCTCAGGGATTTGATATCAGTCGTGCGGAAAAAAAGGGATTAAATGATTTTGTCAGTTATGTCGATAAGGGCTCCGAAAAGATGCTGGTAGAAAAACTGAGCCGTTTACTTCCCGAAGCCGGATTTAATACTGAAGAAGGAACCTCACAAAAAATTGGATTGAAATATTGCTGGGTCATAGATCCTCTAGATGGCACAACTAATTTTCTGCATGGTCTTCACCCCTATGCTATCAGTATAGGTTTGAAGGAATTCGATGAGGTTGTTGCAGGTGTTGTTTATGAAGTCAGCGGAAATGAAGTATTTACAGCATGGAAAAATGGCGGAGCATTGCTAAATGGTAAGGCGATTCATGTATCGAAAGTCATAAAACTAGCTGGTAGTCTTATTGCCACAGGGTTTCCTTATAATGATTTCAACCAGGTTGATCCTTATATGAAATGTCTTACTCATTTATGTAAACATACCCATGGAATCAGAAGACTTGGATCAGCTGCGATTGATCTTGCCTATGTCGCCTGCGGCAGGTTCGAAGCATTCTATGAGTATGGCTTGCATCCATGGGATATTGCTGCCGGGATGCTTTTAGTCAGAGAGGCCGGGGGTCGGGTAAGCGATTTTTCAGGTATTGAGAGTAATGTTACAGGAGCAGAAATAGTGGCTGCAAACAGTTCAGTTTATTCAGAAATCCTGGAAACTGTAGGTAAATTTATGAAAAAATAGACTCTTTACTTAGATGGGAGCAATAGGATACTACATTTTTTACGGCATAAACTGGATCATAACACTTTTGCCATTACCAGTATTGTATATCATATCAGACATCCTCTATCTTGTTCTTTACTACTTTCCCTCATATCGCAGAAAAGTTGTTGCAACTAATCTTAAAAACTCATTCCCTGAAAAAACTGAAGAAGAACTTAAATCCATTGAAAAAAAGTATTACAGACACCTTGCCGATCTTGTTATTGAGACCTTCAAGGTCACTCACATGACCAAAGCCGAGCAGAGGAAAAGATTCACATACAGTAATCTTGAAATTATTGACAAACTCCGGGAGGAGAAACGTGATATAATTGCAGTTCTTGGTCATTACAATAACTGGGAATGGCCGACATTGCTTCCATATTACCTGAAATACAAAATTATTATAATCTATAAACCTTTGCAAAACAAGTACTTCAACAGGTTTATTAACAATAATAGATCAAAATTTGGTATAGTCCTGACTCCAACTTCGCAAATAATCAGGGAAATAGTAAACTACAAAAGGAATAATATAAATACTCTTTCAGTTTTCATTTCCGATCAGACACCGCCAAAAGGAGATATTAAATACTGGACTACTTTTCTAAACCAGGATACTCCGGTTTTTACTGGTGTTGAAAAGATTGCTTCAAAGTACGATATGGCAATTGTTTTTTTTCATATTCAAAAAGTAAAACGCGGTCATTACAATCTAGACATAGAACTTCTTCTCGATCATACTGCCGGACTTCCGGAAAAACTCATAACTGAAGCACATGTGAGGCGGTTAGAAGAGATCATCAGAGAGAAGCCTGAGTATTGGATTTGGAGTCATCGCCGATGGAAACACAAAAGACCGGTTGAAAATGAATAAAACCGCAATTGTAATATTAAACTGGAATGGTCTTGGTTATCTGAAAATGTTCCTGGAAACTGTTGTAAAATTTTCCCGGAACCACGAAACTCTTGTATGTGTTGCAGATAATGGTTCAACGGATGGTTCCCAGGAGTGGATAGCGGAAAATTTCAGGGAGATAAAACTAATAAAGCTCGATAAAAATTATGGATTTGCCGCTGGTTATAATTTCGCTTTTAATCAGCTGGATGCCAAATACTTCGTATTATTAAATTCTGATATTGAAGTGACAGATGGCTGGCTTCAGCCACTAGTCAGCTTTATGGATAACAATCCTGATGTAGCATCCTGTCAGCCAAAAATACTATCATATTACCGGAAAGATTATTTCGAGCACGCCGGAGCTGCCGGCTGTTTTATTGACAAATACGGTTTTCCATTTTGCCGTGGACGGATCATTAATCATATTGAAAAGGATACAGGACAGTATGATTCCCGGATTAACGTTTTCTGGTCAAGCGGAGCATGTATGATTGTTCAGAGTGAAGCGTGGAAAAAATGTGGTGGATTTGATGCCGATTTCTTTGCCCACATGGAAGAGATTGATCTTTGCTGGCGGTTTAATAAAGCCGGATATCGTGTTTGTTATTTACCTGAATCGGTGATTTATCATGTAGGAGGAGGAACCCTTTCCTATAGTTCCCCTTTTAAAACATATCTGAACTTCAGAAACAGCCTGTTTCTTCTATATAAAAACCTGCCAGACAATAAATTATATTCGATTTTGTTCATCAGAAGGCTTTTAGACGGACTGGCCGCTATTTTTTTTCTTATGAAAGGCAGTTTCGTGAGTGTTAAGTCAGTATGGAAAGCTCATATGGATTATTATAAAGCAATTAATGAACTCAAAGAGAAGAGAAAATCTGTCAAGAAATTAGAAGTGAACCATGCTCATGCACCTATTTTGAACAAGAGTTTAGTTTTCGAGTTTTATGTTAAGGGCAATAAAACTTATAATAGCCTTATATCATAAAACTGAATTGAAATGAAGAAATATCAGATGATTGTATTTTTTTCTATTGTACTCACAATTTACTCCCTTGTAAATATTTATATCTTTTTTAAAGGATATAAGGCACTCCCGGTATTACAAAACAACCGGCTCCTTTATGCTATTACTTTTTTCTTTCTTGCCGTAATTTTTATAGTTGCAAAGATCCTTGAGTCAAAACATTCTTCAGTAATAACTGATGTGTTTAATATTCTGGGCGGTTTCTGGCTTGCATTCATGCTATATGGATTTTTATTTTTCCTTCTATCTGACATTATTTTACTGGCATTAAGAATTCCAGGAATTATACGAGGCGATAATATCCTCCTTTTCCGCAAATGGTCATTTATTATTATTGCATCCGTCTCTTCTATATTGATTATCGGAGGGTTTATCAATGCATTAATCCCGGTTATTAAAGAATATAACATCACAATTAATAAATCTGCGGGAGCAATAAAAACATTACGCATTGCGGCTGTATCAGACATTCATCTTGGAAGCATCATAAGAAAAAGAAGTATAAAAAAACTATCATCGATTCTAAAGGATTTGAAACCTGATATGGTTCTACTCCTCGGAGATATTGTTGATGGTGAAATCGGGCCGGTTCTGAGAGGAGATCTACTCCAGTATTTTACCAGTCCAAAGAGCACTGACGGGCTGTATGCAATAACCGGTAATCATGAATTTATAGGAGGCGCAAACAGGACCATTCCATATATAGAAAGCAAAGGTATAAGAGTTTTAAAAGATGAGATGGTAACTCTTGAAGGAGGAATTCAGCTTATCGGGAGAATCGATAGGGATTCATTCCGTTTCTACAGAAAGGAACGGATGTCACTGGTAGAACTTATGAAACAGGCAGATACTACCAAACCTGTTATTCTCCTTGACCATCAACCGTTCCATCTTGAAGAAGTTGCAAGATATGGGATTGACCTTCAGCTTTCAGGACATACCCATAATGGACAAATGTGGCCGCTGAATTATGTAACTTCTATGATTTATGAATTGAGCTATGGTTACCTTAAGATAAGAAACACGCAGTTTATAGTATCTTCAGGATATGGTTTGTGGGGACCAAGGGTCAGGTCGGGCAGCAGATCTGAGGTCCTTTTGATCAACATTAAATTTGCCGGAGACGAAAATGGCTTAAGATGATTTTTTATAGCAGGTCATAAACTTTTTCAAGACCAATTCCTCTCGAACCTTTGATAAGTATCATAGTTTCCTTAATTGGCTCACGTTTAAGAAAATCCATAAGCTGATTTACATTATCAAATGCCTTGAAACCGGATTTTGAAGAGATCTTTTTAAATACGGGACCGACTAGAAGAGCCTTTTCAAAAATGTGAGATTGAATTCCTTTTAAGATCTTAAGATGTTCCTCTTCGCTCTTTTCTCCAAGTTCCAGCATATCGCCAAGGATAACAATTTTCCGTTCAGCTTTAATTTCTGAAAATGATTCCAGGGCTAAAGTCATACTCGTAGGATTAGCATTATAAGAATCACAGATAAGTGTATTTTTTTTTGAGATTTTAATCTGGGATCTGTTATTGGCAGGCTGGTATTTTTCAACGGCATCAATAATATCATCCATTTCAATGCCAAGGAAAAGGCCGGAGGCTATTGCAGCCCTGACATTTTCAAGATTATAATTACCAAAAAGATTAGTACAAATATTATAGGTGTTGTGATGGTAAGTAGCTGATATTTTAAGATTAAGATCAGAGGGAGCTTGTTCAATAAGCAGATCAACTCCTGTAGGATTAGAAAAGGGAACTGCTCTGTTTATAATCTTAAAAATCTTATCTGTAACCAACGGATCTTTGTCATTATAAAGAGCAATTCCATTCACTTTCCGGAGATATTCATAAAGTTCTGTTTTTGTCTTTATAACACCATCAACCGATCCAAAACCCTCTATATGTGCAGTACCGATGTTAGTAATTATTCCGTAATCAGGTTTTGCTATAAGACATAAAGTTCTGATCTCACTGATATGATTGGCTCCCATTTCAATTATCATCATTTCAGTATCAGCAGGTGCCGATAGAATTGTAAGCGGAACTCCGATATGATTATTAAGGTTTCCTTTTGTAAAGTGAACTTTAAACTTTTTTAATAAAATTGCAGCAAGTAATTCCTTGGTAGTTGTCTTACCATTAGAACCGGTTATCGCAATTACCGGTACTTTCATCTCCTTCCTGTAGAATGCGGCCAGAGCCTGCAGTTCAAATAGACAGTCATCTACCAGGATAGTTTTTTCAGTTTCAAAAAGAGGATCATCAATAACGGCCCATGATGCCCCTTTTGTCAGAGCTTCAGATGCAAATTTATTTCCGTTATAATTATCGCCCCAGAGTGCAAAGAAAATCTGATCTTTCCCGACCTCTCGGGAATCAGTAGTTACCCCTGTGGATTCTTTGAAAAGGTTATACAGTTGTTCAGTTTTCATATTCTTAAAAAAATGCCTCATTATGACTTCATAATGAGGCTTATTTTGTCAGAGAACCAGATTTTATAAACCTGAAGGGCTTCCAACCCTTATCATTGCACACCTGAAGCCGATGTCATCACGGGAACTTTCCTGATCAAGAAATCTTCTTGTGGATGGATTGAGCCAATAGGCTCTGTCTTTCCATGATCCACCTTTATAAACGCGTGCATTATCATTAATAAGGGTAACGAAATCAGTATTGCCTGCTGTATTATCCTGAGCATACATCCTGAGCGAACCCTTTTTGTTATCTTCGGTTGTCCATTCACCACCTGAAGCTATTGCTGACTGAAGGTCGCCATCTCTGAAGTTTCTATAATCCCCTTTCTGATAATTATATCTGTTGGCGACATCAATATCTTTTACTGTATCGACAATCAAACGTCCGAGTTTGTCTTTAGTTATCACTGAGCCATTTGCATCGCGCTTCAGATCGGTATAAACATTCCCCCTGAATGGATTAAAACCATCGACATCTTCTGATGTGAGAGGACGGTAGACATCCTGCACCCATTCATTAACATTTCCGGCCATGCAATAAAGTCCGTAGTCGTTTGGCCAATATGATTTCACATCAACAGTAATACTTCCATTATCGTTCAGACTGCCGGCTACTCCCATAAGATCACCTCTTCCACGTACGAAGTTAGCCATAAACTGACCACGATTTTTTGATGATTTGTTTCGTACGGTATGACCATCCCATGGGAATATTCTTCTTTCATAAATCCGCTCTTCGAATGTATTGCCCCTTAGTGCATAAGCAGCAAATTCCCATTCAGCTTCTGTAGGTAACCTGTAACTTGGCAGTAGTACACCATCCTCAAAGTTTGTACGACGCTCTTTCTGACTTGGATTAAGACTTGGGCGCAATTGATTTACTACACCTTCATACTGGCCAGCCAGATATGCTTCTGTATTAAAATTCTTCTCATTTGTCTGGTTCGGATCAGGATTTAGTTCTCCTTCGTCAATAAGCAGTTGTTCATTAACCCTGTCAGTTCTCCATAGGCAAAAATCATTTGCTTTTACCCAACTGACACCAACAACCGGATAATTATTATACGATGGATGCCTGAAATAATACTCAACATAAGGATCATTGAAACCCATCGGACTTCTCCAGACTAATGTGTCAGGAAGAGCTCTTCTGAACACTTCAGGATAATCTTTATATACCCTGCGTAACCAGAAAAGGTATTCCCGGTAGTCAACATTTTTTACCTCTGTCTCATCCATATAAAATGATGATACAGTGACTGTTCTTGGTCTGTTATTCCAATCGAACATAACATCCTGCTGCACCTGTCCCATAGTAAAACGTCCACCCTCAATCAGCACCAGGCCCGGACCTGTTTTCTGTTCGGCCCCAAGAGTAACTTCAAATCCGCCATTATCAGGATTATTATACTCCCAGCCTGTTGCGGAGGAAACATTATCTTTCCCTTTTTTCTTAAATATACAGGATGTAAGAAGCAAGACAGCAATCAAAACAACTGGTAAGGCTCTGAATTTATACATAACTCCTTTAGTTTTATGGCTTTTAAGAATACCCAAATATAACAAAATTTACTAATACCTATTTTTTTGTTCATCAAATATAACTACAATTTAGGGAAATTTATTGTTTTGACCTGATTTCTTTTTTCAACATTAGTCAAACTGAATGCCAGTCCTGTCTGATGAAGAAGCGATAATGGCATTAATTTATTTTCTGATATAATATTAAACCGATAGTTGTAATAAATGCTCATTCGGCCCGCATAGAAAGAAAACCCTGTCTGAATATTCATATTTTTTCCATTATCACCTAAAACTACAGCATTAATTGCCAGATATTTACTTTCAATTGCTGCACCTGCACCTCCAAATACAAATCCTCTTTGTAATCCAAAATATGTCAGCGGCTGGATCTTAAGGTTTTGTGTTTTACTTAGGGAAAAATCCCCTGACAGATGAACGAGAAGTTTCCTTTTTAGTCTTTCACTTGAAAAGCCTGTCGCTGACAAATCAGGTTCGGCGAGGTGATTAACGGAAAACCCGCCTGAAAATTTTCCGGACATAAAAAGAAATCCTGCCCCGATATCAAATACAGTTCTTCCCGAAGATGCCAGCGTTTCAGAGGAAGGAATTGACACGCCTCCAAGAGGATCAATCTGGTCAGGCAACACTGCCTTGTCAAAGTTAAATCCCCTGTGATAAATTGAAGCCGATAGCCCTCCATTTATAAAAAGATCTTTACCGGCCTTCAAAAAATAAGCATACGATAACCCTCCCCTGAAATCATTTATTATACCACCCAGGTAATCATCAGCGAGATATAATCCTGCACCACCGTGTAATTCACTAAAATAAGAGTCGTATGAAAAATAAACAGAATGAAGGTTATAACTATTACCAGGATAAAAGTTAAGATACGACAACCTCAAAACACCATCTCCCTGGCTTCCGGAAAGTGATGGATTATTCACCATCATCATCTGATAACCCGGTACTGGATCAGTATCTTGTCCAAAGCAATAAGCAGGTATGAAGATGATAAAAATAAAGATTTTATTAAGTTGTCTTAACATATTAAAAATTACTGCAATATCAACGTAATGATGTCGTTATTATTATAATAATTCATAGCTTACAAAAAAACAAAATAAGCTAGCAATCAAAAAGCACATCTCTATCTTTGTCAGTACTAATGAGAAGATTTTTTCAAATATTGCCATTATATTTGTTGCTGTTGTCCGCTAACCTGAATGCACAGAATTCCAAAGATAGTTATTCTTCTTCTTCAATTCTCTCCTCAGGTACATGGTTCAAAATTGCAGTAACTTCAGACGGGATATACAGAATCGATTATTCAAAACTAAAACAGCTCGGATTAGAGAACCCATCTAATCCAAGAATTTTTGGCAATAATGTAGGTCAGTTATCATATTATAATGATGCACCAAAACCAGACGACCTTAAAGAGTTATCTATTCTTACTTTTACAGGAAGCGATGGTATCTTTAATGAGGGAGACTATCTCCTGTTCTTCGGAAAAGGTACAGGCAGGTGGATCTATAATCAAACCACCAAAAAGTATGATTTCCTGCGTCACAATTATTCTGACACAGCATTTTATTTCATTACCTCTGGTCTAACTCCGGGGAAAAAGATCTCAGATGCTATAGAACCCCTGCAACCTGCAAATTACATCTCGTCAGAATCGGATGCTTTATTCATTCATGAGCAGGACGATGAAAACCTTATTAAATCAGGAAGAGAGTGGTTTCAGGAGATTTCCACTATTCATATCAACCCTGGTTTTACAGATCTTTTGCCTTCAGAAAACATTAAATATGAAATCAGGGTTGCTGCCAGGGCATCAGTTCCTACCATTTTCAGGCTATATGAAGGAGCCACACTCAAAGAAAGCATTCAGGTTCAAGGAGTTGATCTTTATGATTATACCGGCACGTATGCCCAGATATCAGATTCAACAGGTTCAATACAACCAGGCTCAACATCGCCTGTTTATGATATCAGTTTCTTTAATAATGGTGAAACCGGAGCACATGGATGGCTTGATTATGTAACGCTTCAGGGAAGAAGATCAGATTCATTTTCAGGCTCAGTAATGCAATATAGTGATTCAAAATCTGTGGCTCCGGGCAGAATAACCGGGTTCACAATCCGGAGCCTTACCAATGATGCCTTAGTCTGGGATGTTACTGACCCTTTCAATACCCAGAAGATTCAGTACTCCAGGACAGGAGAAAACATCGATTTTAAAAGTATTACTGATACACTTAAAACATTTATTGTTTTTACTCCGGACAATGCAGTTGTACCATTAATTAAACCGGCTGCAATACCGAACCAGGATCTTCATTCATCCCTACCTTCTGATATGATTATTCTAACTCACCCTTTGTTCAGAGCTTATGCTGAAAAACTGGCAAATATTCATCTGAAGAACGATGGTCTGATTACGCTGATTGTCACACCTGAACAGATATATAATGAGTTTTCAGGAGGTGTACCGGATATTGGTGCAATCAGGAATTTTCTGAGAATGAAGTATCAGAAACAAAAGGGCAGTAGTCATCCTCTTAAATATCTTCTTCTCTTTGGTGATGGCTCGTATGAAAACAAAACACCACCGCCAAATAATCCGAATTTCATCCCCACATATCAGTCACAGAACTCAAATGAGGTTGTTTCGTCATTTACATCTGATGATTTCTATGGGTTGCTCGATGATGGGGAGGGTGAAGCAGAGGGTACGGAAGATATTGGCATTGGTCGTTTGCCGGTTTCCGATACCATGCAGGCAGGTATAGTACTTTCGAAAATTAGAAGATACCTCGATCCGGCCAATATGGGTGACTGGAAAAATGTGATTTGTCTTACTGCAGATGACGAAGATGCCAACACCCACATGACTGATGCTGAAGGTCTTGCTGCTGTTCTTAAAGATAGTGTTCCTTCTTATAATATAGATAAAATCTACATGGATGCTTTCAGACGAATAACTACAGTAAACGGTCAGTCCTATCCTGACGTGAATAAAGCGATCAACGATCGCATAAATTCAGGATGTCTGATTTTCAACTATACCGGGCATGGAAACGAGAGTACTCTTGCCGCAGAGAGGGTAGTCACAGCGGAAGATATTAACTCATGGAAAAATGGAGGAAAACTTCCACTTTTTATTACCGCAACATGTGAATTCAGCCGTTTTGATGATATTGATATTAATTTAGCAACCAGACAGATGACCGGTAAGACCTCTGCAGGAGAGATGGTATTTTTGAACAAGGAAGGTGGCGGCATTGCATTAATGTCTACCACCAGGGTTGTATATTCCGCACCAAATTATGATCTTAACAAAAACATATTCAATTGCGCTTTTAATCGCGACCAAACCGGTAAATCCATGAGTTTTGGCGACATTATAAGAATAGCTAAAAACAATTCAGGAACAGGTCCAAATAAAAGGAACTTTACCTTACTTGGCGATCCTGCATTAAAACTAGCCTATCCTTATCATGGTAAGGTTATTACAGACTCAATTAATAAGGTATCTGTTACTGATAAAATTGACAGCCTGAAAGCTCTCTCTCTTGTAACAATTACCGGACATATAGAAGATCCCGCTGGAAACCCGATGAACACTTTCAATGGAGTTGTCTCTCCATTGGTCTATGATAAAGCAAGTAATATTAAGACTCTTGCAAATGATGGAGGGCAAAGCATGACATTCTCACTCATGAACAACATTCTATTCAGTGGCAAAACAATGGCAAAAGATGGCAGATTCAGGTTTACTTTCATCGTACCCAGAGATATTGATTATTCATTCGGTTCAGGAAAAATCAGTTATTATGCCAACGATGTTAAAGAAGACATGAACGGGAGTTTCAACGATATAATTGTAGGTGGTTTCTCTAAGGCACTCATTACTGACAATGAGGGTCCTGAAATTAAATTATATCTGAACGATACACTCTTCAGAAATGGTGGCATAACTGATAATAATCCCAGGCTCCTGGCGATCATAACAGACAAAGGTGGCATTAATACATCGGGGTCAGGTATCGGACATGATTTAACAGGTTTCCTTGATAATGAACCTGACAAATCTTTTGTTCTTAATAATTATTTTGAAAATGATTTCGATAACTATATAAGAGGAAGAATTACCTACGACCTTTTTGGATTAACTGCTGGTGCTCATTCACTTACAATAAAAGCGTGGGATAATTTCAATAACTCCTCGGAAAAATCGATTTTATTCCTGGTGGAATCAGGAGAAAAATTTGTACTTAAAAACCTTCTTAACTATCCTAATCCATTCAACAATCAGACTAATATCAGCCTTGAACACAACAGACCTGATAACGAGTTAAATATTACAATAAATGTTTTTAGCCTTGATGGAAAAATAATTAAAATCATAAAAACAAAAGTCACATCGACAGGTTATTCTCTGCCGCCGGTAGAGTGGGATGGAAATGACGACAATGGGAAGAGAATCGGAAAGGGTATATATCCGTATTTGGTTATTGTGACCACACGAAGCGGTGAAACAGCAAAGGTTTCGGGACGCATGATCATTTTGTAAGAGTAACACAATATTATGGATTAAAAATAGTTATATATTTGTAAAATCGTAGAATGATAAAAATCAGTATGAAGAAAAAGAGAATTTCAGTAGTGTTATTCCTTATAGTCCTTTCGGGCAAATCAATGCTTTTTTCTCAGCAAAGTTCAGGACAGCTAAATGCAATACAAACTGTTGTACCGTTCCTTACTATAGCTCCCGATTCAAGAGCCGGAGCCATGGGTGATGCTGGTGTTGCCACATCACCAGATGTTTACAGCATGCACTGGAATCCTGCTAAATTTGCTTTTATAGACGGCAATGCAGGAGTGGGAATATCTTATTCTCCATGGCTCAGAAATCTTGTTCCGGATATTAATATTGCCTACCTCGCCGGATATAAAAGAATCGACACAAAACAGGTTTTATCAGCAAGCCTTCTCTATTCTTCTCTGGGTGATGTCCCATTTACCGATGATTATGGTAACTTGCAACGCACATTTAATCCAAATGAATTTGCCGTCGATGTCGGGTATTCAAGACTATTTAACGAAAATCTTTCCGGAGGAATAGCTTTCAGATTTATTTATTCAAACTTAACAGGCGGAACTTACTCAGGTGGAGTTGCTACAAAACCAGGAATCTCTTTTGCAGCTGACATTTCAGGTTATTATCAGAAGCCGATTAGTCTTTTAAGCAAAGACGGGCAGCTTGGATTAGGACTCAATTTCTCAAATATAGGGTCAAAAATGAGTTATTCAAGCTCACAGACATCCGATTTTATTCCGATGAACATGCGTCTTGGCGGAGCGGCCACAATTAACCTGGACCATTTTAACAAAATTACAGCAACTATCGACCTTAATAAACTTCTCGTTCCCACACCTCCCATTTATAGCTCTACAAATCCCGACAGTATAATCAAAGGGAAAGATCCGAATGTCGCTGTCCCCGTAGCAATATTTCAGTCATTCTTTGATGCCCCAGGCGGGTTTAAGGAAGAACTACATGAAATAACCTATTCATATGGTGTTGAATACTGGTATAATAACCAATTTGCAGTCAGGGGTGGTTATTTTCATGAAAATGCAACCAAGGGTAACCGTAAATATTTCACTGCCGGAGCAGGATTCAGATTGAAATCATTTACACTTGATTTCTCCTACCTGATGCCAGTTGCCCAAAATAATCCGCTTGCCCATACGTTGAGATTTTCCATAGCCTGGGATTTTAATGCATTAAGAAACGCCAGCAGATCCAAGGGATGAACATCAGGATTGGTCAGGGAATCGATTTTCACCGACTTGAAACAGGATTGAATTTATATTTAGGAGGTGTAAAGATACCTTCTGAAAAAGGTTGTGTGGCTCACTCTGACGGAGATGTCCTGCTTCATGCAATATGCGATGCTCTTCTTGGAGCAGCTGGGTTAAGGGATATCGGATATTTTTTCCCGGACACAAACCCTGAATACAAAGACATTGACAGCAAAATACTGCTAAAAAAAACCTTTGAGCTGATCAGGCTAAAAGGATTCAGTATAAACAATGTGGATAGTACCGTATGCCTGGAGGAACCTAAAATATCTTCTTTCATTCAGGAAATGAAAAATACCATATCAACCATAGTTGAAACAGATCCTGATAACATTTCAGTTAAAGCCACCACAACAGAAAAGCTTGGATTCACAGGAAGAGAGGAGGGAATTGTCGCAATCGCAGTCGTCCTTCTTACCAAATAAAGAACTTACACAGAGTCACAAAGGATTCGCAGACTTACACAGAGTGAAATACCGTTTTCCCTTTGGGTTCTCCGTGCCTCCTCCGTGGCTCTCTGTGTAACTGGTTTATTCACTTAATCTTTTACTACAATTCTTATCCATGTCTCAATGCATCGTCAATAAGTTTATCATCTGCTATATATGGGATAGTCACTTTAAGACCCGGTGTCCTTTCCATCTCTCTTTCCAGAGTGAATATGGCTTCTTTGTTCCTGGCCCAGCTTCGGCGCGCAATTCCATTGTTGACATCCCAGTGAAGCATCATCCTGAGTTTGGTTTCAGTTTCGGGAGTACCATCGAGGACCATTCCAAAACCGCCATTGACAACTTCACCCCAACCCACTCCTCCTCCATTATGCAAGGATACCCATGTAGCACCACGGAAGGAATCTCCGATTACATTGTGAACAGCCATATCGGCTGTAAATTTCGATCCATCATATATATCAGAGGTTTCTCTATATGGGGAATCAGTTCCTGACACATCGTGATGGTCCCTTCCTATTACCACGGGAGCAGATATTTTACCTTTTGAAATGGCACTATTGAATGCCTTGGCAATTGCTATTCTTCCTTCAGCATCAGCATAAAGAATTCGTGCCTGGGAACCCACTACAAGTCTGTTTTTACCTGCTTCCTCTATCCAGTGAATATTATCATTCATCTGCTGTTTTATCTTATCCGGCGATTTTTTAATTAATTTCCCGAGTGTCTCAATGGCAATTTTGTCAGTCACTTCAAGATCCGCAGGATCATTTGAACAACAGACCCATCTGAATGGACCAAAACCGTAATCAAAACACATTGGTCCCATAATATCCTGAACATAAGAAGGGTATCTGAACTCACCATCAGCCTTTAAAACAGCTCCTCCTGCCCTTGAAGCCTCAAGCAGAAATGCGTTACCATAATCAAAAAAATATGTCCCTCTGTTGGTATGTTTGATTATTGCATCGACTTGTTGTCTTAATGACTTGCGGACTGCATCCTTAAACTTCTCAGGATCTTCCGACATTATCCTGTTTGATTCTTCAAAACTTAAACCTGCCGGATAATAACCACCTGACCATGGATTATGAAGGGAAGTTTGATCAGAACCGAGATCTACAAAAATATTCTCATCCGCAAATTTTTCCCATACATCAACGATATTTCCTTCGTAAGCTATTGATGTCACTTCCTCGGCAGCAGTTGCCTGCCGGACTCTTCTGATAAGGCTGTTCATATCTGAAAAAACCTCATCGACCCAACCCTGCGAATGCCTTGTTTTAATAGCCTTGGGGTTCACTTCAGCAATCACCGAAATTATACCTGCAATACAAGCAGCCTTAGGTTGTGCTCCTGACATTCCTCCAAGTCCGGATGATACAAACAGTTTACCCTTCAGCCCCTCACCATGTTTACTGATCCTCCTGCCTGCATTAAGAATTGTAATCGTAGTTCCATGAACAATACCCTGAGGACCGATATACATGTACGAACCAGCCGTCATCTGACCATACTGCGAAACACCGAGTGCATTGAATTTTTCCCAGTGATCCTGGGTAGAATAATTAGGGATTACCATACCATTGGTTACAACTAACCTGGGAGCGTCTTTTGGTGAGGGAAAAAGACCAAGTGGATGGCCAGAATAAATTACAAGTGTCTGCTCATCAGTCATCTCTGAAAGATATTTCATTGTTAGCCTGTACTGCGCCCAGTTCTGAAATACCGCTCCGTTACCACCATAAGTTATCAATTCATGAGGATGCTGCGCAACACTAAGATCGAGATTATTTGAGATCATCAGCATAATTGCAGCTGCACTGCGGGTATGGAAAGGAAAATCATCAATATGACGAGCTTTAATTTCATAATCAGGCCTGAACCTGTACATGTAGATTCTTCCAAATGTTGCCAATTCCTGAGCAAACTCTTTTGCAAGGACAGGATGAAATTTTCCGGGAAAATATCTCAGGGCATTCTTTATCGCAAGTCTTTTTTCAGTACTATTCAGTATCTCTTTTCTCTTTGGCGCATGGTTCAGGTTATAGTCATAAGGTTTAGGGGCAGGAAGTTGGGAAGGAATTCCTTCTTTTATTTGTTTTTTAAATTCAGCTTTGGTCATGGAATGAGATTGTGAATTATAAAGTAAAGGTAGTTTTTTTTACCTCACCCCAGCCCCTTCCCCAAGGGAGAGGGGCTAATACATTGATTATCTTATTCTTCCTCCCCTTCTCCCCTGGGAGAAGGGGTCGGGTGATGAGGTGTATGGACAAAAGAAGGGAGTCGGAAGTATCAGGTGAGCCTCTTTATGTATCAAAAAAGCTGACCCTTATGGAGTCAGCTTTCCTTATTCCTGATAGTCTTCTAGAGATGACCTTCTTTTATAATTTCATCATCAACGAGAATGCGTCCGCAGTATTCACAAACGATAATCTTCTTTCTCGATTTGATATCGAGTTGTCTTTGTGGTGGGATCTGATTAAAGCAACCACCACAGGCATCCCTCTGTACCGGAACCACTGCAAGACCATTTCTCGCATTGGAGCGGATTCTTTTATATGCAGTAAGCAACCTTTCTTCAATAATAGCCTCAACTTTTTCCGACTTCTTATAGAGACCCTCTTCCTCTTTCTGTGTATCGGAAATAATCTCATCGAGTTCAGATTTTTTGTTTTCAAGATCGGTCTTTCGATCGGCAAGAGTAACTTCTGAATCAACAATAACCAATTTTTTTTCTTCAATCAGAAAATTGAACTCTTTAATTTTTTTATTGAACAATTCAATCTCCAGATTCTGATATTCAATTTCTTTCGAGAGCGAATCAAATTCCCTGTTATTTCTTACGTTTTTTTGCTGCTCTTCGTATTTTTTTATCAGAGCCTCAGCATCGGTAATCTCATTATTCTTCTTCGTAACAGACTTTTCAAGATTTCCTACTTCGTCTTTCAGATTCCCTAACCTTGTCTCAAGTCCTGCTATCTCATCTTCCAGATCCTGTACCTCAAGAGGTAACTCACCTCTGAGTGTTTTAATTTTATCTATTTCTGAATCAACTAATTGTAAACCATACAATGCTCTTAATCTTTCTTCTATAGAAATTTCAGATTCATGTGATTTTGCTTTTTCCATTTTTAAAAATAATTTATCGGATTCGTATTTATTTCTGAAAACCGGACTGCAAATTTAGGGAATTTTTTAATAATTAAGTCTCTTAAGATTTCTATTGAAAATTTTTCACTTTCAAAATGTCCGGTATCTACCATGAGAATCCTATTTTCAGCTTCAAAAAAATTATGATATTTAATATCGGCAGTTAGAAATGCGTCTGCTCCGGAACATATTGCCAGGTTGAGCAGAGATGCGCCGGAACCGCCACAAAGAGCAACCTTTCTGACCGGGTTACCAGTCAGTTTCGAATATCTGATCCCCTTTGCTTCAAAAATCGAAGAAATCAGATTCAGGAAATTATCCTCTGACATCGGAGTATGAAATTTCCCAACACTTCCTAAACCTATTCCAACATTCGTATTTTCAAGAGCATAAAGATCATAGGCAACCTCTTCATAAGGATGAGCTTCGAGAAGGAACTTTATAACCTTATCTTTCAGATGAGAATACAATATTGTTTCAAAGCGGATCTCCTTTTCAAAATGGATCTTACCTTTTTCGCCGGTGAATGGTTTGGTATTTTCGTTTCCCCTGAAACTACCGGTTCCAACAGTTGTGAATCCGCACTGGTCATAATTGCCTATAACACCTGCCCCAGCTTCAAAAAGTGCATTTCGCACTTTCTCAAGGTGAGATTCAGGAATGTAGGTAACAAGTTTAATTAGCCTGTTTTCTGACGGAGATAATACCTTTATCTCTTCCAGACCAAGCTTTTCGGCCATCTTCCTGCTGACTCCATTACTCAAAACATCAAGGCTGGTGTGAGCGGAATAAATGGCAATATCGTGTTTTATAGCTTTAATGAGAATCCTTTCAGTAAATGATTTGCCGGTCAGGTTCTTAATTCCTTTGAATATCAGTGGATGATGCGACACAATTACATCGCATTTACGAGCTATTGCTTCGTCAATTACTTCCTCAGTAACATCAAGTGTGATCAATGCCGAAGAGATCTCTCTGTCAGCTAAACCAATCTGCAGCCCGGAGTTGTCATAACTTTCCTGAAATGACAATGGTACTGCTGAATCGAGATAAGAACAAAGTTCTTTTAGTTTCATAATCAATAAATCTTTCCAAGATAATCTGGTTTTTTTTTGAAAATCCACCACCTCTTCCCTTCGGGGTACTCCTTCTCTGAAGAGGAGGAGAAAGTTATAATATTGAATATCAAAACTTTCCCCTCCTTTTTAAAGGAGTGGTGTCATCCGCCAGTTAGCGGATTAAGGGGTGGTTAATAAATTTTTCTAATTAACATTTTTCAAATATTATCTCTTATATCGAGAAGGATAGATTTAATTTTCTGAAGAGATTCGTTAATCTCAAATTTATAATCAGTCTCATCCCACTTTTCCGATAATTTCTTTTTAGCACCTGCCAGAGTCATGCCCTCTTCTTTCAAGAGATGACGGAGTATTTTCAGGTTTTTAATGTCTGCTGGTGTGAACAGTCTATTGCCCTTTTTATTTTTCATGGGCTTAAGAATATCGAACTCATTCTCCCAGAAACGAACTGTGGAGACTGGAACTTCCAGCATTTCAGCTACTTCTCCTATTTGATAATAGAGCTTTTCGACTTTTTTTTCTTTGTATGGCATAGCGACTATTTATATGAAATTTCACCATTATCTGAGACTTTTATTACCGCATCCGGAAAATCAACCTCCATTAACTCGCGTATCTTATTTATAACCTGCCTGTTGCTATCTATTCTCACTCCACCTGGCCATGGCTGGTATATGGGAATTATTCTTCCTGATAGAAACTTTCCTTTTGTATCAACACTTATTTTGACAATAGGAGCAATTCCATTTGGCCCGGCAAGATTAAACCTGCCATAAGTGCAGAAATTGCCAAGGCTGTAACTTATAAAACGGTCTTTGTATACCTCTATCGCCCGAGTGACATGCGGTCCGCTGCCAAAAACAATATCAGCACCATTGTTAATCATAGTATGAGCAAAATTAAAAACATCCCCTCGGTCTTCGCCATAAAATATCTCATCTGTCTTTGGAACATTCTGAAATTCAGCGCCTTCTGCTCCTCCATGAAAGTAGACTATTACAATATTACATGTATCAGCAAGCATTTTGACAATCTCTCCGGCTTTTGAAACCTCATTTATGTTGACTGCACCTTCATTTGGCGCGAAGGCACAAAAACCATATAACAATGAATCTTTCTTAAAAATCGACCAGGGATGTTCGATAAGTCCTCCATACTTTATTCCAACTGAATCCAGAATTTCTTTAGTCCGGGTTCTTGCAGGAAGACCAAAATCACCGAAGTGGTTATTGGCAAGACTCAAAACATTAAAGCCTGCTGCTGTTAGAGCTGAAACATATCTTTCAGGCATCCTGAACAGATAGCATAAAGTTGTGTCTTTACATTTTTTTGAAGCTTCCCCATTATTGAGAAATGAACCTTCGAGGTTACCAAAAGTAATATCAGAAGATTTAAGTGTATCTGCTACACTTTCCAGCAACAAAAACGGATTATCCTGAGGAGGAAGAAATTTTGTAGAAGGGAATGATGATCCAAGCATGATATCACCAACACCAGTTATCACAACTATTCTCTGAGTAGATAATGTATCCTGCATTACAGATGTGGCAGAAAGGTGAGAGATAACAGGATAACCGACTGTAAACCAATTTAATAAAAATAAAGATGCTATTATTGACCTAACCGATCTCTTCATTATAATGTTTAAATAATGCCTAATCAAAAGACTGACCGGTTTTAGAAGCTATTTCAATCATTCTTTCATATTCCCCTGCTGTAAGGTCTTCGAAATAATAGTTCACAGGATCAACATTTACACCATTCAGTTTGATCTCATAATGAAGATGGTTGGCAACGGATGTTCCTGTACTCCCGACAAAACCAATAACATCTCCTCTCAGTACCTTCTGACCAACCCTTACATTGAAATTGCTAAGGTGTGCATATATACTTGTATATCCGAAACCGTGATTAATTATAATATGTTTACCGAGTCCTCGTTGTGCGGACAATATGCCAACGACAGTACCATTTCCGGTTGCATAGACATCAGTTCCTAAGGGAGCTGTGAAATCCATACCGTAATGAAACTTACTGATTTTATAAATAGGATGAATTCTCCATCCGAAGCCTGAAGCTGTTCGTGTAAGATCCTTATTGGAAATAGGAATAATTGCAGGAACTGATTTGAGCATATCTTCCTTATTCTTAGCCAATTTGATGAGATCGTCAAATGATTTTGACTGAACATAAACCCTTTTCCTTATTTTATCGAGTCTGTTAGCCGTTTCAATAACCAGGCTTGAGTTGTCATAACCCTCCAGCGCTTCATATCTGTTTACACCTCCGATTCCTCCATCTCTAAGGGTAGCAGGTACCGGTTCTGCTTCAAAAATGGTTCTGTAAAGATTATCATCGGTTTTCTGAAGATCTTCAAGGACATTCTCAACATTTGCCATCTCCCTGTGAATGAGGTCGTATTGAATAGTCATCTGCGCTACCTCCTGCTTCAGTGCCTTCTCTTTGGGAGAATCGAAGAAGGAGGCAAAAATGACCCAGTAAATTAAAGCAACAATGAGTGACCCGGTAAAATAAGCCAAAAATCTGAGCAACAAAGCTTTTATACCGAGTCTTATTTTATCAAAACTCAGGGAATCAGGATTAAACTTATATTTTGTCGGCGGCATGACATGTCAAAGATAATCAATTCTGAAAAAAAATGATATGAAGCATCCGATTTGAGCTTTCAGAATAATGAAAATAAACAGGAAAAGAGATTATCTTAATTTTGATTTTGATTCAAATGCCTGGATCATTTCAGTATATTCCTCCGAATTTACATCGTTATTAAAGAAATTAATCGGGTTCTTATGTTCTCCAAATTGTTCGACCTGATAATGAAGGTGAGGTCCGGAGGACAAACCAGTGCTTCCGCTAATACCTATCAGATCACCTCTTTTTACGTTCATCCCCTTAACAACTTTAATGTCACTAAGATGACCATAGACAGTCTGAAAGCCATAACCATGATCTATTACTATACAATTTCCGAATCCACCTGAGTTCCATCCCGATTCAATAACTGAACCATCGCCGGTAGCATACACTTCTGTACCATAAGGAACTTCAAAATCCTGTCCGTTATGCATACGTGGTGTACCCAGTACCGGATGAATTGCCCGGAACTTGTATCCATCACCAAGACCGAATTTTACACTGACAGGACTTATTCCCGGAAAATGATCGATCTCCCTTTTCCACTCAGCAGACATTTCTGCAACCGATTCAAAGGATTCTTTCTGGATAGTCGCCATGCTTTTTATCTCATCAATTTTTAATCTGTATGCAATAAGAATACCTGAGTTCGCATAACCAGCAAGATCACGATATCTGTCGACACCTCCGAAACCTGCTTTTCTATATGATTCAGGAACACTATCCATATCGAGTATTGGCCTGTACCGTTTGTCATCGGAGAGCCTGAAACTTTTAAGGGATTCAAGGGAGTTATTCAACTCTCTTCCGATCAGGGAATACTGAAGTTTAAGATTTTCAACCTGCTGACTTAACAACCTCTCTTTAGGGGAACCAAACATGTTCTCAAAAATGGTACCGTAGAGTGTTGCTACTATAATTGATCCGGCTAACCATAAAAAAATATGCAAAAGCTTCAACTTCCAGTGCAATCTGACTTGCTTATATTGCAGATCAGATGAATCAAGAACATATTTTCGGTTTCGTAACAACAGGCAGTAGGTTTTTTAAAATTTATTTTGCAATTTGACAAATCTAAATCAAATAAACTAATTTTACAAACCAATTTTGATAAATGAACATTTAACACACATATAGATTTTATACGTTAATCAGATGTAAAATGTTTCACTTTTTTGAAACCAATCATTGAAACCTAATTCTTTTTGACTAACAACCTAAATAACATGAAGTCACTGGAACTGAGGCAGTTGTTTCTTGAGTTTTTCGAATCTAAAGGTCATCTTATAGTGCCATCCGCGCCGATGGTAATTAAAAATGACCCTACACTTATGTTTACCAATGCAGGAATGAACCAGTTCAAAGATATTTTCCTCGGGAACCGGCAGCCTGTGAACAGAAGAGTTGCAAACTCTCAAAAATGCTTAAGAGTATCCGGAAAACATAATGATCTGGAAGAGGTCGGACATGACACCTATCACCATACGATGTTTGAGATGCTGGGAAACTGGTCATTTGGTGACTATTTTAAAAGAGATGCAATCAATTGGGCATGGGAATTACTTACTGAAAGACTGAAAATTGACAAGGACCAGTTGTATGTAACAGTTTTTGAAGGTGATGAATCAGAACTACTAGAACGCGATCAGGAATCTTTCGATCATTGGGAACATAAAACCGATAAAAATCATATTCTGGAAGGATCGAAAAAAGACAATTTCTGGGAGATGGGCGAAACAGGACCGTGCGGGCCATGTTCAGAAATACATGTCGATATCAGGGATAAGAGAGAAAGGAAAAAGATCCCTGGAAATGAGTTAGTAAATAAAGGACATCCCCAGGTTATCGAAATATGGAACCTGGTTTTTATCCAATATAACCGTAGGGCTGATGGTTCTTTAGAGTATTTGCCCAACAAACATGTAGATACCGGAATGGGATTCGAACGTCTTTGCATGGTAGTCCAAAATAAAAAATCTAATTATGATACCGATATCTTTCAGGACATTATCAATGAAATATCTTTTATTACAGGAAAAAAATATGGGGTTAATGAAAAATGGGATATAGCACTCCGGGTAGTTGCCGATCACCTGAGAGCTGTTTCATTCTCAATTGCTGACGGACAACTTCCTTCAAATAATAAAGCAGGTTATGTTATAAGAAGAATCCTCCGTCGTGCAGTAAGATATGGTTATAACAACCTGGGTATTGAGGAACCATTTATGTTTCGGCTTGTTCCTATCCTTGCTGCAACGATGGGTGACCAATACCCTGAACTCCAGTCGGATAAAGAACTGATTGCGAAAATTATATTTAAAGAAGAGACCGCATTCCTTAAAACTCTTGGTAAAGGGCTGAAAATGATAGAAAGGACGATTTCTGATCTTAGGAAAGAACAAAAAAATGTACTCCCGGGAAAAGTAGCTTTTGAGATGTACGATACTTTTGGATTTCCTGTTGACCTTACACAACTTATTCTGAAAGAGAATGATATGCATCTCGATTTAAAAGGATTTGAAGATGAGATGAAGAATCAGAAAGATCGTTCTCGCGAAGATGCTTTAGTGGAAGCAGATGATTGGACCATTGTAAGAGAAATTGACTGGACTGAATTCACCGGATACGAAAAGAGCTCAGATGAAGTGCTGATTTCAAAATACAGGACCATTAAAGTCAAAGGTAAAAAGAGTTTTCAACTGGTGTTTAACAGAACTCCCTTTTATGCTGAGTCCGGTGGTCAGACAGGCGATACTGGTTTTATCGCTTACAGAAATGAGAAAATTGGTATCATTGATACTGTTAAAGAAAACAACCTGGTAATTCATATTGCCAGGAAATTGCCTTCAGATCCATCTGTAGTTTTCAAAGCAAGTATCGATCGTGAAAAACGTTTGATGACTGCAAATAATCATACGGCTACTCACCTGATTCATTTTGCATTACGTTCTGTTCTCGGAAAACATGTGGAACAAAAAGGCTCACTTGTCAATCCCGATCGGCTCCGTTTTGACTTCAGCCATTTCAGTAAAATGAGTAAAGAGGAGATATCAAAGGTGGAAGAACTGGTAAACCAAATGGTAAGGGATAATTATTTGGCCAAGGTAACTACCGGTGTATCTTTGGAAAAGGCTCAATCGATGGGTGCTATGGCTCTTTTTGGAGAAAAATACGGTGACTCGGTCAGAGTTGTTGAATTTGGAAAATCAATCGAGCTATGCGGTGGAACGCATGTTGAAGCTACCGGAAGCATTGGTATAGTGAAAATAGTTTCAGAAGGAGGTGTAGCAGCCGGTATAAGGAGGATTGAAGCTGTAACTGCCTCAAAGGCTGAGGAATATATAAATAAAAGATTAAAAACAGTTGATGAGATAGCTACACTTCTTAAGAGCACTGGAAGTATTAAAGAAAGTGTTGAAAAACTGATGGCAGAAAACAGTTCACTTAAGAAGAGTCTAGAGAAATTCCAGGCTCAGTCAGTAACTATTATGCTGAAAGAGCTGATTGACAAGGCCATTAATATTAATAATATCAGATTCGTCTCAGGTAAGGTTGAAACCGATTCAGCTGATGTACTCAAAAACATTGCTTATCAAATCAGAACCTCCTCGGACAATACTGTGCTGGTTATCGGATCAGCTAGTGATGGAAAAGCCAATATTCTCGTTATGGTAAGTGATAATCTGTTTAAAGAGAGAAATATAAATGCGATAAATATAATTAAAGAGATTGAAGAAGAAATAAATGGAAGTGGCGGGGGACAACCTTTCCTGGCTATTGCGGGTGGAAAAAATCCGGAAGGTATACAGCGTGCCCTTTCAAAAGCAGCCATTTACCTTCAAAAGTTCTGAATAATAAGCTTTGTCTTTTGGAATATTTTCCTTCCATTCGAAATATATTATAAAACATATTTTTGTAATATCGTGATTATTAGATATTTACAATTTGATTTAGGTTTTGTTTACTAACTCATTATAAGTAGTTCGAAAATAATCATTAGACTTGTTGCCTGATTAATTCATAATGATTATGGAAGTTAAAAGGACTTTTGACATAATTCAGTGGAACCTGGAGAAATATCCGCGTAAAGATATGTACGGCGGAAAAAGAGATAAGGAATGGATAACCTATTCTACTGAAGAGGTAGGTAATTATGTGAACTGGGTTAGTTATGGTCTTCTTTCAATGGGTTATAAAAAAGGCGACAAAGTTGCAACCATCAGCGGAAATAAACCTGAATGGAATTTTGTCGATATGGGTCTGGCACAGACAGGTCTTATACATGTACCTATTTATCCGACAATCGGGACAGATGAGTATGAGTACATACTTGAACATTCTGAAGTCAAAGTCATAATTCTAGGAAATAAAACAATATATAATAAGGTAAGTCCGATCGCCAATAAAATTCATGAACTAAAAGATATCTTTTCATTTGACCCTGTAGAAGGGGTAAAATCCTTTGATGAGATAATAGAAGCAGGTAAAAAGAATGCTCACAAATTCCACGATGAACTGGAGAAAATAAAAGAAGGTATTAAACCTGAAGATCTGGTAACAATAATTTATACATCAGGTACGACGGGAAATTCAAAAGGTGTTATGCTTTCGCATAATAACCTGGTTAAAAATGCAATTACAACATCAAAAGCACACCATCTTGGTTATGGACACAGGGCGATTAGTTTTCTCCCTCTTTGCCATGTTTATGAAAGAATGGTCAATTATAACTTTCAGTATAAGGGAATTAGTATCTATTATATCGAGAACATGGGGACAATATCGGAAACAATTAAAGAAATTAAACCACATGTTTTCGATACAGTCCCACGCCTTCTCGAGAAAATTTATGATAATATTATAGGAAAAGGGCGTAACCTTCCATGGGTAAAGAAAAAAATATTTTTTTGGGCTGTAAACCTCGGACTAAAATTCAAACTGAAAGGGAACTCACAATTTTATAAGTTCCGTCTCAGGATAGCCAGAAAACTTGTTTTCTGCAAGTGGAAGGAGGCTCTCGGTGGAGAGTTGCAGGTTCTTGTCTCCGGAGGCGCTGCCCTTCAGACGAGACTCGAAAAAATCTTCTGGGCAGCCGGTATACCTGTCATTCAGGGTTACGGACTTACAGAAACCTCTCCGATTATATCTGTTAATCCTTTAAGAATAGACGAAATAGGATTTGGAACATGTGGACCGGTTATTGAAGGTGTCGAAGTTAAGATTGCTGAAGACGGTGAAATTATATGCAGAGGGCCAAATGTCATGATGGGTTATTATAAATCTCCTGAACTTACAGCAGAGATAATCGACCATGATGGCTGGCTGCATACTGGTGATATTGGTGTAATTGAAGAGGGCAAGTTCCTGAGAATCACCGACAGGAAGAAAGAAATGTTTAAACTGAGTGCCGGAAAATACATCGCTCCACAGGTAATTGAGAATAAACTTAAGGAATCGTTCTTTATAGAACAGGCAATGGTAATTGGTGAGAATCAGAAATTTGCAAGTGCTGTCCTCTCCCCGAATTTTGCTTTCCTGCACGACTGGTGCTCAATACATAAGATTCAGTTCCGGGACAACATGGAACTTATCGATCTGCCTGAAGTAGTTGAAAGATTTAACAGGGAAGTCAGGGAGGTGAACAAATCCCTTGGGGAACATGAACAGATTAAAAGGTTCCGTCTCGTGACAGAGGAATGGACTCCCCAGACCGGAGAATTGTCTCCGACGCTGAAACTGAAAAGGAATTATCTTTCTAAAGAATACAAAGATATCATTGCGGAAATTTATTTTAGCGGAGAAAAAGATATTAATGTATTGGCCAGAATTAAAAATGGTATCAACGGAGTACTGAAGAACCTACCTAAATTCTAAGTTGTAAAGGTTATAAAGGCTATAAAGGCTGTAAATCCATATCTGTTCCCTATTTTATCCTTAACCGTATGTCATCCGACATTGCAAAGATTATGAATATTGGATTCCCGGATTTGCCCGTAAGGCATAAATTACTGTAGTTATTATTAATATCACAAGAAATTTTACCTCATAGAGATTATGGTAATATAATCTCATTTTTCTTATTTTACCTCTTTTGCAGATCACACCAATATTTTTGTAATTTTGAAGCTTTCAAAATAAGTAATGAGAAGATTTATTCCGGGAAGCCTTATTGTCATCTTATCAGGTTTAATACTGTTCCTGCTTTCGTGTACAACTGGATCATGTTTTGAGGAGACTGAATCATATTTGAAAGCTTCCTTTTATGATAATATCACTAAAAAGCTACATGCCCCCGATAGTTTGACTCTTTACGGACTGAACAAGGATTCAATTATTTATTATAAAACAGTTAATGTTCAACCCGCTCTGATACCACTGAATGCTTCAACAGAAAGCAGCGCATTTATTATTAAAATAAACGGAATCGCTGATACCATTGAATTCCGATACAGCAGCTACCCTCACCTTATTTCTAAGGAATGTGGCTATACCTTTTATCACCATCTTGATACGGCACTAAATTATACAAAAAACTCCATTAAGGACATATATACGGTTAACAGCACTATTACAACTTTAAATGTGGAGAACATTCGCATATTTTATTAGTCTCCTGCCTTTTCTGACCTTCAGTTTGATTCAGGTTCAAGCTCAGGACACAATTCCAATACCTCTTAAAATAAAGATTGGAATGGAAGTGTCTGGTCCTGCTATTTATTACTCGGATAAAAATATTTTAAACGCTGAGGGTTTTATATCTGTCGATTTAAACGAAAAGAGATCCGTTATGGTCGACGCAGGATATCTCAACTACAAGTATACCCAATATAATTACAGTTATCTGAATAAAGGAAGTTTTGTCCGGGCAGGCATAAATTTTAATCTGTTAAAACCTGATAAATCTCTTGGCAAGTATTGGGCCGGAATCGGGCTGAGATATGGTTTAAGCCGGTTTACTTCTGAAGTTCCTTCTTTTCAGAAGACAGATTATTGGGGAACAACCTCTTCTTCAATTGCACTGAAGACAAACTGGGCTCATTTTGTTGAGGTATCGCCAGGTGTTATATCTGAAATATTCAAAAATTTCAGCATAGGATGGTCTGTAAGTCTGAGAATGTTGCTTTATTCAGGAACAGGCAAGGATCTCAGGCCAATCTATTTCCCTGGGTTTGGCAACAGTACGAAAACATTCAGCACAGGATTAAACTATTATATTGTCTGGAACATTCCTTATAAGAAGATTAACGTAATTCTCAAAAAAGAGGTTCCTGAAGAGACTGAAGATAATAACGATACTAGTACCAAAGAAAACGTTCAACAAGGTACAGGTATCAGGCAATAATTCAGGCATATTTGTCCTACATCTTTTTTAATCCAGGATACGTAAAAATCTTTTGTACTCAATATTTTTACTCCTCTTTTGTATTTCTTAACCCTTACCCATCCCTTCCCGCAGGCAGGCTTAAACAATAAGGGAAGGGTGAACTCGCTATTATATAATTAGTTACTCACCTTCCCATAGAATTAAATAATCTTTATACACATCTTTTTATTGTGTTGTCATATATGTAGTTAGAGTAAGAAGGGTAAGATTTCATTTCAGAATAATGCCGGAGGTATTTAATTCCAATAACCACGGTTACGTCCGTGGTCGAATCATTAGTTGATCTACCAACCCCGGAGTGGGTTGAAAATGGTATGCTTCTGGTATCTTCAAATTGCCCATGATCATTGTTATTCAACACCTCCGGTGTTGGACTAGGTCACTATATCATTACCACAGACGTGACTGTGGCTATTGGAATTTGACACCTTCAGCGTCGTTTACAACAATATGCTTAACTCAAATAAAAAGATGTGTATAAAGGGTAGATAGAATTAAGGGAAGGGGTTGGGGGCATGTTCAAAATAAACCGTTAGCAGATTGGTATGCAATCCAAAAATGCAAGGAGGTCCGGATTAATTTAGGCTGGTTTCAGATTCTTCCTGCTGAAGATATATAACCCAGCAAATGTCAGTAAACCGTTCAGAAGAAGCAATTCAAATCCGAATTTATATCCGTTAAATAACAATACTGAATATTTACTGAGAAAGAAACATGCCACGGGCGAAATAATCGCAATAACCGGAGTCATCTTATCATTTACTACTCTCCGGGTGAAGAGACCAAAGGAATATAATCCCAACAATGGACCATAAGTATAGCCTGCAATTGTGAAAAGCTTATCTATCACAGCCTTGTCATTCAGAGTTCTGAATATTAAAACGCTTATAAAGAAGACCAGGGCAATGATTAAGTGCACAGTATACCTGATCCTGGTCTTTGCCTTTTCAGAAATTCCCTCTCTTTGGTCGAGACCCAAAAAATCGATACTCACAGATGTTGTAAGAGATGTTAATGCGCCATCTGCACTCGGGAATGCAGCCGAAATAAGGCCAATGAGAAATACAACCCCAGCTATCGGACCAAGGTACCTGATTGCAATCGTTGGAAAAATATCATCACTTGAAGTTACCACTATACCTTTGCTTTGAATAAAGATCAGCAAAAGGGCCCCGAGAAACAGGAATAACAGATTTACCAGAACGAGTATCCCACTGAATGTGAACATATTCTTCTGTGCCTCCACTATGTTCTTGCAACTGAGATTCTTCTGCATCATTTCCTGATCAAGTCCTGTCATAACAATTGTTATAAACATACCACTGAAGAACTGTTTAACGAAAAACCTTTCATGATGCCAATCGGTAATAAACATTTTCGAAACAGAACTCTCTCTGACAATGGAAACCAGTTTAAAAACAGAAATATCAAGATTCTTTCCAATGTAAATTACGGAGAGTACGACAGCAAGCAACATAAATGTCGTCTGAAGAGTATCGGTCCATATTATTGTCCTTATTCCGCCCTTTAATGTATAAAGAATGATTAGTGTGATGAATACAAGAACATTTATCCAGAATGGAACATTCCAGGCATCAAAAACAAAAATCTGCAGAACATTAATAACCAGAAACATACGCAAAGAAGCGCCGAGTGTTCTCGATAATAGGAAAAAACCGGCGCCTGTTTTATATGACCAATATCCAAATCGTTGTTCCAGATAAGAGTAAATAGAGGTCAGTTTTAATCTGTAATATAAAGGAAGTAAAACCAGGGCTATTACAAAATAGCCAAACAGGTATCCTAAAACAACAACCATATAACTGAACTGGGTATCTTTTACCCATCCGGGAACAGACATGAACGTTACTCCCGAAAGCGATGCTCCTATCATTCCGTAGGCAACAACAAACCAGGGAGATATTTTATTTCCTATAAAAAATGACTGGTTGTCAGCTCTACGGGCTGTGACCCAGGTAACGGTAAACAAAACCAATGTATAGATCAGGAAAATACCAAGGATCAATAGTGGTGACATATCCGAGTCAATTAGTCTACAAGAATAACAAAAAGAAAGGAAGACAAAAAATCCACTGCCCGTTTAATAACACCGGAAAATTGAACTAATTTTGTCTAAAAGTTTTTTATCATGAGTTTTACTGAATTTCCTTCAAGGCTTCTGGAAAACGCCGTAAATGAATTTGCTTCTCTTCCAGGCATCGGTAGAAAAACTGCTTTCAGGCTGGTAATGAATCTGTTAAGAAGAGATTCTGAAGAGGTAAGAAAATTCGGTGAGAGTATAATCAAGCTCCATGGAGAGATTCATTATTGTAAGATCTGCAACAACATTTCAGATACTGAAATATGCAACATCTGCAATGATGAAAAGAGAGAGAGGTCTGTAATATGTGTGGTGGAAAACATTCAGGATGTGATGGCTATTGAGAATACGCGTCAATTTAAAGGATTGTATCATGTTCTTGGAGGTATCATTTCCCCTATTGATGGAATTGGCCCTTCAAATCTTAAAATCGACCACCTTGAAGAAAAAGTAAAGGCTGGAGGTGTCAGAGAAATAATTCTTGCCTTGAGTACAACCATGGAGGGTGATACTACTAATTTTTATCTGTTTAAAAGACTTAATAAATATAATATTAGCCTTACAACCCTGGCAAGAGGTGTTGCTATTGGCGATGAGCTTGAATATACCGATGAGATTACTTTAGGACGGGCAATCAATAACAGAAATCCATACCAGCAATGTTAACATCAATCAATCAGTTCCTGTCGAATTCAGGAAAAAGCATGAAGCGATCTGCAATAAGAGAGATCCTGAAACATCTCGAAAAACCGGGAATGATTTCTTTTGCCGGCGGACTTCCTGCACCTGAAACTTTTCCGGTTAATGATCTGAAAGAGATAGCCGTTGAAATACTTGAGAAAAACGGACCCGAAAGTTTACAGTATGGAACAACTGAAGGAGACCTTCTGCTGAGAAAGATGCTTGTTGAAAGACATAACAGGCAGGGATTGAGCATCGGAATAGAAAATCTTATAATTACTACTGCCTCTCAACAGGCTCTCGATCTTATAGCAAAGGTATTTCTCGATCCAGGGGACTATGTTCTTTGCGGGCTTCCATCCTATCTCGGCGGATTAAATGCCTTCACAAGTTATGGAGCTAAGCTGAAAGGTATCACGCTTGATGAAAATGGAATGAAAACCGATGAACTTGAAAAGACTATAATGACTCTTAAAGAGCTTGGAAGAAAAATTAAGTTCATTTATGTTATACCAGATTTTCAGAATCCTTCCGGCATCACCATTCCCAACTCGAGAAGACTGAAAATCATTGAGATAGCTGATAAATACGACCTTCTAATCGTAGAAGATAGTCCATACAGGGAGGTGCGTTTTGAAGGGGAGCCACAAAAACTTATGAATGAACTTGATACTACCGGCAGGGTTATTACCTTGTGTACATTTTCAAAAATTTTTGCTCCGGGATTCAGGGTTGGCTGGGTAGTAGGTCATAAGAAAATATTATATAAGCTGGTTATGGCAAAACAGACTGCTGATCTATGCACATCCCCATTTGTACAGAAAATTATTGCCCGTTATATGGAGAAGGGACTTCTCGAGAAAAATCTCAAAAAAACAATTGATCTCTATCGTATAAGACGGACACAGATGATAAGTTGCTTCAAGAAGTATATGCCTGAAGGTGTTAAGTGGACTGAACCTCAGGGTGGTTTGTTCCTGTTTGTAACTCTGCCTTCTCATATTGATGCAGATGAAATATTTTTAAAAGCCATCAAAAAAAATGTTGCGTTTGTTGCAGGTTCATCTTTCTTCTGTAATAATTCAGGCCATAATACGATGCGCATTAACTTCTCCTTTTCCAATAATGAAGAGATTGATGCAGGAGTTCATAGACTTTCACAGGTTATTCGCGATGAATTGACGAGTAAATAATTACAGAATGGAACTATCTGTAATTGTTTTCCGGAAAATTGTTTCAACATGCAAGAGATATCTGAAACATTTCGTCAATCCTGTTGTTTAATATGTAAGAAAATTATTTTGTAAATTTAATTACGGTATTATGATGTTTTCCCTCTTCCCGATCTTCCCTCAAGGGTGAAGGATCCTCCTCGGCAGCCTGGCTCCTTCGCTAAAATTGCCTACGAGGCAATTTTTTAACGCTCGGCCCTCCCTTGGGGGAAATAAGAAAGGGGGTAAAAACTAAATTGTAAATAAACAAAATCACAATCTATGGCTAGGATGAATGTCATTTTACCAGCAATGGGAGAAGGAGTAATTGAAGCAACAATTAATAAATGGCTTGTCAAGGAAGGTTCACAGGTAAATGAGGATGACCCTCTTGTAGAAGTGGCAACAGATAAAGTGGATTCTGAAGTTCCCGCACCAACGGCAGGCACTATTGTCTCAATAATCGCTAAGGAAGGTTCAGTTACTAAAATTGGTGATTTATTGGCCATCATTGAGAATAATACTGAACCTACAAAAGAAGACTTAAAAAAGGTTGAAACAGAGGTTGAAAGAATCCGTGAAACTATTGAAACTGTCAAAAAGGAAAAAACTGAAATAGAAGTTTTATCTCATGACTTGAAAAGCCGGACACCTTCCGGAAAATTCATATCTCCACTTGTAAGGAGTATAGCAGCGCGAGAAGGAATAAGTTATGCAGATCTTGATAAGACAACCGGGACAGGAATGGATGGCAGAATAACAAAAGATGATATTTTAAAGGCCCTTGAGAACCGGAAAAAAACTGAAGAAGAAGTAAAGGCTGTAGAGGTAGCAGAGGCTAGAAAAGCTTCAAAGAAAGATATACTATCTGTTACCAGATCATATGGCGATGAGGTAATTCCAATGGACAGGATCCGTAAACTCATTGCAGAACATATGGTTATGTCAAAAAAAACATCCCCACATGTCACATCTTTTATTGATGCAGATGTCACCCGGCTTGTGAACTGGAGGAATGCTAATAAGGAAAAATTTCTGGCTGCTGAAGGACAAAAACTTACATTAACCCCGATTTTTATAGATGCTGTTGCAAAAGCTCTCTATGAATTACCGATGGTCAATATATCTGTTGATGGTAGCAATATCATTAAGAAAAAAAACATCAATATAGGAATGGCAACGGCACTTCCCGATGGCAATCTGATAGTCCCTGTAATCAAAAATGCTAATGAGAAAAACCTCACAGGCCTTGCAAAAGCAGTAAACGATCTCGCAGAAAGAGCCAGAAGTAATAAATTAAAACCCGACGAAATTACCGGAGGTACCTTTACCATTACAAACTTTGGGAGTTATAATAATCTTGCCGGGACACCGATTATTAATCAGCCACAGTCTGCTATTCTTGGAACAGGTGCAGTAAGGAAAACCCCGGCAGTTATCGAAACCCCGGATGGAGACATGATAGCCATCAGACAGATTATGATACTCTCATTAAGTTATGACCACAGGGTAATTGATGGCGCTCTTGCAGGGAAATTCCTTAATAAAGTGAAAGATATCCTTGAAAATTATTCTCCGGATATTGCTTAATCTGCTATTTTGACTTAAATTCTGATTACGATTTTAGTCTACTAATTATCTGGTTAAGAAATAAAAAGAAAAGATTTGTTAAAAAGGACTGCTATAAATAGCCCTTTTTTCTAATATTTCTACTATATTAGTATCTTTGAGTAGAAATTTAACAAATTGACTTCCTACATTCTAAAAATAGAAACTAAGGATTATAATATTCACAAATGTTTTATGTGCCATCATTCCATTTAGATATAATTATAATATGATGAAAAGGTTAGTTCTCTTAACGTGGCTTTTGGCTACATTTATCAATCCTGATTTAATTTCTCAGTCAAAAGCAGAACTTAAAAATGATTTCTATGATGCTGAAAGCTGGATCTTGTTTGAAGCCTATAAAGATGCCCTGCCGCTGTATCAGCAGTTATTGAAAAGATACCCTGATAATTCAAATTTCAAATACAGGATCGGTCAGTGCTATATTAACATTCCCGGGGAAAAAAACAAGGCAGTCAGTTATCTTGAGGATGCTGTTAAAAACATTGATCCAAAATACAAGGAAGGAAAATTCAGGGAAACAGGAGCACCTTACGATGCTCTTTATTACCTCGCTAATGCATACAGGATAAATAATCAGCTCGATAAAGCACTTGAGACTTACGAGCGCTTCAGAAAAAATCTTAACGCTGAAGTATATGATTCAACGATTGTAAACCTCCAGATACAATCATGTCTTAATGCCAAGGAACTGATGAGAATGCCTCTTTTTGTAAAAGAGAAAAATCTTGGGAATATTATAAATGCCGGTAATAATGAATTTAACCCCGTTATTTCTGATAAGGAGGATCTTCTTGTATTTTCAAGAAGTGAGGCATTTTACGATGCACTTCTTTATTCGACAAAAGTTGACGGCCAATGGGCCAGCCCGATTAATATGAATGAGTTACTGAAAGTTGACCGCGATATTTTCCCTACCTCTATCTCTAAAGACGGTAAGGATCTGTACCTATACAGTTCTGCTGATTATGATGGAAATATTTATACTTCAAGATTTGAAAACGGTAAATGGTCTCCTATCGTAAAACTCAATGATAACATCAATACAAAATACTGGGAATCACACGCAACTATCTCCCACGACAATAAAAAACTTTACTTTACCAGTAATAGAAAAGGGACTTACGGCGGTCTTGATATATATGTATCAAATCGTGATAGTACAAACGACTGGGGACCAGCAAAAAACCTGGGACCTGTTATAAATACACCTTATAATGAGGAATCGCCGTTTTTAAGTGATGATGACAAAACCCTGTTTTTTAGTTCAAGGGGCCATTTTAATATGGGCGGCTATGATATTTTCTATTCAACTCTGCTTGATAACGGAGAATGGTCAGTTCCTTTGAATATTGGTTACCCGCTCAACACAACTGACGATGATGTGTTCTTTAAACCTCTGAATCAGGGTTATGAAGGTTACATAGCAAAAGAACTTCCCAGTGGTTTTGGTAATCAGGATATTTACCGGATCGAGATTTTTTCTAAAGATCATCCCAGAAAATTCTTCGTAAGAGGAATGGTAAAAGTTGCTGACCTTATTAACAATATGAATGATAGCGTGAAAATAAGCGCTATGAATATAAAAAATCCAAACCAGACAATAATTGTTTATTCTAATCCTAATACGGGAGAATATGAATTCCAGCTTCCTCAGGGTGATTATCAGATCTCTTATGAAGCAGAAGGAGGTGAAAAAGTCGTCAAAAATTTAAATCTGCCACTTGCGAACCCCTCAGACAGTTTTGTACTCCCAGGGACCATAATACCAAAAACTGACTTTGTTGCAGATTTAAGTGTTGAAACCAATAAAACCATTTCAGTTACAAAAGGTGACTCGATCCTGTTTCCTCTGAAGGTTGAACCAAAATCGTTTCTCACGGTTGAACATTGGGTTAGAGATTCATTGATTTCTGTTGAACACTTTACAATACGCGATTCAACTTTTAACTATAAAATGGCCCCCAGGCCCGGAGATAATAAAGTTGTCTTTAAACTGACCGACAGGTTTAATAACTCTACCACCACTGAAGTTTTCATTACCAGGGAGAAAAATATTACCAGACAAGCATTAATCCGGCCTGAATATAACCGGATCATAGCTAAAAAACAGATTGCCGCCCTTACAGCTATATTCAAGAGCAGGGCCGATGATAAACTAAAAAAGATTATAACAGAAACAGATATTGAAAATCAGCAATTCGGCAAAGTCGATGATTTTATCTCGTATCTGAAAGAAGAAGCCTCTAAAAAAAGCATAAGTCCTGAGGAGATTGATAAACTGGCTCTCAAAGTGGCTGTAATGGATAATGTTCTTTCACAGGCTGCAGTTGATTTTATGGCAAAACATACAGAAGGTGACCTGAAACAAATTCTCACAGATCTTGATATATATAAATCTAATCTCAAGACCTGGACCGATTTGCAGGAATATATAAAAGCAGAGACAGGTGGTAAGATAAGCCCAGAGGAATTGAACAAGATTGCTGCAGCAGCGCTAGCCGAAATTGATCCATCAATTGCAGTATTGAGGAAGAAAATAACGGTTTTCAGTGAAAATTCCAATTCAGGAGATTTAATACGTCAATCTGTTGCCGCTATCGACCAGGGCAATATTAAGATAAAAGAGAAATGGTTGCAGGCAGTTTGCAACGAATCTGTAAAACGTGGGCTTACAAATAACCAGATATCAGAAATGCTGGTCGTTATCAGTTCATTACCCGGCACAAGTGTTAAACAGTACCTTAGCGATCTGATTGAACAATCTGATGAACCCCTGGCTATTGCCTTGAAATCGATCGATCTGAAAAAAGAAGGAATTAAGACTCCAGAGGATTTGATTAGATTTCTCTTTGCAAATAAGGATAAGTATCCTGAAGAAGCTGTCTATAAGAGTATTGCGAATCTAATCTCTGCAAAAGACATTTCTGCGGATATCATTAAATCACATTTTATAACCGGAAAAGTGAGCAACCTATGGATTCTATGGGTTCTGCTTGGAGCAGGTCTTTTTATCTTTTTCTTCATTTTATGGAAAAGAAAAAAGAAAAATAAAAAAGAAAAATAAAAAATAGAAATCTCTTAATATGACCGGCTTATGCCGGTCATTTTTTTTAAAATAATTTTCAATTAACAATTCTTTTGCTATTTTTTTAATAAATTTGTTTATCAAAACTTCTGGTTATGAGCAAAAGAGCTGTATGCCTGTTTTTTACAATACTTTTTGTTATTCCAACATATGCACAGGAGGATAAAAATCTTCAGGATTCATTTCTTGAAGCTGAATATTTCCTAATGAATGAAGATTATTCTGATGCCCTCGCATACTATTTGCAGCTCTATGAAAAGTTACCGGATAATTCCAACCTGGCTTATTGCATAGGTGTTTGCTATCTTAATATTCCCGGAAAAAAGAATCTTTCCGTCGAGTATCTTGAAAGTGCATCAAAAAACATGTCAGCAAAGCATAAAGAAGGTACTCTCACACAGATAGCTGCCCCATATGATGCATTATTTGAACTTGGAAAAGCATGCCGTATAAATTATAAATTTGATAAAGCAAAAGAAGCTTTCACGAAATACTTAGCGACTCTTCTTCCTGACGATCATGAGAACATTGACTTTGTTAAAAATGAAATAGAGGTATGTGATATGGCGAAAGATCTAATAGCCAAACCAGTAGCATATTCGGAGGAAAATGTCGGCGAACTCTTTAATGATGAAAAAGCAAACTTCAATCCACTGATTTCAGCCGACGGGAAATCTTTTGCCTACATGGTTTCTCTCAAATTCTATGATGCTGTAATGTTTTCGAAGCTTGTTAATGGAAAATGGACCGCCCCGAATAATATTACTCCGGAACTCCAATCGGATGGAGATTTTTACATTTCATGCCTTTCCGCCGATGGTAAATTACTATTTCTTTCTAAAGATGATCATATTAACAGCGATATTTATATGAGTTCTTACAATGGTAATAGTTGGAGCAAGACTGTAAAACTTAATAAAAATATCAATACAAAATATTGGGAATCACACGGTTTTATATCTGAAGACGGTAATCAACTCGTTTTCGCTTCAGACAGACCAGGCGGCTTTGGAGGACTCGATCTCTATATTTCTCATAAAGTAGATGGTGACTGGGGTCCTGCAGTAAACCTTGGTCCGGAAATTAACACACAATTCAATGAGGACAGGCCATTTCTTATCAATAATGGGAAAACCCTCTTTTTCAGCTCTCAGGGGCATGAAAATATCGGAGGTTACGATCTTTTCCGATCCGATCTGCAATCAAATGGTTTATGGAGTAAGCCTAAAAACCTGGGCTATCCGATCAACACTCCTGATGATGATTTTTTCTTTATGCCGGTTGGAGATGGGAAATCCGGTTATTATTCAAAATTTAAAGAGACCGGAGGGTTCGGGAAAGAAGATATTTATAAGATCACCTTCAAATAAAAATTGCCCTTTCAATAGTTTATACATGTAGAAAAATTACTATATTTGTTCTGATGGTAAAATTCAGAGTAAAGATCATAAGTGTTCTATTGCAACTATTAACTCTGGTTATCTTTCCGGTTGCTTCTTCAGCTCAATCATCCAGTGAGATGAAAAAGATATTTGCCAAGGCAGAGTCGTATTATCTTTATGAAGAATATGAGCTGGCAAATCAATTATACCTTCTTCTCGATACTCCTGATAATCTTAATATTAAATATAAAATTGGCACTTGTTATTTGAATATACCAGGTGAAAAAGAAAAATCAATCCCTTATCTTGAGGATGCTGTTAAAACTGCCAGTTATGATTCAAAAACTGAAACATTTAAAGAATTGAGAGCTCCTCTCGACGCTTACTTTTCTCTAGCTAAAGCCTATTTGATTAATAATCAACTTGAAAAAGCGCTCAATACTCTTCAAACTTTTAATAAGCTTGTATATGATACAAAATCCAAGGGAGGAATGAAGAATGTCGAGTATATTGACCAGCAGATAAAGGCCTGCAAGAATGCAATTCAATATAAAGAAAATCCTGCAGTCTTTAGCAAAAAGACACTGGGAAGTAATTTCAATCAGGGCGCAATAAATGATAATCCCGCTGTCAGCTTTGACGGAAATACAATAGTTTACACTGAACACAGAGGTATTGTGAATGCCATCTTCTTTTCAAAGAAGGAAAGAGGAAAATGGCAGCCGCCTATCGAAATAACCGCAGAGCTCAATGCAGGAGAAGATTGCTCATCATGTTCTCTTAACAGTGATGGCACCGAACTGTTTCTCTATAAAACTGATAATTATGATGGCAATATATATTCCTCGAATTTTGTAAATGGTGCCTGGTCGCCAATTAAAAAATTAAACAAGAATATTAATACCAAGTTTTACGAATCCCATGCCTCTATTTCGTCTGACGGTAAAAAACTATACTTTAGCAGTAACAGAGACGGTGGACAGGGGAACCTCGATATTTATGTTTCTGAAAAAGATGCTGCGGGTGATTGGGGCCCGGCAGTAAATCTGGGAGCTGCTATTAATACTCCATTTAATGAAGATACTCCTTTTATAACACAAAATGATTCTGTGTTATATTTTAGTTCCGAAGGACATAGTTCTATGGGTGGATTTGATATTTTCAAAAGTCAGAAAATCGGAACAGTCTGGAAAACGCCAATCAATCTCGGATACTCTATAAATTCAACTGACGATGATAAGTTTTTTCAACCGATAAATAACGGACGAAATGCCTATTATTCAATGACAACAGACTATAAAAAGAAAGACATTTTTTATCTGGGGATGGGAAATACAGATGTTAATCAGTTATTTGAGATAAAAGGGAAATTCAGTCTGAGGGATACAACAGTTACTTTTGATGAAAACTATTCAATACATCTCATCAACAAAGCTACCAGAGATACACTCGATGTCGGTTTCCCAAACAAATATACCGGCCTTTATTGTTTTTCTGTGGCTCCCGGAGAATTCAGATTGTTTTATAAAGGTTTAGGATATATAACTCAAACTATTGATACCACAATTTTGCAAGACTACCCGAATCTGGCATTAAGTATAGATGTGTCCCTTGAGAAAGATACAACTTTTAAAAAAGTGGTTGTTCCGCCGAAGATTTATGATAGGATCAATCTTGCATTAATTCCAACTGTTTCGTCCGTTGACACAAGTATTCTTATAAGAAACATGAATGTCAGTGATGTCGGTGATAACACTATTAAAGACTCCGATGTGCTCTACTATACGGTTCAGGTTATGGCTCTCCATAATCCTGTTGACATAACCTATTTTAAATACATTACTGACATGAAAGTATTGTATAATGATATCGATAAATTCTACCGTTATACTACAGGTAGATTTCAAACCAGGGAAGAAGCTTATTCATTAAGGCTGGAGTTAATTAGGAAAGGGTATCCTGAAGAAATCTTTATTAAGAAAGTTTCGAAATAATGAAGACTTTGATCAGGAAGACAATAATTCTTTCTCTTCTGTTTTTTTTCTTCCCTCATCTCTTTTCCCAAGTGCTTTCTAATAAAGAATTCATTAAAGTCGTTAAAGAGGCCGACATTTCCTATTATTATGACCAAGATTATGAAAAGGCTGCCAGTCAGTATGAGCCACTTCTTAAAATTTACCCTGACAATTCCATGCTTTCTGCAAAACTTGGAATATGCTATCTGAATATCGACGGTAAAAAGGCTGATGCGGTGAAGTTTCTTGAAAAAGCCTCCCTGAATGTGGTGGAAAATGACAAGGATTACCTGGAGTATGGGGAAAAAGCACCTTTAGATACTTACCTGTATCTTGCAATCGCGTATCATAAAATTGATAGCCTGCAAAAAGCTGTATCACTATATAAGAATGCTAAAAGAAGATTAGCAGGAACTGAAGTTTTCCGGGAGGAATATATTGATAACCAGATCAGAGATTGTCAGTATGCTATGGAGATGAAAAAGAAACCTTTGATCCTGATAACCAATCTTTTCACACCATGGCTCAGTGATTATCCCGGAGCATGTAATCCTGCTCTTTCAAAAAATGATTCCGTATTTATTTTCACTCAAAAAGAACTTGGAAAAACACATATTTTATGCTCTTTTAAATCAGGCACATGGGAAAGACCGGTGGATATTACCAAGCAGCTTGGAGGATATGACAGATTGTATTCAAACTCGATTACAGGGGATGGAAAGCTATTAATAATTAATATGGATGAAGGTGGTAACGGGAACCTTTATTACAGTCAGAGAAAGGATTCTACCTGGACAAAAATAAAAAGTTTTGGAAAACCTATTAATTCAATCTACTGGCAATCGCATGGTTTTATAACACCTGATGGAAAGACAATATACTTTTCCAGTAACAGACCCGGCGGACAAGGTGAACTTGATATTTGGTATTCAGAAAAAGCTGCAAATGGTAAATGGAGTGAACCTGTAAATTGCGGGAATGTTATTAATACACCCTATAATGAAGATACACCATACTTTGATCCTGAAACCGGTACTTTGCTTTTCAGTTCAGTTGGTCATTTCAGTATGGGAGGATATGATATGTTCAGGTCGATAAAGAAAAATGGTACTTGGACCAACTCCATTGGTTTGCCATATGCTTTTAATAATACATCAGAAAACACCTTCTTTATTCCTAATAACAATGCATCTGGATTTATCACAAGTCTATATGACGAAAATACTAAATCACGAAATATCTATTCAATTTCTGCGAAGGACAATGCTGATAAGATTATTTCTGCAAATGGTACAGTTTCCCTTCAGGATGGGATGCCTGTTGATCCAGTGCAAATGCACATCCAACTTTTTGATCAAAAAACGGGATCCCTGCTTAAGAATATTTCTGTTACTGATTCAGGCTCGTTTAAGTATGAGATGAAACCCGGTAAATTTAAGATCTTAATAAGTCGTATTAGCAAAAAGAAGACCGATACTATTAACCTGAATGTAAATGTAAAAAAGGAAAAAAAGGAAGAAAATCAAATAGAATCACGATCACTTATCGATACAGCATTATTCAAATTCGAAGTAAAACCCGGTGACTATCAGTTGTTTATAAACCACATTGGATATAAGACCGATACAATAAACCTCAGTATTCCTTCAAGGTACTCTGGTAATTATGTCTCAATTAATTCCTCATTGATACCAAATAAAGTTTCTGCTGGGGATTTCCTGGCAATTAAAAATCTGCTGTTTGATTTTGATAGTTATAAACTTACTAATGAGGCTATCTTAACGCTGGAAATTCTAAAATCTATACTTATCAATTACCCTGAGTTAAAAATTGAAGTTGCAGGTTATACCGACTCAAAAGGCAGTATCGAGTATAACAGAAAACTGGCTGAAAAAAGAGTACTGGAGGCTATCAAGTATCTTTCTGCATCAGGAGTTTTACCTTCAAGATTTATAAAGAAAGCATTTGGCAAGTCTGAATTCGAGGCTCTAAATACTAATCCGGATGGTTCAGATAATCCTGAAGGAAGAAAACATAACAGGAGAGTCACATTTGGAATAATTGATCCACAAACTGGGGTAATTATCCACCAGGAGACTTTTACTCCTGTACATCTCAGACAATCATTCTCTATGAAGTACAGAATCGTTCTTTTAAAGACCAGACAAAATCTTGCACCAGACTATTTCCGCACTCTGAAGATAAATGAGATGAATTTTATTAAGTCAATTAAAACAGATTCTGTTTCACTCTATGTCATTGGGATGTTCTATGATAAAATTGATGCATTAAAATATCTTGTTTACGCTAAAGAAAATGGATTTAAAGAAGCTTACATAGTCAACCAATATGAAATTAATGTTGCACAAGAATCTCTGAATAATCCTGAAACAGGAAGCAGTGCGATAGCCGGTAATAAAGTTTATACGATCCAGCTTAAGGCTTCAAAACAACAATTGAAATTGAACCAGTTCAAAGGAATTGATGGAGTAAGTGAAATTTTCTCTGACGATGGATATTACAGGTATGTTTATGGTAAATACAGTTCGTTCAAAAAAGCAAAAGATGAACTAGTTTACATCCAAGAATCAGGATTTAAAAATGCGTTCATAAGAGAACTTAATTTGCTTATTAATAAATAGGCTGGAAACACTCTCTCATCATGAAGTATAAAAATATCAAGCTCAGGGCGCTGGAGCCTGAAGATCTGGAACTTCTATACGAGTGGGAAAATAACGGTTCTTACTGGATAATAAGTAATACAGTTTCCCCATTTTCAAGATATACATTAAAACGATATATTGAGGATTCTCATAAGAATATCTATGAAACAGGTCAGCTAAGGCTTATGATTGACCATGTTGAAGATAAAATAACCATCGGGACTATAGATATTTTTGATTTTGATCCATTTCACAAAAGAGCCGGAATGGGAATACTTATTGCTAACGAATCTTACAGGAGAAAAGGATATGCTTCAATGTCTCTGACCTGTTTGATTAAATACTGTTTTAAAACACTTCAGCTACATCAGCTGTATTGTAATATCCTGGCAAACAACTGCGAAAGCATGGATCTGTTTAAAAAGCAGGGATTTGTCGAGGCAGGAATTAAAAAAGATTGGGTGCTGACAGCAGCGGGATATCTGGATGAATATATTTTTCAATTGATTAACTCATAATTTCAGTCCTGTTGCAAGAAGGCCGCATGCTGCCGAAATATCTTTTCCACGGGATTTACGGATTGAAGCTGAAATCCCGGAAATTATCATATCATGTTTGAAAAATTGCATCCTTTTAGCTGAAGATGAGGAGTTTTGATCATTCCCTGATGAATGAAAAGGTAGCAAATTAACTCTTATGCTGGAACCTTTAAGAATGGATTTGAGTTCCTCCAAATGGCGATCAGTATCATTAAAATCTTTTACCATAACATAAGCAATACTTAATCTCCTCTTCTTTTTAACCGGGAAATTTTTCATTATATCAATTATCTTATGAATCGGATATTGATTTTCAATAGGGACAAATTTTTTCCGTTCTTCACTAAAGGGAGAATAAAGACTTATTGTCATATTGCAGACAGATCTTTGAAGAAATTGTTCAGCTCCGGGCATTATACCTACTGTTGAGACAGTGACATTCCTTGAACTAATGGCCAGACCCCATTCCGCAGTTATAATCCTGCATGCCTTTAAAACATTTTCAAGATTATCCAATGGTTCACCCATACCCATAAAAACGACATGTGTTACTTTACCTGCTTCAGGGATACTTAATATCTGGTTTACAATCTCCCCGGCTGTAAGGTTCCCCCTGAAACCATACCTGGCAGTAACACAAAATGAACAACCCATTCTACAACCCGATTGGGTAGAGACACATACTGTATTCCTTTTATTATCAGGGATATAAACAGTTTCAAATTCTTTCCCGTTTTCAGACCTGAACAGATACTTTACAGATCTGTCTATTGAAACTTCAGCAGAAAGAGGCAAATAAATCCCGCAATCTGCACAATTCAATAGCTCTTCTTTGAGTCGATGTGGAATTCTTGGTATCTGTGTAATATCGGATATTCTTTTTTTATATATGCTATTTGAGATTGAAACTGCATGAGCAAAAGTGAACCCGAAAGATCCGATAAGATCAAATATTTCATCAGAAGTTAATCCACAAAGCCTCTTCATAACCATATAGCTAAATATTTGCAAAAATAGAACGATTATCAATATCTTAGTATTTATTATTGCGTGTGAGGGCACTATTCTCAGATAATCTGATAAAGAAATGGATAATTGGAATTCGTTATATATCTATTACATATCCGGAACCGGAAATGCGAGGGCTTCCTCAGAATGGATTGCAGATGAAGCAGAAAAAAGAGGCTTAAAAACAGTCGTTCAGCAGATTGACAGACTGGAGAACATATTAATGCCATTAATTGATGAAAAACCGCTTATCGGATTTGCATTCCCAACCCATGGTTTTAACGCAGCCCCGATAATGCTTAAGTTTATTGCCAGGTTTCCCGCTGGCCTTTGCAAGGAGGTTTTCCTCCTTAATACCCGTGCAGGCATGAAACTGTATAAACTGTTTATGCCCGGGTTGAGTGGTGTTGCACTTTTACTGCCAGCATTTATCCTCTGGCTGAAGGGCTATAAATGTATAGGATTCAGACCTGTTGACCTCCCATCGAACTGGATTTCAATACACCCCGGACTTAAGAAAAAAGTGATTGAATCTATATTTGTGAGATGTGAAAAGATTGTCAGAAAATTCGCGGATAAGATCTTTGCCGGAAAAAAGGTATACCGAGGACTATTCAGTTTACCTGTTGATCTAGTAATAAGTCCGTTTGCTTTAGGATATTATATCGGAGGAAGATTTTTCCTTTCAAAGACTTATATCGCTAATTATAATTGCAATAATTGCGGTTTATGCATCAAAGAGTGCCCTACCTCTTCAATAAAATATGTCGGAAACCGACCTTACTGGAAGTTAACATGTGAAAGTTGTATGAGATGCCTAAACCATTGCCCTCAGAGAGCAATTGAAGCAGCACATGGAATGGCTACTGTTTTCTGGATTATTTTCACAGCTCTAAATACTCAGCTTATTATATTAATAATCAATACTTTACACATTCAACCTGAAGTCTGGTGGTGGAGAATTACTGCTAATATAATTGGAATAGGAGGAATGGTCCTGATACCAACTCTTCTATACAGAATAATGCATTATACAATGAGACTAAAAGCTGTGAAGTATCTTGTCCGGTTTACATCACTTACAGCATTACCCTTCTGGAGAAGATATAGGTTTCCTAAAAATAGTGGAACTCCCGATAATCTTGTTTAACTAGGAATGTCTAAAATATAAAACTATGAACGTTATAAAAACATTCATTATTGCCTCATTTATTCTGGCCTTCAGCACCGGTTCAGAGCAGGCAAAAAAGATTAACCAAAAAGAAAAAGCCATGACTATCGATAGCACAAAACAGTACGGATTTAACAGGCATTTCCTGAAGAAACACACAACAATTATTGAATTAAAAAATGCTAAATCAGCGATTTTGCTGGTTCCATCATGGCAGATACAGGCTAATCCTTATTCGGGAGATGTGCTCAATTCATATAGGACCTCTTGCAGACGGGTCTCAGATGGGTCCTTTTTATGAACTTGAGACCTCCTCACCGGCAGCTGATCTTAAACCGGGAGAAAGTCTCTGTCATATTCAGTTTACAATACACTTAACCGGGGACCCAGAGAAACTTGATGAGGTTTCCCGTAAAGTATTAGGAGTTAGTCTGAACAAGATAATCAGCGCTTTCTAGTTTTTACTATTTGTTTCCATCATAAGACCCCTGTTCTTAAGCAGAGGCTCTATAACGGGTTCACGTCCACGGAAATTGATAAAACTCTGTTTGGCATCAATTATTCCCATTGGGGCCAGAATATTTTTACGGAACGAATCAGCAGTGGTTTTATCAAAAATGCCCTTTTCCTTAAATGCTTCAAAAGCATCATTATCGAGCACTGCTGCCCAGGTGTAACAATAGTAACCGGCATCATAACCACCTACTATATGCAGAAAATAAGTGCTCCTGTATCTTGGTTCTATCTCTTTAATAAGACCTATCTTATTAAGATAATCCTTTTCGAATTTCTCTATATTAATACTTACCGGAGGTTCAAGCGTATAATATGCCATATCGAGAAATGAAGCAGCAAGAAGCTCTACATTGTCGAAACCGGTATTGAAGTATCTGCTCTTTTGTATTTTATTGATAAGTGCATCAGGCATAATTTCACCTGTTTTATAATGTTTTGCATACATTTTAAGAACTTCAGGCTCTGTAGCCCAATGTTCCATAAACTGCGAAGGCAATTCGACAATATCCATTGCAGTGGAAGTCATACTGTACTTATTTATTGAGAAGAGTCCCTGCAGGCTATGGCCAAACTCGTGGAAGAGCGTCTTTACATCATCAAGGCTTAGTAATGAGGGTGTATCGTTAGTAGGTCTGGTGAAGTTGCTTACGATGGTAACAACAGGTTTTATTTCCTTACCATTTAACCATCTGTGATCGCGATATCCACCGCACCAGGCACCCTGACTCTTGCTGCTACGCGCATAGAAATCCATATAAAGAATCCCAAGATGACCTCCATTGGCCTCCTTAACTTCAAATGCCATTGCATCAGGATGAGGTAATGGAATACCTGTTATAGGAGTGAATGTAATGCCATAAAGCTTATTTGCCACTGTGAAAGCACCTTCACGGACATTTTCGAGTTTAAAATATGGCCTAAGTTCACTGTCATCGAGGTTATATTTTGCTTTTCGCAGTTTTTCAGCATAGTACCACCAGTCAGAAGGTTCAATCTTGAATTTTGCTTCTTCCCTGTCAGCAATCTGTTGCATCTCGATAAGCTCTTCACCGGCAACCTTTATTGCAGGTGTCCAAAGTTGATTCAGAAGTGCAAATACATTTGAAGGGTTCTTGGCCATCCTGTTTTCAAGATTTAGATCAGCATGTGATTTAAAGCCAAGGAGTTTTGCTCTATTGGCACGAAGGCGCACAATTTCGGCAAGCACTTTTTTGTTGTCAAACTGATCATTATGATTACCACGCGTAAGGTACGCATCATACAATTTCTTACGAAGTTCACGGTTATCACAGTAGGTCAGGAAAGGAAGCATACTGGGTTTCTGAGTAGTGAATAGCCATTTTCCTTCCAGTCCGGCTCCTTTTGCTATTTCTGCTGCATTAGTGATAACAGTTTCCGGCAACCCTTTTAGATCAGTTTCTTTGTCAATAACGAATTTGAACTTATTAGTTTCAGAAAGAACATTCTGACTGAAATTTACAGTCAGTATAGAGATTTCCTGATTAAGCTTTTTAAGTGTGTCCTGCTCTGCGGCTAAAAGAAGTGCACCGTTACGTACAAAATTTTTATAAAGGTTCTCAAGCAGAAATTTTTGCTCATCGTCCAGATTGAACTTTACCTGGTTCTCAAATACGGATTTAACTCTTTTGAAAAGTATAGGATTCAGAAATATCTCATCCCTGTATACTGAGAGTTTTGGTGAAATTTCCACCTCAATTTTCTGAAGAGAATCGTTGGTATTTGCAGAAGTCTGTTCAAAAAAAACAGACGATACTTTTGTTAACACTTCGCCCATTTCATCAAGAGGGTCAATAGTATTCAGAAAAGTAGGCTCCTCACTGTTTTGTAAAATTATTCCCAGTTCCTTCCTTCCTTCTGCCATACCCTGTTCAAAAGCAGGCATATAATGTTTTGCCATTATCTTTTCAAATGGAGGGACTTCGAATGGAGTATTAAATTTGGTAAAGAATGGATTGCTTTTATCAATATCATCCTCAGGTTTGTTCTTAAAACCTGCAAAAGCAATTATAAATAATCCGCAGATTAGTAACATTTTATAAATTTTTTTCATAGTTAGATGAATAAATGTTAATTTTTAAAAACCTACTTATCTACAAAATAAAGTTATTCAAAACTGGAATCAAAAAATATCTCAACTAATTTTATATAATGCTATCATGGAATATTTATCTGGTACCTCGCCATAATATAGTTTGAAGGGAATAAGAAGACAAATATTTATTACTTTTGTCAGCCATTATTAAGAAAAAAGAGAGATGGTCCAGCTGAAGCAGGATAAACGCCGTAGCTGAATACGGCTAATTATTAGGGAGAGATGGCAGAGTGGTCGAATGCGGCGGTCTCGAAAACCGTTGTTCGCCTTCCGGCGAACCGGGGGTTCGAATCCCCCTCTCTCCGCAAAGACAAAGCAAACCATCCGCCGGATGGTGGATGGTTTTTTATTTTAACCTGAGTCAGAACAGTAGTTATAATAGTGATGACAAAGGGTAAAATAAAAATTAACCCGACTTGTCGGGTCTGCTTTGTCTTTGCTGGGGTCCCCTCCAGGGATCACAACCGAACGAAGTGAGGCCGTAATCCCTTTAAACAGATGCCTCTCCCCAAACTTCTCCCCCAGGAGGGAGGGGCTTAAATTATTGATTATTAATCCTAAAGTAGTATTCCAGCCAGGGAAGCTGAAATATAAGAAGCCATTGTTCCGCAAATCATAGCCTTGAATCCCAATCTGGCAAGGTCGGCTTTACGATTTGGTACCAGAACCCCTATTCCCCCGAGTTGAATGGCAATTGAGCTGAAATTAGCAAATCCGCAGAGTGCAAAACTTGCGATCACAACTGATTTTGCGCTAAGTAATCCCTGTTGTATCATCGGTGAGAGATCGGAATAGGCAACAAATTCATTTATTACCATTTTTGTACCCATTAACGAACCAACATGCAACGATTCAGATGGGGGAACTCCCATTACTATTGCAAAAAGACTAAAGAATGCTCCAACAACATCTTTCAGACGAAGATTATCCACATTCAGACCCAATGCGCTGAGAGACAATCCTGTCCATGAGAGGAAATGTCCGAAATATCCAAGGAGAGCATCTACAAGAGCTATCAGGGCTATTACACCAATAAGCATTGCAATAACATTTATGGAAATCTTCATACCATCACTGGCACCATGTGAAATTGCATCCATAATGTTAGAATGCTCTTTTTTCACTTCAAGTTTTACTGTTCCCTTTGTCTCTGACTCTTCAGTTTCGGGAAAGACTATTTTCGCAATGACCAATGCCCCTGGCGCTGCCATCAAACTTGCTGCAAGCAGGTATGAGGCAGGTACACCCATAGAAATATAAACAGCCATTACCCCTCCTGCGATACAAGCCATACTTCCTGTCATGGAAGCAAGCAGTTCTGACATTGTCATCCCTGAAAGATAAGGTCTTATCATTATCTGAGCTTCTACCTGACCAACAAAAGCACTTGCAACATTCGATAAGGCTTCACTTCCACTTACTCTCATGGCCCAGTGAACAAAACGTGCTATTACAGCTATGATTCTTTGCATCAGACCAACATGGTACGCCATTGCAACAAGAACGCAAACAAAAATAATTGTTGGCAATAATATGAATAGAAATATGCCACTTTTTACAATGCCTTCGGGAAGTATCTGAGTTACTTTTGTCAGATCACCAAAGACGAAAAGTCCACCCGCTTTGGAGAAGTCGAGAAGTTTATTTATTGCCTTCCCAAGCCAGAAGAAAATATCCTGTCCTAGTGGGACTTTAAGAATGAAGATCGCGAGGCAGATCTGCAATACCAGACCAGTAATAACCAGACGGTAATTTATTTTTTTCCTGTTGTTCGACCATAAAAATGCCAGTCCAAGAATTAAAACGATCCCGATAACGCCAGTGAATCTTCCCATGTGTTCTTCGATTAAGTGAATGAGTCTTCTTCAACCTACATTTTTTTATGTATAACTCAGGTTTAAAGAAAAAAACTTACTGTTTTCAGAAGGAACTTATTGCATAAAATTAATTCCAATCTTAATAAGTTGTACGAAAGCAACTAACTCTCTAAAACTACTTACTTTCAGTTTTAAAAGACTCGGACCATTTTTCTATAATCTCCACCTGTTCCTTAGTTGGAATTATTTCGGGTCTTTTTTCCCTGGCGGATTTGGGAGGCATGGCACCCTTATTTAACTCTGAATAAATTTTTGCAGCCTTTTCCTTCTGCTTTTCAGGAGAATACTGAGCCCATTGCGTAAAATTCAATTTCGCCCTGGACATTAATGCTCCCTGGCTTGTATGACATGGAACGCAAGAAAACGTAACAATTGTATTTACACTATCAGGAAGGGACAGAGCTGTATTTGTTATTTCCTGACCTCTGGCTAGTAAATTTAACAGGAACAAACCAATAACTAAAAATCCAGGAACAAAAAATGACGTTACAGTTGTTTTCTTCATGATTTCAGGAATTAGGTTATTATTATCATAAAGATAGAATAAAATCTGCGAAAAGGAACTGAGGTACTGATTGATTTACTACCTATTAACAGCTATCTGTCCATTTTTTGGAATAGCCCTGAATATGATCTTCGCATCGATTCTGGGAAGTCTTATTTTTATAAACGGATGATATTCAGGCACCTTCAAGACTGCTACACTCTTTAGAGAGCTCCATGTATCACGAAGCTTGTCCTTAATATCGAAACTGAAACGAATCATCTTGTCATTGAATTTCGAGTTTTCTTCCTGATAAACATAAACTCTGATTCCATGAGTCAATTGAAGAATATAATTGACAGGCTCAGTCAGAGATGTATCCGGCATGATATCAGGTTTATACTCCGAAGTATCTTTAGGTGCCATCTTGATCATTAACGGTTCCTTCTTTATTGTAGAGAACGTATGAGATATAGTAAAGGGAGACACAATCATCGATAATATTGCATTATTATTGCCTTTCGTAAAAATTTTACTTATTTGCACGCTGCTCATCTTTGCTTTATGAACGATCACCCCACTTATTTCCAGATTAGCGGTACTGTCCACCAGATTTAAAGTAAGATAAATGGAATCAGTTTCTGCCATTAATATTCTTGATTGGAGAAATGTTTTTTCCTTTAGTAACCTAAGATAAGTTGAATCAATCAATATTCTTTGGTCAACTGCACCACTCTCAGCAGTTTTAGTTCCAAATTCATTTTTTATCTCCTTAAGTTTCAGTGCTGGACTAATCATTGACATTATAGAGTAATAAACAATGAACGCAGATAAAATAGTGATCAGTACTATGAAAGTAACTTTTCTGCCAGGTTCTTTATTGGTAATTTCGGTTTCCATATTACTTTTTTCGATCAGATCAAAAGATATAAACTTTCGAGCCTATGTTCAATGTATTGAAGATTACTTTAAGGTCTTCATCATTCAGCCTGACACAACCATGAGTTACAGGCATACCAAGAAAACGCTTGTAAATAGTACCATGTATCAGGTATCCATCACCGATGGCAAGTGCATAATCGCCTAATACACCATATTCATACCTCGAAAAATCATCTTTCGGAGGAATAGGCGAGCCCTCTTCAACGAATGACCAGTCGGGTCGTTTCCATACCGGATTGGTTGTTTTTCCACGTATCCAGTATTTGCCTTTAGGCGTTTTAAAAATCCATTTTTTATCACCTGATGTCTGAAGCATTGTATAACTTCCTGAGCTGCAAAATCCTTCTCTTATTAGCTTTTTATTTGTATAAAGGAAAAACCTGTTTTCGGTGGTATTAATTACAATATATGATTGCCCTGAAGTATATGCACTGAATTTCTGTGAAAGACGTTGAATATCTTTCGTCATCAGATTTATCTGTTTTTTGTAGGTTGTTTCCTTTTTAAATTCCTGATTATTGGTGGTTTCAGTTTTCTGAACTGAAGCAAATTCCTTTAGAACAGGGATAAGGTAAAGGATAAAGAGAATCAGCATCAGAGTTATCAGAATCGAAATAATTGTTATAAAAATATTATGTGCAATTCTGGAAGGCTGTTTTCCTGGATGGAATTTTCGCAATAATGAGTTATCTATTGAGGTAATACCCTCATTATTAACGAGATTGTCTTTACCTGCACTTTTTTCAATCTCAGAGTATGCATCTTCATTTATTATCTTGTCATTTCCCATATCAGATAATTTACTTATCCATAACATCTTTAAGGTCAACCATCGATCCAATAATCGTAACAGGTGTACCCACCTTTGCAATCTTAAATACAATATCCATCTCCTTGTCGGTGAGAGCGATACATCCTTCTGTCCAGTCAATCCCTTTTCCCCCGTTACCATGGATCTCAATCAGATCTCCGATTCTTGCAGATGCCGGAAGTGAACCGTTTCCAATCTCAGATTTGAATTTTTCTTTATCTTCATCATTCGGATAATCAAGTAACAGGGCTTTATAGTATTTTGTTTTGCTACCTTCGAATTTTTTAGTTATCTTATACATTCCTTCAGGAGTAGCCATATCGCCTCTTAGTCTTTTATCTCCAACCCAGTTTATACCCAGTTCGGCTTCAAATTCATATTTTTTGGCACCATTCAGATAAATTAAACATTTACGCGAAAATTTATCAATAATAATTGAATAATCACGGTTTTTTTTTGATTCATTTAAAGTCATATCGACCCATTTTCTCCAGACCGAATAAGATTTGAAATAGTTTTTCAGATTTGCAGAAGCATATTCATATGATGCAGTTAAGAGATATTCCGAATCAGTTATTTTCCTGTTAGCCTGAAGATACTGACCCTTTGTATAAACTATTTCAGCTTCTTTTAGTAAAAGCTTTCCTTTTGAGATACGGTTATGGATTTCTGCAGTTAAGGGATAAGTAGTGAACAGTTCATCAATTTTAGTTATCAGATCATTAAGAGAATCAATTTTTTGTTTCAGTTTTATTTTAAGGTTTGATGTACTGCTTATGGAATTATCAGCAGCCTGGTTTGCCATTTTTGCAGATAGCTCTGCAAACATGGCAACCTTATCATAATGTCTGAAATAAATAAATCTTTTGTTTTCATTTTGCCAGTTAACCATAGCTGAATCATAACAGATCTTTGCCTCGGTAAAAAGCTTTTTAGAATAAGTATCTGCTTTACTTGTTCCTGCCTTAGAAAGAATTTCTCTGGCATATTCCATTTCACCAATTGGTGGCTGAGGGGTAAATCGAATTAATAATAAGATTACTAATGGAATAGAAACTGCAATAGCAGCAAAAATCAGCACATCTCTCCAAACCTTTCTCATATAAACCTGTGACGATTTTAAAAAAATCCCCGGGAATTTCCCGGGGATTTTATTTAAATAAGTTAGTACTTATTAATTACTATTTTTTTGGTGCTGCTGGTTTAGCTGCAGGCTTAGCTGCTGGCTTAGCTGCTGGTTTAGCTGCTGGTTTAGCTGCTGGAGCTACTGCTGGTTTCCCTTTTCCTTTAACTTTTGCGATAGCATCTTTAAGTTCAGTATTGATACCAACTGCTCTTTCTTTAGCTGCTTTAACTTTGTTGAGTGCATCCATAAATGAACCTTTATCGTAAAGACCCTGTGCTTCAACAACAGAAGCTTCGATAGTAGTCATTTCAGTTTTTATCTGTTCAAGAACAGCTGCGCCTTCTTTCCCTTTGGGAGCTTTAGTTATAAGAGTTTTGTTTTCTTCAATAACAGCTTTGATGTCTGTCATTGTGGTCTCAACCTCTTTTTTAACTTCATCTTTCTTGGCTACAGCATCGGTGGCAGCTTTGTTTGCTGCGGCTAATGTTTCATCCAATTTGAGTGTGATAGGGCCAAATTTCTTGAATAATTTTGATTTCTGAACTTCAATTGCAGCATTAATAGCTTTCATTGAATCCTGTACAGCTGCAAATTCAGCAGGTACATAAACTGCTGCTTCAGCAGTCTGTGCAGCTGCGATTGCTGCATTAGTAGCATCTACTTTTGCCTGTGGAACTTTTCCACAACTAGAAAGGAAAGCGACCATTGCTATAGCTGCTAGTCCCATTAAAACTTTGTTCTTCATTTTTCTAACCTTTTTAATACTTTATTTATATAACAACTTCCGATTTATTTAAAATTAATCGTTTTAGTTTAAAAATTACGGTGCGAATATATTAAAATTATGGAATATAACAATATAAAATTCAATTAATCTTTACTTACAATTAAAAAAAACATGTTTCAGATAAATTCCGGATTAATAAATTATAACAAGGTTGATAATCTGGTAACAAGTTCCGCTGATGAGTTGGGAAAAATGAATAATTCAAAATCACCAGCATCAATGGCATAGATCATGTTTTATGATAGTATGATATTTTACTTTTTGAAATATCAAAGGTTAATGAATTTTTTCTACAGGGGAGAGGAATTGTCTTCAACGAGCTGGCTGCACCCGGTTTATAAAGAGACAGATATTCAAGGGATTACCTGTGGTGATCCCCTTGGAATACCTGCTAATCTTAAATGAACCATATATCTTTGTGGGATTACTTTTGGTGATCCCTTTGAGGGGGATTATGACCTCACTACGTTTGGTCATTATCCCTTTGGGACACCTTGTAAAGCTTAAATGAACCCTTCGGGTCTAAAAGATTGCCTTCGGCGATCCCCGTGGGGGGAACTTCCTTCTCTTTATAATTGATTATCAAATTGTAATGTACTGTAAAAATTCGCCTCCACCGACTGGGGCATCTCTCATGCCTCTCCCAAAATTTCTTTAAATAACGCTTGTTTGCATATTTCATTGTAAATTTAATAAAAATTAGTCAATTCCAAACTTATAATTGAATATGGAGTTAGTTGAACAAAAATTACGCGATTCTCTACACGATTTGTTGGAAGGAAAGTACTCCCCCAATAATATAAATCTCTCATTTGATTTATTGAATTATATTAAGAGTCATTCAAAGGATATTGGAGAAATATTAACTATCGAAGTAGAATTACTTAAGGGCTTTGAAGAAGAAGCTTCCCGTTTTAGTAAGAGAATGAATCAAAATTGGCCAAGGTTTGAAATCCTAAAAGAAAGTTATAAAATTGTATCTGAACAGGTACAGAATTATTCATATGAAGATTCCCTTAAAAGAAAATCGACATTCATTACTGAATATGATCGTGCCAAGGAGGAAGAAGAGGAAGGTTTTAGATTAAAGTTAATGGACCTAAAAAGGAATTCGCCATTAAGATTTCAGGAAGAAAATGAAAAACATATGCTTTATTCTTTGAAGAATATGAAAAGGGATTTGAGTTTTGATATCCGTAATGATAAAGATATAAATGAATTTGCTGTTTTTCATTCTAAAGATGTCATTTATGATAAAACCTACAAGCTAGAACTAGTCCTATTCACCAAGAAAATCACTTCATTACCAGCAGATGAACTTAAACTTGAGTTTTATAAATACTATGTTCCAGAAGAATTTGAAAAGCTTAAATACGAACTTGAAAAATATTATGGATATAATGATCAGTGCAACTATCTTTCTATTATTGATTATTACTCCGATAGATTTTCAGAAGAGATAATTAAACAACCTGATGGTAGTATTAAGGAATGTTTTGAATTATTAAATCGTGAATTATTAAAATTGCGGAATAATGTTTGTTCCTATTATGGACATTCCAACAAAACGTCTGTCAATCCTGAGAATTTGGTTTGGACAAGCTCCTTTAAGGAATTTATTGACTTTTTTGAACCACTGATTAATAAAGGGAATATTCTCTACAAAAGGGAAACAGATAAATATGCTATCTATACAAATCTTCTAAGTAATATTTTTATAAGAGAACAACCTGATTTAACTACTGATTATGTAATGGAGTTTTTAAAAATTGCAAATCAATCCCCAGTCAAGGAAGTTGAAAAATGTAAATTATCCTGGGATGGTTCACGATTGGATTTTGCAAAAGAATTTAAGAAGGCCATCAACCGATCTCAATTTGAAAAAAGCAAGTTTTTATATCATGGAGTAAATACTCTAAGGTCGATTGCTAAAAAATTACATGAATTGTTTCAAATTAAAGACCAGAATCATCCCGACAAGTATATTTCTGAAAAATCATTATATCAAGCTTTTAAGGGATAATTTACAATATTCTCCCCTTACATTCTACCATAGATTTTAAAGTTGATTTCTGTAATTACCATTACTGGTAATAATGTGGTAACTAATTAATAGTCAAGTTGTCATACTAATTGTATTATTTTACTGCAAATTGACAACAGAAACTAAAATTTCTAATTTATTAATACTAAAAACTAAAGCAGATGGAAGAAATTAAAATTAAATATGAGTTAGACAAAGATGTCGACCAAAAACTTCGTGAAATGCATTCAATGCTGAGTAAAATTGTCGAAACGAGGCAGTCACCTCTATCAGAAATCTGGATTCCATCCAAAAAATTAAGGCAGGAATTAGGCATTTCGGCCCGAACTGAGCAAAACTGGATCAAAGCTGGAATACTTGTCAAGCACAAAATTCAGGGGAAACTTTTCTATAAGTTGGAAGAGATTACAGACGCCATTCTTAAGAATAGTGAGAACAATGACCTATAAATATTAATTCTGGATTTCAACCTTAAAGTTTTAATTACTTTCCTTAATAATTATAAAAATAATTAGCAGGAGATTGAATCTTTTAAATCACAATAATAAATGAATCCATTTTAAACCAGTCCTCTTTATGGATAATAATATACCGACGGCGTTCGAGCAGTCATTGTTTGCTCAAAATGGTACTGATGCAATTCTTCCAAGGTTTTCCATTTATTTCAAAGGAATAAACAATATTTTCCCAAGTGGAGAACGGGATTTGAAAAGCCTTGCTGAAGAAATCCGTATCGAAACTCTACTTAGGAATTATACAGACAAATTAAGAAGTATAAGGGACAAGAAAGAAAGAACAGATTATAAAAAAAAGTTCCCTTATGTAACTTTTAGTGGAACTTTCAGAAAACGGTCAAACGAAGGAATTATAAATCATTCGGGGTATATCTGTATTGACCTTGACAATGTAGGTGATATTACCAGATTAGGAGAAATAAAAGAACAAATTTTAAAGTGCTTCACACCAGGATTAATGTTCAAATCACCCTCTGGAAATGGATTGAAAATAGTTTATAATATAAATCTTTCACAGGGTACTCATGCTGAATATTTTTCGGCTCTATGTCAATATTTTAAAGCTGAGATTAAAATTGATGTAGACCCTTCAGGCAAAGATGTATCAAGAGCCTGTTTCATTTGTTATGATCCAGATGTATATTATTCTGATTCACCGTCTAATTTAGATAGACCTTTTATTGATAAGTTTAATACAAATACACAACTTTCTCACGATAAATTCTCAGAAAAAAGTACAGACCTTCAATTGATTTACGAGTGGTGTAAAACCTGGTTGAACAAAAGTGAAAGATTCACTGAGGGCAGTAGGAATCGCTATATAACCAAATTAGCAAGTGCATTAAATCGTTATGGCGTACCAGAATATTTTACATTAAATGAATTATCGAAGTTTGCAGAAAACGGATTTCCACAACATGAGATTAAATCTACTGTAAAAAGTATTTACAAAAATGTCTCATATCATGGTATTTCAAAATTCAATGAAAAAATTCCGTTCAGGTTTAATGATCTACCTAGTGCAGGAATTGTTCTGCCAGAAAAAATAAAATCAATACCATTACTTCCCATTGATGGACTACCCGAATTCATTCAATCACTTATAAAAGAATGTACAAGGGTGTATTGTAGTCATCGTGATTATTGGGCTGGGGCCTTTCTTTCAGCCACTGCTTTAGCTATGGGGAATAATTTCAAATTACAAACAAGATTCACAAATTCGGGGATGTTGTGGATTTGTCTGGTAGGAAATACAGGTAATGGTAAAAGCGAACCCATTGATTTTGCATTAAAGCCGTTTCAAGAAATTGATAAAAATAATTTCAAACTATATAAACAATTGATGAATGAGTATGAATTAAACAAAGAATTATCTAAAAATGAAAGGGCGAATCTTGATCTACCTATATGTAAGCAGTATTTAATTAATGATTTCACACCAGAAGCTATGGCATCATCGCATGAAAACAACTCACACGGCATTATGATTTTTCGAGATGAGTTGAGTGGGTGGCTATTTGATATTGGACGATATACTAAATCGGGAGAGGTGCAAAACCTCCTAACCATGTGGAGCGGAAAGTCTGTCTGCTATAATAGAGTAAGTAAGGATCCTATCAGGATAAATGATCCCTTTGTCTCTATTTTAGACGGAATACCACCAGTATTGTTGACTGAATTAAGTAAAGAAAATCGAGATATCAGTGGCTTTTTACCTCGTTTCTGTTTCATATATCCTGATAACGCAAATAAACCTAAATATCGAAATTTTACACTAGATGATGAATCGGTTATAGCATATGCTAAATATATTCAATACATTTTATCAATAAACGGGATGGAGGAGTTTAGATTATCAGACGAAGCGGAAAACCTGTACGAAAAATTTTACAATATGAATTGTATCAGATACGATAATGAGAAATCTGAATATTTGAAAGGAGTCTACGCCAAACTTGACATAATATTATTACGGTTTTCCTTGATCATTCACTGCAGTAAAATGGTTTATAATGGAAACGAAACTCAGAGTATAACGAAAGAAACCATGCAGAGCGCGATAGATATTATTGAATATTTCAATTCAACAGCACAGTGGAAAAACCAATGACCTTGATCACTTTTGGCCAGAGTAAATTGACCATCCTTGACCGGAGTCAAGTGCTTATTGTTAAGCTATGTATGTTAATTATAATCTAACCGGCCAAATGTGGTCAAGATGTCCGGCTTTTGCATAATATAAGATATTGGAAGATATCAAAAGAACTTGAAGCCCTTTGCAAAAGGGGCAAAAAGTGCCATTATAAAGGCAATTATACCCGGCTTATGAAAAGAGTTGAGCAGTTAGAAGCCAAACAGCAATATCATGATAAGATGAGGTGGTTATAAGTCCCTCAGTCAATTCAAAAAAATGGTTAATGGAATGGGGTTGCAAAATGCAGTATATTTATTTTAAAAACCAGCAAAGAAAATTTTTATCCGGTCATTACGCGCGTATGTAAAGCAAATGTTTTTATACCCATAAAAAAGAAGTATATTTGTTTTATCGTTTGAAGTTCTCACAGTCTTTAAAGCGGTACACAACGGACAACGTATCTGCTGCAATCAGACATATTGTTTTTAAATTATTATTATTTAAAATTTATAATTATGTCTGACATTGCCACAAGAGTAAAAGAGATCATCATTGAGAAACTGGAAGTTGACGAATCAGAATTAACTCCGGAAGCCAGTTTCAAATATGACCTGGGTGCTGACTCTCTTGACATTGTTGAATTGATCATGGAGTTTGAGAAAGAATTCATTATCGGAATCCCTGACGACCAGGTAAAAAGTATTAGTACTGTAAGTGAGGCTATACAGTACTTCGAAGAAAATGCAAAATAATTTTGCATTGTTAAAAATCCATTTTTGAGAAGATTTGTAGTAACAAGTATTGGAGCATTGACTTCGCTTGGTAAAAACTTGCATGAATATTGGGAAGGACTAAAGAATGGAGTAAGCGGATCTGAGTTGATCACTCGTTTTGATAAAGAAAAAATCAAAACTAAATTTGCATGTGAAGTAAAAGGCTACGACTCTGGTAATTATTTTGATAGAAAAGAAACAAATAAACTGGATATGTATTCACAGTTTGTCATATAGCATCAGATGAAGCTATTAAGGATTCAGGAATAAATCTTGAGAAAATCGATACAGAAAGGCCGAATAATACTTTCAAAACACGAAAGTAGCTTAAACATGCTTAAAACAGCTTTTATGGCATAATTGAAAAACAGAATAAAACCTATTATACGGCTTATACTGAAAAAAAAGAATTGCAAATAACAATTAAAAACAATAATTCCTGTAAATAACAGGTAAATAATAGGATGGATAAAATAATAATAACATTAACAAAAGATGAATTAAGAACTTTGGCTCATATAATGGATCACTTTACGGATTACATGATGGGTGATGACAGAGCTTATCATAGGTTACGGATATTGAAATATTACAGAGAAATGAAAGGCGAGAAAAGGGATCAGGTATTAACTTTGGCTGGAAAATTAATGGGATTAGACAGACTTTACAATAAAGTAGTTTAAAAACAATGAATTTGAAATAAGTTAGTAATAAAGAGGTCCATCAGAAATCTATCAGAGATTCATTTGATTCTGCAGAGGTTTATAAAAAAAATGGATCTCCTAATAAAAACTTCTTTATTAATTTGTTGGTTACAAAAATAGGCAACTGTATTATGGGCTGAGTTTTTATTCGTATATTTGCATTTACAGACCCATATATAGACCTGCACCGGATCCGGTTGTTGTCGATTGTTATTAGGTTTCGTTTTATTGCTTTGGTTTTTCATGGAGTATAATACGGTATCCGGAAGGTCTATTTTAATTTATTCATGGATGAAGACTATAATAACTATACCAGTTCTGTTACGTGATTTTAAAAAGGAAGATTTAATTGCTGAGGTTGAACGCAGAGAAAAGTATGCGCTTACCAGAAATTTACAAGTTGAAGAATTTAACAGAGCAATTGTAAGTAGACTGGCAAAAGACAGAGAAATTGTAAGCAGACTGGCAAAAGACAGAGAAATTGTAAGCAGACTGGCAAAAGACAGAGAAATTCAGAGTGTAGTCAGAATGTATACAAAGAAAAGTCAGGGTGTAGTCAGAATGTAGTCAGAATGTAGTCAGAGAAATTCAGAGAAAATTCTGAGTAGACAGAGAAAAATATAATATAAAAAACCCCTATAGTTTCTTTGGGTGGAACTTGCAGGGGTAAGGAATTGTAAATATAACGGTTTATTAAACTTTAGCTATTACCTTTGATTATAAAAACTAATAACTAATGCAAATTGCAGTAAACAGAAAGGAAATACTTCGCCCGGATGTCACCAGGGTAGTTGCGCGTTTTCTTTATATGGATGACGAAAGGGCTATATATGTCATAGCCGGATTACTTATAATAGTAGTATGAATTCAAATCTTAGTCCGGTAAACCTGTATGAGCTTAAGCCCAAGCTCAGAAATAAATATCCTCAATTAACAGATGCCGATCTATTCTCTTCAGGGGTAATGAAAATGGCATGCTGAGGATGATGAAACGTTATGGGCCGGCGGAACAATACTGAGCCATCCGTCATGGAAGTGTTTTATTGTTTGTCTCTGCCGGGGAAGCGATTTGGAACGTGCTCCTAAGTTTTATAAAGCATTAAAAGTTCTTAAATCGGAAGGGATCATGGGCGACCTTGATGACGGACCTGAACAGAAGCTGTTGGATGAAAAAGAGGTTGAGCATGCTATACTCGAATTATTATCTCGAAAACATTTCGACCTGATTATTTCGCATAATCCAACCGGAGAATACACAAGACATATCAGACATGAGGAAGTAAGCAAAGCAGTTATTAAACTCTGGCATGTCGGTAAAATATCTACCAACGAACTTTGGACCTTTGCTTACGAAGACGGCAATAAGGAATATTATCCCAAGCCTGTCGAAACAGCTACTATTTGCCGCATACTTACTAAACGGGTATGGCTGAGAAAATACAGCATCATTACAGAAACATACGGCTTTGAAAAAAATAGTTGGGAAGCAGAAACAACACCACAGGCAGAATCATTCTGGCAATTTACAGATTCGTATGATGCTAAAAAATGGCTAAATAATGGAGGAGTTTAAGCATGAAAGTATTGGTATTATATGATTACCCTCCTTCACCTGGGGGGCTTGCAACCCAGGGAGATCTTCTATACAGGGGACTTCTTGAAATGGGTGTTGATGCACAGGCTGTTCATTTCGAATCGGCTCAGGAGAAGGAATGGTACTATCGCTGGTTTGAGCCAAATGTTGTTGTTGGTGTAGGTTATTGGGGACACACGCCACAATTAGTGCTTCACCCGCAACGGTACGGTGTGCAGCCGGTACCATGGTTGGTTGCCGACGGTTATATAGCAAACTACCAGGAGGTGCTGAATGCTCTTCCGCTTATACTGGTAACATCGAATTGGGTAAAGGAGATGTATGTTCGCGACGGGATAAATAGTGATATAATTGAGGTGCTGCCAGTTGGCTGCGATACAGATGTTTTTACCCCTTCTAATAAAGATGATCCAAAAATACTCGCCGTGCGTGAAGCGCTGGGGGTTTCACCAGATCAGATAATGATACTGACTGTGGGTGGCGATGCTACATCAAAAGGTGCACATGAGGTAATGCAGGCTCTTGCCATTATTGATACAAAAGCGCCCGATTGGAAATATGTTTGCAAAGTATGGCTTCAGCCGCGAACCAAGATTCAAAACCTGGATGATCTGGAATTGGCGACACACCTTGGCATTGAAAAAAATGTCACTTATGAAACCAGCACTATTTCACGTAATTTCATGCCTTACCTGGTTGGGGCATGCGATATATATGCTGCACCTTCGCGACTTGAAGGCTTTGGAATGCCTCAAGTAGAAGCAGGCGCTTGTGGAAAACCGGTTATAGGTATTAAGGCCATGGGAATGCTTGATACACTTGTACATGGCGAAACGGCATTCCTGGCAAATGTAGCACAGAAAATTAATGTGAATGAAGTGATTCTTGGTGACGAATCGGGCTTTGAAGATAACCATAGGGTCGCATTTAAAAATCCACGGACGGTAAGCTATCGTGCAAATGTTCATGATATTGCCAACTATTTGTTGATTCTAATGAATGATGCGGCATTACGCCAAAAAATAGGCAAGGCCGCAAGGGAGCGCGTAGTTGAGTATTTTGACTACCGCGTTGTTGCAAAACGGTTTGTAGAGATAATGAACGATAAATTGGGAATAAGGTAATTTTCAAATTAAAACCATGCAAACTGAAAACTGGCAAGAGATACAAGAGGCAAAAAAAGCCGCCCTTGAAGTGCTGCTTTATAATGCCCATGGGCCATACCACGGACTTCCGCGTACTGCTGGTTGGGGATATCCGGAGCCATATACAAGGGATTTGATGTTTTCCATTCTGGGAATTGCTGTTTCTGAGAATCAGAAGCTACTGGAGAGCATTCGGAAAGTTCTGGAAACGCTGGCGAAAAATCAAACCGAACGTGGTCATATTCCTTCCCTGGTACATGACAAGGAAGACCGTGGATCAAGCGATACAACTCCTTTGTTTTTGCTGGGTGTTGGCATTTTCAGAAAAGTATCAGGTGAATCGGACTTTCTTAATGAAGCAGTTGAAAAAGCCCTGATTTGGATGGAGTATCAAAGCCCTTCGGACCGGTACCTGGTTGCACAGCAGCCAACAAGTGATTGGCGCGATGAACAATGGGTTGGTTTGTTTGTGAACACCTTAGTATATAGCTATCTCCGGCTCCTGGGGCAAAACAAAAGAGCAGATATGATGCGCCATGTTACAAAATACGTATCACCGAATAAATTACGGATATATTAGAAGAATAACCTTAAATCGTATATATAACTCAATTAATTGAATAGAAAAGGTAATATCTCCATAACTAAGCGTACCTTGCACCCATAATTTAAATTCATATTATGAACAACGGAACAGTAAAATTTTATAATGATTCGAAAGGATTCGGATTCATTAAAGACGAAAATTCACCTAAAGAATACTTTGTACATTCATCCGGATTAAAAGATAGTATCAGGGAGAATGATAAAGTAACTTTTGATTTGCAAGAAGGGAAAAAAGGATTAAATGCGATAAATGTTAAACTAGCATAGTTTATAATATTATAAACATTTAAAATTTTGGGCCTTACGTTATGTGAGGCTTTTTTTATGTTACTTTTAATCTGACTCGTGAAATTCTTCATAAGCCTGTAATACTGTTAAATGAGAAATTAAATACGCCAGTGAACTTTCTGCACCCTGGTTGCGGTTTACACCATAACTTTCAAATCCATCGCAGCATCCTTGGGTCTCAAAATCATACAGGCTCATTCTCAGATCATTTTCACCCAGGAACCACAAAAATGAGGTGTATAGCTTATTGAGGTAGTCTTTATCCTTTGTTACATGAAAGGCTTGATGGTACATTAAAACCATGGCCATGGCATCTATTGGTTGTTGGGCAAAAGCAGAACGTTCCCCATCTTTTTTATACCATTTTTCATTTCCAATTATCGATAAGTAATTATCCTTAAGTGTATGTTTCGTCAGAAAGTTCATAGAATTGAGAGCCGTTTTTGTTATCTTATCATCGTTAAGTATTTCTACTGAATGTAAAAGAGCTAAAGGTAAGATGCCATTATCATATGCAAGTAGGGATTCGAACCATTTCCAATCGGGGGTTTCGTTTTCATAGTAATGTATAATTAATATATTAGCTAAGTTTCTTAACCTTTCTGTCATTGTATCATCAGACGGGTTGCTTTTAAGATAATAACATATGCCAATCATTGTATTTGCAATGCCCCTTATGGACTTTAAGTTTTCAAAATTGGGAGATGCATTAAAAAATAACAATTTACCTGTTTGGTAATAGGCATCGTTGGGGGCATTCCCTAACAGGTAACCCAATGCCCATATAGTCCTTCCAAAAGAATCTTCAGAGCCTACCTCATCCAGGTAGTTTCTACTAAAACTCAGGAAATTCCTGAAGGTGCCGTTCGCATTTTGCATATAATGGATATAGCTTAAATAGATGGGCGATAATTCAAAGGCCCGAATATCTTTCATTTGCCTGTATGCCATTAAAACCATAAGCAAAGCCCTGGAATTATCATCCAGGCAATATCCTTCTTTTAAATTTGGAATGCCAAATTTTGCTTGTTGGATGATGCCTGTATCGTCTGTCAGACGATTGATATGAGTTAGAGAAAAAGGAGGCAGAATGAGGAAATCCAGTACAGTATCTTTCTTTACAATTACCTTATACCCTTCCTTCAGAATATTTTCAGTAAGCGCAACATACTTTTCTCCTGTTTTCGGCCAGGTAATTTTTCGGCCATAATCATATGCTTTTCTTTTAAGCTCATTTAGCTCCTCAGGTTTATCTAAGAGTTCTGTTAAAATGGAAGTAAGGTTGTTGGAATCATTAAAGTTAAAAAGCCTTCCCCTTCCTTCTGCCAACAATTCTGCAGCATGCCAAAACGGTGTTGAAATAACGGCAGAACCTATTCCAACAGCATACGAAAGTGTTCCACTGGTAATTTGGGCTTCGTTCAAATAGGGTGTTATGTAAATATCAGAAGCAGATAAGTATTTGAACAAATCTTGCTCGTTAATAAACTCATTAAGAAATATAACGTGCTTTTCAAGTTGGAGGCTTTTGACTAAACGCATTAAGAAAATACGATATTCTTCGCCGGAATGTCGCAACACATTGGGGTGGGTTTTGCCCAAAACGATATAAATAACATCAGGGTGTTTTTCAACAACTTTGGGCAATGCCTTTATTACCGTTTCAATTCCTTTGTTGCGTCCAATAAAGCCAAAAGTAAGTAACACCTTCTTATTTTCGAGTTTAAACTCCCTTTTCGATTTTTCCTGGCTAAAATGAATGTCTGGTACGCCATGTTCTATAAAAACAATTTTTTCTTCCGGCACTTTGTAAATACTCACCAGAAATTCAATAGCTTTTTGGCTCATCACCACTATTTTATGTGCCATTTTACATATTTCCTGCAAAACAGCCTTTTCGTTATACGAGGGGGTTTTAAGTATGGTATGTAGCGTTACAATAAGAGGAATTTCCAATCTATGTAGCAAAGGAAGGATATATACTCCGTTTTGACCGCCGAAAATACCAAATTCATGTTCAAGAATACAAAGATCAGCGCCGCTCAGATTAATGAATCTAACGGCCTGTAAATAATCTTCCTGATGTTCTTGCCTGATGGTCAGTTTTACTTCTTCAGGGTATTTATAAGTATTGTCGATGTCGTTTAATGCAACAACAAAACCCTCATACCCATGTTCCCTTCTTTCATTATTAACTAACATTGAGTTCAACAGGTTATTCGTAAAGGTACCAATGCCGCATTCCCGGGGTGGATATGTGCCAATAAAAGCTAATTTCATTCTTTTCCAGTATTTATTTAAATGAATACAGCATTACATTCAATATAAAGAAAATCCCTTCTTGAAAGTAAAATATAACAATAATCGCACCCGTCTGAAACCAGCCTATAATTTAGTTACATTGCCATTTTTGCCCGCTTGGCTGCTTTTGCGGCTCTTTTCTCTTTAAGGTTTTTAACCGGTGCTTTTTTATTGTTTTTTTCTTTTCCTTCTTTCTCTTTTTTCATATTCAAATAGTGGCTAACCTGAAAAATGTACTAGTAAATATATATAAATGGCTCCATAGATATCTTTTTGATATAGAGAAATTAGTAAAGTATTGCATAAATCGCTGGATATAAATCCTTTAACGCCTAATAGATATAATGATCTTAATTTCTAGAATAAGATAGCTTAAAGAACTTTATTGATTTTTTTCTACGAAAACATCAACAATCTCTTTATGTAATTTAATAGGTCACTTATTATCAATTGATTAGTTTTAAACATTCAGGTGCTAATAGCACCACAGCCTTAAATTGTAAACCCTTTTAGATTAATAAACTGCAAGGGTTTTTTATTTTCTGTTGATGGATTTCGTAATATGCACATAATCAAATAAATGAGCCACTTCATTGAGAATTATTATCTATATCAACTTGAGTTACTCTACTTCTATGTCGGCTTAGAGAAGATAAAACCACCAAAATATTATGAAATATATGCAATAGTTTAAATTATTTGGGGGAGAATAATTTAGTTGATGAAATGATAAGGAATAAAAGATATTATAGGCTCATTATTGTCTTCCTTACTTTAAAAGATAAGAGACAATTTCTCTTATAATAACTACCTAATATTAAGAATAATTTCTCTGATTTTATGTAACTTTAAATGCACTTTAATACGACTTACGGTTGTGAGTAGATCATTAGAAGATATAATACTTGACCTCATTGAATTATTCAGACCTTATATAGAAGGTATTGATTCTGTACTTGATGTTGGAACCGGAACATCACTACCTATCCATATATTTGCTGGGAATTTTCCAAAGGTCAGATATTATACAGTAGATGTTGTCGATATCAGGAAAAGAAAAAAGTTGCCATTTTTGATTTACGATGGCAAAAATTTACCATTCGATAATTTAGAATTTGATGTTTCCATATTAAATGAAACATTACACCATTGTGAAGATCCTGAGTCTGTATTAATTGAAGCAAGAAGAGTGGCGAAATCAGTTTATGTTATCGAACATTTTCCCAATCCCAATACTAACATCAAAGAATTAGTTAAAACTGAAATTAATGCTCTTAAAAACTTTGATATAAATTGCAAAATTT
>Ga0187886_1000191_pt1 | contig 85314 bp, 73 predicted proteins | sample June2016WEW_20_1_FD_133001 | JGI IMG/M metagenome (GOLD analysis project Ga0187886, IMG submission 133001) | Peatland microbial communities from SPRUCE experiment site at the Marcell Experimental Forest, Minnesota, USA - June2016WEW_20_150 | ecosystem: Environmental > Terrestrial > Soil >... | reverse complement strand
TTGTATTCCTCGACGGACACCCCGCCGTGGCGCTTCGAGAGCTTGGCCCCGTCGGCCCCCATGATGAGCGGCATGTGGCCGAGCTTCGGCGGCTCGAGCCCGAAGGCCTGATAAAAAAGGATCTGCTTCGGCGTGTTGCTGATGTGGTCGTCGCCCCTGAGGATGTGGGTGATCCCCATGTGGCTGTCGTCCACGACGCAGGCGAAATTGTAGGCCGGGGAGCCGTCGGACTTGATCAGGACCTGGTCCTTGATCGTCTCGGTCCCGACCGTGATCCGGCCGTGGATCATGTCGTCGTAGGCGATCGTCCGGCCCGGCTCGACCCGATAGAGGACGGCATCGCCCTCCCTGTAGGCCTTTCCGGCGGCCACCAGCTCCTCGGCCTTTTCCCGGTAGACCGCGAACCGCCGGCTCTGGAAGAGGAGCTCCTCGTCCCAGTCGAGGCCGAGCCAGCGAAGGTCCTCGAGGATCTCCTCGAGGAACCGCAGTTCGGACCTCTTCTGGTCCGTGTCCTCGACCCGGAGCAGGAAGTTCCCGCTGGTGTGGCGGGCGTAGAGCCAGTTGAAGATGGCTGTCCGGGCGCTCCCGATATGGAGGAAACCCGTCGGGCTGGGGGCGAATCGGACGCGGACCATGGTTTCTCTCTCTTCAGGCCCTGGAAATCCTTATTCTTATAACACAGGGGAAAAAGACGGTCAAACCGGCCCCGGGGGCCAGCCTCGTCGGTGTCCGGCGGTTATCTCAGACGAACGGCTTCTCGATGGACGGGCTGGGCTCAGTGAACCACTTGGCCCCGTCCTCGGTAATATGCAGGTCGTCCTCGAGCCGGACCCCGAACTCGCCGGGGATGACGATCATCGGCTCATCCGTGAAGCACATCCCGGGCCGGATGGGCGCCTCGTTCCCCTTGACGAGGTAGGTCCACTCGTGGCCGTCCATGCCCAGCCCGTGGCCCGTCCGGTGGGGCAAGCCCGGCAGCTTGTAGCCCGGACCGTAGCCGGCTTCCGTCAGGACCTTCCGGGCGGCAGCGTCCACGTCCTCGTGAGGGACGCCCGGCTTCGCGGCCTTGAAGGCCGCCAGCTGGGTTCTTTGCTCGACGTCCCACACATGACGCTGCTTTGGCGACGGCTTTCCGAAGACGACCGTCCGGCTGACGTCCGACTGGTAGCCGCCGACGCTGCAGCCGCCGTCCATCAGGACGACGTCGCCTTCCCGGAGGGTCCTGGGCTTGATGCTCCCGTGCGGGAGGGACGACTGTTCGCCGAAGCTCGCCCCGATCCCGCCGGAAACTCCGAGGGCCCGGAACGCGGCCGCGGCGTCGGCCCCGAAATCCCCCTTGGTCATCCCTTCCCTCAGCATGGCGATGGCCGCCTTGTAAGCCTCGACCGTGATGTCGCAGGCCCGCTGCATGAGGGCGATCTCGATCGGGGTCTTGATGGAGCGGCAGCCGACGGTCACCGGGTCGGCGCTCACGAAATCGAGGCCGGACGCTTCCTTCCGCAGGCCGTCATAGACGAAAAAGCGGACGCGCTCCTCGATCCCCACCCGGCCCGTGCGGATCCCCCGGTCCCGGAAAACCCCGGCGATGGCCTTGTAGGGGCTCTCGTCCTCTTCCCAGGTCCGGATGTCCGTGCCGAAGCGGATGAGCTCCCGGGCCCGGTCCTCTTCGAACTTCGGGCAGACCCAGGCCATCTCGCCCTTCGCCGGCAAGATCCAGGCGAGGACGCGCTCGCTCAGCCACCAGCTCACGTCGGCAAAATAGACGAGGCCCGTCCCGCCCTCGACGACGATGGCATCGATCTTGTTATCCGCCATGAGCTTGCGGGCCCGTTCCATCCGGGCCAGCCGCTCGCCGTCCGAGATCGGGACGATCCCGGCGGTCATGGGCTTGAGCCGGCCGATGGGCGTGTCCTTCTTGACGGCCCCGGGCGTCGCCTGCCCGGCCGCCGCGTTTCTTATCGCCGCGCCCGCGACTCCGTAGGCCCCGGCCGCGCCGGCCGTCATTTTCAGGAAATTCCGTCTGTTGATGCTCATTCTGGACCTTCCTTCATTCCTCGATCTCAAGGCCCTAGATTCTATTGCAGCCGGGCCGGAAATACAACAGCTCTTCCCGAGCCGTTTTCTTCGCTCCGCCTGCCCCTGCCTGTGGTTAGCCTTTAGGGGTAAGGAGCCGACGCAATAATTGCTCGACGGAATCACCCCTCGAGGTGATTCCGCCCGAAAACGACCCCTGTCATGATGAACGCGCCAAATTCCTCCACAGGAAAAGGGACAGCGCTTGGATCGCGAGGCCGAAGGTCCTCCATTCATGAAGCAAGGAAGTCCGGATGGCCGCAAGATAGCGGAATCCCCCCTGGAGCCGGGGAAAAACCGGTTGCATCAGGCCTCCGAAATTCATAGAATGCGAAAGAAGTGTGTGGACTTTCGGCAGGTTTGGGGAGGGACGCTATGGAGAACCGCATGAGAAAGAACGGATTCACGCTGATCGAAGTCCTCGTCGTCGTCGCGATCATGGGCACCATGATGATCGTCACGTTTCCGAGCATCATGAACTCCCTGGAGACCCGGAACCTGGACAACAGCGCCCGTGACATCCAGACCACCCTGCAGCAGGCTAGGTACCGGGCCGTGACCGATAAGATCGATTACCGCGTCCGCTTCGGCCAAGACCATGGCCTCTGGCGGATCTTCCTCGAAAGCTTGGATACGGCCGGCACGTGGACCGCCGTCCCCGGCTTCCTGGAGAAAACGATCTCCACGAGTTTCACGGTGACGATCAACCTCCCGGCGAGCCAGGCGGTCGAGTTTTCGCCCGTCGGGGTCGTCGAGGGGTACGACAGCACGCACAACTCCCTGACCCTGCAAAGCCTCAAACTCAAAGGCAAGCGGCAGCCCGACCTGAGGGTCCTGACGGTCTTCGGGGGCGGGACGGTCAGCTACGCGAGAGCCGCCAGCGGGTGACGCCGGCATGAAAAGAGGGAACGCGATGGTTCAGCCAAAGAAGAAAGAATCGGCCCGGCCGCAAGGCTTTTCCCTGATCGAGGTCCTGATCGGCGTCTTCCTCGTCGCCGTCGCCGTCCTCGGCCTGGTGCAGCTGTACATGATGGGCATCATGAACAACACCCGGGCCAGCGAGATCGCCAACTCCGTTTTCCTGGCCCAGCAGGAGATCGATTACCTCCGGACGCTGACGCTCAACGAGCTTACGGCATTGGCTTCAGGAACTGGGACTTCGGTCTCTGACGAAACGATCGACGTCAACGTCGATGGGACTCCGGATTACCGCCGCATCACCGTCATCACGGACAATAACCCGGCCTTCGATGTCCGGGTCCTCGTCTTCCCGCCATCCCAGTTCTTGGCCAGCCCGACCGATCTTGTCGCCGACCCGGAAGGCCACCGGGTCCGGGCCCGGCTGGAAACGGTGATCAGCAGGTGACCCCATGAACACACCCATGAAAAAGCATACGAGTCACGCACGCCCCCGGGGGTTCACTCTGATCGAGCTCCTCATCGGCAGCACGATCATGCTCGTTGTCATTATCGCCGCCCTGGCCATCTACAGCCGGAGCAACCAGATCGCGGCCGATCAGCAGCAATACGCGGAGATCCAGAACGACGTCCGGTCGGCGATGTTCCTGACGATGAGGGACATCCGGATGGCCGGCGTCGGCCTCCCCGAGGGGTTCCGGATGTTCGCCTTTGAAGGCGTCGACAACGAAGACCAGGGCTCCGAAGTCCAGCCCGACCGCCTGATCGTGATGGGCAACACGGACTGGCCTCTCAACGTCCAGATCCAGAGCTACCTGGGAGCGGCGTCGGCGACGAGCCTGACGGTCAACGACTACAGTTTCGAGCAGTACCCTTACGCCGACAGCTTCTATGTCAACAAGACGGCCCTCATCCTTCCCAACGATGCTGGCGCCTGCAGGACCGGAGAAGTCCGGACAATCAGCCACATCTCCCGCTCCACAACGGGGGCAAACGAGGCCTTTTATTTCTTGGGCGGGACATTGGACAACGTCTTCCTGGGCGCGCATCCCGGCGGCCCGCTGGAAAGCCTGAAAGGAACATGCTCTCCCGCTAGCGACTACGACGGGGGAACGGTCATGCTCGTCGACGTCAAGGTCTACTGGCTGGACGTGAGGGGAAGCCAGCCGGGGCTGACGGCGGGCCTCGACGGCTACCTCGGCCTGCCCGGCGTCTTTTACGTGACGGTCAACGGGGTCCACAACCCGATCGCCCAGAACATCGAGAACTTCCAGGTCCAGTATAACGGCGACATCAACGATGACGGGATCCTGGACGGCTTCCAGGACTGGAACGCCGGCTGGACCCTGGATGATATCTTCCGGATCCGCCAGGTCAGGGTCCAGCTCCTGGGCCGGACCGCCAACCGCTTCGTCAGCGTTTCGGGGAAGCCCGACGCCGCGATCCATCACTACCGGCGGCCGGACATGGCGAATTCTCAGGGGGCCAAGACGGACGACCTGCACCGGCGCTTCCTGCTGGAATCCACGTCCAACATCCGGAACCTGTCGCTGGGTCTTTACAATCAAGGAGAACGATGAGAGAAACAAGCCAACACCCGGAGCGGGGATCTTCGCTCATCGTCGTCATTCTCGTCATGGCCTTCATGCTGGCCGTGGGCGTCGCGATCCTGACCATCACCGGCGTCGCGCCCAAGGTTTCGGGGAGCGTCCGTGACCAGGAGGAGGCCTTCAATACGGCTGAAGCAGGTTTTGATGCTGCGCGCCTGGCCATCGAACGTGCCCTCCTCGACGGCACGTGGGCCAACCTCCAGGACAACTGCCTCCGGACGCCGACGGGGATCGACCTTCCGCTCGATGCCGCCTACTTCCGGCGGCAGTCCGACGTGGCCCTGACCCAGACGCTTTCGGAAGGCACCACGGGCGTCCTCTACAAAGACGCGCCGTTCCTCAAAACGGCCAGCGGCCAGAACGACCTGACCCGGACCTACACCGTGTTTCTGATCGACGACGAGGCCGGCGGCGGAATGGCGGATCCGACCGACGTCCTGCTGGTCTGCATCGGCGTCATCAGGTCCGGAAACCGGGTCCTTTCGACATCACGGCTCGAGGTCCTGCTGGGGCTCGAGGCGACCGGGGGAAATCCGTAAGACGGAGAAGACCATGAGTAAAAAAACGAAAAAGACGATCTTCTGCCTGCTGGCCATCGCGGCCGGGGCCCTGGCCCTGAGAACGATCGCCCAGGAGACGTGCACGCTGCAAACCGGGAGCTTCTCGGAGAATTTCAGCACCGTCACCTTCAAGGACTCGAACAATACCGCCGTCTTCGGCTGGACGCCGGACATCGGCCATGGAAGCCCTATCGAGCTCCCGCGGCTCGGGGCGAACTTCGCCGTGACCAAGCCGGGCGGCCTCGGCGCCCACATCTACTGTACAGCCTCCGGGGACTTCGACGGAGACGGCTACCCGGACCTCGTCGGCCTCGAGCTTACCGGCTCCAGCAGCTACCAGGATACCTCCCGCATCGTCTACCTGAGGAACAACTACAAGACGGCCGGGGTAGCCCAATGGATCGAGGACCTGACCGTCGTCAACGACCCCTACACGACCTACGTCGGACCGAACTCGATCTGCGTCGGGGACTTCAACGGCGACGGACTGCTCGACTTCTTCTACATGCGGAACGGCGCCGACCAGTTCGGCTACACGAACTTCGCCGCCATCATGTACATCAACGTCGGGACGAAAACCAAACCGAAGTTCAACGTCCGCACGAACTCCTCCAACCTCGACTTCACCTCGGCCTTCCAGACGGCCAAGATCTACGCCAACTGGACGGCCAACCACCTCTGCGCCGTGGACATCGACAAGGACGGTGACATCGACATCCTCGTCGCCAGCGAGAGCAAGATCTTCCTCGTCCGCAACCCGGGCAAGGCGAATTTCACGCTCAACAAGTTCAGCATCGCGGAATTGTCCTATAACCAGAACACGGGCTTCGCCGCGACGGGCACGGTCAAGGGGACGGACAACAACAATTATGATGCCAGGGGGACCTCGTGCATCGCCGCCGCCGACTTCGACAGGGACGGCAACATCGACATCGTCTGCGGCTCGGTCAACAATTACGGCTACCTTGTCTACTACAAGAACGACGGCACCGGGCATTTCACCCGCAGCACGATCACCATCCCCACGGCGTCCTGCACCGGGCCGTGCGGCGTGACCGCCGTGGACTTCACCGGCGACGGGCTGCCGGACATCTTCGGAGCGGGAGACCGCTGGTGCGCCGGCAACGAGGCCCACATGTGGATCCTCAGGAACGCCGGGGTCAACGCAGGCGTCGTCCAGTGGACCTTCCAGTGCCTGAACAACTGCGAGCACATCCTCCCCCCCTATTACGACGATGATATCGTGGAGCCGCTCGACTACGACAACGACGGCGATATCGACATCATCCTCTGCGACGCCAACCATTCGGGCGACTACTATCTCGTGGTCAACATGCTGGCCGACGTGTTCGGCCTGCACGGCCACGCCCAGTCCACGAACGTCACGGCCGGTGCCCTGGACCCGCACCAGTACGCCATCACCAGTGTCCGCATCACCAGTCTCGTCCAGAGCTGGCGGGGCAAGAGCAACGCGGGCCTGACGATCGACCTGTACTTCTCCCCTAACGGCGGGGTCGACTGGGAGCTCTATAAAAGCTGGACCGGGAGCGCGATCACCACGGTCACGAACTCGACGGCGGACAGCGGCTGGTACGACTTCAAGAATTTCGGCACCGACCTCCGGTGGCGGATCGTCCTGACCGCGACCGAGGACTTCATGCAGGATTATAGCGGAGCCTCGTTCAGCACGCCGCGGGTTTTCTCCCTCGCCCTCGAATACAAGTACGTCAACCGCCGGGAATATTCGCGGTCGTCGGCGGCGGCGACCATCGTCACCAGCAGCGGCGAGACCAAGAAGCTGACCATCGGCTCCTCGTTCATCTACCCCGGCTGGGAAGGCCAGCTCCGGGCGTATGACGTGACGAGCGTCGCCGTCGGCACCGGAGGCTATTCGACGCTGACCACCCTGACCACCTCGGACCTGGGTTCCTCGACCGGACGGACGATCTCGGCAGGGACAGCCATCTTCTGGGACGCCGGCCAGATCCTCGCCGCCCGCAGCGCGGACGACCGGAAAATCTGCACGGCCATCCGTCCCGGCAAAGTCCTGAGCCAGCCCCTGCAAAAGACGGATTTCACGGCTGCGAACGAGGCCCTTCTGGCCCCCTTTCTCCAGGACCCCAACAACGACACCCAAGGCCTCATCAATTTCACCCGGGGCGCCGGACGGGACTGGAAGCTCGGCGACATCAACCATTCGACGCCGGTCGTCATCGGCCCCCCCAACCAGACCGAGTCTCTCATGGGCTCGGGATACTCCCAGTTCAAGACCGACAATACCAACCGGACAAAGGTCATCTATGTCGGGGCCAACGACGGCATGTTGCACTGTTTCGACGCGGCTACCGGGGCCGAGCTCTGGGCCTTCATCCCCTACAACCTCCTCCCCAAGCTGCAGAAGCAGTGGGCCGTGGACCTCGTGAACGCCAACCGGTATTACGCCCATGATATCTTCGTGGACGGATCGCCCGTCGTCGCCGACGTCCAGATCGCCGGCGTCTGGAAGACGGTCCTCGTCTGCGGCCAGGGGCCGGGCAAGGGCAGCACCATGGCCGGCGGCGTCAACTATTATTTCGCCCTGGACGTCACGGACCCCAACAACCCCCTGCCGCTCTGGGAGATCACCCATTTCAACGCCTCGGGGCAGGAGACGATGGGTGAAACCTGGTCGACCCCCGTTATCGGTAAGGTCAGTGACGCCGGGACGGACCGCTGGGTGGCCTTCATGGGGTCCGGTTACGACAACATCGGCCAGGGAGTCGCCGGGCGTTACTTCTACACTGTCCGGATCGACACCGGAGAAGTCATCTGGAACACGGAGGTCACCGAGGTCGACACCAGCCTCTTCGTCGCGCCGCGGACCGCCTACGCCAACATCAAGGCGGCCATCGTCAGCTCGCCGACCCTCGTCGATACCGACGCGGACGGCTATGTCAACTCCGTCTATGTCGGCGACCTGGACGGCCGGCTCTACCGCCTGGACGCGAAGCCCTCCGTCCTCAGCTCGTGGACCTTCACGACCCTCTATACGGACTACAACAACTACCCGATCATCACCAAGCCCGCCGTCTGGATCGACCCGTTCTCACAGGCAAAAACTCCGAAGATTTACTTCGGGACGGGAGGCGATGACAACGCCCCCGCCGCGGCCAACTACTCCTTCATCGCCCTGACGGACCTGGGGGGCACGAGCGGGGCCAGCGTCGACTGGTACATGGGTGACCCGACATCCCTCAACCTCACCGCCGACAAGAAGGAAGGAGAGCTCGGCGCGGGGTACAAGGTCTGGGCCGACCCGGTCGTCGCCGATTTCATCGCCTATTTCACGACCCTGCCGGGCAGCATCGAAAACGTCAACCCCTGCCTCAACCTGGGCGCCGCCGGACGGCTCTACGCCCGGCAGCTCCGCTACACAGGAGGCGTTCCGATCGGCGGTTCGGCCCTCCGGGCGTCTGGCCTCAACCCCGATTACCTCCAGATGGTGAGCAAGGCCCGGCGGGCGGTGACCCTCGGTGAGGTCGAGCGGACACCGGCGCCGGAGAGCATCAGCAAGAGAGAGGTCTTCCTCCAGGAATACAATTCCACGATGGAAATGCTGGCCAACCCCGTCGCGGCGCTGCTGAAGATCAAGTCCTGGCGCGAGGTCTATCAAGTCATCCGCTGACGCCGGACGAATGTCCGAGCGCGGCCGGTCCGGGGTCCCGAGGCGGGACTCCCGGGCCGCCGGTCCGAGAGCGGGGCTTGACCGATGTCCCCGGAAATGGAACAATAAAGAAGGTGGTATCCTTATGAAGAAAGCCCTGGCGGTCGCTGCCTTCCTGATCCTAGCCGGCTCCCTTTACGGGCAGAGCGTCGCCGAGCTCTCCCAGCAGGAAAAGGCGCGCCGCGGGGGCCTCGGAGTGAACAGGGCCAAGGTCGTCACCAATGCCGACCTGGCCGCCGTCCGGAAAACCCCGGCGATCTCCACGGCTTCGGCGGACCTCTCGACGGACCAGAACACCCCGTCGGTCGAGGGCCCGGACGCGACCGGAGTCATCCCCCCCGGGGCCGGCGGCTCCTCCGAGCCCGTTGTGATGGTGCCGACCGTCCTCCGTGACGGACCGGCCCTCTACGGACCGGGAGCCGTCCCGGGGCCGCCGGCGACTGAGAAGGACCTCGAACTCCAGCTCAAGGCCGCCGACGAGCTTGTCGACCTCCTGACGAACAAGATGAATATGCTCCTGCAGGAATCCAACGACCTGAACTCGATGACCCCCCGGGACGTTATCATGCAGCAGGTCGACGATACGAGCCAGAAGCTCGCCAAGGCCCAGGACGACGACGCCAAGCTGAAAACCCAGCTCGACGCGGCCCGGAAAAACACGCCGGGCAGGCACTAGCCGCACCGGCACCCCCACCGGAGCCCGTCCCCGCTCCCCTCCAAACCGACGCCCCGACAGGGCGACTCCTCACTTGTCCTTCGGCGTGACTCCCACATTGGCGAACATGAACGCCCAGGTGTCCGTCAGGGCGTCGATGGCCTTGCTCAGGTTGCTCGAGCCGTGGCCGGAGCGCGTCTCGATCCGGATGAGGACGGGGTTTGCGCAGGCCTGCTTTTCCTGGAGGGTGGCCGCGAACTTGAACGAATGGGCCGGCACCACGCGGTCGTCGTGGTCGGCCGTCGTGACCAGCGTGGCCGGATAGCAGACCCCGGCCTTGAGGTTGTGCAGGGGTGAATAGGCGTAGAGGTTCCTGAAATTCTTCTCGTTGTCGCTCGATCCGTATTCGACGGCCCAGCCCCAGCCGACCGTGAACTTGTGGTAGCGGAGCATGTCCATGACCCCGACCGCCGGGAGACAGACCCGGAAGAGGTCCGGCCGCTGGGTCATGACCGCCCCGATGAGCAGCCCGCCGTTCGAGCCGCCCGCCACGGCCAGGGTGTCTTTCGACGTGTACTTTTCCTTGATGAGGTATTCGGCCGCGGCGATGAAATCGTCGAAGACATTCTGCTTGTTGAGGAGCATCCCGGCCTTGTGCCAGGCCTCGCCGTACTCGCCGCCGCCACGGAGGTTGGCCAGGGCGAAGACTCCCCCGTTCTCGAGGAGGACGAGATAGCTGGGACTGAAGGAGGGCTGTTCGCTGATATTGAACCCGCCGTAGGCTGTGAGGTAGGCCGGGTTCCGGCCGTCGAGCTTGAGGCCCTTTTTGTGGACGATGAACATCGGCACTCTTGTCCCGTCCTTGCTGGCGTAAAAGACCTGCTTGGTCTCGTAGTCGGCGGGGTTGAACTTGACCTCGCTCTGGCGAAAGATCTCGGACCGGCCGCCAGCCGGGTCGTACTTGTAGATCGTCGGCGGGTAGGTGAAAGAGGTGAAGGTGTAGAACAGGATCTTCTCGTCCCGCTTCCCGCCGAAGCCGCTGGCCGTGCCCAGGGCGGGCAGCCCGATCTCCCGGACGAGTGTTCCGTCAAGGCCGTGCTGGTAGATCTTGGTATTAGCGTCCTTGAGATAGTGGCAGAAGAGGTAGCCGCCGGACGCGTTGGCCCCGCTCAGGACTTCGGGCATCTCGGGGATGACGGTCTGCCAGCTCTCCTTGGCCGGTTTTTTGGGATCGATGAGCACGACCCGGAAATTCGCGGCGTCAACGTTCGTGTAGACCAAGACCTTGTCTCCCACGGCGTCGATGGGCGCGCTGTCGTATTCGAACCCCTGGATGAGGGGTTGGAGCTTCGCGGCCTTCCGGGTCAGGTCCTTGACGTATAGCTCGTTGCCGCTCGTCCCCTCGGAGACGGTCAGGAACAGGAGCTTCTCGTCCTCGGTCGTCTCGGCGCCGACGTAGCGCAGCGGATGTTCCTTGTCCTCATAGACCAGGACGTCCTTCTCCTGGGGGTCGCCGAGCCTGTGGAAGAAGACTTTCTGGAACTCGTTCTTGGCCTTGAGCTCCTGGCCCGGGGCGGGCTTGTCGTAGCGGCTATAATAGAAGCCGTTCCCCTGCCAGGCCGCGCCGGAGAACTTCACCCACTGGACGCGGTCGGGCAGCTCCTTCCTGGTCGCGATCTCCATGATGCGGATCTCGGACCAGTCGGAGCCGGCCTCGCCGCGGGACAGGGCGACGTAGCGGTCGTCCCGGGAGAGGCTCACGATGCCGAGGCGCACGGTCCCGTCCGGGGAGAGGGCGTTGGGGTCGAAAAAGACTTCCGGCGCCCCGTCCAGCCCCTTCTGGATGTAGCAGACGGACTGGTTCTGGAGGCCGTCGTTCTTATAGAAAAAATAACATTCCCCGGCCCGGAAGGGCGACGAGTATCGGGGGTAGTTGTAGATCTCCGTCAGCCTCTGCTTGATCTTCTCCCGGAACGGGATCTGGCCGAGGTAGCCGAACGTCACGGCGTTCTCGGCCTGGACCCAGGCCTTCACGTCTGCGGCGTTGTCGTCCTCGAGCCAGCGGTAGGGGTCGGCGACCTTGGTCCCGAAATAGTCGTCCACTTGGTCGACCTTTTTCGTGGCCGGGTAGGATAATTTGGCCGCGGTTTTCTGGCAGGCGGCGAGGGCCAGCAGGACAAACACCGCACAAAGGATGGACATCATTTTTCTCATTTTCACTCCCTTCGCTCAAGCCATAATGAGGCCATTATTAGCACAAGCCCACAATCCAGTCAAAAACCTCGTGGCTGCAACAGAAGCGGAGGCCCGAGCGAGGGCTGATGAATGGTGCCTATTTTCCGAAATCTATGTCGTCCGGGAGCTCGTTGACGTCGCCGGCCGGGTCATAGGGGAAATGGGCGGCGAGCTTCGCCCCCCCCTCCCCGATCGCCCGGACGAGGCCCTCGGTGAACTCGCCCTTGCGGAAATGCCCGGCGAGGAGGGAGGCCAGCGAATCCCAGAATTCCTGGCCAACGCAGGCGTGGATCCCCTCGTCCCCGAGGACGACGAAGCGCCGCCGCGACGGGACGATGAAGAACAGGATGCCGTTCCTGTCCTTCGTTCGGTCCATCTTCAGCCGGACGAAAGCTCTCTGGGCCACGCGCCGGACCGGCCCCCAGAAAAACGGGGCGACCGAAACGCGGATCTCGCCCGAGGTCTCGTGCTCGGCGTCGACGATCGCTTTTTTGACCCGCTCGGCATCGATCGTTTTCATCAGCCTGCGCCTGCTGCGGACCGTCATGCATTACCTCCCTTACCACGACCCGGACGCGCCGCCGCCGCCCGAGCGCCCGCCGCCGCCGCTAAAACCGCCACCGCCTCCTCCCCAGCCTCCGCCGCCACCTCCGCGGCCCCCGGAAAAAATACTAAAGAGAAGCCATAGGGCCAGGGACGGATGGGTGATCAAGAGGATGAGGAAAAAAATGACGGCCACGACCGTGAAGATCGAGCTCAGGGTGGACCTAGCCCGCGCTCCCCGGGACGGGCCTTCTTGAGGCGGGCTTGCCTCTTCCCGGCCGGAGGCGAGCGAAAGAAGGCTCGCCACGGCCTCGGAAACGGCGGCGTCCTGCTGGCCGCTCCTGAAACCGGGGACGAGGACCTCGTTGATGATCCGGAAGGCACTGGCGTCGGGGACGCGCTCCTCGAGACCGTAGCCGACCTCGATCCTGGCCTTGCGGTCCTCGGCCATGATGAAGAGGACCAGGCCGTCGTCGAGCCCCTTGCGGCCCACCTTCCAGGCCTCGAAGGCCTTGACGGCCCACTCCTCGATGGTGACGCCGCCCGTGGTCCGGCCGACATAGACGAGGACCTGGTGCCCGGTCTCCTTCTCGTAGGCCTCAAGACGGGCATCGAGCGACGCGACCGTTTCCCGGGACAGGAAACCCGCCTCGTCCGTGGCCCAGCGGTCCGGCGCGGGCGGGATCTTGATGTCCTGGGCCGCGAGGAAGAGCCCCGCGCAGAGGAACAGGACGGAGAGGACGACAGCCGATCGGAGGCGGGCCGGCATCAGGGTCGCTGCACCTAGAACTTGACCTTGGGCGCCGTTTCCGAGCCGGGCTGGGCCTTGAAGTAGGGCTTTTCGTTGAACCGCGCGCCGAAGAACCCGGCGATGAGGACGGTCGGGAAGCTCATCCGCTTGGTGTTGAAGGCCTGGGCCGCCTCGTTGAAGCGCATCCGCTCCGTCGCGATCCGGTTTTCCGTCCCCTCGAGCTGGGCCTGGAGAGTCTTGAAGTTCTCCGTGGCCTTGAGGTCTGGGTACTTCTCCATCACGACGAGCAGGCGCGACAGGGCCGAGGACAGGCCGTCCTGGGCCTGCTGGAACTTGGCGAAGGTCTCGGGATTGATCTTGTCGGCCGAAACCTGGACCTGGCCGACCTTGGCCCGGGCCTCGGTGACGGCCGTAAAGGTCGACTTCTCGAAGTCCGCGGCCCCCTTGACGGTCTCGACCAAGTTCGGGACGAGGTCCGCCCGCCTCTGGTAGACGTTCTCGACCTGGGCCCACTGGGCCTGGACTTTCTGATCGAGCCGGACGAGCTGATTGTAGGTCCCGCTGACCGACAGCGCCAGAATGATGATCGCCAGGACGACGACACCCAGGCAGCCGAACATGAATTTCTTGGTGGCCATTCCTGTCTCTCCCTTGCTTTGAAGATGAATCCCGGAGCTCGGGGATCGCCTTCCATTGTAAGGTGGACGGACCCGAATATCAAGGGTATAATCGTCCCATGGAACGGATCGCCATCCTGACGAGGGACTGCGCGGGAGTCAACGCCGCCATCCGGGCCGTCGTCCGGACCGCCACCTCGGCGGGGATCGAGGTCCTCGGCGTCCTGCGCGGCTACGAAGGCCTCATCGACGGAGATTTCGTCCCCCTCGACCGGCGGTCGGTCTCGAGCATCATCAACCTCGGCGGGACCATCCTGAAGACCGCCCGTTCCGAGCGTTTCTTTACGGCCGAAGGCCAAGCCCGGGCAGTCAGGAACATTGAGGCCCGCGGGATCGAGGGCCTCATCGTCATCGGCGGGAACGGGACCCTCACCGGCGCCCACGTCCTGGCCTCCGCATGCGGAATCAGAACCGTCGGCGTCCCGGCGACCATCGATAACGACATCAGCGGCGTCGATATCACGATCGGCGCCGACACGTCCGTCAACGTCGCCCTGGACGCCCTGGACAAGATCCGCGATACGGCCACGAGCCTCGAGAGGATCTTCGTTGTCGAGGTCATGGGACGGTGCTGCGGCTACATCGCCATGCAGGTGGCCCTGGCGGGCGGATGCGAGGAGGTCCTGCTCCCGGAACGGGACGTCGACATCGAGTCCATGTGCCGCGAGATCAAGAACGGCCACGCCCGGGGCAAGGTCAGCTGGATCATCGTCACCGCCGAGGGGAAGGCGCACGCGTCGGACGTGGCCGCGGCCATCACCCGGGACACGGGACTCGAGACGAGGATCGCGGTCCTCGGTCACATCCAGAGGGGCGGCCGCCCGACGGCCCTGGACCGGATATTAGCTGCCCGCCTCGGCCACGCCGCCGTCGAAGCCCTTGTCGACGGGAAGTCCGACGTCTGCGTCCACCTCAAGAACGGGAATCTCGAGCTCCTGCCGCTCGAGACTTCCATCCTGCCGAAAGCCTGCGACGTCTCGGACGACTACCACCTGCTCAAAGTCCTGGCTTAGCTCTCCCGATCCATCGCCGACGATGGTCCGTCCGCCGAATCCTTGCGCGAGGCAGGGCAATTGACAGGACCCTCCGGAATTTCGTATCGTGATCTTGCACCATGACGCCCGACGATCTTCTCTCCGCGTCAAATCCATCCCCGGAGGTATCATCATGGCCCTGATGCGCAGGTCTCTTCTCATTTTCGGGATTTTCCTTCTGGCCTTCGTCCTCGCCGGCTGGGCAGTCCAGGCCAAGGCGCCGGCCAAGGCTCAGAAAAAGATCGAGAACACCGACCCGTCCCAGCGGCTGAAGTGGTTCGACCAGCACAAGGCCATGAAGGATCAGTCGCCCTTCAAGGACCTCAAGTGGCGCTTCATCGGCCCGATGGACCTCGGCGGGCGCTGCACCGACATCGCCGTGCCGGCTAAGGGCGGCCGGAACGTCTTCTACATCGCCGCCGCGACGGGCGGTGTCTGGAAGACGACGAACGCGGGCATCACCTGGGAGCCGCTTTTCGAGGACATGCCGACCCAGTCCATCGGCGACATCGCCGTGGCCGAATCCGACCCGAACATCGTCTGGGTGGGGACCGGCGAGGCCAATATTTTCCGCGCCTCCGAGCCGGGGATCGGCGTATTCAAGACGATCGACGGCGGCAAGACCTGGAGCCACATGGGCCTCGAAGCCACCTACACGATCGGCCGGATCATCATCCACCCGACGAATCCGGACATCGTCTACGTCGCGGCCTCGGGCCATGAGTGGACCTCTAACCCCGAACGGGGCGTCTTCAAGACGACCGACGGCGGCAAGACCTGGCAGAAGGTCCTCTACGTCAACGAGAGGGTCGGCTCCAACGACCTCGTCATGGACCCTCGGGACCCGGACACGCTCTACGCGGCGACCTGGAACCGGACCCGGCAGCGCTGGAGCGACCCCGTGCCGGGCGGCGAGGACGGGCTTTTCAAGACGACCGACGCCGGCAAGACCTGGAAACCCATCAACAACGGCCTCCCCGATACCCAGTTCACGGGGCGGATCGGGATCGACCTCTGCCGGACCAAGCCCGGCGTGATCTATGCCTTCGTCGACAACCACACCCCGGGCAAGGAAGCCCAGGCCGGGGAGCTCGATTCCTACGGCCGGCCGCGGCAGCGCGGCATCGTCGGCGCCGAGATCTACCGCTCGGACGACAAGGGGGAAACCTGGCGTAAGGCGAGTCCGACGACACCCTACTTCGAGCGCTTCGGCGGCACCTACGGTTGGGTCTTCAGCCAGATCCGGGTCGACCCCAACGACGAGAACACGGTTTACATCATGGGGCTGGGGCTGGCCAAATCGATCGACGGCGCCAAGACGTTCAAGAATCTATACTATGAGGGGCTCCACGGTGATCACCACGGCCTGTGGATCGACCCGGCCGACTCCAATTACCTGATCAACGTCAACGACGGCGGGGCCAACGTCTCCTACGACGGCGGCAAGACCTGGCGCGACTTCCACAAGGGCATTCCGGCCGTCCAGTTCTACAACGTCACCTTGGACTCGCAATCGCCGTTCTGGGCCTACGGCTCCGTCCAGGACCAGGGCACATACCGGGGCCTGATCCCGCTCGTCAAGCCGGGACAGGCGCCGCAGGGCCGGCGGATGAGGTTCGAGAGGCCGGAGCCGAAATGGGAGACGGCACCCGGCGGCGAAGGCACCCTGATCGCCGTCGACCCCGCGGACCCAGCGACCGAGTACTCGTCTTCGTATTACGGCCGGCTCATGCGGTCGGAGGTCAAGAACGGCGCCTGGGACAGCAAAGAGGTCTTCCCCAAGGCCGCCAAAGGCGAACCCGATTACCGGGGCCAATGGCTGGCCGGGTTGACGCTCTCGCCCCAGAACTCCCAGGTCGTTTACACCGGATTCCAGTACCTGTTCCGGTCCATGAACCGGGGGGAGACTTGGGACCGCATCAGCCCCGACTTGACCTACAACAACCCCGAGCAGCAGGGGAAGTGGCCCTACGGCATCCCCTTCGCTACCATCACGGCGGTTGACGAATCGCCCTTCAAGTTCGGCGTCCTCTACGCCGGAACGGACGACGGCCGGGTCTGGGTGACGAAGACCGGAGGCGAGCCCTGGACCGAGATCACGCCCGGGCTCCCCTTCAACAAGCACGTCTGGAAGGTCGTGGCCTCCAAGCACGATCCCGCGACCGTCTACGTTACCCTCGTCGGGCGCCACGACGACGACTTCAATCCTTATCTCTACAAGTCCGGGGACTACGGCAAGACGTGGGTCAGCATCGCCGGGAACATCCCCGGCGGCCCGGTCAACGTCGTCCGCGAAGACCCCAGGAAGAAGGAAGTCCTCTATGCCGGCACGGACACGGGGATGTATGTGACGATCGACGGCGGGAAGACCTGGAGCGTCCTTGGCAGCGGCCTGCCGACGACCTACGTCTGGGACATCGCCATCCACCCGCGGGACAACTGCCTGGTTATCGCGACCAACGGCCGGGGGATGTGGATCATCGACGACATCGCGCCCGTCCAGAACGCCGTGAAATAAATCCGGCGAGCGGACTCAGCCCGCGAGGACCATGTCGGCGGCCAGGCTCCCGGTGTAGAGAGCTGTCGGGACCCCGCCGAGGAAAAGCTCCGCGGCCGCGTAAACGCCGGCCGCGAAGAGGCCGGGCACGGGCGTCCGGACGAGGATTTTTCTTGAAAGCGGACCCGAATCCCCGGGACCCCAGGTCCAGCCGGCGATCGAGCCCAGGTATCGGCTCCCCCAGTCGCGATACGTGAGAGGCGTCGCGATCTCCTGGACCTCGATGGCCTTCGAGAGCCCCGGGAGGATGGTCTCGACGGTTTGGATAAGGCTCCGGGCCAGCCGCGCTTTGTATTCCTTGTATCCTTCTTTCCTTTCCTTATCGCCGGTCCGCCAGGCCGCGAAGTGCTCGTACGGGAAGCCGACCCTCAGGACCAGGGAGGCCCGGCCCGCCGGGGCCAAGTCGGAAGCTTTCCTCGACCAGAAACAGATCTCGATCTCCCGGTTGTTGAAATCCTCCGGGCCGCCGGCCGTTCCCTCCCGAATCTCCTTCCGGAAAAAGAGGTGCTCGGCGTGGATGGCCCTGAGGTCCGCTTCCTCGGGCCTGATCCCGAGGTAGACGCAGAACTCGGAACCCGTGTAAGGGGCGGCCCGGATGGGGCCCAGGTCTACCTCCGGGATGTCCCCGGCGTCCAGGAGATCGAGAAATGTCGTCTTGTAGTCCGCGTTCGAGACCACCCAGCGGGACTCGAGGGCCTGGCCTCCTGCCGTCATGACGCCCGCGGCCCGGCCTCTCCGGACGATGATCCTCCGGACGGGCTCCGAGAGCCTGACCTCCCCGCCGAGGTCCGTGATCTTTCTCCGGAGAAGGTCGGCCATCCCGTGGACGCCGCAGGAAGGGAACCAGATGCCTTCCTCGGCCATGATGTTCCACATCAGGGCCAGGTTCAACATGGACATTTCCGGCGGGCTTGTCCCCATGGACCCCAGAAAATCCCTCAGGGAGGCGTTGCCGATCACCCGGTCAAGAAGCTCGGCGGCCGGAGTCCCGGAAAGCCGCCGGACCTCGGCCGCGCGGGCTGCGACGTCCATCTCCGACCCGGCGGCGCCCCTACGCACGCCGCGATCTCTCGACCCCGGACGAGGACCGAAATCGGGGTGCCAGAGGTCCATGTCCTTGGCCACGGCGATGGACTCCTGCAATTGTGCGAAGTACTCGACGAGACCGCTCTTCTCTTCCGGGAAGATCGCGACGAGGCTCGATTCCATGTCGGGCAGGGATTGGGACATCATGACGTCGAGGAACGGCGTCCGGAGCTCGAAGCCGTTCCGCCGGAAACTGACGGACTCGGCGACGCCGGCTTTTTCCAGGAAATCGCGGACGCGGCCCTGAAAGCTGAACGAGAGAGGCCCCATGGGGAACGAGTATCCGCCGCGCTTGAAGACGTAGCCCGTCCCTCCCGGGAGGAATTTTTTTTCGAGAACGAGGACCTTCCTCCCCCGCCGGGCGAGCTTCGCGGCGGCCATCAACCCGCCCAGGCCGGCGCCGATCACGATGACGTCAGTCATTTTTTCATGATAGCACAACCGGGGCGGACAATCCTTCCTCGTTTGAGAAGGACGGGTTCAACGAGGATGACGATGGGTGCTGGATCGGGCCGCGTTCTTGACGGCCGTCCCCGCCCTGGGATAGGATTCCGTCAGGCCGAACGTCCGGCGTGAAGAATTCAACCCGGGAGGGATGGCATGTCCGTGAAAACAAAATTCCCGAGCCGCCCGCCGAAGTGCTTGATAGCGTCCCTCGCCGCCTTTCTTCTTTTCGCCTTGGCCTGCGCCGAAAAGCCGGCGGAAAAGACCGTCCCGCCGCAGGCCGCGCCAGCCGGCCCGGCCAGGGTCGTCTACGCCGGCGTCCGCTCGTCGAAGTACGGCCTCAAGCCCTTCCCCGAGCCGGCCGCCTGGGAAAAGGCCATCGGGGCCATGACCGCCTACTTCCCCGGGTCGACGCCCTGCGGCATCTGGATCGTCGGCACCATGGCCAAGACGCCGCGGTTCGCTCACCTCGAATTCCCCTCCGATGGAAAGCCCTTCCCCAACGTGGAGTTCGAAGAGGCCGACAAGCACGAGCGCTATCTCAGTGAATTCGATCGGGCCGGGATCAAGGTTTTCCTCCAGGTGGAGCCGGCCAACGCGGACATAGGTGCCCTCATCGACCTCGTCCTCGGCCGCTACAAACACCACCGCTCGGTCATCGGCTTCGGTGTCGACGTTGAATGGAACAAGACGGCGGACCACCCCGAGACCGGGATGGCCGTGGACGACGCCACCGCCCGGGCCTGGGAAGGAAAGGTCAAGTCCCATAACCCGGCCTACCGGCTGTTCCTGAAACATTGGGACAAGAAGTGGATGCCGCCGACGTACCGGGGGGACATCGTCTTCGTCGACGACAGCCAGATCTTCCCGGACATGGAGCCCATGATCAAGGAATTCTCCGAAAGCTGGGCCCCGGCGTTCTATCCCAACCTGGTCGTTTTCCAGATCGGTTACAACACCGATAAGCCCTGGTGGTCGAAGCTCCCCGACCCGCCCAAGACGATCGGCGACGCCATCCGGAAGAGGGTCAGGCAGGAGATGGGGATCATCTGGGTCGATTTTTCACTGCGCGAAGTCCTGCCGCTCAGTGAGGGAAAGCGGCCGTGATGAGAACCCTTCGCACCTGGGTCTGGGTGGCCGTCGTCCTCGTGGCGGGCGTTGTCCTTGCGCTCTCGGTCACGTTCGGGCGGCAGGCCCGTGATCCGGCCAGGGGCGGGCTCATGGTCGGGGCCAAGATCTATGAATATTCCGGAAGCTTCCCGGCCCTTTTCGAGGCCTTGCGGGAAACCGGGATCAACACCGCCTTCGTCAGCCCGGACCTCATCTCCAATCCCGAGTTCAGGGGCCTGGCGAAAAAAAACGGCATCGCGACCTTCATCATCTTCCCGGTTTTCTTCAACGCCGAGGAGCTCACGAGACGGCCCGACCTTTACGCCGTGACGGACAAAGGGATCCGGGCCGAAGAGGACTGGGTGAAATTCGTCTGCCCGACCCGGAAGGACTACCTCGCGGAGAAGGTCGGGGAACTCAGGAAACTGGTCCGGGAGACGGACCCGGAGGGCGTCAGCCTGGACTTCATCCGCTTCTTCGTCTTCTGGGAGATGGTCTACCCGGACCGGACCCTGGAGTCTCTCCAGAACTCCTGCTTCGATGCCTCCTGCCTCGAATCCTTCCGGAAGGCGACGGGGATCGCGGCCCCGGCGACGATCGCCGGAACGGCCGAAACCGCCCGCTGGATCCTCTCCAACCATCTCCGCGAATGGACGGAATGGAAATGCGGCGTTATCGCCGGCGTAGTCAAGACCCTGGCGGGCGAAGCGCGCAAAATGAAGCCCGGGATCAAGGTCAACATCCACGCGGTCCCCTGGCGGAGTGACGATTTCGGCGGGGCCGCCAAGATCATCGCCGGGCAGGACCTGGCCCTTCTCGCCCCGCTCACCGACTACATCTCGCCGATGTGCTACCACCACATGGTCAAGCAGACCCCGGCCTGGATCCATTCGGTCGTCGAGGACGTCGAGCGGACGACGAAGGCCTCGGTCATCCCCAGCATCCAGGTCAAGGAGGCCTACATCCCGGGGCCGGAGTCGGCGGCCGAATTCAAGGAAGCCCTGACCGAAGCCCTGAAACCTCCGTCCCGGGGGGTCGTCTTCTGGAATTGGGCCGCGCTCGAGGGATCTCCGGAAAAGCGGGAGGCGGTCAAAGCCGTCTTGAGAGCGCTCCGCTAGGCCCGGAGGTGCAATCATGCCCAACGTCGTCACCATCATCATGGCGGGCGGGCAGGGCAGCCGGCTCTACCCGCTGACCAAGGTCCGGAGCAAGCCGGCCGTCCCCATCGCCGGCAAGTTCCGACTCATCGACATCTCGATCAGCAACTGCATCCACTCCGACTTCCGGAAGATCTTCGTCCTGACCCAGTTCTCGAGCGAATCGCTCCATCGCCACATTTTCACGACCTATCGCTTCGACAATTTCCACCAGGACTTCATCACCCTCCTCTCGGCCCAGCAGACCCTCGAGAACCGGAACTGGTACCAGGGCACGGCCGACGCCGTCCGGCAGAACCTCGGCTTCATCGAAGACGTGGGCGATCTCGTCCTCATCCTTTCCGGCGACCATCTCTATCGGATGGATTACAGGAAGTTCGTCGAATCGCACCTGGCTTCGGGCGCCGAGATCAGCATCGCCGTCACCCCGGTCGCGGCCGTCCAGGCCCCCGACTTCGGGGTGATGAAAGTCAACCAGCGAGGCCGGATCACGGAGTTTTCCGAGAAGCCGAAAAACCCGGCGGACATCGAGCGGATGCGGGCCCCGGAGGAGGTCCTCCGGAGGGCCGGCCTCCCGGCCGACAGGTCCCACCTCGCCTCCATGGGGGTCTACATCTTCAGCCGGAGCGTTCTCAAGGAGCTCCTGGCCCACACCGACTCCAAGGACTTCGGCAAGGAGGTTATCCCCCACGCCATCCAGGACCGGAAGGTGTTCAGCCACTTCTTCGACGGCTACTGGGAGGACATCGGGACCATCCCGAGCTTCTTCGAGGCCCACATGGACCTCACCCGCCCGTTGCCGAAGTTCAACTTTTACGACGAGCAGAAGCCGATCTTCACCCACGCCCGTTTCCTCCCCGGCTCCAAGATCCTGGCCTCGGAGGTCGAGAGCGCCATCCTCTGCGAGGGCAGCATCGTCGACCGCTCCCGGGTCCGGGAGTCCATCATTGGGATCCGGTCGCGCATCGGGGAGAACTGCCGGGTCGAGCGGACCGTGGTCATGGGGGCCGACTTCTTCGAATCCCGCGAGGACCTCGCGAGGGACCGGGAGGCCGGCATCCCCGCGATCGGGATCGGCCCCGATTCGGAGGTCCGCAACGCCATCATCGACAAGAACGCCCGAATCGGAAGCGGGGTCAAGCTCATCAACAGGAACGGGGCCGCCGCGGCGTCGGCGGAGAGCTATACCATCGTCAACGGGATCATCGTCGTCCCCAAGAACGCCGTCATTCCCGACGGGACGGTCATCTGAGCTCGGGAAACCGGGAGGTTTCGGACATGAAAAGATTGCGCGCTCTGCCGGTCCTTTTATTGGCTCTGGCGATTCTCTCCCCGGCCCGTCTGCGGGCGGATGCGGCCGGGGAGCTCATCAAGGACGGCCCACTCGTTTCCGTGTGGTGGGCGGCGGGGGCCTACAAGATCAGGAAGACCGACCCCCTTCCCGCCCGGCGCGGCGCGGCGGTCGTCATCCAGGCCGCCCGGAACGAGTACGAGCCTTTCCAGGTCGTCCTCGTCCCGAAGAAGTCCGCGACCAGTGTCCGGCTGGAAGCCGGCCCCCTGCGGCGGAGATCGGGAGCGGAGATCGCCGCGTCGAACATTTCCGTCGCCCGCGTGAGCTATGTCAAGGTCACCCGCCCCACGGACGCCCTCGGCGCCGCCGGCGATTGGCCCGATCCGCTGCCGCCGTACGAAGGGCCGTTCACCGCGCCGGCGGGCGAGAACTGCCCGCTCTGGATCACGGTCTTCGTGCCGGAGGGGACGCCGGCGGGGGATTACGAGGGCCAGGTCGTCCTTTCGTCCGATGAATGGTCCGTCGCCGTCCCAGTCCGTCTCCATGTCTGGAACTTCACCCTCCCGCGGACGCCGAGCATCCGGTCCGCCTTCGGCCTCATCTCAGCCGACATCAAGGCCTACCACAACCTGAGCACCCGGGAGGAATTGGAAAAGGTTTACGGCCTCTACATGGAGAACTTCCGGGCCCATCGGGTCGCCCCGATCTCTTTCGGCGACCTGTTTCCCCTCGAAGTCAGGTTCTCCGGGATCCCGTGGCAAGGAGGCGAGTTCGTGTCCGGCCCGGCCCACGGCGGTCGGCGGAGCCTGAAGATCGTCGACTCGAGCCCGAACGAGGCGGTCGAAGCGGCGAGCGCCGCGCCCATCCCCGTCTCCGCCGGGATCCCCTATCGCTTGGCCTGGTGGGCCAGGACGGAAAAAGCGGGGCAGGACTATACGGTCTTCCTGCAGGCCCTCGACGCGAGCGGTGCGCCCGTCCCCCCTCTCAACCTGGTCAAAGTCTTCAAGGGTCAAGAGGAATGGAAGGAAGAGCGGCTGGAGGCGCCGGCCTATCCGGCCGAGGTCAAGTCTGTCGTCCTCCATCTTTTCCCGGCCTTCCGCGACGAGACGGGGACCGCTACGGGGACGGCCTATTTCGATGACATTTCCCTGACGGCCGCAGGCGGAACTGCGAACCTCGTCCCGGGCGGGGATTTCGAGATGGACATGAACGGGATGGCGGTCGAAACGGATTTCCGGGAATTCGACCGGGCCGCCCGCCGCTATATCGGGGAATTCGGCTTCAACTCCTTCGACCTCCCGCTGAAGGGCCTCGGCACGGGCTCGTTCTATTCGCAGCAGGAAGGGATGTTCGGCGGCTTCCGCCAGGGCACGCCCGAGTACGACCACCTCCTCAGCGCGCACCTGGGGCAGATCCAGAAGCACCTCGAAGAGAACGGCTGGCTGGGAAAAGAATATATTTACTGGTTCGATGAGCCGGATCCCAAGGACTATCCGTTCGTCCGCGCGGGGATGGTCAACATCCGGAAGAACGGCTCCAAGCTGACCCGGTTCATCACCGAACACAAACCGGGGCCGGACATCATGGACGTCTCCGAGATCAGCTGCACGATTTTCCACCAGGTCGACCCGGCCGTCGTGGCCAGACTCGCGCCCCAGGGACGGGAGTTCTGGTCCTACCTCTGCACCGCGCCCAAGGGGCCGTGGGTGACGCTTTTCATCGACCACCCGGCCATCAACCTGAGGATCTGGCTCTGGATGTCGCAGCGGTTCGGCCTCAAGGGGATCCTGGTCTGGCGGGCCAACTACTGGTCGAGCCCAACGCTCTTCCCGGCCGGAGAGCTCCAGAACCCCTGGGATGACCCGATGTCCTACACCGTGGGCTACGGCCTGCCCTATGGCCAGGTCAATTATTGGGGGAACGGAGACGGCCGGTTCCTCTACCCGCCGAACCGGCATCCCGGGAAGGACAAGACGAAGTACCTGACCGGCCCGGTGAATTCGATCCGTTGGGAGATCCTGCGGGAGGGGATCGAAGACTACGAGTATTTCAAGCTATTGGAAAAAGCCGCCCGGGAAGCCCCGGGGGCGGCGGCCAAGGCCGCCCGCGAGGCGAAGAAACTCCTCGATTTCCCCGCCTCGCTCTTCAAATCCGGCCAGGAATACACCAAGGACCCCCAGGCCCTCCTCGATTACCGGCGGCGGATCGCGGAGGCCATCGAGAGGCTGACGGCGGCCAAATAGCCGGGCCCGGCTCAGCCCCGCATGAGGCCCAGGAAGGCCGACTCGAGCTCGCCGGCTCCCGCCGGCCGGAAACGGGACAGGAATTCCGGCAGCCCCGAGCGGACCACGACCTCTCCCCGCCGGATGACGATGAAATCGTCGCTGATCTTGACCATCTCCGCCAGCATGTGCGAGCTCAGAAGGATGGCCGCCCCCCGGTCCCGGGTTTCCGCGAAGAGGTCGCGGACCCTTTTGATGGACGGCGGGTCGAGGGCGGAGAAGGGCTCGTCGACGACGAGGAGCTCGGGGACGATGGCCAGGCTCTGGAGGCAGGCGAACTTCTTGGCGTTCCCCGCGGAATAGGTCCCGGGCCTTCGTTCGAGCAGGGCCGGGTCGAAGAGGAGCCGGTCGCAGAGCCTCCGGACCCCCGCCGCCCACTTCGGCCCCCCGAGCCCCGAGGAACGGGACGTCAGGTCCAGGAGGGCCTTCCCGCTGAGCCAGGGGAGAAACACGGGATGGTCGGGGACGTAGCCGATGCGGCCGGCGCCCGTCTCGACCGTACCCGAATCCTGTCTCAGGAAGCCGAGGATGATCTTCAGCGTGGTCGTTTTTCCCGCTCCGTTCTCGCCGAGCAAAGCCGTCGTCCGGCCCTTTTCAAGCGAAAAACTCACGTCCCGCACGGCTTGGATTGGGCCGAAGCTTTTCTGAAGCCCGCTCACGCACAGCATCTCGTCCTTCCCTATTTCCGGAGCTCGAGCCGCCGGACCAGCGCCTTCTGAAAAAGAAGGAGGACGGCCAGGCCCGCGGCGACGGTGAATCCGCCGCGGAGGAGCCGCGGCGAAACGATCAGGTTTGGAAAAACGGAGGTGAAGCCGACGAACAGGAGCCTGGAGCCCAGGTCGGGGAATCTCCCGGTCCCGAGGTGATCGATGAAGCCGGTCCGCGAGGTTGCGGAAAAGAGCAGCCCGAGGAGCGCGGCGGCCTGGGCGAGGAGGATGACGACCACGTTGGAGCCGGCCTTGAGGAAGTAGCTCAGCGCCCCGGCGGCCCCGACATAATAAAAGCCGGCCAGAAGCCCGAGGCCGAATTGCGGGACCGAGAGCGGATTGAACTTCCCGCAGGCGACCCCCCAGAGCGCGGCGAGAAAGAACAGGGAAGCCGCATAGCCCGCGGCCGCCGCGGCCAGGGCGAAATTTTTCTGCCAGAGGTATCGCCTGAATCCGCCCCGGAGAAAAAGGACGTTCTCCAGGGCCCCGCCCGCGACCTCCGTCCCCACCATATCCTGGGCGGCGACGAGAAAAACATAGGGAAAGAAAAAGAGGAAAAACTTCATCGCCGTGCCGTAGGTCGTCCGGACGCCGAGGAAAACGAGGAAAGCCGGAAGAAAGACCGCCAAGGCGAGGGTGAACTTCGAGGCCCGGAGCTTCAGGCGCGTCAGCCGGACCGTCAGCGGGAAAACATTTTTTTCAAGCATCTTTCGAGATCCTCCCGGCGCCGGCCGTAATCTTTGTAAGGGTCGTCGCGATAGACCGCCTCTCCTCCCGAGAGGAGGGCCTTATAAGGGACCATGTCCACCCGGAACTTCCGGAAAAGCGCTTTTCTCCTGTCCAGAACGACGGGCAGGGTCCAGGCGAATTTTTCGAGGAAGGCCCGGAGCCTATCCCTCGGTCCGGAGAAGACGCCGATGACGGTCACGTCGAAGCCGGCCTTTTCGACGAGATATCTCGCTTCGAAAAGGTCGTCATAACAGGAGGGGCATTCCGTCGAGAAAAAGACGAGAAGGACGGGGCGTCCGGCCTGACCGGTCGCTTCCTCGAGGCTCAGACAGATCCGGACTTCGACGTCGGCCGGCGAGGCGGTCAGGAGGGCCGCCCCCAAGGCGAGAACGAACAGTGCCGCGCTCCGCGGGATCATCGGACGATCCTGAAGACCCGGAGCCCGCCCGCCCGGTCCACCGCGTAGATCCTGTCACCGTCCACGGCCATCCGCCCCACCTGGGACGGGAGGCTGATCTGGGCTTCGAGCCGGCCGGTCGCATCGAGGACAAAGACCTGATCTCCGGGACCCAGGTCTCTTTCCTCCGTGTAGGCCGGGGCCAAAAGGTAAAAGCGCTCGCGGTCGAACGAGCAGTCCCAGCAGAAGCCGTCGATCGTTTTCCGCGGCCCCCTGACCGGAAGGGATAGGGTCTTGAAGACGTAGCGCCCGTCCGCCGGGATCCGGGCCAGGAGATCTCCGCCTGGGCCGTAATGAAGGATCGATCGTTCCTGGCAGCGGAAGACCACGAAAAAATCGCCCCGCGGCCCGGCGGAAACCAGGATCATGTTCCGGAACGTGTCGAACACGGGGTCGCCCGAAAAACGGGCCGGGAGGCCCTCCCAGAGAAGGTTGCCCCTCCCGTCGAAAGCGTGGAGGAGCTTCTCCGGACCCGACCGTCCGGAAGGAATGTGAGTGACGAGCATCCTGTCCGCCGTGAGGACGATGGCCCGGTCCGGGGCAAAGGGGACCCCGAAGCTCCGGAGATATCGCCCCGAAGGGTCGAGGACCTGGATCCGATGGTTGAGCTTGTCGGCCACGAAGAGCCGCCCTCCGAGGACCGAAACGCCCGAAGGGAAGGAAAATTCCCCCGGCCCGCGGCCTTTCCGGCCGACCCCGGACTTGAACCGGCCGTTCTTCAAAAAGATCTTGACGGCACAATCCTCCGCGTCGGCGACGTAGATATGATCGGCGTCGAACGTCAGGGAGACGGCCAAGGCGAGGCAGCCCTCCTCGGGTTTTTCAAAGGCGGAGGTCACGTCCTCAGCGACGTAGCGCCTGACCGAAGGGCCATCGAGCGCGGCGGCCCCCGGTGAGCGGGGAAAGCCGGCCGCCAGGGCGAGCAGAAAAAACATTCGCTTCCAAACGGGCTTCAGGGTCATCGTCGGCTCTCCGTGAAGACAATCGGGGAGGCCCCCGGCGAGGGGGGCCTCCTGCGGCTCGGACCTAGGCGGCCAGGATGCATTTGCCGAGGGCAAGGTCGCAGACGGTCAGGGCGAGGGCGATCTTGGTCCAGGCGGCATCCATGTTGAGCGCCCGCTCGCGGCAGGCCGTGTGGTTGTTGTAGCACTCGTTGACATCACGAGCGCGCGCGGCGAGCGGATAAAAGACGGCCGTGGAAAACAAGATGAGCCCGACGAGGGCCAGCAAAACCGCTTTTTTCATTGGGGTCTCCTTTCGGCCTTTTCTTAAGCAATCTTCATGCCACTACGAAAATTTTCCTCCCGCTCACATCCCGTTGATTTAAAATAGGTTATGGCCTAGCCGGCGGCCGCCGGGCTGCATCCGCCCGGGCCGCCGCGTCACACTTTGTGCCGCCGTCCTCCATCCGCTTTGATTTCAACAGGATGGAAGGGTGCCGCAAGGCACAATGTGTGACATGCAAGGGAGGGATAAAGGCCGAAGGAGCCCGGTGGGGAGGTAAAGCCGGTACGCCGTCCGGATTATTTCAAGAGCGGGATCTTGATCCCTTTGTCCCTGGCGCAGGCGACGGCCTCGGGATATCCGGCATCGGCGTGCCTCGCGACGCCGAGCCCCGGGTCCACGGTCAGGACCCTTTCCAGGCGCCGGCCCATCGTGGCGCTTCCGTCGGCGACGATGACCATGCCCGCGTGAATGGACAGGCCGATCCCCACTCCGCCGCCGTGGTGGACCGAAACCCAGGAAGCCCCGCTGACGGCATTGAGGAGGGCGTTGAGGATGGGCCAATCGGCGATCGCGTCGGACCCGTCGCGCATACCTTCCGTTTCGCGGTTCGGGGAGGCCACGGAGCCGGTGTCCAGATGGTCCCGGCCGATGACGATGGGGGCCGAGATCTTCCCCTTCCGGACGAGACGGTTGATCACCGCCCCGAACCGGGCTCTGTCGCCGTAGCCCAGCCAGCAGATCCGCGACGGCAGCCCCTGGAACTTGACCTCGTTCCGGGCCTTCCGGATCCATCGCGCCAGGGCATCATCCTCCGGGAACTCCTGGAGGACGGCCTCGTCGGTGGCGTAGATGTCGGCCGGCTTTCCGGAAAGCGCGACCCAGCGGAACGGGCCCTTGCCGAGACAGAACAGCGGCCGGATGTATTCCGGAACGAACCCCGGGATGTCGAAGGCGTCGCGGACCCCGGCCTTCTGGGCCTGGCCGCGGATGTTGTTCCCATAGTCGAAAACCCGGGCTCCCCTCTTCTTGAGTTCGAGCATGACCTCGACGTGGGAGGCCATGGACTGGTAGGACCGCCGGATGTAATCCTCCGGATCGTCCCGCCTCAGCCTCAGGGCATCCTCATAGGGCAAGCCGTTGGGGACATAGCCGTTGAGCTCGTCGTGGGCCGATGTCTGGTCCGTGAGGATATCGGGAGTGATCCCCCGGCGGACGAATTCGGGCAGGACATCGGCGGCGTTCCCGAGGAGGGCGATCGACAGGGGCACGCCCTTGCGCCGGGCCTCGCCGGCGAGCCGCAGGGCCTCGTCAAGGCTGTCGGTCATGGTGTCGACGTACTTCGTCTCCAGCCGCCGCCGGATCCGGGCCGGGTCGACCTCGACGACGATCGCCACGCCGTCGTTCATGGTCACGGCCAGGGGTTGGGCCCCGCCCATCCCGCCGAGGCCGGCGGTCAGGACGAGCTTCCCCTTGAGCGAACCTCCGAAATGCCGCCGGGCCGCGGCGGCTAGCGTCTCGTAGGTCCCCTGGAGGATCCCCTGTGTCCCGATGTAGATCCAGCTGCCGGCCGTCATCTGGCCGTACATCGTCAGCCCCTTGGCCTCTAGCCGGCGGAACTCGTCCCACGTCGCCCACTTCGGGACGATCATGGCGTTGGAGATCAGGACGCGGGGGGCCTCGGCATGGGTCTTGAAAACGGCCACGGGTTTCCCTGACTGGACGACGAGGGTTTCATCGTTCTCGAGCTTCTTGAGGCTTTCGACGATCGCCCAAAAGCACTCCCAGTTCCGGGCGGCCTTTCCCGTCCCGCCGTAGACGATGAGGTCCTGCGGCTTCTCGGCGACCTCGGGGTCGACGTTGTTCATGAGCATCCGGAGGGCCCCTTCCTGCGACCAGCCTTTGGTGCGCAGGCGGGAGCCACGCGGGGCCCGGATCTTCGTCTGGAGTCTGTTTCTTGCCGGATCCATGTCCGTCCTCCTCGGCGGTCTCGCGGCCGGGAAAGGGCCGCGGCGCTCGGGTTCTGAATATATCACACCCGCCCGTGAAAGTTCAAAAAAAGCGGCCTTCCGGAGACCCGGCGGGACCCTAAAAAAAGGGTTGACGGGGGGCGAAAAAATAATGTAGATTAGAGTGGGATCGGGAAGAGCGCCAGGCTCCGAAGAACGAAGCCGGATTTTATTCGGAATAGAGCTAAGGTTTCAAAGACGAGGGAAAAGGCTGAGCGGTCACCCCTTATGGTGACGGTGCGGCGAGGGCTATGAGTCAGAAACGGATCCTTATTCTCCACCCGTCTCCCTCTGACGTTGACCTGCTCTCCAAGTTGGCCGCTGTCTTCGGGCCGGTCCTGGCCGGGACGGATCTCGAGGGATTGAGCAGCCGGCTGGAGGGGGTTTCGGTCGGGGTCGCGGTCCTGGGGGCCGGCTTCGCCCGTTATTCCCTTTTCCGGGACCTGCTGCGGCCGACGACCGCGGTCATCCTGACGGGCACCGACGAAGGCGAGCTGCGACGGGCGGCCGACGAATGGCCGCCGGCCTTTGCCGTCGATGTCTTTGTCAGAGATCCCGACTCCCCCCGCGACCGGTCGTTCCTCGTCGCCCTCGAACGCGCGCTCGGGCAGGCCCGGATGCGGACCGAGGCCGAGGACCTCCGCCGGGCCCTCGCCCAGCACGAGTCCAAGGTCCGCGATGTCTACGCGGAGATCCAGGAGATCAAGGGCCTGATCAATTCCAACTTCCTTTTGGAGATCGAAAAGCGGATCGCCATCGAGACCAAGTACGTGTGGTTTCAGAAGGAGCGGCAGCGGATCGAGGCCATCCTCCGGAAGATCTACGCCTCCGACGACGTCAACAGCCTCCTCGACATCCTGCCGGACATCCGGGACATCGTCAAGGCCGCGAGCGCGACGGTCTATCTCATCGAAGAGAACGATGTCCTCGGCCGCTACCTGAAGCCCCTCGTCTGGGACAACGCCTATCTCACCCACGCGGAGTTCTCGAAGTATATCGCCCTCTGGGGCTCTCAGGATTTCGCGGCCACGGTCGCCCGCTACGGTCAGGGCATCAACGTCTCCGACCTCGCCTTCGACCAGAGGATGACCAAGCGCTACACCGAATTCCTCAAGGCGCCGCTGAAAAACCTGCTGGCGGTCCCCATCATGCACAGCCGGAAGGTCATCGGCGTCGTCGAGGTCTACAACAAGACCGCGCCGGGCAAGACGAATGCCGACGGCTTCAGCCGCGAGGACCAGCAGATCCTGGAAGGGATCTCCGAGCACATGGCCATCGCCATGATGAAGCTCAACCTCATCCAGTACGACGCCCTGACCGGGCTCCTCCGGCCGGAGCCCTTTTTCGAGAAGGTCCTCCAGAAGGTCAACGCCCTGGGCAAGCGGCGTCAGGAGGCGGGCGACCTGGCCCTCGTCATGGGGGACGTCGATTGGTTCAAGAACTACAACGACCGTAACGGGCAGGAAGCGGGCAACCGGCTCCTCCGCGAGCTGGCCCATGTCCTGAAGCTCTCCATCCGCGAGGAGGACCTCCTCTGCCGCTACGGGGGCGAGGAATTCCTCTTCTTCCTGACGGGCGTCAAGAGCCCGGACGAGGCGGCCGTCCTCACCGAGCGGATCCGCAAGAACGTCGAGGACCACTATTTCGAATTCCAGGAATTCCAGCCGCAGAACAACCTGACCATGTCGTTCGGCGTGACCGTCTTTCCCAAGAACAAGACGGACCAGCCCCCCCCGCTGACGAGAGCCGATCTGAAGCGGCTGGCCATGGAGGCCGACACGGCCCTGGCGGAAGCGAAGGGGAAGCGCCGTCCGGACCTGAAGGCGCGGGAGGGCGAGGAGGCGGCCCTGACGAAGAACCGCGTCTCGACCTATCTCGGGGAGAAGGATGATGAACACAGGAAGGCGGAAGCCCGGCAGGCCCAGGAGCCGATCCTCCGGGAGCGCCGGAAGCACGAGCGATGGAGCGTCTCAACCCTGCTGATGATAGAGGAGGACGGCGAATTCAAGGTAGCCAAGACCGTGAACCTGAGCGTCGGCGGGGCCAGGGTGATCTCGGACGCGAAGCTGCCTCCGGCCGGCACCGTGGACGCCATCATCGTCCTCGGCGACAAGGCCTGCCTTGTCAAGAGCGACGTCATTTACTCGAGGAGCCCGGAGAACGAAACGCCCTTCTTTTATTCGGGCCTGAAATTCCGGGACCTGAGCTACAAGGACATCAAGGGGCTTGAAGAATACCTCCTCCATTTCCGGAGGACGACGGTTCCCTCGTCCTGATCCCGCCCTTAACGGGACTCGAGCTCTTTCCAGAGAGCCCTCAGATAGGCGCCGCGGGGGGTGATCCGGGCGAGCCAGGCGCTCTTCATGTCCGTCGCGGCGGCCAGGAATGAGGCGAATTCCTCGGGGTTGCTCCAGTTCTCCATGCTCAGCCGCTCGAGGATGCTCCGGAGAGCCGGAGCGTTGAGGACATCGCCGGCGAACGCGGGCAAGCTCCAGATCCTCTTCTCGGTCATCTTGATGACCCTCAGGAAAAGCGCCCGCAGGCCCTCCTGCCAGTTGATGAGCTCCTGCTTGATGAAAAACTGGTCTTTCGGGGATTCGGTCCGGCCGAGCTTCTCGGACAGCCGTCGGGCCTCGTCCACGGTCTTGTCGATGGCGGAAAAAAGGCTCTCGCCGTCGACGAGAATCTTGTTGTCTTTCTGGAAATAGTGGATCTCCCCGTTGCCGTTGGCGGGCTCCGACCTCCGGCAGGACTCGAGGGCCGCGTTGACGGCTTCCTCGGGCTCCTCTTCGGCCGGAACGGGCCCGGCCTGCGGCCCCGGTCCGGCTTCGGCCGTGCCGGCCGCGGGCGCCTCCGGGACATCCCGGGCGGTCGTTTTTATCTCCACCGGCGAGGATGTCCCCGCGACGAGGTCCTGGATCTCCGGGATCCGGAACCCGGCCGGCGCCTCCGGAATGTCGAGGGCTTCGAAGCTCTCGGCTCCGGCGAGCTTGGGCGGCGCCCCGCCGAGCCCCACGGCCGCGGACTCGATGGCCAGGAGCTCCTTGATCTTCCTCAGCTTGTCGAGCTCCTGGTCCAGGTCGAGACGGAGCGGCTTCTCGTCCTCGTCCAGGGCGTCCGTGACGATCCCGAAGCGCTCCCGCAGGTCGGTCTTCAGGAACCCGGCCCGCTCGGCGGTCTTCTCCCGGAGCTCCTCGACCCTCTGCTGGATCTCGGTGACCTCCTTGATCTCGCCGACCGTGGCCTTCGCCAGTCCCTCGATCTGAGCCTGCAGCTGGACGACCTTGTCGAAGTGCTGGCGGGCTTCACGGAGCAGGCCGTCCCGCTCCTCCTCGGCCGCCCGGACGACGTTCCGGTATTCGCCGAGGCTCTCCCTTTCTTTGACGAACTGCCGCTCGACCTCCTCCTTCCGTCTCCGGGCCGCTTCTTTTTCCTGATCGATGCGGGCGGCGAGCTCGCGCTCGATGTCCCCGACCTTTTTCTGGAGGAGCTTGTCCAGCTGGCCTTCGATCTCCTGGATGACCCGGGTAGGTTCTTTGAGGATGTCGCGCTCTTGGCCCATGATATCTCCTTAGCTTCGATAATTATCTTAGTAACCGCCGGATGACGTGTCAAGGCGGAAAAACGGGCTGATCGGGAAATGCGCCGGATGGCCGCCGGGGGTGATGCCGGCTCCCGCCCGGCCCCCTCACGCTCCCGCTTGAAACGGACCGGGAAAAAGGATATAAGAAAGCCGTTCCATGAATGACATGACCATCCTCCTCGTCGAGGAGAGCGGAAGAAGGCGGCAGGCCCTCGCCTCGTTCTTGGAGAAACGAGGACTGAGGGTAGAGACCGCCGAGGAGCTCCCGGACGTCGCCGGGCGGGCCGCACCGCTGGAGAGTCCCGCGATCCTCCTCGTCTCCATCCCGGACGCCAAAGGTCCCGTCCTGGCCGCGCTCAGGGAGCTGAAGCGGGCGCGGCCCTCTCTTTCCGTCATCGCCCTGGTCCCGCCGGAGGCGGCCGAGGCGGCCCTTCCGTTCGTCGACGAAGGCGTCATCGACCAGGTCGCCCATCCGGCCGGCCCGGCCGGGGTTTATTCGGCGGTCAGGGCCGCGGAGCTCAAGGCCGCGCTCGTCCGGACGAACGCGGCCTGCCGGGAGAGCGTCCGCCGGATGAAGAAGGAGCACCTGAGCGATGTCCGGCGGACCGCGGAGCTCGAGGAGATCTACGAAACAACCCTGGAAAATTTCATGACGGCCCTCGACCTGAGGGACGTCGAAACCTACGGTCATTCCAAGACCGTCGCCCGCTACAGCCACGTCCTGGCCCAGGCCCTGGGCATCCGGGATCCCAAGGTCCTGGACAACATCCGTAAGGGTGCCCTCCTCCACGACGCGGGAAAGATCGCCATCCCGGATTCCATCCTGAAAAAACCGGGCCCGCTCTCGGCGGCGGAATGGGAAAAGATCAAGCGGCACCCGGCCCTGGGCTACGGGCTCATCAAGGACGTCAAACTCGTCAAGGAAGTCGGGAACATCATCCTCTGCCACCACGAAAAGTACGACGGGACGGGATATCCCTCGGGCCTGAAAGAGTCGCGGATCCCCCTCGAGGCCAGGATCTTTGCCGTGGCCGATACCCTGGACGCCATCACCTCCCACCGGCCCTACCGGAGCCGGAAGGATTTCGTAGCCGCCCGCTACGAGATCATCCGCAACTCCGGGACCCAGTTCGATCCCCGGGTCGTCGACGCCTTCTGCGCCATGGACGCCGCGGTCTGGGAAAAGATCCGTTTCGAAACGACGCGGATCATGCCGCCCCTGGGGGATTACAGCCTGCCGGCCGCGAAGAAATAGGGGGAAAGAGGAGAGATCCGCGTCCGTCAGGCCCGGCGGGCGGTGATGACGCGGGGCTTCCCGGCCAGGTCCCAGGCGGTTTCGATCTCCGTCCACCGCCGCCCGAAGAGGGCCAGGACGTCGTCCCGCTGCCCGTCCCCGATCTCAAAGATGAGGTAGCCACCGGGCTTGAGAAAAGTCCCGGCCTGCCGGACCAGCCGCTGGATAACCTCCAATCCCGACTCGCCGGCGAGAAGCGCCCGCCGCGGCTCGAACTCGCGGATTTCAGGAGGGAGTCCCTCCCAATCGCGTTTTGAAACGTAGGGAGGGTTGGAGACGACGAAGTCGAAGCTGAGCCCTGTCTTCCGGAAAGCCGAGAACAGGTTGCTCCGGACGAAGTCGACCTGCCGGGCTTTTTGGAGGACCGCGTTCCGGCGGGCGACGTTGAGGGCCCGGGCGGAGATGTCCGCGGCGAAGATCCGGGCCCGGGGAAGCTCCTTGGCCAGGGCGATAGCGATATTGCCGCTGCCCGTCCCCAGGTCGAGGATGTTCTCCCCTTCCCGTGAGGAAAGCTCGAGGACTTTTTCGATCAGGACTTCGGTCTCGGGCCGGGGGATGAGGACGGAGGGCGAAACGCGAAGAGGAATGGACCAGAACTCCTTGGTCCCCGTCAGGTAGGAAAGCGGCACCCCCTCCCTGCGTTTCTCGATGAGGCGGAGAAAGAAGGCCTCCGTCTTCGAGGCGACCGGCGATTGCGGGGAGGCGAAAAAATCCTCTTCCGAAAGTAGGGCGGCCCGGAGCAGGAGGACCTTGGCCTCGAGGACCGATTGGGGCCTGTCCTGGAGGAGGCCGGCTCCATGGCGAAAAAGCTCCTGGAGTGTTCTAGAGCTCAACGTCCCTTGCCCGGCCAGCGTCCGGGACCGGTTCTCCGAGCGCCTGCGCCTGAGATTGGAGGATGAGGCTTTCGACAAGAGAATCCAGATCCCCATCGAGGAGCCCTTCGAGGTTGTGGAAGCTCTGGTTCAGCCGGTGGTCCGTCACCCGGGACTGCGGGAAATTGTAGGTCCGGATCTTCTCGCTCCTCTCCCCCGTCCCGACCTGGGAGCGCCTGTTCTGGGCGATCTCGGCCTTCTGTTCCCGCTGGGCGATGTCCATGAGCCGGGACCTGAGGACCCTGAGGGCTTTCTCCTTGTTCCGGTGCTGGGACTTTTCGTCCTGGCAGGAAACGACGAGGCCGGACGGCTTGTGGGTGATCCGGATGGCGGTGTAATTCCGGTTGACATTCTGCCCGCCCGGACCCGAGGACCCGAAGGCATCGATCTTGAGGTCCTTCGGGTCGAGCTTGACGTCGATCTCATCGGCTTCGGGCAGGACGGCGATCGTGGCCGTGGAAGTGTGGATGCGACCGGAAGCTTCCGTCTTGGGAACGCGCTGGACCCTATGGACGCCGCTTTCGTATTTCAGCCGGGACCAGACGCCCTTGCCTCGGACGCCCACCACGGCCTCCTTGATCCCTCCGATCGGAGAGAGGCTCGTGTCCAGGACTTCGAATTTCCAGCCCTTGTGCTCGGCGAAACGCGAGTACATCCGGAGGAGGTCCTGGGCGAAGAGAGAGGCCTCGTCCCCGCCGGCCCCGGCCCGGATCTCGAGGATGACATTTTTCTCGTCGTAAGGGTCTTTCGGGAGGAGCATGGTCCGGAGCTCGGCTTCGAGGGCCTTCTCCCGCTTCCCGAGGACGTCGATCTCCCCCTCGGCCATTTTCCGGAGCTCGGGGTCGGCTTCGGGGTCGGTCAGGAGGTGCCGGGCCTCTTCGATCCCCTGCCGGACTTTCTGATATTCATCGAATTTGCGGACCACGGGCTCGAGCTCCGCCCGTTCCTTGGATAGGTCGCGGATCTTTTGAGGGTTGCCGGCGGAAGCGGATTCAGATAGAGCTTGAATGACCTGGCGGTACTTTTCCTCGAGGGCCCGAAGTTCCTGGATCATTTGGCGGGTTTTTTGATCTCGCCATATTTTTTCCTGAACTTCTCGACCCGGCCGGCGCTGTCGATGAACTTCTGCTTGCCCGTGAAGAAGGGATGGCACTGGGAGCAGATCTCGACCCGGATCTCCTTCTTCGTGGACCGGGTCTTGAACGTGTTGCCGCAGGCGCAGACCACGGTGCTTTCCTGGTATTCCGGATGGACGTCTTTCTTCATGGATCGGTCTCCTTGGACGGCCTATTATAGCAAATTTCAGGCGCCGCCGCAAAACGAGGGGATGTCCCCGGACCTCTTCTCGAAAGCGGCCCAGTCGACGGAGAAGGACAGGGTTTTTTGGCAGGCTTTCACGGCCTCCCGGTAGCTCCGGGAGCCGAAATATTCTTTGAGGGGCCGGGTCAGGGGGTAGGCCTGCTCCTCGGCCGCCCACTCGTAGGTCGAGCCGTCCTCCCTCTTCAGGCAGTTCAAGTGGACGACCCAGGCCAGCTGTTTGAGGGGCGCGTGACTGAAAAGCCGGCGGATGGCCAGGACCTCCCCCTCCTTGCCGGGATTCCAGAAATGGAAATAGCGGGAAAAGAGCAGGGCGTTATGGAAATACGCCGGAAAGGCCAGGAGGCAATCCTTGTGGGTGAGCCGGCCCAGATAGACGAAGAGGTCCATGATCTTCTTGGCCATGCTCAGCCCGGGGCGGGTCTGCCCGGGGAGCGGGATGAACGACTCGGAGAACTTGTGGAGAGGGTTCTGGAGGGTCAGCCATTCAAAGGCCAGCGATTTCTGGGGCGGAGGCGGCGGCGGGAACCCGGGGATGGGCTTGGGGACGAAGTCCATCTCCTTGAACTTGAAGTCGACGATCAAGTTTTCGGGTTTCTTCTCCCGGAGGAAAATTTGCAGACGCTGGAGGGGGTATTCCGACGAATTGAGCTCGATCTCCAGGGGCCAGAGGAACCTCTTCCGGGCCTCCTTGAGGAAGCTCTTCTTGGCGAGGACCGCGATGACTTCGTTCAGGGAGTAGCGGCCGAGAAGAAGCGAGCTCCCTTTTCGCTCGGCCAGCTGGGCGAAGATCTCCCGCTCCTCGACGAGCGGGGCTTCCTGCCAGAGCGGGGCGGCCTTGGATCCCGATCTTTTCATGATTCCGGCATCAAATCCTTTCCCTGCCTGCCGTCATTTTAATGGATTGAGCCGTCCCTGGCAAGCCGCGCTCCGGTTGGACGAAAAACAACAGGACATCGTCGCCCAGGGCCACTCGCCGCTCGAGGAGGAAATCCCCGAGCTTGGGCTTGATCCTGTAAAAGTGGCGGAGGACGATGAGCCCTCCCGGCTTGAGCAGGCCCCTTTTCCTTATCACCCGGAGCGGGTTGCGCTCCTCGAGCAGCCGGTAGGGCGGGTCGAGAAAGATGAGGTCGAACTTGACCCCTTTTTTGGCCAGGTCGATGACGGCCCGGTTGAATTCCCGATGGAGGACGACGGCTTTGTCCTCGGCCCCGCACTTCTCGACGTTCGCCTTGATGACTTTCACGGCCGGGTAGAACTCGTCGACGAAAACGACCGTCGCGGCGCCGCGGCTGAGCGCCTCCAGCCCGACCGAACCGGTGCCCGAGAAACCGTCCAGGCACATGCTCCCCTTGAGCCTGTCCTGGACGATGTTGAAAAGGGTGCCTTTGACCTTGTCCTGCATCGGGCGCACCGATGGGCTCGAAACGAGCTTGAGCCGGCGGCCTTTGTAAATTCCGCTGATGATCCGGATCATGGGAGGTTCCTTCGCTTCCGGAGGTTCCTTATTGATAATAGCAGATGAGACGGCCCGAACGCGACTGGAGCCGCCGGATGCCGTAGGGAAGCGGAGACCAGTCTTTGAGGCTCGCGGCCGGCTGCCCCTGGAGGCCCGCCACGACGGAGATGACGGTGTCGATGAAAGCTGGAGAGAGGCGCTGGGTCCCCAGGAACAAGCTGTCCATGGTGATCTTGATCTTCCCCTCCTTCGTTTCGCCCCGGGCCGAAAAGAAGAAGTCCGCCCGCGCTGGCAGGAGCACGGAGGCCGGCGAGCCGCTGAGATCGATCGCGATCTTCCCTTCGGCCCGGTTGTCATCGAGGAGGCGCAGCTCGATGGACCTGACGAACTTCCCCATCTCGGTCGCGACGCGGTAGGCGATCCAGGCGTTGAGGTCGCTCTCGGTGACCGTGTAGCTTTGGGGAGCACGGGCTTTCGGCTGGGCCACGTCCGCCTCGAGCTTCTCCAGGGCGGCGATGACCTTCAGGGCCCGGTCCCGGGTCTCCGGAGGGACTTCCGCCCGGAGGCCGGGGACGGACAGGGCGACGAGGGCCAAAGCGGCGGCCGCGCATTTTTTCGTGAACATGAAACTCCGTCCTTCAGATCATGTTACCAGATTCCCCCCGGGAGGCCAACAGGCCGGGCTCAATAATGGGTCAGCGTCCCGTCTTTTTTGTCCTCGCGGGATTCCCACTTGCCACCGAACGTGACCCAGAACGAGAGGAAGATGAGCTCAAGGTCCAGCCAAAAGCTCATCTTCTTGATATAGAAAAGGTCGTAGCGGAATTTCGTCCGCCTCAGCGTCTCGCCCGGCAGGAAGACCTGGGTGAAGCCCGTCAACCCCGGCCGGACCTCGTGGCGCTCCCGGAAGCCGGGGATCGTCTCGATCGATCTCGCCGCCGGGTCGCCGCCGACCTCGACCTCATTCGGCCTCAGGGCCCGGGGGCCGACGAAGCTCATGTCTCCCCTGAAAATGTTGAGGAGCTGGGGGAGCTCGGGCCCGGGGCGGGGCCCCGCGCCTCGTCCATCCTCTTGGCACTCCAAGCCGTCAGGGCCAGCGCCAGCAGGATCCCGGCGCAGTCCACCGCCCAGTCGAAGGGGCTCCCGAAGCGGTGCGGGACAAAGGACTGGAGGAGCTCATCGACGAACCCGTAAGCGATGGCGACGGCCGCGGCCCGGACGAGCCAGGCCGGGTTCCATCTCGGCCCGCGCCCGCCCCGGAAAGCACGATACAGGAGGAAGGCCATAAAACCGTAGGTGAAGAAGTGTCCGGATTTCCGGAAGATGACGTAGCCTACTCCGGCCGTGTGACGGGACGCGTGCGGGAGGACCCATCGGAAAGCCGCCATGAAGAGCTCGTAGGTCTTGCTGCTCGCCAGGGCCTTGTTGCCGACGGGAAAGATGAAGGCCATCACGAGCAGGGGCGGCAGGAAATATTTCAAGAACTTTTTCATCGGCGAACCCGGATCCCTCATGGAACTAATCTCGTCAGGAGGTCATCGTAGGACCGTATGATAACGGCCCCCTTTCCCCTGTGGCAATCGTCCGGCCGGATGAATGCAGGGGTGAAAATCGGTCCCATTGTATCACCTTTTTAGAGGTGAGAAAAACGAGGGCTTCTCACCCCTGTCCCGAGACGCTTTCCTTGACAGCCCCGGAGCCCTCCTCTATACTTGAACTTACCTCAAGAGAAAGCTCTCGGAAGCGACAAATCATGACGCAGGTCGAGCAGGCCAGGAAAGGTGTCCTCACCAGGGTCCTGAAGAAGGCCGCCGCCGCGGAGGGGATCTCCGCCGAGGCGCTGGCCGGCCTCGTCTCGGAAGGCCTGGCCGTCATCCCCTATAATCCCGGCCACTCTCCCGCCCGGCCCGCGGCGATCGGCCGGAACCTCCGGACCAAGGTCAACGTCAACATCGGCACGTCGCGTGATTTTCCCCGCCTGGACGACGAGCTTAAGAAACTGAAGGTCAGCCTGGATTACGGGGCCGACGCCCTGATGGACCTGAGCACGGGAGGAGACATCAGGAAAATCCGCCGGGCGATCCTCCGGCGGACACCCATCCCTCTAGGGACCGTGCCCATTTACCAGGCGGCCATCCGGGCCATCGACCGCCGGGGCACGATCGTCGACATCACGGAGGACGACCTGTTCGAGGCCATCGAATCCCAGGCCGCGGAGGGTGTCGATTTCATGACCGTCCACAGCGGCTTGACCCTCAAGGCCGTCGACCGCCTGAAAAAGCAGGGCCGCGTCGCGGACATCGTCTCCCGGGGAGGGGCCTTCCACCTCGCCTGGATGCTCCACAACGGGAAGGAGAATCCCTTTTACGCCCGCTTTGACCGCCTTCTCGAGATTGCCCGGCGGCATGATGTCACCCTCAGCCTGGGCGACGGGCTCCGGCCGGGATCGATCCTGGACGCGACCGACCGTCCCCAGATCGAGGAGCTGCTGACCCTCGGCGAGCTCGTCCGGACCGCGCGGGAGGCGGGCGTCCAGGTCATGGTCGAAGGCCCGGGCCACATTCCTCTCGACCAGGTCGAGATGAACGTCCGGCTCCAGAAGCGCCTCTGCCAGGACGCGCCCTTCTACGTGCTCGGACCCCTCGTCACCGACATCGCCCCCGGCTACGACCACATCGTCTCGGCCATCGGCGGGGCGCTGGCGGCCGCGGCGGGGGCGGATTTCCTCTGCTACGTGACGCCTGCCGAGCACCTCGGCCTGCCGACGCTCGACGACGTCCGCGAGGGGCTCATCGCCTCGAAGATCGCGGCCCACGCCGCCGACATCGTCAAGCGCGTCCCGGGCGCCCTCGAGCGGGACCTTGAGCTGTCCCGGGCCCGGAAGCGCCTGGACTGGGAAGGCCAGAAAAAGCTGGCCATCGACCCCCTCAAGTTCGAGGCCGTCCGGAAGAGGAGAAGATCGAAGACCCAGGCCTGCTCCATGTGCGGGGAATTCTGCGCCATGCGGATCGTCAGCGAATTTCTCAATCCCGACGGAGAGGCCGATGCCCGGTGCTCCTAGGCGCCTTCTCTTCGGGACGGCCGGCGTGCCGCTTTCAGCTTCCGACACTTCGACCCTCGCGGCCCTCGACCACATCAAGGAGCTCGGGCTCGACGGCCTCGAGATCGAGTTCGTCAAGGGCGTCAAAATGGGCCTCGACACGGCCGGCAAGATCCGCCAGAAGGCGGCGGCCCTGGGCCTCCGCCTGAGCGTCCACGCCCCCTACTATATCAACTTCAACTCCGAGGACCGGGGGATCCGGCTCCACAGCCAGGAGCGGCTCCTGAGCTCCGCCCGGGTCGGGGCGGCGTGCGGGGCGGAGAGCGTCGTCTTCCACGCGGGGTTTTACGGCAAGGACTCTCCCGAAAGGGCCTACGCCGCCGTCAAGAGCGGGCTCGCGGCCGTGATGTCCATCGTCCGGACCGAGCGGCTTCCCACGAGCGTCCGCGTCGAGACCATGGGCAAACGGTCCCAGTTCGGGACGCTCGACGAGGTCCTCCAGATCTGCCGCGAGGTCGACGGCCTCCGGCCCTGCCTGGACTTCTCCCACATCCATGCGCGCGAGGGCCGGGTCAACTCCTACCCGGATTTCCACCGCGTCCTCAGCAAGGTCGCGAAAAAGCTCGGGGCGGGGGCGCTCAAGAACGCCCACATCCACATCGCCGGAATCCACTACAACGACAAGGGTGAGGTTAAGCACCTCAACCTCGACGAGGCGGACTTCCGGTACGACGAATGGATCCAGGCCCTCCGGGACCTCGCGGTCGAGGGCCTGGTCATCTGCGAGAGCCCCAACCTCGAGGCCGACGCCCTGATGCTCAAGAACCTCTACCGGGCCCAGCAAGTCAAGGGCCCGTCCGCCGCCGGGCCGGCCTAGAAATCAAAATCCAGGAGCAAGGTGAAGAGGTTCTCCTTGACCGGGTAGAGGTCCCCGACCGTACGATAGGTATACTCCGCGTGCAGGGCGACGTTCACCGCCGACCAGCTGCCGAGATAGTAGCGCACGAGGGCGGAATAGGCGTTTATCCGGTTGACGAAATCATAGCTCGGCGGCCGGACCCAGTTGTACATCAACGACCCCACCAGGCGGTTATTGGCCAGGCCAGCCCAGTCGAGCTCCACGACCCCGCCCCAGAACGTGTAATCCGCCGTCGGATCGAAGATATTGAAGGCCATGTCGTCTACGCCGCGGAAGGCCATGGCTTGGAGGTTGAGCGTTTCCCAGTTCAGGCTAATGTCGCCGCCGATCCGGGTGAAGTTCCGGTTGTTGTGTCCATTGATATCCCCCAAGGGCGAGGTGATCGTGCCGTCGAACTCCGTCGGCTGCCAGCCGAGATAGCCGAAGACTCCAATGCGCTGCCCCGCCGACTGCCCCTCCCCCTTGCCGAATGTCTTGGACAGGGCGAAGTAGAGATCGTTGAACCTGTTGTTGTCGGGGTTGGCGCCGGTCCCGTTGATGTAGCCCAGGGCGTATTTGAGGCCGGGATTGAAACGCCCCGTGGCCTCGATCCCGATGTGGTTGGCGGAAAAATCAAAGCTCGACCGCGTCCCGGCGAAGCCGTAGATCTCGAACGGCTGGAGGATGTAGTACAAGCGCTTGGAACTGAGGAGCTGAAAGCCCGGCTCGAAGCGGCCGAGGCGCAGGTTGAGCTTGTCCCGAATGATATTGCTGAAGACCACGTTGGCCGACTCGATGGCCGCCAGCTGGGCCGGGTTGTCGCCGTTACCGGGCCCCGTCCAATTTGCGGCCGGCTCGTCGATCCGCGGCGTGTAAACGAAGAGGAACGAAATGTTCTTGTGGAGGACGCCCGCGGCCAGCAGGTCCAGGCTGTAGAGATGGAAGCCAGACGCCGTGCCCGCTCCGTCATTATAGACAGAGTATCCGGCGTTGGTCCGCAGGGCGAAGGGGATTCCGTTTTCGAAGACGGTCTTTTCCAGGCCCGCCTGGCCGGGGACCTGGTAGCCGTTGTCCCGGAAGCGCTGGCCCCAGTCGTTGAGCTTGGGGAAGGCGACGTGGCACATGTTGCAGTTGAAGCCGTATTTCCGGGCGAAGGCCGGGATGGCCAGGGCGGTCTGATTGAGGAGAAGAAGCGCGAAAACGGCGGACAGTGTTGCGGTCAGGGTTCTTCTCATGGCTCCCTCCTCACTTGATCAGCTCGTCCGGCGGGATCGGCTTGACGTCTGCAACCTCGGGGTTGAGGCTGTTCAGGGACTTGATGAAGGCGACGAGCGCTTTTTTCTCGTGTTGGCTCAGGCCCAGGGGGACCATCAGCGGGTCGAGGTTGCGGTCCCGGCCGCCGCCGCGGTCGTAAAAATCGATCAGGGATTGGAGCGTTTTTTCCGAACCGTCGTGGAGGTAGGGCGCGCGCAGGGCCGCGTCGCGGACGGTGGGGGTCTTGAAGGCGCCCATGTCGCGCGGGTCTTTCGTCACCGCATATCGCCCGACATCGGGGTTCTTGGGGTCCTTGGCCGGCACGCCGAGGTTGTGGAAGCGTCCGTCGCTGAAATACGGGCCCCAGTGGCAGGAGGTACAATGCCCCTTGCCGTTGAAGATCTCCAGCCCCTCCTTCTCCAGGCAACTCAGGGCCTGATGGTCGCCGCGGGCATAGCGGTCGAAACGCGAGTCGGTCGTGACGACCGTGCGCTCGAAGGCGGCGATGGCGTCGGCGACCTGATCGACGGTGATCGGGCCCTCCCCGAACACGGCCTTGAACTCCTCGACGTAGCCCGAGATTTTGTCCACGGTCTGGATCATGGCCTGATGCGTGTTGCCCATCTCGACCGGGTTCTGGATCGGCCCCTTGGCCTGGTCTTCGAGGGACGCCGACCGCCCATCCCAGAACTGGAGCGGGCTGTAAGCGGCGTTGGAGACGGGAGGCGCCCGTCGGCCGCCGAGCTGGCCGTGGATCCCTTTGCTTGTCGGGCCCTCGTCGGACCAGCCCAGGGCCGGGGTGTGGCAAGTGGCACAGCTGACCGAGTTGTCTGCCGAGAGCCGGGTATCGAAATAGAGCATCTTGCCCAGATGGATCTTGAGGCTTGAGGGCGGATTCCCCGGCGGGTGAATGACCGGCGGCAGGGGGCCGAGCCGCTGGGGGCCGAGAAGGTGTACGTTGACCTGCGTCAGCGGCGGGGCTTTCTCATCGTTCGAGGCACGGACGACGCCCCAGCCGGCCAGAAGCACGCAGGCGGCCAAGACCATCAGCCAGATTCTTCGGCACATGATCCCTCCTTTCTTGTTAAAACGATAGAAAAAGCGTAGCGCTCAGGGTTTTTTTGTCCGGTTCACGCCCCTTTCGCACGAACCGGGAGTCCAATCTCTCATCCAGCCGCGATTATATGTTCAGCCAAAGAGGGAAGTCAATGGAATGCGCCCGGACCACTTCCCTTCCGGGGGCCTTCGGGCATATAATAGCGCCTCATCCAACATCGGAAAGGAGAGGGACATGGTCGAAATCCGATTTCACGGCCGCGGCGGCCAGGGCACCGTCGTCGCCTCCAAGATCCTGGCCGACGCCATCGCCAAGGAAGGCAACTGGGTCCAGGCCTACCCCGAATTCGGCGTCGAACGGCGGGGCTCGCCCGTCGTCGCCTTCATCCGCATCGACGACAAGCCGATCTACGACAAGAGCCGGATCTATTCCCCCGACCACGTCGTCGTCGTCGACCCCACCCTCGTCGAGGCCATCGACATCACCGACGGCCTCAAGGCGGGCGGGACGATCATCATCAACAGCGACCGCCGGCCCGAGGACTTCCCCTTCCACGGCAAGTTCAAGGTCCGGACGATCAACGCCACCGAAATCGCCGTCAAGAACAGGCTGGGGAGCTTGGCCGCCCCGATCGTCAACACGGCCATCGCCGGCGCCGTCATCAAGGTCCTCGGCCTGACGAAACTCGAGTCCCTGGCCCAAGCCATCCGCGAGGGCATCTCCATCAAGCCGGAGGACAACGTCAAGGCGGCCGAGGAAGCCTACGCGCGGGCCTGAGGGAGGATCAGACATGAGGGAAAAGAAAGCTAAAAAGATCGTTTTCAAGTCGGCCGAGGAGATGCCGACCATGGTCATCTCCATCGGCAGTCAAACCCATAACTTGACGGGCGCCTGGCGGAACATCCGGCCCGAGATCGACCTGTCTAAGTGCCTCAAGTGCGGCATCTGCTGGAAGTTCTGCCCCGAACCGTCGATCGACATCGTCGACGAATGGCCAGTCGTGGACTACGACTACTGCAAGGGCTGCGGCATCTGCGCCGAGGAATGTCCCGCCAAGTGCATCGTCATGGTGGAGGAGCGGAAATGAAGAAAGTCATGATGGGCAACCACGCTCTGTCATACGGGGCCATGCTCTCCCGGTCCCAGGTCATCGCCGCCTACCCGATCACGCCGCAGACGCAGGTCGTCGAGCTCCTCTCCGAGATGTGCGCCGACGGGACGCTCGCCGCCCAGTTCATCAAGGTCGAATCCGAGCACTCGGCCATGGCCTCGTGCATCGGCGCCTCGGTCGCCGGGGCCCGGACCTTCACGGCGACCTCATCTCAGGGGCTGGCCCTCATGCACGAAATGCTTCACTGGGCCTCGGGCGGCCGCCACCCCATCGTCATGGGCAACGTCAACCGGTCCATGGCCCCGGGCTGGTCGATCTGGACCGACCAGAACGACAGCCTGTCCCAGCGGGACACGGGCTGGATGCAGTACTACTGCTCGTCGAACCAGGAGGTCCTCGACACCGTCATCCAGGCCTTCAAGGTCTCCGAGAAGTTGATGATCCCGGCCATGGTCGTCCTCGACGCCTTCGCCCTCTCCCATACTTACGAGGTCGTCGAGATCCCTGAACAGGAGAAGGTCGACAAGTACCTTCCACCCTTCAAGCCGGCCATCCGCCTGACGCCGAGCGACCCCCACGCCTTCGGGGGGCTGACCGGGTCGGAACACTATTTCGAGCTCCGCTACAAGCTCCAGAAGGACATGGAAAAGGCCCCGGCCCTGATTGAAGAGACGGGCCGGGAGTACGAGAAGCTCTTCGGCCGCTACCTCGGTCTCGTCGACCCCTACCGGTGCGACGATGCCGAGTTCGTCTTCGTCACATCGGGGACGGCCGGATTCACAGCCCGCGTCGCCGTCGATGACCTCCGCATGTCCGGCGTCAAGGCCGGGAATTTACGCATCAAGGTCTTCCGGCCCTTCCCCTTCGCCAAGGTCCGGGAGGTCCTCCAAAAGGTCAGGAAGGCGGCCGTCGTCGACCGGAACTGCTCCTACGGCGCCCACGGCATCTTTTACCAGGAAGTGAAATCGGCGCTCTACGGCGAGGCCGGGATGCCGCCGCTCTTCGGCTACATCACCGGGCTCGGCGGACGAGACATCACCGTGGACACGTTCAAGGAAGTCGCCGCCCACGCTCTGTCCAAGGACAAAGCCGACGAAGAGATCGTCTGGATCGGAGTCAAGAAATGAAAAAAGAAAAGAAGATGACCCTGACGCTTCCCGCGGATGAGCTGATGGCCTGCGGCCACCTGGCCTGCCAGGGCTGCGGCGCGACCCTCGCCATGCGCTACATGCTCAAGGCGCTCGGCCAGAAGACCGTGCTCTGCATTCCCGCCTGCTGCTGGGCGGTCATCGACGGACCCTATCCCTATTCCTCCATGGACGTCCCCATCTACCACTGCGCCTTCGAGACCGCCGCCTCCACGGCAACGGGGGTCAAGGCCGGGCTGGAAATGACGGGGGACACGGAGACGACGGTGGTCGCCTGGGCCGGCGACGGCGGGACGTTCGACATCGGCCTCCAGGCCCTGTCCGGGGCGGCCGAGAGGAACGAGGATATCATCTACGTCTGCTACGACAACGAAGCCTACATGAACACCGGCATCCAGCGGAGCTCCGCGACGCCCTACGGCGCCTGGACGACGACGACCCCGGTCAAGCATTTCAAGACCCGGCCGAAAAAGGATATCGTGGCGATCCTCGCGGCCCACCGTATCCCCTACATCGCGACCGCCAGCATTTCGCACCCGGAAGATTTCTTCAAGAAAATGACGAAGGCCAAGGGGATCAAGGGGACGCGCTTCTTCCACGTTTACGCGCCGTGCCCGACGGGCTGGAAGAGCCGGCCCGACGACACCGTGAAGCTGGCCCGGATGGCCGTCCAGAACGCCTATTTCCCGCTCTTCGAGATCGAGGACGGCCTGAGGACGACCTTGAATTTGAAACTCAAGGAGAAAAAGCCGATCAACGACTACCTCCGGCTCCAGGGGAGATTCCGTCATTTGAACGAAGCCCAGATCGCGGAGCTTCAGGCCGAGGTCGACGCCCGCTGGGAGCGCCTCCTCAAGGGCTGCGGGGCCTGAGCCACTGCCCTTGTCCGGCCGCGGCCTTGCGGCCGTCCGCTCCTTAGCTTATAATTCATATCGGATTAGTCATATTTCGGACGGTGGGTCGTCCGGTCCCGGGCCCTTCCGCGAAGGCGCGGAGACCGAGGAGAAGAAGATGAAAAGGTTCTTGATCGTTCTCGCGGCGGGAGCGCTCATCGCGGCCGGGGCGGCCGCCTGTGCCAAGGCGCAGGAAGATAACGCGCCGGCCCCTGATTTTTCGGTCAAGGACCTCAAGGGAAACACGCTCACCCTGGCGTCCTATAAGGGAAAGGTCCTGGTCCTGAATTTCTGGGCTACGTGGTGCCCCCCCTGCCGGGAGGAGATCCCCGATTTCATCGAAGCCTACAAGAGCTTGAATGCCCAGGGCCTCGAGATCCTGGGCCTCTCCGTCGACCGCATCTCCCTCGACAGGCTCCGCGAGTGGGCCGAGAAGGCCGGGATGATCTATCCCGTCGCCATGGCCACCGGGCAGATCATCATGGATTACCAGCCGGGGCAATACATCCCGGCGACCATCATCATCGACAGGAAGGGCCGGATCCGCTACCGGACATCCGGCTCGATGGGCAAGGAGACTCTGGTCCGGCTCTTCAAGGATTATTCGGATTAGTCTGGGGCCTCCAGGTCCGCGAGGTCCTGGTCGGAATACCCCGGCTCCCGGAAAATTTGACATCCTGCCATGATCCTCTAATAATAAATAGCCACGAATTGTCTTTCGAGTTGGCGCGCTTGGATGAGAAGGAGATGTTGACGCGATGCAGGTGAAGATAGCTGGTCTGGGCAAATGCCTGCCGGGGACGGATGTCCCGGGCAGGATCGTGACGAACGAGGATATCGTCAAGATCCTCCTGGCCCACGGGGCGATCAAGCCCGGCACGGACAGGCTCTGGACGCCCGAGGAATTGACCCCCCAGAGGATCACGGACCTGGTCGGAATCAAGGAGCGCCGCTGGGCGGCGGACGAGGTCAACACCTCGGACCTGGCCCTGGTCGCGGCCGAACAAGCCCTCCGGGAAGCCGGGATCGGCTGGGAGGACATCGGCATCGTGGTCATCGGCAGCTCGACGCCCGAGGCCTTTTTTCCCTCGACCGCCTGTCTGCTCCTGGACAAGGTCATTCGAAAAAAGACGGCGTCCGGCGAATGGACGGCCGCCGAAGCCAAGGGGAAGCTCCGGATCCAGGCTTTCGACGTCCTGGCCGCCTGCACCGGCGGACTTTATGCCATCGACATCGTCCGCAAAACGCTGCTCTTCCCCGAAACCCGCTACGAATACGGATTGGCCATCGGGGCCGATGTCCCCAGCCGCCTCTTGGACTTCAAAGACACCAACTCCGATTTGTGGGGGGACGGAGCGGCCGCCGCCGTCCTCAAGAGGACGGACGCGGAGAAGGGCATCTTGTGCAGCGTGACGGGAACGGACGCGTGGGCCGCGGACACGACCTTCAGCGTCGGGCAGGGGACCCGCAAGGACCAGATGGGCCTGCCCCCGAACTTCTACTTCAGGGGCCACGACGTCCAGAAGTTCGTCCTGAAAATCATCCCCGAGCTGATCACGAGGGCCCTCGAGGCGGCCAACCGGGACCTCCGGAGGTCCAGGACGTTCCGGCTCGAAGACATCGGACTCTTCTTCTGCCACCAGGCCAATTCCCGGATCTTCGAATTCCCGGCGAAAAAACTGGGCATCCCCCTGGAGAAGTTCTACGTCAACGTGGATCGCCGGGGCAATTGCTCATCGACCTCGGTCCTCCTCGCCCTGCGAGAAGCCCTCGAGGAAGGACGGATCAGAAGGGGGGACCTGGTCATGCTCATCGGCTTCGGCGGCGGCTTGACCTGGGCGTCCATGCTCATCGAGTGGTGACCGCAGACCGATGGGTCCTGGCCCGGTGTGTCCTTGAGGAATCCACCTATCCGACAGGCCTGATCACCATATCGGACGACATCACCGAGAATCTGCCGGCGATGCTCTATCTCGCGGGTTACGCCGTCCAGAACTACGTGCCGGCGCCGGGACGGCCGCCTCAGGGCCCCCGACAAGCTCAAGCTCATCGGGAAAATTGACAATGCCCCCAGGATGAAATAGAACTATGCTCGTGCGCCCAGTGTCTCGGATGAGCGGACTCTTCGCCGGAGCGGCCGGACTCCAGGCCGCGCCCGACCTCGCCGAGGGGTTGCCGTACTGGCTCTTCTGGTTCCTCCTCTGCGTCATCCTCCTCCTCCTCGCCTTCATCTTCCTCCGGGACAAGGCCCTCCGCAGGAAAATGAGCGCGTTCCTGTCCGGGGCCCGGCGCCGGATGCTCCGGCTCCGGCTCCAGGCCAAGCTCAAGAAAGAGACGGAAAAGAAGGCCGCCCTCTGGACGGAGCTCGGGAAAAAGGCCTGGAGCGAGGACGTGACGGCGGCCTGCATCGCCGACGATTGCGGGAGGCTGGCCGAGCTCGAGGACGAGATGCACGTCCACCAGATGACGTGGCATGAGGTCTATTCAAGGATCGAGGCCCTGGGCCGGGAGTTCGAGGAGACGACCGGGCGTTTCCGGGCCCTCATCAAGGAGCAGGAGGACGGCCGGAAGCCCTTCGAGGACGAGAGAAGGGCCCGGGCGGCCCGGAAGTCGGAAATCCTGGACGCCATCGGCGGGGCCGCCTGGGAGATCGATTCGGCCGAATCCCAGATCAAGGCCCTGGACCGGGAGGCCCGGACGGTCGAAGACAACCCCAAGATGCCCGAGATCGACAAGGCGGGGAGGCTCAACAAGATCCAGGAGAAGACCGGCGTTCTCTCCGACCGCGTCAAGGCCCTCCAGGAAAAGATGCCTCTTCTTCACGAGGAACGGCAGGACCTCGAGAGGCGGCAGGCCGACTCCGAGGCCCGGATCGACGTCTTCAACGGGAGGATCCGGGAGATCGAGGCCGAGCAGAAGCTCGCCGCCCGGAGCCACGAGCGGGAACTCCAGGAATGGCTGACGAGAAAGGAACGGGCCCAGGACAGGATCGTCGAGATCCAGCGCCTGATGGAGCCCATTTTCACGGGCATGGGAGAAGTCCTGGACGAAGCCCGGATCGATGCGAACGACCTCACGGTCGTCTACTTCCAGATCGACGCCGTGAACAAGGCGATCCGCGAGCTTGAAGACCGGATCGAACACTTGAGCTAGGGCCGTCCCGCCCTTTATTAATTCGGCCCGGCCGAATACAATATGCGCATGGCGAAACCCAGGATCCTCGTCCACGTCTGCTGCGCCCCGGACGCGCTGTACGTCCTCCGGCTGCTCCAGGACGAATACGAGGTGACGGGCTTTTTCACGAACTCCAACATCCACCCCGCCGAGGAATACGCGCTCAGACTCGATGAAGCGCGGAAAGTGGCAGAGCTTCTCGCTGTCCCCATCCTCTGGGACGGATACGACCCCGCCCGGTGGCTGGCCCTGACCGAAAGATTCAAGGCCGAGCCCGAGAAGGGGCGGCGGTGCGACGTCTGCTACGCCCTGAGGCTCCGGAGGACGGCCGAGACGGCGGCCCGGGAGGGCTTCGATGTCTTCGCGACCGTCATGAGCCTCAGCCCCTGGAAAAAGGCGGCGGTCATCAATCGGATCGGCCGCCAGTTCGGCAAAAGATACGGCGTCCGGTTCCTCGAGGCCGATTTCAAGAAAAAGGACGGTTTCAAGAAAAGCGTCGACCTCAGCCGGGGTCACGGGCTTTACCGGCAGAGCTACTGCGGCTGTCTCTACAGCCGGGACGCCCGGCAGGAAAGGGGCCTCTGAGCCGGCCGGCCCGATGAGAGCCCCAAAGAGCGGCGCGACGCGGGTCGTCGTCTTCGGCGTTGTCCAGGGGGTCGGGTTCAGGCCGTTCGTCTTCAAGCTCGCCCGGCGCCTGGGCCTCAGGGGCTGGGTCAAGAACATCGGCGGCGGCGTCGAGATCCATGTTGAGGGAGGCTCGGCGGCTGCCCGGGAACGGTTCCTGGCCGGCCTCAAGAAAAGCCCCCCTCCCCTGGCTCGGATCGAGAAGATGGAGGCCGGCCCGGCCCGACCGAGGGCCTGCCGCGGCTTCACGATCCGCGGAACGACGGCCGGCACGAGCTTCGTCTTCATCTCCCCGGACATCGCCACCTGCCCAGAGTGCCTGAAGGAAATCCGGACCCCCGGCGAGCGGCGGTTCCATTATCCCTTCACCAACTGCACGAATTGCGGCCCGCGCTACACGATCGTCCAAGGCCTCCCCTACGACCGGGCCCGGACGACCATGGCCGGATTTCCCATGTGCCCGGACTGCCTCAGGGAATACAGCGACCCTCTCGACCGGAGGCACCATGCCCAGCCCATCGCCTGCCCCGTCTGCGGACCGCGGCTGACTCTCCGCGACGCGGCGAAGGGGCAAAAGCTCCCGGGCGGGATCGACGAGGCGGCCGACCTCATCCGGAAGGGAAAGATCCTGGCCGTGAAAGGCCTGGGCGGCTTTCATCTCGTCTGCGACCCGTTCAACCGGAAGGCCGTTCTCCGGCTGCGCAGGGTCAAGGACCGCAAGACAAAGCCCCTGGCCCTGATGGCGAGGGACCTCGCCGCCGTCGAAACATACGCCTTCGTCGGCCCCGCCGAGCGCCGCCTCCTTCGATCGTCGCGACGGCCCATCGTCCTCCTCAAAAAGAAGCGGGACCTCCCGCTCATCGCGCCGGGCCTCGACGAGGTCGGCTTCATGCTGCCGTACACGCCCCTCCATCATCTCCTGCTCGAGCGCCTGGGCCTCATCGTCGCCACGAGCTCGAACAGCAAGGACGCGCCTATCATGAAGGACGAGGAGGAGGGGATCCGGCGCCTCTGCGACGTCGTCCTGACCCATAACCGCCCGATCGCGATGCGGGCCGACGATTCCGTCGTCAAGGTCGTCGCGGGCGAGCCCGTCTTCGTCCGCAGGGCGCGCGGATACGTCCCCTATCCTCAGCCCGTTCCCGACGGCCTGAGGCGCGACGTCACGCTCATCGCGCTGGGGGGCGAGCTCAAGGACACGGTCTCCGTCTACAGGAACGGATATGTCGTCACGAGCCAGTTCCTGGGGGACCTCGGCGACTACAGGAATTTCGGCTACTTCGAGGAGACCGTCGCCCACCTCCGGCATCTTTTCGGGGTCGCGCCCGAAGCTGTCATCACCGACCTTCATCCGGATTTCCGGACGACCCGCTACGCCGCGAAAATGGGCGTCCCCCACTACCGGGTCCAGCACCATTTCGCCCATGTCCTTGCCCCCCTGCTCGAGCACGGCGTGATGCCGGAGCGGAGAGTTCTGGGCGTGGCCCTCGACGGTTACGGCTACGGCGACGACGGCTCGGCCTGGGGCGGCGAGTTCCTCCTGGCCGACTACGAGGGCTACGAGCGGCTGGCCCGGTTCAAGCCCGTTCCCCTTCCGGGAGGCGACCTGGCGGCCCGGGAGCCGTGGCGGATGGCCCTGTCCTATCTCTCCGACGCCTTCGGTTCCGAGATCCCCGGCCTGGCCTCACTCCGGAAGATCGGCGCGGCGAGAAAGGCCGCAGTCCTCGAGATGATCGGCCGCCGGGTCCGGAGCCCGCTCGCTTCGAGCTGCGGCCGGCTGTTCGACGCGGTCTCATTCCTCTGCGGCACGGCGCCGGAGGCGATGGAATACGAGGCGGAGGCGGCCATGCGGTTCGAAGCGGCGGCCGGGAGCGCGACGGGGAAGGCCTATCCCCTGGATATCCGCCGGCCGGAGGAGGCCGCCGGCCCGCTCGATATTTCCTTCGCGCCGCTCATCAGGGCCGTCATCCGCAACCTCCAAAAAGGAGTCCCGGTTTCACGGATCTCGTCGGCCGTCCATGACACCCTGGCCAACCTCATCCTCACCGTCGCCCGGCACGCCAGGCAGCGCTATAGAACCGATACGGTCGTGCTGGCCGGCGGAGTCTTCCTCAACAGGAAGCTTCTGGAAAGGACGGTCGAACGTCTGGTTCGGAGCGAGTTCCGGGTCCTCAGGCCAACCCTCTACTCGCCGAACGACGAATCGCTCTCACTAGGCCAGATCGCTTACGGGCTGGCTAGGTTCAAGAAGTCAAAGGGTTAATTTCGGTCTTTGTCTTCCCTGCGACCCGGTGCCCTCGCAACGTCGATCCTGACCCCTCCCACCAGGGAAAGGACCCAGTTGGAAAGATTGGCCGCGACGAACCCCGCGGCGCCGGCGAGGGCGAAGCCGGTCAGCCCGCCCAGGACCGTGAAGACGATTCCGCCGAGGAGCTTTCCCTGAATGTCGACGAAAAAGCCGGGCAGCCCGGAGACGATGCGGGGGAAGAAATTCGTAACACCGACGAGAAGGCCCAGGATGATCCCGGCGAAAAGGCCCAGGGCCCCAGAGAACCAGAAGAATGAAGACGGCCGGACGGCCTTGATGACCAGATGAGTCCCGGCCGGCTCCAGGCCGCTTTCGTCCGGAGCGGCGTCCGCTCCCGCCGCGGCCGTTCCCATATCGGTTTCGCAAACGGGGCAGGGCGAGCCGGGGCCTTCGAGCTTCGTGCCGCACTGGGGGCAGACCCGGCCCTCCCCGGCCGCGCTTTTTTGGCCGCCGCAGCGGACGCAGGTTTCGGCCTCGAGCTCGTTCTCATATCCGCAGTAGATGCAGACGGCCTTCCGGTCGCCGAAGGAAGGCGGCTTGGCCTGGACCCAGTCGTCTCCTTCAAAATAATACCATTTGCCGCTCTGGGCGCCGATCATCCAGAAGCGGCCCTCGTCGTCCCTGATCCTGAGGGCTTTGAGAGAGTCGATGAACTCCCTCTGGGAGATCTTGCCCTGGCTGAACTTTTCCTTCAGAGTGCCGAGCGCGGCCTCGACTTCCCGGAATTGACTAGCCACGGCCCCCGTCCTTCGGTCCCCGGCGACCGGCGCCGCGCAACCCGTTCTTTTTCAATGAGTTATTAACTTGTTGAAAAGGCATGATTTACAGCCGGTGACGAATTCTTGTGCAATCCGACGTATCTTCAAGACAGGCCGGGAATTGGATTTGGAAAAGGGCCTCTTTTCCACAGCTTTTCCACAAATTATGTGAATATTTCCGGCCGCTCTCAAGCACTACGGAACCTATCTTACACCCAGGCCGGCCTGCTTTAAAAGCCCCAGCAAGCTGGTGCCCTTGATCGGGTCCGGGATGAACGAGAGGATAAAGACCACGATGACGAGAACGCCCACGAGCGTCCTTCCCCTTCCCAAGGGGAGGTCTTCGTCGAAGGCCTGCGGGTGCCGCAGCCGGATCGCCAGACGGTAGAGGCGACCGGGCCGTTTCAGCCGGACGACCAGGACAAAGAGGAGGCCGAGGAGCCCCCAGAGGAGCCAGCTGTACGAGAAAAAAACCCCCAAGATGATAAACCCACAGATCGCCGCGGCGGACACGTACCGCTTTTTCCTGCCGAGCAGAGCGTAGGCCACGTGCCCGCCGTCCAGCTGACCCAAGGGAAACAAGTTGATGAAGGTGACGAGCAGCCCCGCCCAGCCGGCGAACGCGACCGGGTGGAGGACGACGCTGGACCCCGCGGGAACATGCCTGAAGAAAACGGCGCTCCCGAGCTTGAGGAGGAGGGGCTCGCCCAGAGCGATGGCGCCTTCGCTCGCCGCGGCGGGCACGACCTTGGAGAGGGCCAGCCCGACGAAAAGCGCCGGCACCGTGAGGATGAAGCCGGCCAGCGGGCCCGCGGCCCCGATATCGAACCACTGCCGCTTCAAATTGACGGGCGACTGGATCCTGATGAACGCCCCGAACGTGCCGATGAGGGTCGGCCCGGGGATGAAATAGGGCAGGGTCGCCTCGATCCCATAACGGCGGCAGGTCAGGTAATGGCCGAGCTCATGGGCAGTCAGGATGATCATCAGGACGGCCGCGTAGAGTCCCGCGAGAATGAGGATCCGCGGTTCCAGGATAGACCCGAGGTCGGGCTTCGGCCCTGGAGCGGGGCCGGGCGAATCCGGATAGACGTAGGAGAGGCTCAAGAGGACCCCCAGCGAAAACGTCGAAACGAGGGTCAGGAAAAAAAGGACGCCGTTCAGCCAGGGCTTCCGGGAGGTCCGGCCCGGTGATCCTTCCATGTTCATCCTAAAAAAAAGAGGAGTGAAAGGCCTTCACTCCTCGATCTGGCGAAATGAAAAAAGACGGTTACTTCCCCTGCAGCTTGAGGTTCTTGGCCTGCAGCTCTTCCCTGTTTTCCTTGTGATCGGGGTCGGGAACGCAGGCGTCCGTCGGGCAGACCGCCGCGCACTGGGACTCGTCGAAGTGGCCCACGCACTCGGTGCACCGTTCGGGGTTGATCACGTAGCGCTCGTCGCCGGCCGAAATGGCCTGGTTGGGGCATTCCGGCTCGCAGGCACCGCAGTTGATGCATTCTTCGGTGATCTTATACGCCATCGGTTTCCTCCTGAAAAAAGTAAGGGATCATTATATCCCATTCCGGGCTATTTACAAGCCTTCCCCCCTACTTCTGCAGGGCCAGGCGACCGGCCTTCATGGAGGCCTCGTATCCGTAATAGGTCTGGGAGTATTCCGACTGGAGCTTGGTGTAGAGGTCCAGGGCCTCTTTCTTCTGCCCCTTCAGTTCATAGGCTTCGGCGAGGTGGAAGAGGACGGCGTCGAGCGGGTAGGCTTTCGGCTTTTCATCCTGGATCTTCCGGTAGATCGTTATCGCCTTATCGAATTCCTTCTTCCTGATGAGCGTCTGGGCCTTGAGGTCCTCGGCCTGGTAGTGGAGGAGGTCCTTGGGGGCGGCAGGGATCCGGCCGAGATAGGACTCCGCCTTGGCATCATCGCCCTGCCCGGCCCAATAGGCGGCGAGCTCCAGGCAGGCCAGCCGGGCGCCGGCGCCGCGGCCGGAGAGGGCCTCGAGCTTGGCCAGGTTTTCGGGCTTTGTCTGGAGGTCCTGGCTGAGGCTGACAACCTCGCCGATGGCCCGGCTCTGGACGCCCTGGGCATGGAACCTGACGAGAAGCAGGGCCATGAAGACGAGGGCCGCGAAGACGATGACGCCGGCGGCGATCAGGATCTCCTTTTGCCACGATTCGTAAAAATGGATGAACCAGTTCAGGCCGGTGCGCATTTCGTCTTCTTTGAGGTGGTGTCTCTCGGTTCTCTTCATTCCTCTCTCCGTGGGTCAAAAAATATTCGCCCTATTTTTTAACACAATCGAACCACGGGGTCAAACCGATAAGGGGATGTCGCTCTCGGTCGCGGCCTCGAGGAGCTCCCCGACCGTCGTGACGGCCAGGCCGACCGCGGTGTCGGCCGCGCCGTAATAGACCTTGACCGGGCTCGAGGGGAGCGCATAGCCTTCGGGGTCGAGCTCTTCGACGATCATCCCCGAGGGAAAGACGACATTCGGCACCTGACCTGCAAGCTCGTAGGGTTCCCGCGGCTCGAGGATGTTGCCGCGGCACCGGCCGACGACCCGGCCCGGGTCTGCCGGAAGCGGTAGAGGACCCAGCCGGAGACGCTGATGCCCACGACCACGACGGCCATGACCATCTCCCACCAGCGCATGTTGAAGCCGGCGATGTAGTTCATCTCGAGCATGCCGACGATGGTGATGGCCCCGAGGGAGGCCGTGCCCTGGGACAGGCTGATCAGGTAGCGCCCGCCCGTGCGGCCGGCGGCAAGGAAGTCCGAGACGCTCCGCATCAGCGTCCTGCTGACGATGACGACGCCGATGATGAAGGCGAAGACGACGGCCACGATGCTCCAGTCGATCCAGGTGAGGTTCACCGGAAGGCTCCTTGCGTCATCGGGTCTCGCTCGCGGAAGGGAATCCTATCTAGGGAAAGGCCAAATATCAAGGCGGGGCGCCTGGGCCTTAAGGGAAGAGCTTCTTCGTCAGGGCGGCCAGGTTCATGGCGTGGGCTTCGCAACAGTCGAGCGACCTCTTGTCGGGCCGGCCGATCGAGACCGGGCCGTAGTGGTCGAACCGGTGGTCCCCCCGGACGACCATGCCGTGAATGAGGAGCGCCTGGAGGATATCGAGGACCGTCGTCTCGTTGCCGCCTCCGATGTTGGCCGAGGAGGTGAAAGCCCCGCCGACCTTCCCCCGGAGCTTCCCGTGGAACTTGACGCTCTCGTCGAGAAGCTTCTTCAATTCCCAGGCCATCGAGCCGTAGTAGGTCGGGGACCCGAGGACGATGCAGTCGTAGCCGAGGAGTTCGGCCGGCGCCGTGTCTTCAACCTTTTTCAGGTCCACCGAGAGGCCTTGGGACTCGAGGACCTCAGCGATCCGGACCGCCATCTTCTTGGTATTCCCGGTCCGGGAATAATAGGAAACAAGGGCTTTGGGCATCGGATTCCTCCTGGGACGCTGCCGATTATGGCTTAGGAAGGAAGCTAAGTCAAACCGTCTTTGAAGCCTGTGGGGCGATCGGGGCGTTAGTAGTCGATGGTGACGAGTCCGGTCTTATCGCGGATCTCGCTGCGGACGTCGGCCTTGGTGATCCGGCTTTCTTTTTCGGCCTTAATGGCCTTGAACAGCTCGTAGCTCGTCAGGAGTCCGTTTCCGTCCTTCTGGGCCTCCTCGATCTGGACGGCCGAGAACGGGTTGCTCCGGGCCTTGGCGTCGGTCGCGGAGAAATAGTTGCCGATGAGGACGGCTTTCATCCGGGTGTTGTCGAACTCCTGCATCCTCCTCCCCTTGTACTTTTGGAGAAGGGCGCACTCGTCGTCCGTGGCCCAGGCCTTGCCGGCCCGGACAAGGACGAGGATCAGGCTTTCCTTGCGGAGGTTGGCTTCGACGGAGGGGCCGTCGTTTTCGATCAGCCAGACGTCCTCTTCTTTGTTCCGGATGACTTTTTTCCAGTAGTTGTTGACGTCCACGACCTTGCCCCAGCCGAGATAGCGGAGGGCGTTGACAACGGCCTTGCTGAGGTCGGTCCCTTCGGCCGTGAGGAGCTTGTGGTACTCATCCTGGCCGCCGGCCTTCATCTCCCGGATCTCACGGTCGATCTCGGCGAGGGCCAGCTCGTGGCGGTGCTTTTCCTCCTCCTTCCTAACGAAGAGACCCTTCAGGTCCGGGAAGAGGTAGTCCTCGTGTTCGATCCACGGGCCGGCGCCCGTCTCGGCCACTGGCTCGGCCGTGAACGGAGTCTTGTCCTTGAGGATGTAGTCGATGATCTCGACATTCTTGGGGCCAAAAGAAGGGAGCAGGAGGACGGACCCCTTGCCCTTCCCCATCAGGAGGGACACGGGATAGCCGTCGGCGCTCTTGGCCAGAATCTCGAGCTTGCCCTCAGGCCCGGACGCCTTCTCCCAGATCCCTTCGCCGGCCGCCTCGGGCAAGAGCTTGTACGCCTTGGAGATGAAGGGCTTGAACCTCTCGAAGGGGACGTGGAAAAGGGCCCGGGGACTAAAAAGGATCGAATCGGGCCGGGCGACATCCTGGAGCTGGAGACGCTCGAGGGGGCCGACGATGTTCGTCAGCTGATAGACCTCGCCGCCGCTGATGAAGCAGACGACCCTGGCGCCTCCCTCGACGCGGCGGGACAGCGCTTCTTGGACTTCCGCGTGGAGCTGGCTACGGCCGTCGCCGCCCCGGCCGTTCACGTGGTAGAAAACGATCTCGCTCTCGGCGGGGATATCGAGAGGTTCCTCTTTTCCCGAGCGCCACCCCGTGGACCTCAGCTCCACGTCATATTTTTCCGCGACGAGGTGCCCCCTGTCTGAGTCGTCGAAATCGAGCAACAGGATCTTCGCCATGGCCTGCTCCTTTCAGCGGCATCGGGGAAGATGATATCAGCTCTTTTCCTGGCGCCGGAGCCGTTTTTCGTCAAGAAGTGCCTATCTCCCGGCAGTCCACAGAATCTCTTCCCGGCGCCCTTATCTTCCCGGGCCGCCTCACCCGGGTCAATCACCCCTTGAGGTGAAATCCGGGAGGATTTTTCGCAGAGAAAATGCCGGCGCTTTTCCGACTTCTTTGTTGATGGAGACAAAGGCCTCTCCCGCGCACCCCGGCGGTTCTCACCCCTCGAGAGGATAAAAAGCGCCCGAAGGTCACCCTGAGATTCATTCCCGGGAGCGATTTTTTTCCCAAGCGCCTAATCTAGAATTCCCCTCTCATTTGGCCTCAGTCCATCGTCAGGAAACAGCGCGGCATCCTCTACGACCGCGAGGTCGTGGAGGCCTGCCAGAAGCTTTTCAGCCAAAAGAAATCCAAGTTCGACTGACCCATTTGACGCCCGTCTCCAGAGTTGGTATCTTACCTCCGCCATAAGTCCGGACAGATGAAGGAAGGGCATCAGATGGCCGACAACCGGGGGCGGAAGGCGTTTCTCCTGTGCTCCCTGCTCGCGGCGCCTCTGCTCCTCGCAGCCCAGACGGTCAGCGATTACGCCCGTTTCACGGCCGTGGCCACATCCCGCCGGGACCACCGGACGTCCATCGTCCTGAGGCGGTTCCGCCTCGATCGCCAGACCCGTTATCTCCTCCTCGACCCCGACAGCCTGGCGACCACAGTGGAGTCCGGCACCGACCTGCGCGTTTCTAAAGAGCCGTGGGACAAGCTCAAAAAAAGGTTCGCGAAATCCTTATATTTCAGGGCCATGGAAGATGCCGGAACGAATGCCGGGGCGTTCCAGAACGCCGGGATCACCCATTTTTCCCAGACGATAACAGGCGTCGTGCTAACCGTCGACCTCTGCCCGTCCAAAAGGCCGATGGACCGGGCCCTCTTCACCGAACTGGTCCGGGAGTTCGGCAAGGAAGAAAGGCCGGTCCCCCTCGCGGTCGCCGTGACGGGGGTCTGGATGGAGAGCCATCGGCCGGACCTCGAGTGGCTCCGGGGGCTTGAAAAGAGCGGCGACGTCTCGATCACCTGGATCGATCATTCCTATAACCACCGGTGGGACAAGAACCTGCCCCTCAAAGAGAATTTCCTGCTCGAAAAAGGGACCGACCTGGCCGGCGAGGTTCTCCGGACCGAGGCCAAGATGATCGAGGAAGGCATCGTGCCGTCCGTCTTTTTCAGGTTCCCGGGCCTCATCTCCGACAAGAGCCACGTCCTGGCGGTCATGGCCTACGGCCTCATCCCGGTCGGGAGCGACGCCTGGCTCGGGAAAAACGAGCAGCCCAAAGAGGGCAGCATCGTCCTCGTCCACGCCAACGGGAACGAGCCGATCGGGATCCGGCGGTTCCTGAAGCTGATCAGAGAAGAGCGGGAAAACATCATCCACAAGCAGTGGCTGCTCTTCGACCTCAGGGAAAGCACGGCCCTCGAAGAAAAGAAGAGGGCGCCGAAAATGAACTTCCCGGCTACTTGACGGTGACGGATTTAGCCAGGTTGCGGGGCTTGTCGATGGGCCGGCCGAGCTTGTCGGCGGCGTAGTAAGCGAGGAGCTGTCCGGCCACCGCCGCCAGGATGCCGAACTTGCCGTCGTTGCCGGTCCGGACCGCGATCGTATTCGGCCTCTTCCAGAGCAAGGGGTTGTTCGTGATCGGAATGGCCTTCGCGCCCCGGGCCTCGACCTCTTTCGTGTTCGAGACGATGTCCGGATCGCTGTTGTTGATGATGCTGATGACCGGCGTGCCGTCCTCGATCAGGGCGATCGTGCCGTGCTTGAGCTCGCCGCCCATCATCCCCTCGGCGTGGATGTAGCTGATCTCCTTGATCTTGAGGGCGATCTCGCGGGCCACGGGATAGGTCAGGCCGCGGCCGATGACGTAGAGGTCATGGGCCGAGGCGAACGATTCGGCGATCGTCCGGATCTCCTCCCGTTTGCGCAGGATGCCCCGGATCCTGTCCGCCAGGTTCGTCAGGTTGACCCGGAAGCCGAACTCCTGGGCCAGACGGAGCATGAAGGCCGACTGGCTGACGAAAGCCTTTGTGCTCGCGACGCAGATCTCCTGCCCGGCCAGGAGGTTCAGGCTGAGGTCGCTCATCCGCTGGATGGTCGAATAGGGCACGTTGACCAGGCTCGCGACGCGGCCGCCGCACTCGCGGGCGTAATTCAGGGCGTCGATGACGTCCATGGTCTCGCCGCTCTGGCTGATGGCGACGATGAGCGTGTTGCGGTCGACGTTGGCGAAGTGCCGGAACTCGGAGGCGATCAGGGTCTGGTTCTCGACGCCGACGCGGTGGAGGAAATAGGCCCCGAGGAGCGAGGCGTGGTAGGACGTGCCGCAGGAGGCAAAGATGATCTTCTTCGAGCGGCGGACGAGCCGGACGAGCTCATCGAAGGCCGGTTTCTGCTCGGTCGCCAGGGAGAAGAGCATCCGGTCAACCGCCTCCGGCTCCTCCAGGATCTCTTTCATCATGTGGTGCTTGAAGACCTTCCGGGACGACGACTCCCGCTGCCAGACGAATCTCCTGAGGGGCTTGTCGATGGCCCGGCCGCGCCTGTCGAAGAACTGATATCCGTCGTCGCGGATGACGGCGAACTCGTCATTCTCGAAGAAGGCGGCCTGGGTGGTCAGGTCGGAGAAGGCGTAGATGTCGGAGGCGACGATGTTCATGCCTTTGGCAACGCCCAGGACGAGCGGAGAGTCGCGCTTGATGGCGTAGATCTCGTCGCTCCCCTTGAGCATGATGAGCACGGCGAAGGTCCCGGTGAAGGTCTTCATGAAATCGACGATCAGGGGCTTCATCGGCTTCGTCTTGAGCCCCTCCTCGAAATAATGGGCGATGACTTCCGAATCGGTCTCGCTCGTGAAGCGGTGGCCTTTGCGGGCAAGGGCCTTCTTGATCTCCTCAAAATTCTCGATGATGCCGTTGTGGGCGATGACGACGGAGCCGTCGCAGGAGGCGTGGGGGTGGGCGTTCGGCACGGTGACGCCGCCGTGTGTCGCCCAGCGGGTATGGGAAATGCCTAGGCGGGTCAGGCCGCGGCCGTCGACGGCGATCGACCCGACGTACTTCCTGAGCTCGCGGCCGTCATAATAGCCGAACGAGTCGTAGCCCCGATATTCGAGGCGCTTGAGCCTCTCGAGGAGCAGGGAGGTGGTGAATTCCTTACGGGACGCGATGCCGACAATACCGCACATAAAACCTCCGCCGGGGTTCCCAACAAGGCTGCCGACCTACTATAGGGCTAAACGCTCGCCGTAGTCAAGAATTGGCAAATCGATAGGCGTCCAAAGACTATATAATTCTAATATTTACTGATAGTTAATATCTATTTACAGGAACTCTGCGGCGCGAGAAAAAGGACCCGAATTCATCTTGGCAATGTTCATATATCGGACAGCCACCATCTATATCTTAGCTTTCTCGAGGCTCTTCAGCGCGGCCTCCTCATTCTCATAAAGCATGAAATCATGGCCACCCGTGATAAATAAACTGAGTAACTTTTCGGGAATGCACGCCAGCTTGAGATTCCCTCCGATATTACTGATAGAGATATAGCTCGCGAGGATCTCGCCTGCTCTAAAACTGTCGATAAACTCCACGTTCTGAAAGTTAAAAAGGAAGTTCCTTTTTCCTTTGCCCAAATCTAATTTCACGAACTGGTGGAGCGTCTGCCCTTCACTCGCAGTCCGGCACACCCTTCCTTTCAAGTCATAAATAATCACATCCCCGACTTCCCTGGTATTGATGACCATGATCTTCCCCTTTTTTATAAATTTTTATCTTAAGAAGACGGGGAAGTCAAAGATGTCGGTGAGTTTCCTATGAGACCCCAGCGATCTCCCGGCCCTTGATATTCCCCGGCTGCATGAATTACGATGCTTCAGGAATGCAAATTGCGTGTAAACGATCGATAAGGACATTCATCATGATCGGGCTGGTTTTTCCAATGATGGTGACGTGCCGGGCGGCGAACAAGGCTTCTTCAGCCAAGCAGGTTGACGCCATGTTTGCCGGCCTGACGTCCACCCGTGAACCGGGGGCGGCGGTGCTCGTTATGAAGGACGGGCGCGTTGCCTTCGAACGCGGATATGGCGTCATGGATCTGCGAAAGCGCCGCCCGATCGACGCCCGGACAAACTTCCGCCTGGCTTCGGTCACCAAACAATTCACGGCCGCGGCCATCATGCTGCTCGTGCACGATGGAAAGCTACGTTATGAAGACAGCCTGACCGACATCTTCCCCGGCTTCCCGGAATATGGCCGGGCCATCATCGTCCGCCATCTCCTCAATCACACTTCGGGCCTCCCCGATTACGAAGACCTCATGCCACCATCCGATCCCTCGCTGCCCGTGGAGCAGGTCCAGATCAAGGACGCCGAGGTTCTCGAACTCCTGAAACATCAGAAAGCCGGGAAGTTCGCGCCCGGTTCGCGATGGACCTATAGCAACTCGGGCTACGTGGTGCTGGGCCTCGTCGTCGAAAAGGTCTCCGGCCAGCCTTTCGGCGAATTCTTGCATGACCGCATTTTCGTTCCCCTGGAAATGACGAACACCGTCGCCTACGAGCGCGGCAAGAACGAGGTGCCGGACCGCGCCTACGGCCACACCAGGGAAGATGGCGGCTGTCGCGAAACGGATCAGAGCCCGACCTCAGCGACCCTCGGCGACGGAGGCGTCTACTCCTCGCTTTCGGACCTCCTGAAGTGGGATGGAGCTTTGCGCCTCCACACCCTCCTCAGCGAGCCGGAGATGCGCCCCGCGCTGACCCCCGTCCAAGTCGCCGAAGCCCCCCCGACCGAGCCGGACGGAGCGCCCGCCGCATATGGCTTCGGCTGGTTCCTGAATCCGTGGAAAGGGCACGTCCGGATGTGGCACTACGGTGAGACCTTGGGCTTCCGGACGGCGATCCAGCGGTTCCCGAACGACCGGCTCACCGTGATCGTCCTCTGCAATCGGGCCGACCTCGACGCCCGCGAGCTGGCCCTCAAAGCGGCGGAATTTTACCTGGAGGATTCTCGTTAAGCGCGCGAAAAAAGATAAAACCTGGGCCCTGGTCCTCATGGGCGGCGGGGCGCGGGGGCTCGCCCACATCGGGGTCCTCAGCGTCCTCGAGAAGAACGGCTTCGTCCCGGATATCGTGACTGGGACCTCCATGGGGGGGATGGTCGGGGGGCTCTTCGCGGCCGGGTTTTCCGGGACGAAGCTGAAGGAGATCGCGTGCGACCTCAGTCTTAATAACTACATTGAAAGATCCGCGGCCTCACGCCTGCTCAGGAGCCCCAAGAGCCTTTTCGAATACCTGATGCTGACGGACTACAGGAACAGGCTTTTCAGGAAAATGGGGCTGGACAGGGAGGACGCGTTCGAGTCCTTACTCCGGAGAATGGTCGGGGACGTCCGGATCGAATCGTTGCCCATCAAATTCGCCTGCAACGCCGTCGACCTTATATCGGGGAAAGAGGTCCTGTTCGACCGGGGGAGGCTTTATAAAGCCCTCCGGGCGACGATGTCCCTTCCCCTTTTGTTCACTCCGGCCGGGATGGAGGGCATGCTTCTTCTGGACGGCGGAGTGCTCGACAACGCGCCGGTCGAAGCGGCCAAAAAGGCGGGGGCCGCCGTCACCATTCTCGTGGACATCCACCGGCCCCTCAGGAAAATGCCGCCGGAAAAGATCAAGAACACGCTTCAAGTCGTCCAGAGAGTGTTCGAAGTGGCGAGGGCCAGGTCCAATGAGAAGACGGCGCGCCGGGCCGATTTCGTCCTCCGGGTCCCCATCGACGTCGAGACGCTCGATTTTTCCGACCCCGGGAGGATCATCAGGACGGGCGAGAGGGTCGCGGCGGCGAATCTTCCGATGATGAAAAAAGTGGTCGGCCCCGCCGGTCACACTCCCTAGGCGACCTGCGTAGGGGGTTTGCAATACTGGCCGTAGAGATACTTGATCAAGGCCAGGACCTTCGGGGACGTCAGGTGCAGGAACTCGATCCCGATTTCAAAGAGGCCCGATTTTTCGTTGAAGCGGGTCCATTTGACTTCTCCGTCAACCGTCACGGACTGCTGGGCCCTGGCCAGGTCGATCCGGATCCTGAGGACGGTCCCGACTTCGAAGCAGTCTTCAGCGATGATCCTCGCGCCGCCGGTGGAGATGTCAAAGGTATAGGCCTTGGTTTTTTTGCCGTTATGGTCGTGGGAGACGGAGGCGACGGTAACGTCGTTCCGCTCGATGAACCGGATTCTCTTGCGCCGTTCCATGATCGCGATCCCTTCCGAAGGCAGTCGTCTTGACCCGGGAGGGATAGTGCGACGCCACCGGAACGAGGGCAATCGCCATCAGAGGTGATTCACGAGGTGATTTCGTCCCCCCCATCAGGCAGAGGAGGGCATCAAGTCGTGTACAATAAGTTTTCCATCCGGCTGAATCCCTGGTTCACCACGTGCCGGATCCAGGGGATGGTGCCCAGCTTGGCTGAATACTCCATGATCAGGCCGCCGGCGTCCATCGCCGCCCGCTGGGCCCGTAAGATGTCCTCAGGATCGGTCTGGTCAAAGAAGTAATCGTATTCGAGGATGCATCGTTTTCCGCCGTCGAGGGGCGTGATGAACCCCAGATCGTTTGCGAGCCCGTAGCGGTCGGCAATCCTCTTGAAACCTTCGCTGATCTCGCAAATCAAGGCCTGTTCGAGGGGAAGATAAATGATGTTCACCGAGAACTGCTTATCCCGGCCCATCCTCGAGCTCAGGATCCTGAACATGTTCAGCCAAACGAGGTCGGTCATTTCCGGCCGGCCGAAGATCTCCTCAAAGAAAGGTCGGAGGTCCAGATCGACCGACGCCGCCAAGGTCGCCGCCGACGGCGCCAAGGCCGCCTCCGCGATCTCCGCGAAGCCCTTGACCCGGAGATAAGAAAACGGTTCGAGACTGGGAAGTTGGCCCAGGAGACTGGGCCACTCGGCAGAGCGGAGCGAAGGCAGGCCCAGATTGAGGGCTTTGAAGAGCCGCTGATCGAAAACCGGGTGGCCCATGGTCATGACGTTTTGGATCGCGTACCGATCGCCGATCACCAGGACCAGATGGGCAATGCCGAGCTTTTTCTCAAAAACGTCCCTGACCTCAGCGGCCAGCTGCTTCGTGGGGGCCAGGAAGGAGGAGATATACCCGCCCCCGAGGACTCCGATGGCCAGGCCGATCCGCCGGACCGCGCACTCCTTGGAAAAATCGAGGGCCTTTTCCAGCGAATCGAAGGGAACGAGGACTCCCGCCTCGTCGCCCGTCACGGGATGGAGCTTCATGCTCACCGCCGTGCAAATCCCGGGAGACTCCTGATCGGCCTGCTTGAAAGCGAACAGGTTGGGGGCGTTTTTGTCGCTGAGCGAGAAGAACGAGCCATCCCGAGCCACGAACTCTGCATCGACGCAGTTGTCGGCGGCCGTTCCGTAGGCGGTCAAAAAGGTCGAGAAGATCCCCGAGCAGATCATATTGGAGCAGACCAGGGCCGCCGGCTCGGCGACGTTGACGCGGAAGCCGCGCCGGGCGGCCTCGCGCTGGAGGTCGAAGGCCGGGACGCCCGCCCCGACCTTGACCGTCCAGTTCTTTTCGTCGAAGGCGATGTCTTTCATCCGGTTCGGGTCGATGACGGCGCCTTCGCAGAGGCTGAGGCCCGCGCCCTGGGACCCGTTGCCGCGGACCACCCAGGGGACGTGATGGTCATTGAAGAGCCTCAGGAGCGCCGATATTTCCTCCCGGGTCCTGGGCAGGACGACATAGGCCGGCATTTTGGGAACCGTGATCGGGCCGGGATCATGGGAATACGTGACGGCAACGGCCTTATCGTTCGTCGCCCATTCCTCGCCGACGATCCGCCGGATATCCCGGAGCAGCGGATCCTCCGGGGCCCTTTCGAACACCCCTTCCCCGCGCACCTGGGCAACGACAAGGTCCTTCAGGGCCGCCATGACGCGGGAGGGCCGGAGCTCAGTGACGAAGTAGCATTGGTAATCGCACTTTCCGCAGAGGTCGCAGCTCGCGGCGATGTCGAGGCATTTTTCGGTGACGGGGATCTTGTGCTCCGCCAGGGCGGCATAGAGGTCCATCCGCCCCTCCGGATAGTAGCTCACATACTGCTTTTCCAGCCCCGAGGCGCAGACGCCGCTCCCCAGGAAATCGATCTTGCACATCGCGTAGTGACGGCAATTCTTGGCGATCTTCAGGACGTCATCCATGCGTTCACTCCCTTCCTCTTGTCAAATCGGCGCCGGGGCCGGGCGGACTTTCCTTCACGGCATAGCCCATGTACATGATCGCCGTGATTCGGCTTTCGACCATCTGGATCTTTTTGGCGAGATCACTGTAAGTCCATTCTCCCCCGGCCCGCTTGCGTAAATAGCCGAGGAGCCGGGGGATGCGAACATTGGGCATCATGCCCCGGTGCTCTTTCCACTCCAAACCGTTTTGCCGGAGGAGCGACTTCATTTCGCCGGGCTTGATGAACATCCTCCAGACATGGAGGTTCGGGGGCATGAAGGCCCACGGCTTCCAGACTCGGCTGATCTTGATGGCGGCCAGGAGACTCACCCAGGTCCGGTTGAGCGTATCGTAGCAAAACACGCTTCCCGACTTCAGAACCCGGGAGATCTCGGAGATGACCGTGGGCAGGTCGCGGACATGCTCCAGAACATCACAGCAGAAAACGACGCCGAAGGAGTTGTTCTCGAACGGAAGAGATTCGCCCGTGCCCGTCCCGTACCGGATGTCCAGCCCGCTCTCCCGCGCGTGGTCGGCGGCGACCCGGACGGAGCGTTCGGACGGGTCGACCCCGGTCGTATCGAAGCCCAGCCGGGCGATCTCCTCGGTCAGGAATCCCCCGCCGCAGCCGACGTCCAGGGCGGCCGTCGTTTTGGGATCGACCTTGAGCTCCTCGATCAGTTTCCTTTTCGCATAGCCCAGCCGGGCGGGATTGAAGGAAACCTTCATCTGATAAAATGCGGATTCCGGCTGCCACCACTGGCCGCTCTGAGCGCTGTAGACACCGTTGTCGATACGGTCGTAGATCGCCTCCGGGATTTTCCTCATTCAATTTCCTATCGGGATAATAATATATCAAGGTTCGATGAATTACGCCGTTGTCGAGCAATTCTGGAAATGGAGCAGGAACGCACCAGGCCGTTGTTCCATAGGGAACGCTTCTGACCCCGATCGCCTCGTCTTGCCCACCTCGAGGCGTTTTTGACGTGGCCGGGCGCCCGGGCATATAATGGAGTCGGGAAAGGGTGGTTAGAGTTCTGTTCGCCGGGGACGCACGCGAGGGCGCGCGCCGCTAGAACGCGGGTTTTCGCGAATCGAAAACCCGGCAGGAGGAATCGGTGAAGAAACCATCTGGAGGCCTGTTCCTGTCGGCATCCATCGCACTTCTGGCGATGGTGCTGGCCGGCCCGGCCGGCGGGCAAACGGCTGCCTGGGTGAAGGCGGCCGTGGCTGCGCCCAGATATGACATCGCCAGGGAAGTCACGATCGAAGGCAGCGTGGCGAGCGTCGTCACGAAAGCGTCGCCGGGAATGTTGGCCGGCGCCCACGCGATCTTGACGACGCCGACCGGGACCGTAGACGCCCATCTGGGGAATTACGCCATGAGAGGGGCCCGTGCTCTGTCGCTCGCAAGCGGAGAACGGGTCAAGATGGTCGGTGTCCTGACGATCATCAAAGGCCGGCCGGTCCTTCTCGTCCGCACCGCTCAGACCGCCAGCGGCCTGTACACGATCCGCAACGCGCGCGGATTCCTGATACGGCCCGCGTCGGCCACCGCGACACACTCCAGGAAGGCCGCGGAAGGAGGCCAGTGATGAATACAGGCCGCCATCCGTTTCTCTGCTTCGCTCTGGCCGCCGCGCTGGCTCTCGTCACCGTCTCATTTTCGTCGTGCAGCCGGCAGAGCGCGTCGGATATCAACGTCCAATTGATCAACGCGCCCTCGACGCTGACGGTCAACCAATCGGTGAACCTCACGGCAAGCGTCGCTAACGATTCATCGAACGCCGGCGTCGATTGGTCCTGCGGCGGCAGCGGGAATTGCGGCACGTTCAATCCGGTCCATACGGCAAACAGCGGCACGACCGTTTATACGGCTCCCTCGTCCGCCGGCACCGTGACCCTCACGGCGGCCGCGACCGCCAACAGCAGCGTCAAGTCTAGTGCCACGGTCTCCATTGTCCCCGTCGGTTCGAACTCCGCGCTCAACGGGCAGTATGTCTTTTCTGTCCAGGGATACGACAGCTACGGGATTTATGCCGCCGCGGGCACGATCGTCGCGGACGGCAACGGCAACATCACCGGCGGCGAACAGGACTCCTCCGATACGTCGGTCGAGTCCGGCCCCGACGCTGTCACCGGAACTTATTCCATCGGTCCCGATGGCCGCGGCAGCCTCACGCTCAACGCGAGCAACACGACCCTGCCCAACAACGGCGTCGAGACGTTCAGCGTCGCCGTCACCTCGACCACCCACGCTTTGATCATCCAGTTCGACGGAAGCGCAACCTCGAGCGGCACCCTCGACGTCCAGGCCGCCAGCGCCACCAACCCCAACGCGATCAGCGGCTCCTTCGCCTTTACGGCGCAGGGAGCGGACGTCGGGAATCAGGTGCCGATCACCTTCGGCGGCTTGGCGCTGATGAGCACATCGTCGGGGAGCATCGCCAGCGCCACATTTTTCGAAAACGACGCAGGCTCAACGTCCACATCGTCTCTCTCCGGCTCCATCACGACCCCGGATGCGTTCGGCCGGGGGACCATCGGGTTCAGCAACGGCGTCAACTTTGCGTACTACGCCATCCAGGGCCAGGTCCTGCGGCTCGTCGAAAAGGATGCTCCGGTTTTGATCACGGGTGGGAGCATGTACGGGCAGGGAGCGGCCGGCGCGAGTGCGTCGTTTTCGAACGCGGCGCTTTCCGGGAACTACGTTCTTTCCGAGGCCGGGGCGTCGGTTTCGGGCTCGCTGGCCCTGGCCGGCCAGTTCTCTGCGGACGGGGCCGGAAACCTCACGGCCGGCGTCGCCGACACCAACGATGCGGGAGTGGCGACGTTCGGCCCGATCGCGGGTCAGAGGGTCTATTCGATAGCCGGAGACGGAACCGGGACCCTGGCCCTGCCCGGCACGTCGGACACCACCCAGGACGTTTCCTCTCTTCTGATCTTCGTCGTCGACCCGACCCTCAACCTCCTCGATCCGAACAGCACGAGCGGAGGCGGCGGGGCGCTGGTCATGGATTATGACAGCAGTGCGGTCGGCTCCGGGTTCATCTTGCCCCAATCATCCGGCGCTTTCCAGGGCAACTATGCTGTCAACCTGTCGTTCGTCGACACCACCGGCCAGACGGACTGGGTCGGTCAATCGGTGGTCACGAGCGGCGGACTGACCGGGACGGTAGACGTCAATGCGGACGGAGTCACCACGGCCGGCGTGAGCTTGTCGGGCACCTTCACTGCCGACGCCAGTGACGTTGGCCGGTGGATAGGGGCCTTCACGCTGAGCAGCACCAATTATAGTATCAGCGGCTACCAGGTGAGCGGGACGCTTTTCGTGATCATCGACACGGACTCCGCCGACGTCGGGAACGGGATCTTGGAATCGGAGTAGCCCGGGTCCTGCTCAGGGTTTACTCCCCCTTTTTCTTTTTGACCGGCGGGGCCTGCTTCTCCTGCTTGGCCGGCTGGGCGGTCCGTTTGACCTGCGCGGTATCCTGTTGGTGCCGTTGGGTCAACTGCTGCTTCTCGGCCTGATGCTGTTTCTGCAAATCGGCCGTTTTAGTCTGGTACGTCTGTTGGATTTTCGCTTTTGAAGCCGCGTCGCGGGCTTGCGCTTGTTCCGCGGTGCGCTTGCCCTGCAGGTCTTTCAGCTCTTGCGCCTGGGTTTTCTGGAGGAGGGTTTTTTCCTCGGCTTGCCGCTTCTGGACGGCCGATTGCTGCGCGCTCACCGGCACCTGTTGCCGCGGCTCGAAGACCTTGGCCGGAGCCAATTCCTGCCGGGCCTGGTTCGTGTTGAGAACGGCCCTCGGCTTCGCTCCCGCATTCGCCCGCATGGCCGGCCGGTAGATCTGGAGATTGTTGCCCGCGACCCGGGCCGGTCCGGGCTGCCGGACATCCTGGATCCTGTAGCGAGGAATTTGCTGCCGGGTGACACGCTGCACAACGTCGGTCCCGATCCCCGCGTTGAAGACCCGGTTGTTACGGAAGGACATGTTGTTGTGGATGGAGGTGAAATTCATAATCGTGTTGTTACGTTCATAAGGGAGGGTGTAGTGATAGATGTCACGGTCCAGGAAATGCGGGGCCTGGATAAAGACCCAGAAACGACTGGGAATGTTGAATGAAAGCGAGGCAAAATCCATGCCGGCCCGGAACTCGACCCCGGGTGGCAGGGGCGCCCAACCCGCATACTGGTCGCTCCATCTCCAGCTCACCCAAGCCGGAGCCCAGACCGTACCGGGAACCCAGTACCAGCCGAAACCGTCGTCATAGCCCCATCGCCCGTAATGGAAAGGAATTGAGCCCCATTCCTCGTTCGCGATCCAGGTCCAGCCGTCGTCGGTCATGACCCAATGGCCGTCGCTGTAGGGCCGCCATTGGTAACCCATATGCCTAGGGGTCCAAACGGGGCCATAGGGAGCCAGATTGACCCAACTTCCATAAGGGGACAGGTAGTTGTACATGGAGTCCATGTCCATATCCGCTCCGTATTCTTGTGGGGCGCCGATATTAGGACCGCCCACATCCGGGGGATAGCCGGTCCCCGGCGGAAAGGTGTAGGCGGTGCACCCCGCGGCAAGGAAAAGGACTAACGTCATAATCCGCAGACCATTTTTCATGTTCAGCCTCCTTATATTAATATTATAATCGATTTCGCGAGCCATATGCTACTAGTGCCGGGCTCCGGGCACGTAGAGGAGGGGTATATTGTAGCGCTTCGAGGCCTCCTCAAAAGCCGCCACGTCAGCACTGATGATGCCATCCAGCTTCTTGAGCTGATCCGCCAGACCGGCGTCCAGCATCGTATAGACTTCATATTGCTGCTGGGTTGGCGCTTTGTCGGCAGCTTCAACGATGGAAGCGAAAGAATCGAACTGTTCATTCAGCATGCCCGGGAAGGCCAGATTCGCCTCCGAGCCTTTCATGTTCACTTGGATCAGCTTTTCTTCCACCACCGACAGTTTTTTTTCTAGATCTTCGGAGGCGGCCACAAGAGCCTTCAGCTTTGGATCGTCCTCAAAGCGCTTGCGCAGCGATTGGATCTGTGACTTGAGATCACGGATCTGGTTGATGGCCTCGTGCATCCTGCTGATCCTATGATAAATTCGCATGGAAAGATCGAACTGTTTTTCCAGATCCACGGCAGGGACTTTCACACGGGGGTCCGCCAACACCTCGAGAGTTGCAGACTGCGTTCGACCGTCAGCCGTCAGTTTGATCTGATATTTGCCGGGAAGGGCCAACGGTCCGCGCGGTCCGACTTCACTGTAGAAAGCTCCCGGTACCTTGATGGGATCATCGAAGCGTAAATTCCAGACGTAGCGTTTCATCCCCGCCGAGGCGGGAATCGTCTTCATCTCCTTCACCTGGTCGGGCCACTCGGGCGGCTGTTCGGCTTCCTTTTTCTCAATGCTCGAGAGTGTCCTTACGGGCTGGCTTTCGCTATCGATAATCTGAAGCGTCACCTCGCCTTTAGGCGCTTCCTTAAAATAATAGTCGATGATCGCTCCCGGCGGCGGATTCTCGCCGACTGGACCGCGGCGATCCACTTGGCCCGGGTAATGCAGGCGATAGGCCGGCTGCGGGGAAAAGAGAAGCATCTCCTGGTTCGCAGCAGCGGAATCAATCTGTCGCAGAGGCACGATATCGTCCAGCACCCAAAAGGAGCGGCCGTGCGTCGCCACAACAAGGTCGTTGTTCTTGATGACGAGATCATGAATCGGCGCCGTCGGCAGGTTGAGCTGAAGAGAGTTCCAGTGGCCCCCATCGTCCAATGAGAAAAAAACGCCGATTTCGGTTCCTGCATAGAGCAGGCCCTTCCGTTTGGGATCTTCGCGGACCGCATGGACGTACGCGTCCTCCGGGATTCCGCTGACGATGAACGACCAGGAGTTCCCGTAATCACTGGTCTTATAGATGTAGGGTCGGCAGTCGTCGAGCTTATGACGATCGACCGCGATGTAGGCGGTTCCGGCGTCATGCGCAGAGGGGTCGATGATGCTGATCATGCTCCATTCCGGAAGCTGCTTGGGAGTGATATTGGACCAGTTCTGTCCGTCATCCATGCTCAGGTGGATCAGTCCGTCGTCTGTTCCTGCCCACAGCATTCCCTTCTTTAAGGGAGATTCGGCCAGCGCAAAGATCGTGTCATAGTACTCTACGCTGGTCATGTCCCTGGTGAGCGGCCCCCCCGATGGCTTTTGCTTGCTCTTGTCATTCCGGGTCAGATCGCCGCTGATGGCTTTCCAACTCTGGCCGTGATCGACAGACTTGAACACCCTCTCCGCGGCAACGTAAATCACGTCTGGATCGTGCGGCGAAAGGAACATCGGCGAAGTCCATTGGAAACGGTATTTCAGGCTCTCGGCCCCGTGACCGGATACGTCCAGCGGCCAGACACTGATATCGCCCGCCTGCTCGCTGCGCTTGTCGAAGCGCGTGAGCGAGCCTTCCGCGCCGGCGTAGACAATGTTGCTGTCTCGCGGGTCCGGAGCGATGTATCCGCACTCGCCGCCTCCGACGGGGTACCAGTCCTGGCGTCCGATCGCACCCTCGTCATCCATGCTCGCTATGGCGACCGTGCTATTGTCCTGCTGCGCTCCGTAGATAAAATAAGGAAACCGATTATCCGTCGTGACGTGATAGAATTGCGCCGTGGGTTGGTTTTCTTGGGTTGTCCACGTCTTGCCGCCGTCCGTTGTAATGCTAGCGCCCCCGTCGTTGCCGTTGATCATGCGCTCCGGATCCGCGGGGTCGATCCAAAGGCCGTGATGGTCTCCATGGGGCGCAGCTAGCAGGCTGAATGATCTCCCTCCATCGATCGAACGCAAGAGACCTGTGTTCAGAACGTAGACCGTGTCCGCCGACCTAGGATCGGCGAACACATGACAGTAATACCAAGGGCGCTGGCGGAGGCGCCCATCTTCGCTCACCTTGATCCAGCTCTCTCCCGCGTCATCGGAGCGATACAAGCCACTCTCTCCGGCTTCAATCAGGGCATAGACCCGATTCGAGTCGACGCCTGAGACGGAAACGCCGATCCGACCAAGAATGCCTGCGGGCAGCCCTCTCCCACCCAACGGATTCCAGGTTAGGCCACGATCGACGGACTTGTAAAGTCCGCTCCCGGGTCCGCCGCTGGAGAGACTGTAAGGCGTTCGATAGACCTCCCATAGCGCGGCGTAGAGGATGCTGGTGTTGCCCGGATCAAACACGACGTCGACTGCGCCTGTTTTATCGTCCTTGGACAAAACCTTGCTCCAAGTCGTGCCGCCATCTGTTGAGCGAAACAATCCGCGCTCCGAGTTGGGACCGTAGGCGTGCCCCAGAGCTGCCACGAAAACGACGTCCGGATCCTTGGGATCAACGATAACGGCGCCGATGTGATGTGTATCACGAAGCCCCACGTTTTTCCAGGTTCTGCCGCCATCCGTAGATTTATAAACCCCATCTCCGTAGGAGATATCTCCGCGAATGCAAGCTTCCCCCGAACCCGCATAAACGATGTTATGGTTTGAAGGCGCCACGGCAATGCTGCCAATCGAAGACACGGATTGCCGGTCAAAGAGGGGGTTCCAGCTGTGGCCTCCGTCGGTTGTTTTCCACACACCGCCGGCCACGGCACCCATGTAATAAATGTTCGGCTCATTGACGATTCCCTCAACGGCGAGAACGCGGCCTCCCCGGAACGGACCCACGAGCCTCCACTTCATTCCCTGGATCAGATTCTGGTCGAACCGCGCTGGAGCAGGCTTGGCTGCCTCTCCGGCCTTGCCTCCGGACTGAGCAAGGCAGATAGCGGCGATAAAAAAAACAACCAGAAAAATGAGCCGCGTCTTTGTTTTCATTTTTCCCTCCGCGAGCGGATATCAATGATCGCTTTTTGTTCTGACACTGAATTTTGGGCGATCTCACCCAATTTCCACTGCATGTGGTCATTGTAGCTATCTTCTATCCTTTCAATCAAGGTTTGACATCTCTCCTCGTCATGATTTAGCATCCTTTTGAGCCGGAGGAAAACGAAAGTCGGGAAGGATGTCCGCTCTGCCGGTACGGTCAACCTGGCAGACCTGAACATTTCGTACCAGGCGGCTTAGCGTTATGCCGTGCCTGCGCACCGTTCCGGCCGGACCGGAAGGAGGAGCCCTATGAAACACGCCCCCATCGAGCGGGTCTGGAAAAGGGTGATGTTCATTTTTATCAGTACGGGGCTTGCCCTTTCATTAGCCTCAGCGGCCGCCCAGAAAGGCACCGCTGGCACTCCACCCGCAGGGATCCAAAATGCGGCAGCGGCCACCCTCCTCAGGCCGGCCCGAGTGTTCGACGCCGAGGACGGCAAGACGCATGAGGATTGGGTCGTCCTTGTAAAAGGAGATAGGATCGCCGCCGTCGGGCCGAAGGCGCAGGTCGCTTTCCCGGGAGGCACAAAGACGATCGAGCTGCCCGGGATGACCCTGCTGCCGGGCCTTATGGATATTCATTCGCACATTTTCCTCCACCCATATAACGAGACGCTCTGGAACGACCAGGTTTTAAAAGAACCCCTCGCCTATCGGACCATTGAGGCGGTGATTCACTGCGAGCGAACCCTGATGGCCGGATTCACCCTCCTCCGGGACCTCGGCACCGAGGGCGCAGGCTACGCGGATATCTCCGTTCAGCGGGCCATCCGCGAGGGGCTGATCCCGGGGCCGCGTCTGTTGGTAGCAACGCTGGCGATCGTCGCCACCGCGAGCTATGGGCCGGGACCGGCCGGATTTGCTCCCGATCTGATCCTGCCGAAAGGCGGCCAGGAAGTGAGCGGACAGGCCGAGATCTTAATGGCGGTCCGCGAGCAGGTCGGGCATGGCGCCGATTGGGTCAAGGTGTATGCGGACTACCGGCATGGGGTGAGCGGGACGGTTCCGACCTTTAGCGAGGAGGAGTTGCGGACGCTGGTCGCGGAAGCACACTCCGCGGGTCGACCGGTATCCGCTCATGCCACGACTGCGGAAGGGATGCGCCGGGCGACCGTTGCCGGCGTGGATACGATCGAGCATGGCTATGGCGGCACCGAAGACGTTTTCCGCCTCATGGCCCAGCACGGCGTGGCCTATTTACCGACGCTGACGGCCGAGGAGGCTTATGCGGAGTACTTCGAGGGGTATAAGCAGGGGCAATCCCCGACGGCGGGAATGCAGCAGGCATTGCGGGCTTTCAAGACGGCACTTGCGGCTGGTGTCACGATAGGGCTGGGCAGCGACGTTGGCGTTTTCGCTCACGGCACCAACTACCGCGAGCTCGAATGGATGGTGCGGGGAGGCATGACTCCAACGCAGGCCCTTATGGCGGCCACCGCGATCAACGCCCAGATCATCCGCATGCAGGATCAACTTGGCCGGATCCGAGACAATTTCTTGGCGGACCTGGTGGCCGTGGCCGGCGACCCGACGCAGAACATCCAGGCTGTCCGAGACGTGCGCTTCGTCATGAAAGGCGGCGTGATCTATAAGCAGCCCTAGGGGGAATCCCAGCCAAAGCATCCCGCTTACGACTCTTGACGGTTGCGGAGGGGGTGTCTAGGAAGGCCTATGGCCTTCATTGACTGGTTTCCATAACGATGCTAATATTTGCCCAATCACCAGAATAGAGAAATGGTCTGAAGAGCAACTTGCGAGAGGGGCAATGGGATCAACACGACATAGCCTATGTTGCCGTAACTCCCCCGAAAACGCTCAGTGAAGACCTCTTAAAGAGGGTGGCTTCCCTCATCGGCAAAGAGATCGTTGACACCCGCCTCCTGCTCACCGGAGAGATTCCCAGAATCCTTGCCTCCTACCCCAACGCCGACACAGCTGACTCGATAGCTCAGAGCCTGAAGAATGAGGGACTTGTGGCCTTCGTCTGCAGGGATTCCGAGCTTCGAAACCGCCCGGCCAGCTTCGTGGCGCATACTGCGAGATCTGGAGAGAGAGAAGTTATATTCTGGGACAGGCGCGGCGGGGAGGTCAGAGTTGAAGCAGGCGACGCCTTCCTGATAATCAGCGGAAGGCTCAAGAGCGCCACGCAGGAAAAGACCTCAACCACAAAAATGAAACTCAACGTGCCGGCGACGGTGCTGACAGGTGGCATCCCGATCATGCGCCGGGTCACCCAAAAGGCCACCAAAGAATCGTTCCAAGCTGAGGATTTTGTGAGGATCTTCGACAGGAGATCCTCTGATCCACGTGTCGAGATGTTCCAGAACCACGTTGACTACACTTTCCTAGGCCCCGAGCTGACCCCCTCCACTCCGACGAACTTCAAGATCGTCGTCACAAAACTCCGGGAGTGGTTCCCGCTGGCCATCTTCGATGAGCGACTGACCAAACATTTTAAAACCGATGTGCCCGCCGCTGGACCCGGGGAGGCGCTTGAGATCAACTGCAAATTGATCTACTTATGCCATTTGGCCATAGGGCGGCGGGGATACGAGTGATTGGCTGGCCGGGACAATGGGCGGCTCGTTGCTCCTCCCATCCTCCCTATGCACTGACGCTATGAGCACAACGAGGGCGAAGCCGCCGGCATCAATTCTGAAGACTGGCAAGCCTCCGCTCCGCATCCTCGACCTCGGTCAGGCCGGGCAGCGACTGCTCCATAGGCTCGCGTTCCTTCCTGCCGCACGCCCCGGGCTGCCGAGTGGGCTCACCACTCCACGCGCGCGTAGAAGAACCTCTTTGCCACCTCCGCGGCGACTACGTACAGCGCCGTGATCCCGAGTATCGCCAGCATCAACCAGGCCGGCAGCGGCGTGAAGCCCAGAAAACCGCCGAACGGTAGGTATGGGATCGCCAGTGTGACCAGGCCCACGGCGAGCGTTGCCGTCCACAACAGCGTGCCCGGCCGGCTGCGGAAGGACAGCCCGCGCGTGCGCACGACCAGCGCGATCACCAGTTCGGTGAGCAGCGACTCGACGAACCAGCCGGTGCGGAACTGCTCCGGCGAAGCCCGCACGACAAACAGCAGCATGCCGAACGTGAGATAGTCGAACACCGAGCTGACGAGCCCGAAAATGATCATGAAGTCGCGGATGAGCCGGATGTTCCAGCGGTGCGGCCGCTCCACCATGTCCTCGTCGACCCGGTCGCTCGCGATGGCCAGGGCCGGGAAGTCGGACAGGAAGTTGTTCAACAGGATCTGCTTCGCCAGCAGCGGCAGGAACGGCAGGAACAGGGAGGCCCCGGCCAGGCTGAACATGTTGCCGAAATTCGCACTCGTCGTCGTGAAGACGTACTTGAGCGTGTTCGCGAAGGTCCGCCGTCCCTCCTCGATGCCCGCGCGCAGCACCCCCAGGTCGCGCTTGAGCAGCACGAAGTCGGCCGCCTCCTTGGCCACGTCCACCGCCTGGTCGACCGAGATGCCGATGTCCGCGTCGTGCAGGGCCGGGGCATCGTTGATGCCGTCGCCCATGTAGCCCACGACGTGCCCCATTTTGCGCAATGCCAGGATGATGCGCTCCTTCTGGTTCGGGTCGACCTCCACGAAGAGCGTCGTGCGCTCGGCGATGTTCCACAGCGCCTCATCGCGCAGTTCGTCCATCTCGGCCGCGGTGAGGATGCCACTGACCGGCAGGCCCACCGTCTCGGCCACGTGTCGCGCCACAAGCCGGTTGTCACCGGTGATGACCTTGATCTGCACGCCCAGGCGGGCGAGCGCGCCGAGCGTCTCCCGCGCGTCCGCCTTAGGCGGGTCGAAGAACAGCAGGTAGCCCATGAAGATCATATCGGCTTCGTCGGTCTCCACGCAGTACGCGGCCTGGCGCGGCACGTCCTTCACGGCCACGCCCAGCACGCGGGAGCCCTGCCCGCTCCACTCCTCATAGCGCCGGTCGATCTCCGCGCGCCGCACCCCGTCCAGCGGAAAGTCCGTGTCGCCGTCCCGCACGCGCGTGCACACGGCCAGCACGTTGCTCAGCGCGCCCTTGGTGATCAGCAGGGGCTTGATCGACGTGCCCGGGTCCGAGTCGACCACCACGCTCAGGCGTTTGCGCACGAAGTCGTAAGGGATCTCCTCGAGCTTGTCCATGCCGGTCGTGTCGGGGTGGGGCTGGGCGAGGATGGCTTCGTCGAGCGGATTCGTCAGCCCGGTCTGGAAGGCCGCGTTAAGGTACGCATAGCGCATCAGATCATCCGAGGGGTGGCCCTGGATATCGAGCGCGCCGTCCAGCCGCACCACGCCCTCGGTCAGCGTGCCCGTCTTGTCGGTGCACAGGATGTCCATACTGCCGAGGTTTTCGATGGCGTTGAGCCGCCGCACGATCACCCCGCGCCTGGCCATGGCCTGCGCTCCCTTGGAAAGGTTGACACTGATGATGGCCGGCAGCAGCTCGGGCGCGATGCCCACCGCCAGGGCGATTGCGAACAGCAGCGAGTCGATGGCCGGCTTGTTCAGGATCACGTTGATGGCGAAGACGATCAGCACCAGCACGGTCATGATCTGGCTGAGCAGGTTCCCGAAGCGCCGGATGCCGCGCTCGAACTCGGTCTCGGGCGGCCGCAAGGTCAACCGCTCGGCGATCTGGCCGAAGGCGGTGCCCGCGCCGGTGTGCACGATGAGCGCGCGCGCCGTTCCGCTGCGCGCGCTGGTGCCCATGAAGACGCAGTTGATGCGCTCGGCCAGGCCGGCGTGCGCCGCGACCGGGCCGGGCTTCTTCTCCACCGGGAAGGTCTCGCCGGTGAGCACGGCCTGGTTGACGAAAAAGTCCCTGGCCTCCAGGACGACGCCGTCGGCCGGGATCAGGCTGCCGGCCGAGAGCAGCACCACGTCGCCCGGTACGACGTCCTCGGCGGGGACGAGCTGCGGCCGCCCGTCGCGCACGACCGTGGCCTTGACCGTGACCTGAGCCCGCAGGGCTTCCACGGCCTTGCTCGCCGTGTGCTCCTGGAAAAAGGTGAGCGCGGCGCTGGCGACGACGATGACGATCACGATCGCGGCGTCGGTCCACTCGCCGGCGATCGCCGACACCGCGGCGGCGAAGAGGAGGATCAGCACCAGCGGGCTGCGGAATTGGCGGAGGAAGGTGGTCAAGCCCGTGGCCCGCCGCCGGGGTGCCAGCGCATTCGGACCTACGCGCTGCAGGCGCGCCTGGGCTTCGGCCGTGTTCAGGCCGTCCGGCGTGCCGCCCAAATCCGCGAGGACCTCGGCGGCCGGCCGGCTCCAATACTGCGAGACGACCGTGGAAGAACTCGTGGCTGTGCCCGTCCGTTTCATATGGCTGCCCCCTGAACTAGAGCTGCCCGATCAATGTACTACCCCTGAAGTGAGATTTTCAAGCCTCAGGGGGATTTAGAAATGCTTATTTCCACTTGCCCAGACCGATTTAAGGGGACAGATCAAGGGATTGAAAATCTCAGCTAAGGGGTAGTACATTGGTCGGGTGCAGGTCACTCTGGCTCTTCCCGGTTTGCTGAGCCGGCGCGGTGAAAAAAAATAACTGAGCCATGAAGACAAACACACTCACGCCGGAACTGCTCCACAAGATGGACGCCTACTGGCGCGCCGCCAACTATCTATCGGTCGGCCAGATCTATCTTTACGACAATCCGCTACTGAAGCTCCCGCTGGCGCTGGCGGATGTGAAGCACATGCTGCTCGGGCACTGGGGCACGACCCCCGGGCAGAACTTCATTTACGTGCACTTGAACCGGGTCATCAAAAAATACAACCTCGACATGATTTACATCTCGGGCCCCGGACACGGCGGCCCGGCCGTCGTGGGCAACACTTACCTCGAGGGCACTTACAGCGAGATCTATCCCGACATCAGCCAGGATGAGGCCGGGCTCCGGAAACTCTTTATTCAGTTTTCGTTTCCCGGAGGAATTCCCAGCCACGCCTCGCCCGAGTGCCCGGGCTCGATCCACGAGGGCGGCGAGCTGGGCTATTCGCTCAGCCATTCGTTCGGGGCGGTGTTCGACAATCCCGATCTGGTCGTCGCCTGCGTCGTCGGCGATGGCGAGGCGGAAACCGGACCGCTGGCTACGGCCTGGCATTCCAACAAGTTTCTCAATCCGGCTACCGACGGCGCGGTGCTGCCGATCCTGCATCTCAACGGTTACAAGATTTCCAACCCGACCCTCCTCGCGCGGATCACGCACGAGGAATTGGAACAGTTGTTCCGCGGCTACGGCTGGACGCCCTACTTCGTCGAGGGTCACGAGCCCGCACTGATGCACGAGGCCATGGCCGCGGCGCTCGACACGGCGGTGGAGCAGATCCAAAAAATCCAGCAGGACGCCCGCTCCCACGGCAACTTCGCGCGTCCGCGCTGGCCGATGATCGTCCTCAATTCACCCAAGGGCTGGACGGGGCCGAAGATGGTCGATGGCCTGCAGGTTGAAGGCACCTTCCGGTCGCACCAGGTGCCGCTCTCCGACCCGGCCACCCATCCCGAACACCTCAAGCTGTTGGAAGACTGGCTGAGGAGCTACCGGCCGGAGGAACTCTTCGATGAGCAGGGCCGCCTGAAACCGGAACTGGCCGAACTTGCGCCCAAGGGCGAACGACGCATGGGCGCAAATCCCCACGCCAACGGCGGCATTCTGCTCCGTGACCTCCGGATGCCGGATTTCCGCGACTACGCGGTCGACGTGCCCTCGCCGGGGGCGCCCGGTATCGGCGACACGCATGTGCTCGGGCGTTTCCTGCGCGATGTGGCCAAGCTGAACAGTGAGCAGCGGAATTTCCGGGCCTTTGGCCCTGACGAGACGCTCTCCAACGGCCTGGAAGCCCTCTTTGAAGTCACCGAACGCCAATGGGACGCCGCGACCGTGCCGAACGACGAATTTCTCTCGCCCACTGGGCGCGTGATGGAGATGCTCAGCGAGCACCAATGCGAGGGCTGGCTCGAGGGCTACCTGCTCACCGGGCGGCATGGGCTCTTCAATTGCTACGAGGCGTTCATTCACATCATTGATTCGATGTTCAACCAGCACGCCAAGTGGCTGGAGGTCACGTCGCACCTGCCGTGGCGGCGGAAGATCGCCTCGTTAAATTACCTGCTGGCCTCGCATGTCTGGCGCCAGGATCACAACGGCTTCACCCACCAGGATCCCGGTTTCATCGACCTCGTCGTGAACAAGAAGGCCGAGGTCGTGCGCGTCTATCTTCCGCCGGATGCCAACTGCCTACTGTCGGTGATGGACCATTGCCTGCGCAGCCGCCATTACGTCAACGTCGTGATCGCGGGCAAACACCCGGCGCCGCAGTGGCTGACGATGGACGCGGCCGTCAAGCACTGCACCGAGCGCATCGGCATCTGGCAGTGGGCCAGCAACGACCAGGGCGCCGCGCCCGACGTCGTCATGGCCTGTTGTGGCGACGTGCCCACGCTGGAGACGCTCGCCGCCGTCTCCATCATGCGCGAGCATCTGCCCGACCTGAGAATCCGGGTGGTCAACGTCGTCGACCTCATGAGGCTGCAACCGCAAACCGAGCACCCGCACGGGTTGAGCGACATGGATTTTGACGAGCTCTTCACCAAGGACAAGCCGGTCATCTTCGCCTTCCATGCTTACCCGTGGCTGATCCACCGGCTGACCTACCGCCGCACCAACCACGACAATATCCACGTCCGCGGCTACAAGGAAGAGGGCACCATCACCACAGCCTTCGACATGACGGTGCTGAACGATCTGGACCGCTTCCACCTCGTGATGGATACCATCGACCGCCTGCCACAGACCGGCGACAAGGGCATCTACCTGAAGCAGCAGCTCAAGGACAAGCTGATCGAGCACAAGCAATACATCGACAAATACGGCGAGGACCTGCCGGAAATCCGCCATTGGACGTGGGGCGCGACCAACGCAGGCAAACCGGCGTAAACCGGGCCGGTGCCAGACAGGTGCCGGAGAGGATGTTCACTCCGGGAAGTGCATGAAAAAAAGGAGAAGGACGCCAAGTCCATCTTTCAGGTTTTTCTCATTATACGTGGACCGATTTAGGGGGAGCAGATTATGATGAACCCCCGACCTCTGGATTCGAAGGCCGGCATGAGGCTTCTTGCTATGTTTCCTAGTTGACTGATCCTAAATCGGTTACATCCCTGCCGCGAATGATTCGTCCGCGCCCCGCCGGGCGTTATCATCTCAATTGGCGAAATAGCCGGCCCGGTTGGTGACCCGGAATCGTTTTCCTTTGACCACGACTTTGATCTCCTTGAACTTCCCGTCGGCTTGGTAGTTTTCCGGGACATAATACAGGAGATAGTAGTTTTCCGTCGCCTTCGCGGCTTTTTGGAAGGCCGCAAACGGGTTGCCCGATGCCTCGGAGACCCCGCCCGTGGCCCGGGCCATTTCATTGAAAGTTTCAAAGATCGAGGCCGATAGGTCCTTGGTGTTGAGGCCACTCACTTCATCTGCGATGTCCGAGGCCGATTTCGTCGAGTAGATAAAATGGACCGTGATGGAGGCGTCGGAGAAGATCTGCTCTATCGCCTTGGGATTGATGGTCAGGTCCCTCCGCATCTCCGCCGCGGCCATATCGTCCAGTTGGCTCTCCGCCGCGGGCAGAGACTCGTCGCCGAAGCTTCCGGACGAGACCGAGTTGATTAACTCCTTTTCATAAAACAGAAAGAAATATTTTTGCCCCTCCGTGGCCTTCAGCGCCTGGGCCGTCCGCCGCAGGCTCGCCTCGTCGATCCCGATCCGGTCGCACAGCTGCCGGTTGATATCCTGGAGCATGTGCAGCTTCTGGTCGGGGTCCACGGGCAATTTCAAGACGTCCCGGAAGTCGCCTAACAATCTCTTATATTCCGTTGCTCCTGTAAGGATATCATTGCGCAATTTCCCCTTGAGCTGGCGGGCGATCTCCTGCCGCGGCAGGCGGGCCAGGGCCTCCGGCTTGAAGCGGTAGGTCGTGCGCGGGGTGATGACGGTCAGCGAGTCCTCCGGCTCGAGGACCTGGTCGAAGAAAAAATCCACGGCTTCGTCCAGCTTGGGCGAGGGGCCCAGGACCTCGAACTCCATGACGATCGTCCGTCCCGTCTTCGGGGCGGGGCGGGCGGCCACGGGCCCTGACGTTTCCTCTTTTTGGATGTTCGCCTTTCGGATCAGATAGAGGGCGGAGATTTTCTGGGGCTTGCCGTTTTCGAAGACCTCGAAGTCCTTAAGCGTCAGGTCATCGACGAATCTCTCCCCGTCGAAGACCCGGACCGGGACCTCGACGTTGACGACCCCCGCGAAGTGACGAAGCTCCTGGGGATGGAGGGAGAGGAAGAGAAAGCCGAACGCGCCGAGGAGGACAAGCGTCAGGGATCTCCACGAGCCCGGTACTGATCGCGCGTCAACCGGGATATCAATCCGATTCTTGGGGGCCCTCACCTCCGCGCTAGACGGATGCACTGACCCCTCTTCCGGGATAATGATATTCCCCGCTTCGGACTTATGTCAAGCGAACGACCCTCGCTGTCAAGGCAACGTGAATACTTCCGGTCCTGGGCAACGTGAATCTTTCCGCTTTTGTCATCACCTAGGGTCTCTCGGGTAGTTCGCTTGCGAACCGGTCTCTGTAAACCTTCCAAGGATGC
>Ga0187886_1000189_pt1 | contig 85579 bp, 75 predicted proteins | sample June2016WEW_20_1_FD_133001 | JGI IMG/M metagenome (GOLD analysis project Ga0187886, IMG submission 133001) | Peatland microbial communities from SPRUCE experiment site at the Marcell Experimental Forest, Minnesota, USA - June2016WEW_20_150 | ecosystem: Environmental > Terrestrial > Soil >... | reverse complement strand
GTCACGAGCCAGTTCCTGGGGGACCTCGACGACTATAGGAACTTCGGCTATTTCAAGGAGGCCCTGGCCCACCTCGAACGTCTGTTCGGCGTCAAGCCTGACGCCGTCATCACCGACCTCCACCCGGACTTCCGGACGACCCGCTACGCCGCCGGAATGGGCATCCCCCATTTCCAGGTCCAGCACCATCACGCCCACGTCCTGGCGCCGCTTCTCGAGCATGGGATCGTGCCCGGGAGGAGAGTCCTGGGCGTGGCCCTGGACGGCTACGGCTACGGAGCAGACGGGACGGCCTGGGGGGGCGAATTCCTGCTGGCCGACTATGACGGTTATGAACGATTCGCCCGGTTCAAGCCGGTCCGCCTTCCCGGGGGGGACCTGGCCACCAAGGAGCCCTGGAGAATGGCCCTGGCGTATCTCTACGATGCTTACGGCGCCCCACTCCCTGATTTGCCGGTCCTCAGGAAAATCGGCGCGGCAAAGAAGACGGCGGTCCTGGGCATGATCCAGCGCGGCCTCCGGAGCCCCCTCACTTCGAGTTGCGGTCGGCTGTTCGACGCGGTCTCGTTCCTCTGCGGCGTCGCGCCGGAGATCGTGGAATACGAGGCCGAAGCGGCCATGCGGCTCGAGGCGGCCGCCGGGGGCGCAAGCGGAAAGACCTACCCGGTCGGCCTGTCGGGGACGGGACAGGCGGGCCCCGAAGATGTGTCGTTCGCGCCGCTCATCCGGGCCGTCGTCCGGGACCTCGAAAAAGGCGTCGCCGTCTCGCGGATTGCGTCCGTTTTTCATGACAGCCTGGCCCGACTCATCCTTGGGATTGCCGAAAAAGCCAGGTGCGCCCATGGGACGGACACCGTCGTCCTTGCCGGCGGAGTTTTTCTCAACCGGAAGCTCCTGGAGCGGACGACGGACCGGCTCGCCCGGAGGAAGTTCCGGGTCGTCAGGTCCCTCCAGTACTCACCCAACGATGAATCGCTGTCTCTCGGGCAGATCGCCTGGGGCCTGGCCAAGCTTAAAAAGCACTAGTTTCGGTGACACATAACTAATTACCGAAATTGAGCTCCCCAATTCGGTGATATACAACTAAATACCCGAATTAGGAGCCTGCACAGATTTCGGTAATTAGTTATGTGTCACCGAATGGTGCTTATCTTCCCGTGGCAACGGCGGCTTGGCGGCGACAACCCTGACACCTCCCGTGAGCGACAGGACGCCGTTTGCGGCGGCCGCCGCGATGAAGCCCGCGGGACCGCAGAGGATGAAGCCGAGCAGGCCGCCCGCGACAGTGAAAAGGACGCCGCCGAGAAGCTTTCCCTGGATATCAAGGAAAAATCCCGGCAGGGCGGCGACGATGCCGGGAAAGACGCTCGTCACCCCCACGACAAGGCCCAGGAGCATCCCGGCGAAAAGCCCCAGGATCCCGGAAAACCAGAAGAACGAGGCCGGGTGGAGCGACCGCACGACGAGGCTCGTCCCGTCCGGAGGAAGGCTCGACACGCCTGCCGCAACGCTTCCGGCCGCCTCCTCCTTGGCGAGGAAAGGCTCGCACTCGGGACAGGGAGCGGCGGGGTCCTCGAGGGCGGCCCCGCATTTCGGGCAAGCCTGCCCGGCGTCGGCGTCGGGTTTCCGGCTGCCGCAACGGACGCAGGTCTCAGATTCCAGGTCGTTTTCATAGCCGCAATAGATGCAGATGGCCTTCCGCTCGCTGAAGGATGGAGGCCGGGCCTGAACCCAATCCTCGCCGTTGAAGAAGTACCATTTCCCGCTCTGGGCCCCGATCATCCAGAAGCGGCCCTCGTCGTCCTTGATCCTGAGTTGTTTCAGGGAATAGATGAATTCCTGCTGGGAAATCCGGCCCCCGCCGAATTTTTCCTTCAACCGGCCGAACGCGGCCTCGACTTCCCTGAACTGATCAGCCATGGCGCGAGCCTTTCGCCCCCGGGGCGCCGGAGTTTGATAACCTATGTTTTTTCAATGATTTAATAACTTGCTGAAAATACATTTGTTACGGCCGGTGACGAATTCTTGTGCAATCCGGCGTATCTTCAAGAAATTCCGGAAATTGGGTCTGCAAAAATGGGTTTTTTCCACAACTTTTCCACACAATCTGTGAATAATTTCGGCGGCGCCCGCTCATGGCCGGACCTATTCTACACCCGCTCCGGCTCACTTGAAAAGGGCCAGGAGGCTGGAGCCTTTGACCGGGTCCGGGATGAACGAGAGAATGAAGATCAGGATGATGAGCGCCCCCAGGATCACCCGGCCGCGGTTCAGGGGAACATCCTCGTCATAGATCGGGGGATGCCTCAGGCGGACCGCCAGAGGATAAAGAGCCTTGGGCCGCTTCAAGCGGACGACCAGGACAAACGCGAGGCCGAGCCCTCCCCAAATCAGCCAGCCGGCGAAGAAGAAGACGCCCAGCAGGATGAGAGCGCCGAGGATGATCGACGACAGGACCCTCTTTCTTTTCCCGAAGAGGGCGTAGGCGACATGTCCGCCGTCGAGCTGGCCGAGAGGCAGGAGGTTGAGGGAGGTGACCAGAAGCCCGATCCATCCGGCGAACGCGACCGGGTGGAGGAGGATGTCCGAGCCGTCGGGCACGGGCTTGAGAACGAGGGCGCTGGCGAGCTTGAGAAGCAGGGGCTCCCCGAGAGACAGGGTAGTTTCGCCGCCTGCGAGGGGCACGACCTTCGAATAGGTAAGCCCGATGAACAGCGCCGGAAGCGTCAGCACGAAGCCGGCCAGAGGACCGGCCGCGCCGACGTCGAAAAGCTGTCGTTTCCAGTCGATGGGCGACTTGATTTTGATGAAAGCCCCGAACGTGCCGAAGAGGTTCGGCGCCGGGATGAAGAACGGCAGAGTGGCGGCCAAGCCGTAACGGCGGCAGGTCAGGTAGTGGCCCAGCTCATGGCCGGTTAAGATGACCATGAGGACGCCCGCGTAGAGAAGGCCGAGGGCGAGGACCCGGGGTTCGAGAAATGCGGCGACACCGCCCCCAGGCGCGGGAGGGAGGCCCGGGGCGTCCGGATAAAGGTAGGTGAAGCCCAGTCCCAGCCCGACGAAGAACGTCGACGCGATGGTCAGGGCGAACAGGACGCCGTTGAGCCAGGCCTTCTTTCTCTCCGCCGGTTCGGTCATGGTTCCCCCGAAAAAAAAGGAGTGAAAAACTTCACTCCTTCTTTCTGAAAGCGAACGACGGGCTATTTGCCCTGAAGCCTGAGGTACTTGGCCTGCAGCTCTTCCCTGGTTTCTTTGTGCTCCGGGTCGTTGACGCAGGCTTCGGTCGGGCAGACCGCCGCGCACTGGGATTCATCGAACGCGCCCACGCATTCGGTGCAGCGGTTGGGGTCGATCACGTAGCGCTCGTCGCCCGCGGAAATGGCCTGGTTGGGGCATTCGGGCTCGCAGGCGCCGCAGTTGATGCATTCTTCGGTGATCCTATAAGCCATCGTTATCCTCCTCGAAATGTTAAGGAATTATTATATCCCTTTCCTCGCCGTTGACAAGTCCTGCCCTATTTCTGGAGGGCGAGGCGGCTGGCCTTCATGGAGGCCTCGTACCCGTAGTAGGTTTGGGAGTATTCCGACTGGAGCCGGGTATAGATGTCCAGGGCCTCCTTCTTCTGCCCTTTCAGCTCGTAGGCCTCGGCCAGGTGGAAGAGGACGGCGTCGAGCGGGTAGGCCTTCGGTTTGTCGTCGCGGATCTTCAGGTAGATCGCGACGGCCTTGTCGAATTCCTTTTTCTTGAGCAGCGTCTGGGCCTTGAGGTCTTCGGCCTGGTAATAGAGGAGGTCCTTGGGCGAGGCGGGGACCCGGGCGAGGTAGGCTTCGGCCTTGGCATAGTCGCCCTTCCCGGCCCAATAGCCGGCCAATTCCAAGCAGGCGATTCTCGCGGCGGGGCCCTCCTTAGAGAGCGCCTCGAGCCGTGTCAAGTTCGCGGGCTTTGTCTCCAGGTCCTGGCTGAGGCTCACGACTTCGCCGAGCGCCCGGCTCTGGACGCTCTGGCCGTGGGCCCGGAGGAGGAACAATCCCGTGAACACAAGAGCCGCCAGGACGAGGCCGCCGGCGGCGATCAGGATCTCCTTCTGCCAGGTCTCATAAAAATGGACGAACCAGTTCAGCCCGGTCCGCATTTCATCTTCTTTGAGGTGATGCCTCTCGGTTCTCTTCATTCCTCACTCCCTGGGTCAAAAAATCACAGGCTCCATTTCTAACACAATCGAACCATGGGGTCAAACCGCGCCGTCTGGACCTGGCTTGGGGGATATCGTTTTCCGTCGCGGCCTAGGGGAATTCTAGTTGGCTGGTGCGGAGATTTCAAGGCGGGCGGGGAGGCTCAGGAGAAGAGCTTCTTTGTCAGGGCCGCCAGGTTCTTGGCGTGGGCTTCGCAGCAGGCGAAGGACCTCTCGTCCGGACGGCCGATGGCCACGGGGCCGTAGTGGTCGAAGCGGTGGTCTCCGCGCAGGACCATGCCGTGGATCAGGAGGGCCTGGAGGATGTCGAGGACCGTCGTCTCATTGCCGCCCCCGATATTGGCCGACGAGGTGAAAGCTCCTCCGACTTTCCCCCGGAGCTTGCCGTGAAACTTGACGCTCTCGTCGAGGAGCTTTTTCATCTCCCAGGCCATCGTGCCGTAGTATGTGGGAGACCCCAGGACGATGCAGTCATAACCGAGGAGCTCCGCCGGCGCCGTCTCCTCGACCGTCTTCAGGTCCACCATCAGGCCTTCAGCCTTGAGGACATCGGCGATTCGGACCGCCATCTTCCGGGTGTTCCCGGTCTTGGAATAATAACAAACAAGCGCTTTGGCCATGGATTTCCTCCTCGATTTTTCCAATTATGGCAAAGCGGGGCGGGCTAAGTCAAATCGTCGTTAACGCCCCGAAAGGATTTCTTTCTTTGAGTTTTCCTCCCCACGCCCTGGCTGGGAAAGGGCCGAAGGGGGTATGGCCGGAACGTCATGTGCGGCTCCGAGCCTATTTGCTTAGCGACGGAATCGCTGGCATTCAGCGCAAAGATTGGTTTCAGATATTTACCAGAATTTCGGCTCCGAGCTGCTCCGCCGTAATTCTGTTGGTCGCTCCGAAGACTTCGCTCCCTGCCGGAGGGCATCCCCAAGGCCCTTTCCGATGACACGCCCTGAACAGGACCCACCCTTCCTTAATCGATGTCGAAAGAAGATTAGGAGTGCGCGGCTCAGAACTCGAAGGTGATCAGCCCGGTCTTCTGTTTGATCTGGGCGCGGATGGCGCCCTTGGTGAGCTTCTTTTCTTTCTCGGCCTTGATCGCCCGGAAAAGCTCGTAGGTCGTGAGGAGGCCGTTTCCGTCCTTCTGCGTTTCATCGACCTGCACGGCCGAGAAGGGGTTGCCGCGCGTGCGGGCGTCCGCGCCGGAGAAGTAATTGCCGAAGAGGACGGCTTTCATCCTGGTGTTGTCGAACTCCTGCATCCTCCGGCCCTTGTACTTCTGGAGGAGGGCGCATTCGCCGTCCGCCGCCGCCCCCTTGCCGGACCGGACGAGGACGAGGATCAAATCCTCCTTGCGCAGGCTGGCTTCGACGGAGGGCCCGCCGCTCTCGATCAGCCAGACGTCCTCCTCCTTATTCCGGATGACCTTCTTCCAGTACTCGTTGACGTCCACGACCTTGCCCCAATCGAGATAGCGGAGGGCCAGGACCACGGCCTTCATGAGCTCGGGGCCCTCGGCCGTCAGGAGCTTGTGGAAGTCCTCCCGTCCGCCGGCCTTGGCCTCCGTGATCTGGCGATCGATCTCGGCCAGGGCCTGGACGTAGCGCTGCTTCTCCGCGTCTTTCCTGGCGAAAAGGTCCTTGAGTTCCGGGAAGACGAAGTCCTCGTCCTCGATCCAAGAGCCGTCGGCCGCAGCCGGAGCCCCGGCCGAGAAGGGCATCTTGTCTTTGAGAATATAGTCGATGATTTCGACGTTCTTGGGCCCGAATGAGGGCAGCAGGAGGACATAGCCCTTGCCCCTGCCCGCGAGGAGGGAGACGGGATAGCCGTCGGCGCTCTTGGCCAGGATCTCGAACTTGCCCTCGATTCCGGAGTCCTTTTCCCAGACCCCATCGCCGGCCGCCTCGGGGAGGAGCTTGTAGGCCTTGGCGATGAAAGGCCGGAACCTCTCGAAGGGAACGTGGAAAAGGGCGCGCGGGTTGAACAGGATCGAATCGGCGCGGGCGTTGTCCTTGAACTGCAGCCGCGGCAGGGACCCGATGATGTTGGTCAGCTGGTAGATCTCGCCGCCGCCGATGAAACAGACGACCCGGGCGCCCGCTTCGACCCGGCGGGCGAGCGCCTCGTGGACGCCGGCATGCCACTGGCTCCGGCCGTTTCCGCCCGGGCCGACCAGATGATAAAAGATGGCCTCGCTCTCGGTCGGGATCTCGAGGACATCCTCATGTCCCGACCGCCATCCCGTGGTTTTCAATTCCACGTCATATTTTTCGGAGGCGAGACGCTCCCTGTCCGTTTCTTCGAAATCGAGCAAGAGGACTTTCGCCATGGGGCCTGCTCCTTTCAGCGGCGTCTGGCCTATATTACCATATATTTAGTCGGTTCCGGCGTTCGTTTTCCTAAAAATCGGCCATGGCCGGAGGTCCGGAGACTCCCGTCCCCGCCCCCTCATCTTCCGGGCCCGCCTCACCCGGGTCAATCACCCCTGGGGGTGAAATCCCGGGGGATTTTTCAGGGGCGCCGTCAATCCCGTGCGGGTCGCCTTGACTTAACTATATTATTATGATAGAAAATATAAGAATAATCGGATTAAGAGGAGAGCCGATCGTTCCCGTCCCCTCCATCTCCAGGTTCGTCGCCGCCGCGGCCCTTTCCCTGTTCCTGGCCGCCTTCCCGCTGTTCGGCGCGACAGACCCATCGGCCTTCTACCAAAAGGGGACGATTTACCTGGACTGGCTCGGTACCCGCTCGCCCGACGGCACCTTCTTCAACCAGATTTCCGCGCGCGTCCGGTTCGACCTCATCAGCCGCCCCGGCACGGGCTGGACCTTCTCCCTGGACGCCAGGGACAGGGTCGGTGTGATGGCCACCTCCCGGAACCAGGTCATTCTTTACAACGCCCGGCTGACCTTCGACCGGCCCGGTTCGCTCTTCTACCTTTCCCTCGGCCAGATGAATCTCTATGATTCCGCAACCACACGTTGCGGTTCAGCGCCTCAGCCTGGAACCTCCTCGGCCAGGGGATATCCGTCACCGGGGACTACGCGATCAACCGGGGGGACGCCGCCGAATCCAACTCCTATTACGCGTCGTTGACCAAGGAATTCGGGCGCTTCTCCCTGACAGGGAGCATTTCCAATACGTACAACGGCGTTCGCATCGATTCGACGAGCGGCACGCCTCAGCTCATCCATTTGAACGATTATCAAAACGTCGGGGCTTCGGCCTTCATCCGCGTCGGCAAAAGCTTCTGGGTCTCTCTGGAATATAACTATTATCTTCAGCAGGCGGCGAACCAGCATTTCGTGTTCGTCCGGCTGATCTACAAGACGTATTGAGGGAACCATGACATCCGGAAAAAATAACGTGACCTCCCAGCCGTCGGGTCGTGTCCAAATCGGGCTGACCATCCTCTCGGGGGCGGCCTTGCTCGCCCTCTTCCTGGCCGCGGGGCGTCCGGTCGTCCATCCCCACTTATAGCGGCGGCATCACCTTCCCCCCCCTTCCCGGGAGAGGCTGGCGGAGTTTTTTCAGCCCTCGAGAGGACGAAAAGCGCCCGAGCTACTTGACCGTGACGGATTTGGCCAAGTTGCGGGGCTTGTCGATGGGGCGGCCGAGCTTGTCGGCGGCGTAGTAGGCGATGAGTTGGCCGGCCACGGCCGCCAGGATGCCGAACTTGCCGTCGTTGTCGGTCCGGACCGCGATCGTGTTGGGCCGCCGCCAGAGTCCCGGGTTGTTGGTGATCATGATCGCCACGGCGCCGCGGGCCTCGACCTCTTTCGTGTTCGAGATGATGTCCGGGTCGCTGTTGTTGATGATGCTGATGACCGGTGTCCCATCCTCGATGAGGGCGATCGTGCCGTGCTTGAGCTCGCCGCCCATCATCCCCTCCGCGTGGATGTAGCTGATTTCTTTGATCTTGAGGGCGATCTCGCGGGCCACGGGATAGGTCAGGCCGCGGCCGATGACATAGAGGTCCCGGGACGAGGCGATGGACTCGGCGATCGTCCGGATGCCCTCCCTATTGCGCAGGATCCCCCGGACCCGGTCCGCCATGTTGGCCAAGTTGACCCGGAACCCGAACTCCTGGGCCAGCCGGAGCATGAAGGTCGACTGGCTGACGAAGGCCTTGGTGCTGGCGACGCAGACTTCCTGCCCGGCCAGGAGGTTCAGGCTGAGGTCGCTCATCCGCTGGATCGTGGAGTACGGGACGTTGACCAGGCTGGCCACCCGCCCGCCGCACTCGCGGGCGTAATTCAGCGAGTCGATGACGTCCATGGTCTCGCCACTCTGGCTGATGGCGACAATGAGCGTGTCCCGGTCGACGTTAGCGAAGTGACGGAACTCGGACGCGATCAGGGTCTGGTTCTCGACGCCGACGCGGTGGAGGAAGTAGGCTCCCAGGAGCGAGGCGTGATAGGACGTGCCGCAGGACGCGAAGATGATCTTTTTCGAGCGGCGGACGAGCCGGACGAGCTCGTCGAAGGCCGGCTTCTGTTCGTGCCCCAGGGAGAAAAGCATCCGGTTCACGGCCGCGGGCTCCTCCAGGATCTCCTTCATCATATGGTGCTTGAACACCTTCCGGGACGCCGATTCCCGCTGCCGGACGAATTTCCGGAGCGGCTTGTCGACGGCCCGGCCGCGCTTGTCGTAAAACTGGAATCCATGGTCGCGGATGACGGCGAATTCGTCGTTGTCGAAGAAAGACGCCTGCGTCGTCAGGTCCGAAAAGGCGTAGATATCCGAGGCCACGATGTTCATGTCCTTGGAAACGCCGAGGACGAGCGGTGAATCGCGCTTGATGGCATAGATCTCGTCGCCCCCGCGGAGCTGGACGAGGACGGCGAACGTCCCGGCGAAGGCCTTTATGAAATCGACGATCACGGATTTCATCGGCTTCGTCATCAGCCCTTCCTCGATATAATGGCTGATGACCTCGGAGTCCGTCTCGCTCGAGAAGCGGTGGCCTTTCCGAATGAGGGCTTTCTTGAGCTCCTCGAAGTTCTCAATGATCCCGTTGTGAACGACGACGACGGATTTGTCGCAGGAGGCGTGGGGATGGGCGTTCGACTCCGTGACTCCGCCGTGCGTCGCCCAGCGCGTATGGGAGATGCCCGTCCGCGTCAGGCCGGATCCGGCGACGGTGATCGATCCCACGGACTTCCGGAGCTCGCGGCCGTCGAAATAGCCGTAGGAATCATACCCCCTGTATTCGAGCCTTTTCAGCCTGCCCAAGAGCAGGGAGACGGGAAATTCCTTACGGGACGCGATGCCGACAATGCCGCACATGTAACCTCCGCGGGATTCCCCTTTGTCGAGGCTGAGCATTTACTATATGATAAATCTCTCCCCGGGGTCAAGAATTGGCCAGCCCATGGAGGTCGAAATCCTATTTAATGTGAATATTATATTATAGTTACAGTCATTTTTCCGGGCACCGAGCCAAACCGGCCCAACCGGATGATCTCGCCCTACCATGTTCAATAACCGTACACCTATCGCGGCCCGGGCACGTCGGTTGGCTTCGCTCCTCCTCATGCTTGGGACGTCCCGGCCCCTGAATGGGGTTGAAATTCTCCGGCCGATTGAATTACGATTCCCTGGAAATGGAAATCTCCGCGGGCCGGCTGCCGAGGATGATCATGATTTTCAGCCTGGCTCTTCCTATGACGACGATGTGCCGCGCAACGACCCAAGCCTCGTTGACGGAGCAAGCGGACGCCTTATTTGCGGGCCTGATCTCCAATCAAGGGCCTGGAGCGGCGGTGCTGGTCGTGAAGGACGGGCGCGCCGTCTTCGAGCGGGGCTACGGAGTCACGGACCTTCGGGCGATGCGCCGCATCGACGGCCGGACGAACTTCCGCCTGGCCTCGGTCACCAAACAATTCACGGCCGCCGCCGTCATGCTCCTGGTGCGTGACGGGAAACTCCATTATGATGACAGCCTGACCAGCATCTTTCCCGGTTTCCCCGATTACGGCCGCGCCATCACCATCCGGCATCTTCTCAACCACACCTCGGGCCTCCCCGATTACGAGGACCTCATGCCGCCGGCCGGCCCCTCCGTCCCCGTGGAAGAGGTTCAGATCAAGGACGCCGGGGTCCTCGAGCTCCTGGAGAGACAAAAAGCCGGGACGTTCGTGCCGGGGACCCGGTGGGCCTACAGCAATTCGGGATACGTGGTGCTCGGCCTCGTCGTCGAGAAGGTTTCTGGCCGTCCCTTCTCCGAATTCCTCCACGATCGCGTCTTCGCCCCGCTCGGGATGACCAACACGGTGGCATACGAGCGCGGGAAGAACCGCGTGGCCGACCGCGCTTACGGCCACACCGGGGATCTCGGCCGGTGGAGCGAAACGGACCAGAGCCCGACCTCCGCGACGCTCGGAGACGGAGGCGTCTATTCTTCGCTCTCGGACCTCGCGAAGTGGGACGAGGCCCTCCGCCGGCACACCCTTCTCAGCGAGACGGACATGCGGCCCGCGCTCGTTCCCGTGCAGGTTCCGGCGGAGCCCCCGGCCGAGCCTGACGGGACGCCCGCCGCCTACGGCTTCGGCTGGTTCCTGAATCCATGGAAAGGACATGCCCGGATGTGGCACTACGGCGAGACCGTCGGTTTCCGGACGGCGGTCGAGCGTTTCACGGCGGACGGGCTGACCGTGATCGTTCTCTGCAACCGCGCCGACCTGGACGCTGCGGCCCTCGCTCTGAAGACGGCCGATATCTATATGAATGGGTCCCGGTAAGACCGGGGCCGGGCCCGCCCCCCGGCTAAACCCGTCCCTGCCCTTTGGCTTTATTGTAGATGGCGACGGCCCGTTCGGCGTCGACGCCGTCGAAAACCAGCGCCCGGATGGCCTCGAGCGCGGCCGCGGGATTGTCGCTCCCCCACACCCTTCGGCCGATGGCCACCCCGCAGGCGCCGTGCGTCATCGCCTCGTGGACCTGCCGGAAGATGGCGAGATCGCCGCCGCCCTTGGGCCCGCCGGCCATGATCACCGGAAGATGGCCGGACGCGACCGCCCGCGCGTAGCCCTCCGGGTCGCCGTTGTAAACCGTTTTGACCACGTCGCAGCCGTATTCGAGACCCAGCCGGATGGCCGTGGCCAAATCGGCCGAGGTCGGCATCGCCCGGGCCGGGTCCGGGTAGGTGACGCGGGGAATGATCTCCGCACACAGGGGCATGCCGATCCGCTCGCATTCCGCCGAGGCCGCGGCCAGCTTCTTGAGGAGCGCCGATTCGGCCGCGATGTCCCCCGTGCCGATGAAGCAGTTGAGGACAACCATGTCCGCGCCGAGAGCGGCCGCCTCTCCGGCGCTGTGCAGGAGGTGCATGACCGTGTCCGGCCCGCTCAGCTCCGAGATCGTGGCGTCGATCCGCATGACGATCCCGAGGTCCCCGATCTCATCCAGGGCCGATCGCAGCGCGCCGGCGGTGATGAGGACCGCGGTCGCGCCGTGGTCCCGGGCCAAGGCGACCAACCGGGCCGGGTCCTCGGTCCCGGCCTGGACGCCGAAATAGATTGGGTGGTCGAAGGGAAGGATGAGGATCTTCCCGTCCCGGAAAACGCGTCTCAGGCGGAGCTTCTTTCCCATGCTCGTTTCGATCATGTTGATTGTCCTTTCAATCCAGCGATATCGGCAAACCCGTTCGAAAATGGGGTCGTGTCTACGCAATGCCAGTATCCATCTGGCATTGCGTAGACACGACCCCATCTTGTCCCGTAGCGAGACGGATCAGCTCCTGCTCGGTCGCCGCTTCTCCAGCGACCTCCCCCGCCAGCCGGCCTTCGTGGAGGACGATGATCCTGTCGCAGAGTCCGATGAGCTCCGGCATCTCGGACGAAACCAAAATGACGCCGTTCCCGGCGCCGGCATACTCCCGGAGGAGCCTGTGAATCTCGACCTTGGCGCCGATGTCGATTCCCCGCGTCGGCTCGTCGACGATGAGCACTTTGGGCGAAACCGCCAGCCAGCGCGCCAGCAGCGTTTTCTGCTGGTTCCCGCCCGAGAGATCGCGGACTTGCTGACCGGGGTCCCGGAGGACGATCCTCAGGTCGCGGCGAAATCCCTCGGCCGTCTCGCGGCACAGCTCGGGGCGGAGGAACCCGCCGCGCGAACAGGTCCGCAGCGTCGCGCAGACGATATTATCCTGCACGCTCTGGTCGAGAAACAAGCCCTGGGATTTGCGGTCTTCCGGGACGTAGGCGATCCCGGCCGCCACGGCTTCGGTGATGGAGCGGAAGCGGCGCGGCCGGCCCTCGAGCGTCACCCGGCCCGCGGTCGGCGGTTCGGCGGCGAAAATGGCCCTCATGAGCTCCGTCCGCCCGGAGCCGAGCAACCCCGAGAAACCGAGGATCTCGCCGCGGCGCAGGACGAAGCTCGTCCCGTGGGCACTTCCCCGGCGGCGGAGCCCTTCGACCGAAAGCAGGACTTCGCCGGGCTCCCTGGCTCTGGCCGGGTAGAGCTGGGTCAACTCGCGGCCCACCATGGCGCTGAGGACGGCCGGCCGGGTGGCCTCGGCCGCGGCCCAGGTCGCGATCCGGGCCCCGTCGCGCAGCACGGTGAGCCGGTCGCAGACCCGGAAGACCTCGTCCATGCGGTGCGAAATGTAAACGACGCCGACGGACTTGTCCCTGAGCCGGCGGATGGTCTCGAGCACGAGCTCCGTTTCGTGAGCCTCGAGGGCCGAGGTCGGCTCGTCGAAGATGATGACCCGCGGTTCCCAGGCCAGCGCCTTGAGGACCTCGACGATCGGCCAGTATCCCGCGCTGATCGCGCCTACGGACGCGCGGGGATCGATCGCGGGGCAAAACTCCCGAAGCAGCGCCGCGGCCTTTTCGAAGAGCCTCCTGCGGTCCACAAACCAGCCGTGCCGCGGCTCCCGGCCCGCGAGCATGTTCTCGGCCACGGTCAGGTCGGGCGCCAGGCTCAGTTCCTGGTGGACCATGGCGATCCCGAGCCGCAGGGCGTCGGCCGGGGACTTGGGCGCATAGGGCCGGCCCCGGAAGGTCATCCGGCCGGCGTCCGCCGGAAGGATCCCGGCCGCAATCCGCATCAAAGTGCTCTTCCCGGCCCCGTTTTCGCCGGCGAGCGCGTGGACTTCGCCCGCCCGGACGTCCAGAGAGACGTCGTCGACCGCCCGGACCTCGCCGAAGCTCTTCCGGATCGCGTCCATCACGAGGAGCGCCGGATCCGCCGCCGGTTTGCCGTTCATGCGTTTTTCCGTCCTGTCCTGAACCTGTCTGCCTCTTGGGCCCGGCCTCTTCTACTTGTTACGCCGGAAGTCGTCCACGTTCTTCTTGTCGATCACGAACGTGCCGGTGTCCACGACAGGCGGCAGGGGATTTACGCCGACCTTCCGCCAGTCGTCCGTGAACTTGATCCGGCCGTTCCGGAGGTCGTAAAGCATCTGGAGCGCCAGGTAGGCCATCATATACGTCCGCTGGGCGATCGAGGCGTCGATGACGCCCTCCTGGATGAACTGGAGCGTCGCCTCGTCCCGGTCCATGGCCACGATCTTCACGCGGCCGGTCTTCCCCGCCTGCTTGACGGCCACCGCCGCCCCCTGGCCGCCGATGGCGGCGACGCAACCGAAGCCGGCGAGGTTGGGGTAGGCCTGGAGGATGGCCCGGCATTCCTTCTCCGCCTCGGTCTGGGAGCCCCTGTCGTTCCCGATCTTGACGATTTTGATGCCGGGATACTTGGCCAGCGCGTCCTTATACCCCTGGATCCGCTGGATGAGGTTGTCCCAGCCCGGAATATAGAGGAGGGCCACTTCGCCCTGCCCGCCCAGAAGTTTCGCCAGCTCGTCCCCGCCCCGGTATCCCGCGTTGTAGTTGCCGGTGCCGATGAACGAGTAGCGCTTGCTCGAAGGAGCGTCGGCATCGGCGCAGACGACGGGAATCCCGGCCTCGATGGCCTTATCGATGGCCGGGGTCACGGCGTCGGCGACCGCGACCATGATGATCCCGTCCACCTTTTGGGCGATGGCCCGGCTCACGGCGTCGATCTGGGCGTTGACGTCGACGGTCGGAGGGCCTGTGAAAACGGCCGTGACCCCAAGCTCCTTGGCCTTGTCGTAAAGGCCCGCCTTGGAGTCGATCCAGTAGGGCCCCCCGGTGACGGCGGAGATCATGACGTAATGCTGGCCGGCATGGCCCATGTCCCCGGCCTCCGCGGCGACCGGCCTGCGCCCGCCGATTTTCACCACCAGAACGACGACCAGAGCGACGGCCAGAATGACCGAGATGATCCTTTCCATTTTCTTGTTCCTTGTCTTAAATAATCGGGCCGCGAATTTCCGGCCGGAACCGGAGCCCGTCAGCGCGATGACGGCGGCCAGGATGAGCACGAGCCCCACGGCGATCTGCTGGGCCTCGGCCGCGACGTCGATGAAGACGAGCCCGGTCGTGATGATCTGCATGAGGAGGAGCCCGAGGAACGACCCCAGGATCGTGCCGCGGCCGCCCGACAGGCTGGCCCCGCCGACGATGACGGCCGCGATGACCCGGAGCTCCGCGCCCATCCCGGCATTGGCGTCGATGGCGTTGGCCCGGCTGGTGACGATGACCCCGGCCGCGGCGGCCAGGAAGCCGGTGAGCATGAAGGCGAAGATCTTGACGCGGGCCGTCGGGATGCCGGTGAGGCGCGCGGCTTCCTCGTTGCTGCCGACGAAATAGACCTGCCGCAGGTAGGCCATCCGGCGCAGCAGGAAGTCGCCCGCGATCATGGCCGCCACGAGCAGGACGACCGGGAAACGGACTTCGAACGCCGGGCCGCCGGGCAGGTGGATCGTGAACACCGTGCCCCAGGCGATCCTGAGGAAACTCTCCGGAAAGCCCGTCGGCGGCGCACTCCGGGTGACGACCTGCACGATCCCGCGGAGGATGCTCATCATGCCCAGGGTCGTGATGAAGGGGTTGATCTTCAGACGGGCCACGATGACCCCGTTGGTCCAGCCGACGAGGCAGCCGGCGGCCAGGGCCATGAGAACGGCCAGCGAAATGGGCGCGTGGGCTTTCATGGCCATGGCGGCGACGAGGCCGCAGGCGGCCATCGAGGAGCCGACCGACATGTCGAAGGCGCCGCAGACGATGACCACGGTCATCCCGATGACCATCAGGCCGTCGGTCGAAGCGCCTTCGAGGATGGTCAGCACCGATTCAACGCTGAGGAAGCGGGGGTTGAGCGAGCCGAAGATGACGACGGCCAGGACGACGGAGGCCAGAATCGTGAGCTCCCGCATGTGGAAGCGGCGCTTGGAGGCGGGAGCGGTCATGGTCAGGGGCGAAATTACCTGTGATGGTTATTCATTTCAGTCTTGGGCGAAACATTGTCGCAGCTTGATGCCGATTATTATCTAGCGGCATGAGGGTGTCAAGCCAAGCCGCAGCCGGGAACGAACTCTGCACTTCGGATTCTAGGCAGGGATTATCTTGCTGATCTCTTCCTTTACAAGCTCAGCAAAGAAACTGTACCATTCAAGTGACTCCCCCGCCATATCAATCCCTGGAAGAAACCTTGCAACATGGCCAACTACGGCTTGAAATGCTTTATCTGTCAGCCTAAAGGGACGGGACATATTAGGAGACCGGCTATCACAGAAGCATTTCTTGTGGTACAGGCTCTGCTTTGGGATGAACTGAGGCTCATTAATCAGCCCAGCGCATTCTTCATCAAGGCCGGGAGTTCCCTCTGGAAAATAGAAGCGGTGCGGGCATTCCAGCGACTGATCTGCAAAAACATAACGCTGTGAATGCCGACGTTTATAAGAAAAAAGAGGAAGACATAGATAATCATTGAGAAAGCGATTTTCCGGAAAACTCCAATCGGTTTCAGCCTTTTCTATTATTAAGACAGGTCTGACCTTGCACTTCAGGACCATTAAGTCGTCTTCTGTCTCCAGCTGAAAGAACTTATATGGCCTATGAGGCAGGCGAACGTCCCTTGAGCCAGAGCCGAACCTGTCGATTTTCCACATTGACTGCTCCTCATGGATGGGGTCATAGGAGGATTCCTTCAAGCAGAGTATTTCGTTATCCTTATAAAAAATCGGGGCCATGCAGATGTGTTGTTTGGCAATTTCTAGGGAATTGCCGAGTAGGTCCTCCTGAAATACCCAATCATAGAACCCCCCGTCGCAGCAATCCTCGTAAAGTCCGTCGACTCCCTTCATGCCCGTTTTGCTTTTCTCATTTCCCATTCCCTAATTTTCTTTTGGATCTCCCTCCCCTGCTTTGGCCCCACCCTGTACTTTTTTACGACGTAGTATTCTTCAGGTTTCACTTGGCTGAAATCGAGCAATTCTCCTCTGTTCTTTGCATACATCATGGGTTCGGTGTCGAAATACACAAAGTCCAGTATTTGGCTGAGATCATCCGCACCATGCTCAAGAGCCCGATCGAGGGCAACTTTTCCAATGAGTGTCGGCTTATTAATTACATAGTCTGATTGGACTTCGATCGGATAAAAGTCGTCTTCGCGCTCAGGTTTTTCAAATACCGTTTCCATAGAAATGACTTTGTCAAAATCCCAAAAATACGGCCCATACTTCCAAAAAACCCACTCTAGGGAGGTTAGGCGTTCTCCGGTAAGCCTGCGATAGTAGACCTCGGCCAGGTAGCACAGTTTGATTAGCTTAGTTTTACCGGGAGCGGTACCGTACTTTTCTTTGTACGCCCGGGCGATCAGAGCGAGAAGAACTTGAATTTCCAAGCGGTTATTGCCTTTGGGTTACGCCTATTTCCGCAACCGTGGCAGCCGACCGCTCCGGAATTCCAGGCTTCAGATAGCTAAACAGAACCCTGGTGGCTAAACCCATCAGTATCAGATTATTCCCAAATTGAGGCGTCCGGCAACCGCATTGGCAGTGGCATTATAACATATGTCACGACAGTGTAGAATAGGAGGTTATCGTAGTTGGTTCGGCATTTCACCAATGCGGAAGAATGGATTGCTTAGCGAGCCTTCGCAGGCATGAGAGTCGGGACAGTAAATTACCAATTGTTGAAGCCCGAAAGGAAAATATGCCTGTTTTTCGCGCCCGGGTGAAAAAAGGCCCGAGGCGTCTTGACAGGCGGTTCTGAGACGTTGACTCGGCTCTCGGCGAGGCGATATACTCGGTTTTGAAAAAGAGAGCGCCCCGAGGCCCGATCTATAACAAAGAGGTTGATTAGTGAACCACAGCGAAATCGTCAGCTTTATCTGGGGTGTCGCAGACCTCATCCGCGATACGTTCAAGCGGGGCAAGTACCAGGACGTCATCCTGCCGCTCACGGTCCTCCGGCGCCTCGACTGTGTCCTGGCCCCGACCAAGCCGCGCGTCCTCGAAACCCAGGCCAAGCTCAGGGACAGGAAACTCGAGGATCCCGACCGCCAGCTTAAAAGAGCCGCGGGCTTCGCCTTCTATAACACCTCCCGATACGACTTCGATAAGCTCCTCTCCGACGCGCCCCATCTGGCCGCCAACCTGCGGAACTTCATCGCCGGCTTCAGCCTGAACATGCGCGAGGTCCTCGAGAAATTCGACTTCGACAACACGATCTCCAAGCTCGACGAAGCGGGCCTGCTCTTCCAGGTGCTCGAGCGCTTCAAGAACGTCGACCTTCATCCCGACAAAGTTGACAACCCCACCATGGGCACGATTTTCGAGGAACTCCTCCGCAAGTTCAATGAAGCCCTGAACGAAAATCCGGGCGAGCACTTCACGCCGCGCGACGTCGTCCATCTCATGGCCAGCCTCCTGCTGGCCGGCGACGAAGACGGCATCCGCCGAAAGGGTAAGGGCGCGGTCATCAGTGTCTACGATCCCTGCTGTGGCTCAGGCGGAATGCTCCTCATCACCAAGGAACACGTCCAGGCGGGGGTTCGCAAGAACGGCGAAATCATCCGGCCACCCGTCAACCCGGAAGCGGACATCCATCTGTTCGGTCAAGAAGTCAACCCGGAGACCTGGGCGGTATCAAAATCCGACCTTTTTATCAAAGAGCCAACCGGCCGTGATGCCGATCATATCGCTTTCGGGAGCACGCTCTCGAACGACCGCCATGCCGGCCGCCCGTTCGATTATCTGATCGCCAATCCCCCCTACGGCAAGGACTGGAAGCGTGACGAAGAAGCCGTCACTGTCGAGCACGAGCGCGGTCCTGCGGGCCGATTCGGCCCGGGCCGGCCCCGCATCAGCGACGGCCAGCTCCTTTTCCTCCTCCACATGATCGCCCACATGAAAGAACCCAAAGAGGGTGGCTCGCGCGTCGCCATCATCATGAACGGATCTCCCCTTTTTACGGGTGACTCCGGAAGCGGCGAAAGCGAAATCCGCCGCTTCGTCCTAGAAAACGACCTGCTCGAGGCGCTGATCGCGGTTCCGGAACAGCTCTTCTACAACACCGGAATCGCCACCTATATTTGGGTCATCACCAACCGCAAAACAGCAAAACGTAAGGGTAAGGTCCAGCTCATCGACGCGACTTCCTTCTGGGTGCCCATGCGGAAAAGCCTCGGCGATAAGCGCCGCGTGATCCCCCCGGAAAAGGCCGAGGAAATCCTCCAGCTACTCGGCGCCTTCAAAGAGGGCGAGTTTGTCAAGATCTACCCAACGAAGCATTTCGGATTCCGCAAGGTCACGGTCGAGCGGCCACTACGCCTTAGTTTCCAGCCGAGCCCGGAGCGGATCGCTCGCCTCGAGGATGAGCGGGCTTTCCAGAATCTTGCCCAGTCAAAAAAGAAGGGCGAGGCCGCGGCCAAAGAACTGGCCGAAGGGCGAGCGCTTCAGGAAGAAATCAGAAGTCTCCTGCAGAAGCTCCCGAACGAGCTCAACAAAGACAGAGAAAAGTTTTTCCGTGTCCTCGAGGCGGCCGCCAAGAAAGCCGGGCTTAAGCTCCCGGCGCCGGTCATTAAGGCGATTCTTGCGGTGCTGTCAGAGCGAGACGAAACCGCCGCAGTCTGCCGCGATAACGATGGGAATCCGGAGCCTGACCCCGCGCTCCGTGATACAGAAAGCGTTCCGTTGGTCGATGGCCTCGACCCGGCCGACGCCCAGGGCGTCCCGGCGAGCGTCCAGGCGTTCTTCGAACGCGAGGTCCTGCCCTATGTTCCGGATGCCTGGATCGATACGCCCAGGCGTGACCCCAAGGATGGCTTAGTCGGTCTCATCGGCTACGAAATCAACTTCAACCGCTACTTCTACAAATATGTCCCGCCCCGTCCACTCGAGGAAATTGAAGCGGACATCAAGAAGATCGAGGGCGAGATCATGGAAATGCTCCGGGACATCACAAAGTGACGCCTTACAACTGGGATGACCTATGACCGATAGAACGCAAGTCCCGACAGCGGCTGCTTCCGGAAGGTTCAGGCCATACCCTTCCTACAAGGTTTCCGACCTCGGGCGGCTAAGAAAAATCCCGACGCATTGGCAGGCTATGAACTTAAAGATTATCTGTCAGCTAGCGTACGGATATTCACTCCAAAGCGATGAACGCTTAGAAGGAGACGTGGGAGTATTCGGTTCAAATGGGGCAGTTGGCTTTCACAATAAAGCAAATACATTGGGCCCGTGCTTAGTGATAGGCCGGAAGGGTTCTTTCGGAAAGGTTAATTATTCAATAAAGCCAGTTTTTGCAATTGATACGACATTTTTTATTGACGAACGTTTTACAAATACCGATCTTAGGTGGCTGTACTACGCGCTGACATGGTTGCAGCTTGATGCCACATCCAAGGACTCAGCAATTCCAGGACTGGATCGGCAAGATGCATACGCCTGCAATTTACCAGTGTGCCCTCCAGAAGAGCAACGTAGAATTGCCTGCTTCCTTGATTTCGAGACGGCAAGAATCGACGCCCTCATCGAGAAAAAGGAGCGGCTGATCGAACTGCTTCAGGAAAAACGCACAGCCCTTATTACCCAAGCTGTCACCAAAGGCCTCGACCCGACCGTCGCCATGAAAGATTCTGGCGTTGAGTGGCTGGCTCAGATTCCGGCGCATTGGAACATAGAAATTAATAAAAGGTTATTCAAGGAATCTGATACGCGTTCTGATCTAGGCGACGAAGAGCTGCTGACCGTTTCACACATTTCTGGCGTAACGCGTCATTCCGAGAAAAATGTGACAATGATTGAGGCTGAGTCATATGAGAATTATAAAATATGCAGGGAAGGTGAACTTGCAATAAATACAATGTGGGCGTGGATGGGCGCACTAGGAATCGCGAAAGAAGACGGAATGGTGAGTCCTTCCTACAACGTTTATTTGGCAAAAAACAGGTCGCTACATCCGCGTTATTATGATTATCTTTCCAGGGTACCTCTTCACGTGGCCGAGCTAACCAAGCACTCCAAAGGCATTTGGAAATCACGGCTTCGTTTGTATCCGGATGGCTTTTTCGAGATTTACACACCACTTCCTCCCGTGGGTGAACAGGAGTGTATAACAGATCAATTGGATAGTTCAGTGTGTAAAATCGCGGCTCTATTGATGACCATCAGGAAGGCACTTGAAAACCTCAAAGAATACCGCATGGCGCTGATTTCCGCCGCGGTCACGGGTAAAATAGATGTCCGTGCCAGGTGAAATTATGCTTGCGACCGCTAATTGCGATCCAGCCTAAAAGATAATCGGGCAAGAAACCTTTGCTCTTTGGGTTCCATTCAGAGGACCCGTTCGCGCCAAACGCAAAGAGATTAGGAAGCAGTCCCCACGGCTTGCAGTGGGGATTGCTTCCTAGGCTCTTCTCATTTCGAAATTATCGACTCCTTCATAGGTAAAGAAGGGCGGTAGTGTACAGTGAAGTTCGCAATTTGGCATAGGAGGTAGGCCATCGTAAACTCTCTTCGACCGCTAAACCGAAAGAGAGGAGAAGTCTTACTACGATGGCCCCAACTCATTATAAGGCTCTGCTACAGAAAGCACTAATAGGGTTCCTCGGCGAGGAGGATCCGGTGCTGGCCATGCTCAAATGGGTTGCCCAGGAGATGATGCAGATCGAGGCTGAAGCCAAAGTCGGCTCCGAGAAAGGGAAACACTCGAAAGGCCGGACGACGTACTTTTCCGGGGTCCTCTTACGGTGGTTTATCGGCGGGGCCTGATCGGGCTTCCTATATGCTCTTCCCCCTCACGGTCGCTGGAGGATTCCTGACGGCCTCTTCCCTCTTCCTGGGATTACTTTGTCCGCTTCCGGATCGTCTGCACCACTGAAGTCCGTTTTTGTTGCCTGGCTTGTTTGACCGTTTTGAATCTGCCTGTAATAGCACTCCTGCCAACCTTAAATGTTTTTCCTCGCCGTTGTGTCATCCTCATTCCCCCTTTTCTTTATTCATTACCGGATGTTGCTAAGACAATATATTGGCCTCGGATTGAAAGCGTGTCAGGATCGTTGGTGTGAGTCCAACGAGCCTGAGAACTATCAAGACTGAAGCGGCTAAATACTCGCCCGTCAGAATTCAAAAACTCCAGTTTATCACCAACTACGCGCCAAGATGACTCGTTTCGATTTTGTCCCTCTCCGACAAGCCCATCGGATAGAAATGTCATGACCTTTTTTCCATGAGGTGGATTATAAAAGAGAATCCATCGTGAACTGGTCAGCATAGAGAGAAGGTCTTGTCTTGCAGACTCACCACTTGACGGAACCTGTGACGCGCGAAGTAAGTTCACAAAATCCTCGATGCTCGGAGCCCGCCAAGCACGCCACATTTCTCTGCCAAGCCATACGACTGAACATACTCCGACAATAAAATATACTGCCTTCCAGGTTGCCGCTGGAAGCCAGGCATCTTTGAAATTAGCCGTCACCAATGTCAGTCCTAGCGTAATCAGAATTCCAAGAGGGGTACTCCATCCATATTTGCGTCTCATGTGTGACAGATGCGTGTGTACCGCCAACTGCACTTTATCTTCTGTAATCGTAATGATTCTCCCGCCTACGTTGAAAAATACTTGAGTATTTTGGATGAGGTTTTCCGCTAGCTGCTGTACTATATTCCCTTGCGCTGGACCAGTAGGACCAGTAACTGGACGGCTCATGGCCGCTCCTTTACAGTCTCATCTTTCTTCTCGGGAAGTAATCCTAGGGCTCCGAGTGCGTGCTCTGCCAGCCAACCGCAATTAGTACACACGACTGCCACGGTCGGAACACTTGGACCTCCAATTGTTACACCGCCGAGATTTGACTGGACGAAATGGTTAATATAACCGCCAACTAAAGTAAACGAAGCATTGCCACACCGAGGGCAAGGTCTTATTGCCCCCTTTGCCGCCAAGGTCCGAATAATCTTTTCCCTGTCTTCTTTTTGCACTTCTTCCATTTTTGCTCCCTTCGCAGAGACTCCCACGCCCCCACCAGCGTCTATACTCTATGAAGCGCGATCATCCGCCTTCACTAATCAGACTTATAGTCTAATCGTCCAGTTCCCCCGGTAACGGCTGCACTTTCTTACCAGGTTGACCTACTCTATTTTGTATTGCCTCATAAAGCTCGTACGCTGCCTGAATAACAGGACCTAATTTGTATTCTTCACCTAAACATGTTAGCGTCCAAGTCTCGGGATCAAAGACTCGTAGCCGGCCTTTCTCAGAAGGTATGATTACGCCTTCCATAGAACCAACATTCCTGTCAGAAAATCCCTGCCTTTCAGCCGCTCCGAACCATTCGTCCACTTTCTCATCGAAGTGTTCAAAGAGGTTCCGAAGGTCTCTATTCTTAAGAGGAGAATCGTCCTTGACGTTTAGAGCTGATCGTAGCTCAATTCCCCTGTTTTCATTCTTTTTCTTTATGGGCCAGAGTATCTTTGAGATATTTCCTAAAGCAATCAAAAGGCTTTGGAGATAATAGTATTCTCGGTCTAGGCCGTAGTTGTCTGTTGTCCGACACTTTTTAAGGTCTATTTTTGCCATCTTTACGAACATGCATTGTTCAGCGAGTTCGTGAATAAAATAGAATGTCGCTAGGGACATCAATTTCTATTTACCCCTCCCCACTGAGCCTCCCACGGCCCCGTGGCTACTTTCTTCATTTAATGGCCCTAGTACTCGCCCAGCCTCCTCTTTTACCAGGTCCATCAAAGGATTGATTATCCCTTCCTTTCTATTGCCTTCTCGCATTTTGCCCAGAAGACCTTTACACAATTCTTTAGCTTTTCTATCGGGCATATTGTTAATTGTTTGTTCAATATACTTGGTCTCTGACAACGGATAAAACAGGTCAATGAGAAGGAAGCTAAGATCGTCTTCTATCTTCTTTATTTCTCCCAGGTGAGCCAGTACATTTCTCATCTCCCCAATGGAACTTCCGGTTAGATTTTCTACCGCCGCCCGCAACTTATTACTGGTCTGCTCCCTATACTCCGTGAACTCCTTTTTCTCGAAATCAAGTCTGGCTTTTTCTTCCCCCATTTTCGAAAATGATTTTATTTTATCTGGGTCAAATATTGAGATTAGAGCGCAGGCGCGCTCAAAATCTCCTTTGAGATTTCCTATCTTAGCCCTCTGGTGAAAATAAATAATAATAAGACCGACCAAGTAAAAGGTTGGGAAAACAATATTGCCGAGAATTACTGAAATGCTCATCTTGCCTCCCAAAGCGTCTATCCCCTATGAGGCCAACATTACCGCCGCGGGCGTCTCTTGTCAATGTGGGGGGAGTCCACGCCACAACGATGGTTACATAGCGTCAAAGTGTATTGACTCTTTCTCGTAAAGCCTTTAGAATTAAACACAAATAGGTCAGGGAATGGTCAGTAAATGCATATTCTTCTATTTATACTTGGATTAGTTAAAGCATTAGCGTGGCCTGTCACCGTCCTTTCGCTGGTTCTTTTGTTTCGTCATCAACTACGGAAAGTATTTGCGAGCTTATCTCAACTTAAATATGGAGACTGGGAAGCTCGTTTTGAAAAGGACTTATCAAAAGCTGAAGAAGGTGCCAGACAAATCTCGGTTTCAACAGGTAAGAAGCCCGACATAACAAAGCTCAATAAATATGAACGCCTTTTGTTGCTCGCCGAGATCTCTCCACGTGCCGCGATTATGGAAGCGTGGATGGAGATAGAGTTGTCCACATTGCGCGCTGCACAAAAAGCAAAAATCGACGTTGAAGGAAGAATAGCAGGTACTCGTCATATCCGCCAACTGGTTCAATCAGGGCTTCTCCCTGGCACAATGGTTGAGCTCTATTCAAGCTTACGCTGGCTCCGTAACCAAGCTGCGCATGCAGAAGACTTTGCCATAACTGAAGATGAAGCAGAACGCTATTTAAGTGTAGCATCAACGATCATTGCCAAACTGAACGAGAGTTCGCAGAACAGTCAATGACCCCCTCGGCGAGCCGCGGGGCATCAAAAGCGCAGCTTCAAGGCCAGCTGCGCAGGCCCTTGCTCTAACTCGCAATGATGCTCGACATACTTAGCTATCACGTCCCGAGTCATCCGGTCTCCGACCGTCGGGACGAAATATCCATCCTCCCATAACTCCCCGCCCCAGAGTCTCTTCTTCAGTCCCGGGAACTCGCGGAACAACCCCCGCCCGTTGTTACTTTTGATTATCCTCACGACCTCCCCTATCGACCACGATGGCAGGAACGATACCAGAAGATGGATGTGCTCCTCCATGACTTCCATCTCCAGAACCTCGATATTGTACGCCTCGCAGATCTCCCATATCATCTGTTCCGCTCGTTCCCAAACTTCCACCCGCTCGAAGATCTTCTTCCGGTACTTCGGACACCAGACCAGATGATACTCCATAGCCCCTTTTGCAATGTTATCTTAGGACCGTATTCGCCGAACTGCATCTACTTTTTGCAAATGTTCATTCGTAACCTACTGTCTAACCTCTAGTGAGGTTGTCCGTTCTCAAGGACCAAAAAGGGGTGGGTAGCGCCGGATTCGGCATAGGAAAAATCCTAAGTCAAACGTAAGGGCATAATTTTATAGATTCGTTATTAAAGGATAAGCCGTTATCCTTTAATAAGCAGATGGCTTATTAAAGTTTCTTTAGCAGCCTGGGCAAACCGTCCACCTCCCCCGAAGACGACGCTTGCATTTCCCAGGTAAATGTTGATAAGTACCTAGGATTTGTCAATATTGCTCGGGTGTCGTTATGGGGGAAGACGAGCTTGATAATCTTTCGTTCTTACTTATTTGAGGGACAGAGCTTTACCGGGATAAAACGGATTATTGTGTAATAGTATTGACAGATGTTTATATATATATACACTTTTACACATGGGAAAATCGAAAGAACAGGCGGTTATCGACCTGGCCAAAGAACTGGGAACGATCCGCATTAAAGACCTCCTTGACCGGGGGCTCCATCCGGAATTCGCCAGGAGGCTTGTCAGTAAGGAAATACTCAATCGCTCGGGAAGAGGCCTGTATACCCTCGCCGATTCTGAAATTACCGAGTATCATGATTTCGCCCTGGTCGGGAAGCGGCTCCCTAAGGGTGTGGTTTGCCTGACGTCGGCGCTGCGTTTTCACGGGATCGGGACCCAACTCCCCCGAAAGATCTGGCTGGCTCTCGAAAAGGGAAGCGCCCAACCCCGGCTTTCCTATCCGCCGATATCGGTTATTCGGCTCTCCGGAGCGTCCTTTTTTGAAGGGATCGATGAGCATACCATCGAGGGCGTTATGGTCAGAATCTATAATCCCGCTAAGACTGTGGCCGACTGCTTTAAATTCCGTAATACGCTAGGCTTGGATGTTGCTCTCGAGGCGGGGAAAGACTGTATTTACTCTAGAAAGGCCACGATCTCTGAGATATACGACTATGCCAAAGTTTGCCGGGTAGCGAACGTCATTAAACCCTACTTTGAAGCCTGGCAATACTAATTTCCCCTTGCTTATTAAAGGGAAAGGCGTTATCCTTTAATTAGCATCCGGCTAATTAAAGAAACTTTAATTAGCCGGATGCTGTGAGGGAATGCCATGAACCGCGGCTTGACAGGGGAATTTACCGTACAAAAATATGGGGACGAGGAGGTACGGTCTTTCGTGCCTCGGCCGCTCCCGCCGAGGCCGGGCCTTGAGATCGACCCTGCTCTCCGGGAAGAACTCGACCAGGCCCTTATATCTCTCGGGCGATTGGACAGCATCGCGACTCTGCTCCCTGATATTGATCTTTTCCTTTACACCTATGTTCGTAAGGAGGCGGTGCTCTCGTCCCAGATCGAGGGCACGAGATCTTCTCTTTCCGATCTGCTTTTGTTCGAGTTGGACGAAGCGCCGGGCGTTCCACTTGATGACGTCATAGAGGTTTCCAGCTACGTAGCAGCGATAAACCACGGCCTCAAGAGACTCAGAGAGGACTTCCCGCTCTCAAACCGGCTCATACGGGAAATGCACAAGATCTTACTTTCGCAAGGACGAGGCAGGGAGAAGGACCCGGGCGAGTTCCGGCGCTCCCAGAACTGGATTCAGGGGACGCGCCCAGGCAACGCGCTATATGTTCCACCGCCTCCGGAGCGCGTTGCCGATACGATGGGAGATTTAGAAAAATTCCTTCACGATATTCCGGAAAAAACGCCTGTTCTGATCAAGGCCGCGCTCATGCACGTCCAATTTGAGACGATCCATCCTTTTCTCGACGGCAACGGAAGGATCGGCCGGCTCTTGATCACACTCCTCCTCTGTCATGAGGGAATCCTTCGCCGCCCGCTTCTTTATCTCAGCCTCTACTTCAAACAACATAGGTCCCAGTATTTCGAGTTGCTCACGAAAGTCCGATCTGAAGGGGATTGGGAGGCGTGGCTTCGCTTTTTTGCCGTGGGGATCAGGGAAATGGCCGAAGGAGCCGTGGCGACGGCGCGGCAATTGAACGACATATTCAATGAGGACCGGCAAGCCATCCGGGAGTTGGGCCGCAAGGCCGGCTCGGCCCTGCGAATCCACCAGGTTTTTCAAAGTCGGCCGATCGCCAGTGCGCCTTTTCTCGCCAAGTTAACCAAAATGTCGCCGCCGACTGTTGCAACAATCCTTAAGGCTTTGCAAAAAGAAAAAATAATCAAAGAAGTAACGGGCAGAAAGAGAAAACGGGTATATGCCTATAAGAAATACTTAGAAATCATGAATAAAGGGACGGAGATCCGAGATGGTTGAAGTCTCCGAGAGAAGCTTCGAAAAGACGATTGAATGTGGGCTGTTGCGCTATGGGCCGGACGCCTGTGCTGGGGAAGCGCCCGGCGTCCGCGAAGAGCCTGCGCCCTATGGCGAATTCCCAGTCGGGGGTTATCGCAAGCGCCCACCTGAAGAGTACGACCCATCGCTCTGTCTTCTGCCGCGCGACGTCATCGATTTCGTCCTGGCGACCCAGCCCAAGGAATGGGAGAAGCTCAGACAGCACTATGAGGCAGCGGTCAAGGAGCAATTTCTCAAGCGGCTTTCGCGCGAAATCGAGCGGCGCGGAACGCTCGATGTCCTTCGCAACGGCTTCAAGGATTCGGGTTGTAAGTTCCAGATGGCCTTTTTCCGTCCGTCGAGCGGGCTCAACGAAGCCCTCCAGCGGCTCCATGCCGCGAACCTCTTCGCGGTCGTCCGCCAGCTCCGCTACAGCGAGAAAACCGCCCAGAGTCTCGACCTGACACTCTTTCTGAACGGAATCCCGGTCTTTACCGCCGAGCTCAAGAATCCGCTCACGGGGCAGACAATCGAGGATGCCATACGGCAATACAAGACCAACCGCGACCCGCGCGAGCCGCTTTTCGCGTATGGCCGGTGCCTGGCACATTTCGCGGTGGACCCAGACCTTGTCTATGTGACAACTCAGCTTGCCGGACCGAGGACGCGCTTTCTGCCTTTCAACCAGGGGAAGTTCGGCGGCGCGGGAAATCCCCCTGTCCCACCGACGCAGAAGGGCTATCCGACGGCCTATCTCTGGGAGAAGATCTGGACTCGCGACAGTGTCCTAGACCTCGTCCGCCAATTTATCCATGAGATCGAAGAGGAAGATGAAAAAGGGCGAAAAACGGGGCACCGGACCGTAATCTTCCCCCGCTACCAACAGCTCGACGCTGTGCGCCGCCTCGTCGCCCATGCCAGGCAGAACGGGGCCGGACAGCGATATCTCATCCAGCATTCGGCCGGAAGCGGCAAGAGCTTCACCATTGCTTGGCTGGCCCACCGGCTGGCAACCCTTCATGACCTTCAGGATAGGCGCGTTTTCGACTCGATCGTGGTCGTCACCGACCGCCGCATCCTCGACCGCCAGCTCCAGACAACCATGCGCCAGTTCGAGCAGACGCTGGGCGTCGTCGAAAACATCGACACGACCTCGCGTCAGCTCAAGGACGCCCTCGAATCCGGGAAAACGATCATCGTGACCACGCTCCAGAAGTTCCCGGTCATCGTCGGCGAAATCGGCGAGCTCCCGGGACATCGATTCGCGGTGATCGTTGACGAGGCCCATTCTTCCCAATCGGGCGAGAGCACGAAGAGCCTCAAATCGGTGCTGGCGGCCGGAAGCCTCGAGGAGGCTGAACGGGAAGAGGCCGGAGTGGAAACGCCCGAGGAGGAATTCGAGGAAACGATCCTGGCCGAGATGGAAAAGCGTGGCCGCCTGCCGAACCTCTCACTTTTCGCCTTCACGGCGACACCCAAGTCCAAAACACTGGAGCTTTTCGGAACGAAGCGGTCCGACGGGAAATTCGCGCCGTTTCATCTCTACAGCATGCGGCAGGCGATCGAGGAGCGTTTTATCCTCGATGTCCTCGAGAACTACACCACCTACAAGGCCTACTGGCGCCTCCTCAAGAAAATCGAGGACGACCCTCGTTATGACAAGAGCAAGGCCCAATACCTGCTCAAGGCCTTCGTTGAGCTTCACCCGCACGCCATTGGGGAAAAAGTGCGGATCATGGTCGAGCACTTCGCAACCAAGGTCTCGAGCGAGATCGGAGGCAAGGCCAAGGCCATGATTGTGACCAAATCGCGTCTGCACGCTATCCGCTTCAAGCTGGCCCTGGACCGCTACCTCCGGGAGAAAGGCCTTCCTTTCAAGGCGCTGGTCGCCTTTTCCGGGACAGTCACGGACGGCGGCCAATCTTACACGGAATCGGGGATGAACGGCTTCTCGGAGAAGCAGACGGCCAAAGTCTTCGAGCGGTCCGAATATAGATTCCTGGTTTGCGCGAATAAATTCCAGACCGGATTCGACCAGCCTCTCCTCCATACGATGTACGTGGACAAAAAACTCGGCGGCGTGAACGCGGTCCAGACCCTGTCGCGGCTCAACCGGATCCATCCGGAGAAGCAAGGGACTTTGGTCCTCGATTTCGCCAACGAAGCCGACGCCATCCGGGCCGCTTTCGAGCCGTATTACGAGACAACGCTCTTGTCGGAAGCGACCGACCCGAACCTGCTCTACGAAATCCAGACCCGGCTCATGGGCTTCCCGGTCTTCACGGCAGCTGACGTCGAGCGGTTTGCCAAGGTCTATTTCGACAAGAGAGCGACTCAGGATCAGCTTTATGCCGTCTTGGCCCCGGTGACAACGCGTTTTGCGGAACTGTCGGCCGACGAGAAACATGATTTTCGCGGCCAGCTGACGGATTTCGTCCGGCTCTATGCCTTCCTGGCCCAAGTGTTGACGTTCGCTGATACCGATCTCGAAAAACTTTATGTCTTTGCCCGGCACCTGAGGCGGCTGATCCCCGGCGACCGCGACAGCCTCCCCCGCGAGGTCCAGCAGAATATCGACATGGAATCGTATCGCATCCGGCAGACCGGTAGCGGGAAGATCACGCCCGAGCGGAAGGGCGGACAGTTGGCTCCGGCGAGGACTAAAGATCAGCTTGGCGACCAGGCGGAACTGCTCGAGCCGCTCTCGCAGATCATCGCCGAGCTCAATGAGCGGTTCGGGTTGAACCTCGGGCCGGAGCATAGGCTGACTCTCGGGCAAATCCTGCAGAAGCTCAACGAGGACGCCGCCCTCGATGCGAGCGCCAGGGTCAATACGCGCGAGAACATCCGCCTGACGTTCGACCACAAAGTCGAGGACGCCATCCAGGAGATCGTGGACTCGAACTTCGACCTGTACAAGCGGATCACCGATGACCGGACCTTCGGGGCCGCCTTGCGCGATTTTCTGTTCGACCATTATTTGCGGGCTCACAGGCAGGCTGAGGAGCTGATCAAAGGGGGAGAGTCGAAAACCTTAGAGTTCAAGTCGACCCTGCGGTGGAACCTCCGGGAGGACAAGAAAGACGATAAGCTCATAACCCACTCTGTGCTGAAGACAATCGCCGCGTTCCTAAACACGGCAGGCGGGGATCTCCTGATCGGAGTTGCAGACGACGGCGCAGTGACGGGCATCGAGCAAGACCGGTTCGAGAACGATGATGAATTCATGAGACATCTCGCCCAAGCAGTCCGGAACGGCCTCGGAGACCGGGCGAGCACCTGCATCGACCCGAAAACGCAGATCGTCCAGGGGAAAACCGTGTGCCTCGTTAGTTGCCAGCGCAGTCCGGAACCGGTATTCCTGAAATGGAAAGGGACGGAAGAGAGCCCGGGCGGCGATTTCTTTGTCCGGAGCGGTCCTGGCAGCGTGAAGCTTAGCCCGGAAAGCACGGGAGAGTATTTAAAAAACCGTTTTCCGAAGGCGCCAAGCCGAACGCCGGATAGCGAATAATTCCCGAGCGGGGCGGGTGCCGGTTACAATTGGTCGGAATTTGTTAACAAGTGCCGACAAATTGTAACAACGAGCCTAGAACGCAGCCTTTCATGGGACGGACTTGACAAGGCACGGCTCAATTGGCAGAATCGAAAAATAGAGAAGAAAATGACTCCAAAATCCGCCCAAACACCAAAGCAAGCCCCGACCATGCGGCCCGTCCCGAAAATCGGGCTTCTCGTCAATTCCATCGGCGCCTTCAATCCCAAGGCCAAGGATGCCTCGGAAAAAGCGATCCGGAGGCATTTTGATGGGCTCCTCGCCTCGGGCGAGATCGACCCCGGCTCGATCATCACGAAACGGATCTTCGGCCCCCACGAGGCGCTGGCCGCCGCCGACCGGTTCGCCGCAGCCAGGGTCGACCTCGTCGTCGTCGCCGACATCGCTTTCCCCAACGGCCAGGTTTTCCTGACCCTGGCCGCGCATCCGCACCTGGCGCGGATTCCGCTCGCAGTCGTGGCCGAGCCGGAACCGGCCGGACCCAAATGGGCAACCAACGCCTGGTGCGGCGTCATCATGAATAACCACGTCGCCCGCCAGCTGGGTCGGCCGATCGTCACTCTCCCGGGGCCGTTCAAAAGTGTTTCCTTCCAGGCAGCCTTCAGCCGGCTCCTGCGCGTCGCGGGGACAATCCGCTTCCTGCGTCGCGACCTCGTTGGCCGCTTCGGCGACGCCCCGAGCGGCTTCCACTCGGCGACCGGCGACCAGATCGCCTTCGCCAAAGTCTTCGGAACGCGGGTCGAAACGGTCGACCTGACCGCCGTCATGGACGCCTACCGCACCGGGAAAACGAAGGGCTACGTGGGCGAGGAGTCTTTCACCGAGGCCGACGTCCGCCGGACGGTCAAGCAAATCACGGAGGGCCGCAAGGTCGAGGTCGACGCGGCCATGCTCAAGCGAGGCGCCCGCCTGTACCACGCCTACAAGGCTATCATCCGGGCCAACGGCTACACCTCGGCTGCCTTCCGCTGCTGGCCCGAAAACAACGAGCCGTACATCGGCATCAGCGCCTGCCTGGCGATGGGACTACTCATGGGGAACGGCGAGCTTACGGCCGCGGCCTGCGAATCGGACTGGCCCACGGCCGTGACTCAGTCGATCGGGACGCTGCTCTCGGGGCGGCCGGCGGCCTGCCTCGACTGGGTCAATTACACCGGCGGTTCCCGGATCGTCCAGCTCGGCCACTGCGGCATGGGGATCTGCGGCCAGATGGCTTCGGGCAACGGTCACGGCGCGGTCTGCGATGCCGTTGCCTTGCACCCAGTCATCCGCCAGGCGGGAGGGACGATGGGCCCGGTGCTCATCGGGCAGTTCGAATACGGACCCAAGACGGGCCTTTGCCTGATGCGCGACCCGGAGGGGAAGTTCAGATTCCTGGCGTTCCGCGGCACCAGCAGCCCCGAAACGGCCCGGGGGATGACCTATAGCGCCTCCGACATCGTCGTGCCCGATTATGTCCGGCTCGACAAGCTCGTTCTCGAAGGCGGATTTCCTCACCACCTGGCCGTGGCGATGGGCGATGTCGTCGAGGACGTCCGGATGCTCTGCGCCCTGCTGGGCATCGAATATGTCAGCCCGCACGATTGAATGAAAAGAATCCCATGACGTCTCGCGAACGGGTCCTCACAGCCGTCGCCCGCCAGCTTGTCGACCGCACTCCGGCCGATTATAAGGCAGAGCCCGATGTCAATAAGTACATGATGGAATACCTGAAGCTCGGGAGTTACGAGGATCTCCTGCGCCGGCTCGAAGTCGACGTCCGCCGGGTCGAACCCCTGTACACCGGTCCGCCGTTCCGGACCTTCGAGGACGGCGTCTTCGAGGACTACTGGGGCATCCGCTCCAAGCACCTCAAAGCCGCCCATGGGAGCTACGACATGCACGTCTGGACGCCGGTCTGGGACGCGCAATCGGTCGAAGACCTCGAGAAACACGCCTGGCCGACGCCGGACATCTTCGACTATTCGGTGATGCGCGACCAATGCCGTCGCCATCGGGATTACGCCGTCATGTACGAGGGCGCCGACCTCTTCACCCGCCCCTGCATCCTGCGGAACATGGAAAACGTCATGGTGGACATGGTCGAGCGGCCCGAGATGGCCCATTACCTCTTCGGGAAATTCACGGACTTCTATCATGAGGATATCACCCGGGCCATCGAGGCCACGGAACGGGGCTTCGACATTTACTGCGAATGGAGCGACTACGGCACCCAGCGGGGCCCGCTCATCTCGGTCGCGATGTTCCGGGAGTTCATCGTGCCCTATCTCAAGCGGCTGGTCGACCTATGCCGGAGTTCCGGGGTCATGTTCATGGCCCACAGCTGCGGGGCCATCCGGGCCTTCATCCCCGACCTCATCGCCATGGGCGTCGACGTCCTCGACCCGATCCAGGTCACGGCGGCGGGCATGGAGCCGGCCGGCCTGAAGCGCGATTTCGGGGCGCGGATCGCCTTCCACGGCGGGGTCAGCACCCAGCGGACACTGCCGTTCGGCTCGGCCGCGGAGGTGAGGGCCGCCGTGCGGGAACTGGTGACGACGCTCGGCGACGGGGGCGGGTACATTCTCGCCTCGAGCCACGACATCAGCGCCGATACGCCCCCGGAGAATATCGTCGCCATGTATGACCCCGAGCTTCGGAGCTAATATGTCGATCCTGTGTGTCGGGCAACTCGTCGCGGACATCGTCGTCCGGCCGGTCAACCGGCTCCCCCACCCCGGGCGGACGGAGCCCGTCGAGGAAATGGAACTCCTGTCCGGCGGCTGCGCGGCCAACACCGCCGCGGTCCTGGCCAAGCTCGGGGCCGAGGCGCGGCTCGCCGCCCTGATCGGCCGGGACGCCCTGGGCGACGCGGCCCTGGCCGATGTCGCGGCCGCCGGCGTCATCGTGGACGCCGTGGGGCGCGAGGCCGGCTCGCCGACCTCGGCGGCCATCGTCCTCGTCGACGGCGCGGGCCAGCGGTCGTTCTATTACCGCGCCGGCGGCTGCGAAAGGCTGACCAACGCCCACGTGGACGACGGTTTTCTCGAATCGGCCGCCATCGTCCATATCGGCGGGGCCATGAAACTCCTCCGGCTCGACATGGGGGAACTCTTGCGCCGGGCGAAATCGTTCGGCTGCTCGACCTCGCTCGACACGGACTGGGACATCTACGGCCATTGGATGGGGCGGATCGAAGGCGCCCTGCCGGTCCTCGATTACCTCCTGACAAACGAAGAAGAGGCCGCGATGTTGAGCGGAAAGGAGCGGCCCGCAGAGGCGGGGCGGGTCCTGCTGGCCCGCGGCCCCAAGGCCGTGGTCATCAAGCGTGGCGAGCGCGGCGCCATGCTGGTCACGCGGGAGGGTGTCTCGGAATTTCCCGCTTACCCCGTCGCCACCGTGGACACGACGTGTGCAGGCGACGCATTCGTCGCGGGCTTCCTCGTGGGCCTGGGCGGCGACCCCGCCGGGTCCCTGGGTGACGCCGTCCGCCTGGGCAACGCCGCCGGCGCCCTGTGCACGACCCGCATCAGCCATCGGGCCGTGACCTCGCTCGAAGCCGTGCGCCGCATCATCGAAGGAGGCGGAAAATGACCGGCAGGGAACGGACGCTCGCCGTCCTGGCCCGGGAGCGGCCGGACCGCCTGCCGCGCGAGCTCAAGTTGACCCCCGCCCTTCTCGAAGAATTCGAGCGGCGGACGGGCGCGACAGACCCGGCCGAGCATTTCTCGCTCGAGGTCCGCGATGTCTTTTTCGCCCCGCCGACGGAGCTCGCGGATTTCAGCGCTTATTACCCCGAAGGCCTGCCGCGGTTCTGGAACCCGGCCGGCTGGGAGGTCGGCGAATGGGGCGTCGGCGTCACGGACGGCTCGATGCACCACTTCATCCACATCGAACACCCCATGAAGGCCCTCACTGAAATCGATGAGCTCGAACGCTACCCTTTTCCCGATTTGACCGCGCCCGCGCGGCACCGGCATCTCGAAGGCCAGGTCCGCGAACTCCACGACCGCGGACTGTTCGTCATCGGCTTCATGGAGTGGACGATCTTCGAGATCGCCTGGCACCTGCGGGGCATGACCGAGCTCTTCACGGACATGGCCTTCCAGCCGGAGTTCGCCGGGCGCCTCCTCGACCGCATCACGACCATCCGCGCATTCCAGGCGCGGCGCTTCGCCGAGGCCGGCGTGGACATGCTCAAGATCGGCGACGACGTGGGCACCCAGAAGGCCATGCTGATGAGCCCGAGGATGTACAAGGAATGGCTCAAGCCCAGGCACGCGGCGGTCATCCGGGCCGCCCGGGAGGTGCGGCCCGGCCTCCCCGTCTGCTACCACAGCGACGGCAATTGCCGGGCCATCATCCCCGACCTCATCGACATCGGCGTCACCGTCCTGAACCCGGTCCAGCCCGAATGCCTCGACCTCCCGGAGATCAAAACGACCTTCGGCGGCCGGCTGGTCTTTTGGGGCGGCATCGGGACCCAGACGACCATGCCATTCTCGTCGCCGGAGGAAGTCCGGCTGACCGTGCGCCGGACGATCGACACTCTCGGGCCGACCGGATACTTTCCATGCCCGACGCACGTCCTCGAGCCCGAGGTGCCATGGGAGAACATCCTGGCCTTCCTCCGGGCCGTGGACGAATACCGGTTCGACTGATCCCGTGAAGGAGGAACGGCGAACCCCCCGCGGAGTTGCGGATTTCTCCCCCCTGTGCTATAAATCTCCGCTGACTCCGCCATGAAAACGCTTCTCGTCGTCAATCCGGCCGCGGGCCACGGCAAAGGCAAAAAGTGTTTTAAAAGCCTGGAGTCCGCCCTCCGCGAAAAAGTGCCCGGCATCGAGGTCCGCATTTCCGAATACGCCGGGCGCGCGGTCGAGATAGGGAAGCAGGCCGCCCGCCAGGGATACGAACGCCTGATCTGCCTGGGCGGCGATGGCACGCCTTTCGAGGTCATCGCCGGGCTTTACGACGAGGGCCGGCCGGCGAAGCTTCCGGAAATCGGCCTGATCCCCGCCGGGACCGGGAATTCCTTCATCCGGGATTTCGGGACCCGGACCCCCGAGGAAGCGCTCAGCAACATCCTGGGCGGGCGGCGGCGCCGGGTCGACCTGGTCGAATTCGAATACCGCGAAGGGAGCCGCACGCTGAGGCGCTATTCCCTGAATATCATCGGCGTCGGGCTCATCGCCGACATCCTCCAGCTGACCAACGAACGTCTAAAATTCCTGGGCGCCGCAGGCTACAGCCTGGCCGTCCTGGTCCGCCTCCTCCGGGGCATGAGGAACCGGATCGAGATCGACACGGACGGCCGCAAAGTCACGGTCGCGGACAGCGCCCTCGTCATCTCCAATTCCAAGTTCACGGGCGGGAAGATGAAAATCGCGCCGGCGGCGGACATCTCCGACGGCCGGGCCGACCTCGTTCTTTTCAACCAGGTCAACCGCCGCGAAATGGTGGCCATTTTCAGCGCCGTGTTCTCAGGCAAGCACACCGGACATCCCAAAGTCGAGATGCGGCAGGCGGCCCGGATTTCGATCGAAGCGGACCCTCCGCTCCGCCTGATGGCCGACGGCGAGCTCCTCGGCCATACGCCGCTCGGGCTCCAAGTCCTGCCCGGCGAATTGACCATCCTGGCATGAAGACCCTCTTCGACCGCCTCCGCTCACTCCTCATCTGGGCCGTCGCCTTCCCCGTTTTCGTCGCGGCGTGCCTCGCGCTCTGGGCCGGCTCGTTTGTTCTCTCCGGCCCTCCCCTCGAGCGGCTCATCAAGAGGGCCTGCCGGCTCATCCTCTTTTTCTGCGGCATCCGGTTATCCGTCAGCGGCGGCGAAAACTTCGAGCAGGGACGGCAGTACATCGTCATGATGAACCACGTCAATTTTTTCGACCCGTTCGTCGTCAACGCCGGCTTCCCCGGGTTCGCCCGCGGCGCCGAGGAAGAAAGCCACTTCCACTGGCCGCTCTACGGCGGAATGATCCGGCGCCTCGGGGTCATTCCCATCGACCGCAAGGACACGGCGAAAGCCGTCGACAGTCTGAAGCGGGCGGCGGGCTGGATCCGGTCGCGGCCGGGGTACTCCTTCATCATTCTCCCGGAAGGGACGCGGACGCGGGATGGCGAACTCGGCGCTTTCAAGCGCGGCGGCTTCCTCCTCGCCCTGGAGACGGGACTCGAAATCCTGCCGCTCGTCCAAGCCGGCGCCGGCCGGATCAACCGGAGAGGGAGCCGGCTCGTCCGGCCGGGACGTATCGAGATGACGATCGAGCGGGCTGTCCCGACAGAGGGTTATTCCAAGAAGAATATCGGCGAGCTCGTCGGCCGGGTCCGCGAGGTGTTCCTCAGCCGCCTCGAAAGCCCATCCGCTACTCGACGAGCTGCAGGCGAACAATCCCCTTGACCGTCTCGCCGGTCTTGATCAGCCGGCCCGCGCCGTAATGGAATCCGAGGACCGACCACTCTTTCGGCCCGCCCGACCCGCCGTAGAAATCCAGCACCTTCATTGAGATCTCGTGGGGTGTGAGCGTGCACCGGACGGTTTGTGTGCCGTCCGAAACGACCCGGACGCTTCCCCCCGGTCCGGACAGTGAGGCGCTGTAGACATTGCGCTTGGCGCTCCGGAAATCGTTCGAGCCCCAGGCATGATCGTCAAGGCCAAATGGCCGGCTGCCGGGGGGGACGGTCTGGGCAACCCCCGGATGCGCGTCGGCGACGCCGCGCGGCCGCCCGATATGGTCCGAGGGATAGTCCGTGTATTCGGCCCGGCGGTCCCATTCGAGCTTGGCGAAAGAGAGCGGCAAATCGAACTTGAGGCCGAGCTCCCGCACCCAAAGGTCGGGACCGAGATACGTGAACTCGTAGGCGAATTCCGCGCGGCCCTCCATATCGAGCCGCACGTCGTAGCCGCCCTTCCACTCCTTGCCGAACGTGCCTTCCCAGCGGATTCGGCCGTCGCCGTGCGTTTCCCCCGTGAATTTCCAGCCGGCCGGGTCTTCGCCGGCCGGGGCCTCGCTCTTCAGCACATGCAGGGCGGGTCCCTTCAGGAGGACCTGGGTGTTCGCGGCCAGGCCCCACATCAGTTCGCCGCCGACGCGTTCATAGGCGAGTTCCGTGTCCCGGCCGCGAAGATAGACGACGGACGCGCCGGAGAGATACCGGTCCTTCTCCTCGGAGATGCGGGCCGGTGCGCCCATGGTCCAAGCCTCCGCAGGGCGGGGTTTGAACGGCAGGCGGAAGGTGTTGACGAGGCGGAAACCGTCGTAGAACCGCAGCTCGAGCGTCTCCTCGGGGCCGGCCTTCTCGGGGATGGCCAGCGTGCCGCCGGTCCGCGGCGGCACATCGGCCCGCAGGACGCCGCCCCGGTCGCCGATCCGCCAGTGACACTCGTAAATACTGAGGTTTTCAAAAACGTTCTGATTGAAGACGGGGACGCGCACCGGCCCCGGGTCGATCGGCGCCGTCGGGATCTGCACCGGCGAATACACCTGGCGGCACAGCTCCCATTCCGGCCTCGGCCGCCGCCAGCCGTCGACGATGCCCCAGACCGTATCTCCCACGTAGCCGTGTCCGGGCCCGCCGTAAACGGCGTCCGTGTAGCGGATCGGGGTTAGGCCGCGCCGCCAGTAGCCGATGCCGCGGCCGGGGATCTGGAACGCGTCGTCCACCCAGGCCCAGATCATCGTCCCGACCTGGTTCTCGGTTTCGAAGCAGGCCTGGATGACGTCGGGGACGCCGGTGACCCAGTAATCGTGCATGCCCGGGTCAAGATCGAGGGAGATGGCCAGGTCGCCCCAGCCGTGGAAGACGGTCTGGCATTCGTCCATGAACACCGGCTTGGCCAGGCCGGCCTTTTCGCGGATGAAAAGGTTGAGATTCGTCGGGTGGTGATAGACGGCCATGTCCGCCCGGTCGCTCTCGGGCGCGTACGTCCCGCTCGAGGGCCTGGTGGGGTCGGCGCTTTTCGTATACTCCCGGGTCATCTGGAAGATCCGGGTGTAGTTGCTCTCGTTGCACATCGACCAGTAGACGACCGACGGGTGGTTGCGGTCGCGCTCGACGAAGGCGGAATAGATGCCCATGTAAAGCGGCACGTCGCGGAGGTCGTCGGTCTCGGACCAGCAGGCCGGCCCCTCGTCCTCGATATAGAGCCCGATCCGGTCGGCGTATTCGGGCGTGTGGGGATTGGGCGGGTAGTGCGAAGTCCGGATGGCGTTGAGGTTACAGGCCTTCATGAGGTCGAGGTCCTTCTCGACGAGCGAAGGCGGGATGGCCCGGCCGGCGACGGGGTCGGCGGAATGCAGACACGCGCCGAAGAGCTTGACGCCCCGGCCGTTGATCGTGAACCGCTTGCCGCGGACTTCCATCTGCCGGAAGCCCAGCGGCGATTCGACGGCCGACCCGTTGAAGGTCACGGCGATCCGGTAGACCCGCGGCCGCTCGGCCGTCCAGGGCTCGGGACGATCGAAATGGAGGCGCAGCGGAACGGTTTTTTCCTCCCAGGGGTCGAGCGATACGGTCTGGGTCGCCGCCTTTACGAAATGGAGGTCCGGGTCCAGCACCCGGACGCTCAGGGTGCCGTCCTTGACGGGAACGGCCTGGACGTTGGCCAGCGCGGCCGCTACGGTGAGGTCGGCATCCTTATAGTCCCGGTCGTACACGACGCTCCAGGCGGTCCGGGCCACGTGAACGGGCTCGACGGCGAAGACCTCGATAGGCCGCCAGATGCCGGCGAGCTCGAAGTGCGCGTAGACGCTCATGTGGTCGATATCGGCGGCGCGGGAGCGGGCCCGGATGAAAACCTCGAGCGTGTTTCTCTCGCCGTATTTCGCGGCGGCGGTCAGGTCGAGCTCGACGGGGGTGGCCCCGCCGTCATGGCTCCCGACGCGGACGCCGTTGAGCCAGGCTTCGCACCCGCTGTAGATGCCCTCGGCCCGCAGTTTGATGATCTTCCCGTTCCAGTTCCGGGGCAGCTGGAACTCCCGGCGCATGACCGCGGTCCCGGTTTCGGAGCGGAACCCCTTCATCTCCCAGTTCGAGGGCACGTCGATCGGCCGCCATCCCGGGGCGGCGCGCCAATCCGCGGGCGGGTCGATGAGGATCTGCCATGCCCCTTCGAGCGAGAGACGCCGGGTCAGGGGCCGGTTGGTCAGGCGGAGCGGGAGGTCGGCGGCGTCCACGTCAAGCGTACGGCCGGCCGCCGCGACCGTGATCTTGCCAACGGCGTTGAGCGGGAGGGGGACGGAAAAAACACCGTTTTCTCCGGTCGTCGCGTCCCGGATCCAGGCGCCGCAGGTAACGGTCACGGCTTCGCCGGCCAGACCGTCGCGGCCTTTGTTTTTTGAAACCGTCCCGATGAGACAACCCCTCGAGTCCCCCGAGACGGCGATATCGACGCCGCCGGTCGTCGGGACGGCGGCGGTTTGCCCCGGATATGGTCCAAATTCAATTGAGCCCGACCCGGGAGCCGGCGCCGCGGCCTCTATTTTGCGGGCCACGCTCCAGCCCGCCGCCGTCAGCAATACGAGAATCGCGAGGGCAGCCGGTTTAGGAATGCTCATGGAGCGATTCATCGACGGCGTGCTTGGCGGCGATGGGGCTCAGCGAAGGCTCGATGCGGCGGCCTTCCCCGAAATACGGCGATCCCCCGGGGGCCGCCCAGCGCACGGCGTTGGCGACGATCCGGCGCACCCGGGCGTCGTGGTAGATGGGAAAGGTCTCGTGGCCCGGGCCGAAGTAAAAGATCTTGCCCTTGCCGCGGCGGAAGGTGCAGCCCGACCGGAAGACCTCCCCGCCCTCATACCAGCTGATGAAGACGAGCTCATCGGGCCGCGGGATGTCGAAATATTCCCCGTACATCTCGGTATGGGGCAGTTCGAAGAACTCGCCGTCGAGGCCGCCGGCGATGGGGTGCGACGGGTCGATGATCCAGACCCGCTCCTTTTCGGCCGCTTCCCGCCAGCGGAGCATGCAGCTCGTGCCCATGAGCTTGCGAAAGACCTTGGAGGCGTGGCCCGAGTGGAGGACGAGGAGCCCCATGCCTTCAAGCACCCGCTGGTGGACCCGGTCGACGACGGCGTCGCTCACCCGGTCGTGGGCCGCGTGCCCCCACCACGTGAGGACGTCCGTTTGGGCCAGGGCGGCGGCCGTCAACCCGTGATCGGGCTCCTCCAGGGTCGCCGTGCGGACGTCCACGGCGTCCCCGAGATGCTCCCGGAGCGCCGCCGCGATAGCGGCATGGATGCCCCCGGGGTAGATCTCTCTGGGCAGCGCGGCCGTTTTCTCGTGGATGAATTCGTTCCAGACCGTGACGCGGAGGGGATGATGGGCCATGGGCACGTCCTTGCCGGGAATTCCGAGCCGAATATATCGCCGGGGCCGAACCGATGTCAAGGACGCGGGGTTGATGCCGGCCGTCCCCCGTGGGATAATGGATGACGCATGCGCCTGGAACGCCGATACGGAGTGATAAAGACATGATGGTAAGAAGAGGAACATGGGGAGCCATTCTCCTGGCCGGCATATCGGTCATGATGCTGACGGCGGGATCCGCCGGACAGACGCAAACCCCGGCTCAAAAGTATGACGCGCTGCTGGGCATGTGGGACGTCAAAACGGAGGGGGCCTCCTACACCTTCGTCTTCGAATTTTTCCTCGAGGACGGCGTTCTCAAGGGAAAGTACACCGGGTCCTCCGGCACGACAAAAATGGACAACCTGACGTTCGAGAACAACATCTTGAAGTTCTCGGTGACCGTGAACACGATGGCCCTCGACTATTCCGCCGTCATTGACGGGGATAAGCTGTCGGGCCAGGTCACCCTGCAGTACGGGCAGGCCGACATCAGCGGGGAGAAAAGGAAGAGACAGGCCGATAGGGCATCATGAAGATGAGGCTCGGCCTGAAGGCCGTCTACGTCATATTTTTTCTGGCCGTCGCCCAGCTCGTCGTGGCAGGCCAGGCACTTCTCGTCAACGGATTTCTTTCCGGGCGTGTGGCATTTCTGGCAATTGTCCAGGCCCGCATACGCGGCGTGCGCTTTGCCGAGCTTGCCGGGAGACACCAGGAGGTCGGACTGCTGGGCCCGGAGAACCCCCGGCAGACAGGCGAGGATGAGGGCCAGGAACGCCGGCGACAAACGTGTCCGGCCGCGCGAAGGAGGTCGTCCTCGATGGTTCTTTCATTATGATGACGCCACGGGCGTCGACCGCCCGGCTCCATTGTATCATTCCGATCGGGAAAAGTCCCAGGGAACGTCCGCTTTTCAATCCCGTTCGCTGGATCCCACGGACTTAGGTCCGTGGAGCTTCAGAAGGCCGGTGAGGAGGCTTGCCAATCCTGGCCGTAGAGGTGTTTGATCAGGCGCAGGATCTTGGCGGACGTCAGGTGCAGGAATTCAACGCCCATTTCGAACGAGCCCGAATCGTCATGCGGCCTGATCCACTTGACTTGGCCATCCACCGTCAAGGACGGTCCCGTCCTCCCGAGCTCGAACCGAATGCGCAGGACGGTCCCGACGTCGTACCCGTCGTGGACGATGATCCTCGCTCCGCCCGTGGAGATATCGAAGGTTTCCGCCTTGGTCCGGTGGCCGTCAATCCCCGGAGAGGCGCACCGGATGGTCGCGTGATTTCGCTCGGTGAACCGGATTCTCTTGCGCCTTTCCATGGTCGCGGGTCCTCCCTGACACAGCCGTCGTGGCCCGTGAAGATTGTCCGATGCCGTCTGACCGGGCACAATCGCCACCAGAGGTGATTTTCGAGGTGATTTTGCGCCATCGGGCCAGTCCTTGACTTCCACCGGAACCCGGGAATATCATCCTCTCCTCGTGGATCGCCCTGGCCTCGATCCTGACGGCAGGGAAGCTCACACAGGGGGCACAACATGAAAAGACCGGTAAAGTTCGTCCTGGCGTCGTTGGCGGCCATAGGGCTAGTCGCGGTCCTTGGCCTGGCCGGCCTCGCTGGAGGCTTCTCCTCCGGCGAACAGGGCGGAACAGGAGTGCTCCTGCCTGACGGGCGCGAGTTTGTTACCTGGGAGCGGCCGCTTCAGTTCACGAAGACCTATTACGTAGACAACCGGAATCCCGGCGCCGCGGATTCGAACCCCGGCACCCAAGCGCTCCCCTTCCTGACCATCAATAAGGCGGCGCAGGTTCTACAGCCGGGCGAGCGCGTGGTCATCGGCGCGGGAATCTACCGGGAACGAATCGACCCCGCACGCGGCGGCCTGGGCCCCGACAGGATGATCAGTTACGAGGCGGCGCCGGGCGCGCAGGTCGTCGTCAAGGGCTCGCGGCTGGTCAAGGCCGGTTGGCAAGTGTCGGCCGGCTTCAAGCTCGACCTGCCGGCGGCGGATCGCGCCAAGGTCAGGATCTATGAGCGCCGCCTGGACGACCTCGATTTCCGCGGCTATAACCCCTTCGGCATGGCCAGCATCATGCAGGACCGCGTCTACTTGATGCCCAAGCCGGAAGAGCTCTGGCGGCATCTCAAGCGGCGCGGGATGGTTTTCGTCGATGGGCAGCGCCTCGAGCAGGTCGAGCTCTACCAGCATCTGGGCCGGAAGGACGGCGCCTTCTGGTGCGAGCACGACGGGCTCACGATCCACGTACGCCTTGCCGGAGACGCGGACCCCGGCCGGCATGAGGTGGAGCTCGCGATCCAGGAACAGGTGTTCGCGCCGCGGACGCGCGGACTCGCTTATCTCCGCGTCAAGGGCATCTCCTTCGAACACGCGGCCAACGCCTTCCCGGTCCCGCAGCGCGGGCTGGTCTCCATGAGCCGGGGCCATCACTGGATCATCGAGGACTGCGCCCTCCGGCACGCCAACGGCGTCGCGCTCGACATCGGCGCCCAGGACTGGGACATGGAGGCGCCCGCCGTCGTCGGAAATGCCATCGTGCGGCGCAACGATTTCGACGATGTGGGGGTGTGCGGGATCGCCGGAATGGCGGTACGGGACACCCTCATCGAAGATAACCTGATCGAACACGTGGGCTACCAGGACGTGGAGCTGGGCTGGGAGACCGGGGGGATCAAATTGCACGCGACAAAGAACTGCCTGCTCCGGGGGAACGTCATCCGGCATACGGTCCACGCGGAGGCGATCTGGCTCGACTACGAGAACGCGAATACCCGCATCACCGGGAACGTCATGGGCGACACGCTGGAGACGCTGCGTGGCGGCATCTATCTCGAGGCCTCTCACGACGCCAACATGATCGACAACAATATCATCTGGAAGGCGACCGAAGGCGCCGGGGGCGGTTCATACAACATGCCGGGCCACGGCGGCTGGGGCATCACGGTGGACGGAAGCGACGAGACGGTCGTCGCGCACAACCTGATCGGATACACGCAGGACGCGGCCGTCAAGTTCAGGAATATCGAGAGCCGGATCGTGACCGGGCGCGGCGGCACCACGCGGCGGAACAAGGTCCTGAACAACATCTTCTTCCGCTGCGGCAAAGCCATCGATTTTTCCAATGCCGACAACAGCGCGGACGGCAATCTCTACACGAAGGATTGGGGCGGGACGAACGATGAGACCCAGTCGGTGGGCCGCGGGCTGAACTGGATTCCGGACGCGGGCACGATCCTGCGGCTTGATCTCGAGGCGTGGCAGAAGTTCTTCGGGTTCGACAAGAACGGCGCCTACGCGGACATGAAGATCGACGTCGACCTCGACGCCCTGACCATGACCTGGTCGGTCGCCGGGGCGGTTCCGCAGGCCCCCTGCGGAAAATATTTCCTGAGGGATCTCGTCGGCCAGGCCGCGGGAGCGGTCCGCAAGCCCGGGCCGCTCGTGCGCGTGCCGGATGCGACGACGAAAGTGAATATCGACCCCCGGCGGCTATCCTCAGCCGGCATCCGGGGAAAGGAGGACTCATGGTGAGGCTCGGCAAAACTCGGTTTTCGGCGGCGCTGGCCATCATTGGAGTTTCCCTCATCCTCCTGACCGCGACCGCCTCCCAGCCGGCAAAGGCAGGACGCAAATCGCTCGCCCCCATCGACCCTCAAAAAGTCCAGGACCAGGACACTATGACCTGGGCCGATTATCGTCCCATCCCCGGCCGCAACTGGGCGGACCCATCGCTCAAGCCGGAGCGGGGCTTCCGGCTGGCCTTGGTCGCCATCGACTTTCCGGGCCAGCCCTTCGTGGTCAGCCTGCCGAAGGGGTCGGATCCCTTCGGAAACCCGCAGATCGAGCCGGTCGTCCGCGAAAACGTCCCCCGGTTCTATTCCGATTTTCTCATGACCCCGGGAACAATCAATCACGGCCAAACCATCAACGGTTACTGGATGGAGCAGTCGCGAGGGAAATTCGGCATCACCGAGGTCGGCGTTTACGGGCCCTATCGCATGCCGAAACCCGTTTGGGCTTACGGCCTCAACGAGTACGGCCAGAATGACCAAACGCCCGACGGCAGCCGCGCGGACGGCCGCATGGAGAGGGATTGCGACGCCGTCTGGATCGCCGACATCAAGCAAGACGTCCGAAAGAAGTATGACGCCGTTCTCCGCCTTTATGCGAGCTATGACGAGACAGGCGTATGGCAGGAGTTCGGCGAAATGAAGTTCAACACCAAAGAGGACATCGCGCCCGAATGGGGCAACCCCAATCCGACCAAGCCCCGCTGGGTTCCCACGCGCTACGTGGAGTGGACGAGCTGGCTGGCGGGTTCCCAGCAGTGGGGCCTGTCCTCCATGCGTCAGGGCGAGAACTCCGGCACGATCACCCACGAGCTCGGTCATTTCGCGTTCCACCTGCCCGACCTCAACAATAATCCGTATATGAAGCCCTACCGGCGGGTCGCCGCGGGACCCTGGGACATGATGGACCGGGGCAGTTTCAACGGCCCGGGGGGACCTCACCGGCGCTGGGTGGTCCCGGCGACCCAGGGGGCGGCCATGCCCGCGGGCCTGATGGTACGCAATCGGCTGGAAAACGGGTTCATCACCGAATCGCAACTCCTGACGCTCAAGCGGGAGAGCCTGGCCAAGTCCGGGCCGGCGGTGGCGGAGGTCACGGCGCGGGCCGTGGAGCCTCGCCAAGGAACGTTCGCCGGCATCGTCGTCAGGCTCGACGGCCCGGAACCCGGCGACAGGACCCCGCCGGACGAGCCGGCGGTTAATCCGCTGTCACCGGGGACTCCGAACTACAACTTTTACACACTCGAAGTGGTCCAGCGGATCGGCTATGACTCCTTCACCCCCGACAGCGGGGTCCTCATCGCCAAGAACAAGGACAGCCTGCGGGGCGGGAACGGCGGCCCGAACGGGTTCAACAGCTACATCTGGGTCATCGACGCCCACCCCGAAGACATCAACATGGTGGACTACGTCAAGCCCAACGGCGAAAAAGTCATGCGGACGATCGCCGATTACCGTCAGCTCAACGACGCCCTCTTCCACGCCGGGCTCGACTCGGGCAGTTTGTGCGAATGGGTGGACACGCCCAACCGGCTGCATTTCTACGTGATCGACCTCCAGAAGGACAAGCAAGGGATTCTTTCCTACACGCTGGCCGTGCGGTCCCTGGACGATTCGGGGCCGCAAGAGCGGGGCGCGGCTTTGACGGCGGAGGCGGGCGCCAAGGTCGTGTCGCCGAATACTCCGGTCAACTTCATCCTGAAGAACACGGGGAAGGGCGCGGAGGCGGACGCGGGCGACGCGGGCTCGCACCTGAATTTCGACGTTTACCGGCTTTCCGTGTCGGTCGAGGGCAAGGGATGGACGGCCCGGCTGCTCAATGGTCTGGCCGCGGTGAAGTCCGGCGGGTCGAGGGACGTGGCGGTTTATGTGTCCAGTGAGGACGGAAGCGCACGTGCGGCAACGGTGATTCTCCGGGCGACATCAGAGAGTGAGCCGGCCAAGACGGCGACGGCCTCCGTGAAGGTCTCGCGCTGAGGATCGCCAAAGAAGAGGAATGCCCCCGGCCTGAGCTTGCTCCTTCAGCTAGCCCCCTTTTTCACGAAGTTGAGCGTGCCGCCGGCCAGCAGCTCCTGGCGCTGCCGCCCGGAGACCTCGAGCCGGGTGACGATGGTGCGGCCGTTGACGAGGACCGGGATCTCCGTGGCCCCCTGTGCCATCAGCCGGCGCACCCCACGGAATACGAGCCGATCCCCCTGCCGCAGCGAATCGTAATCAGCCGGGTCCTTGAAGGTCAGAGGCAGGACGCCGAAGTTCACCAGGTTAGCCTTGTGGATGCGGGCAAAACTCTTCGCGAGCTTGACGCGAATGCCGAGATAACGCGACGCCAGGGCCGCGTGCTCGCGGCTCGAGCCCTGGCCGTAGTTCTCGCCTCCCACGACCACGCCGTTCGCCTTGGCCCTGGCCCTCCTGGAGAAGTCGCGGTCGATCTGTTCGAAGACGAAGTTGCTGATGGCCGGGATGTTGCTGCGCAGGGGGAGCACTTCGTTGCCCGCCGGCAGGATGCTGTCGGTTGAGACGTTGTCGCCGACGATGAGGATCACCTCGGCTTCCATGTCCTCGGGCAGATCGGCCAAGCTGGGGAACGGCATGACGTTCGGCCCCGTGACGACCTCCACTTCGCGGGCCTCCGCCGGCGGCCGGGGGGTGATGATGCTGGAGTCGTCAACCACATAGCGCTCCGGGTTTTGGACGTTGGGCCAAACCATCAGCTTCCCGAGGTCGCGCGGGTCGGTGATCACCCCGAAAATCCCGGAGGCCGCCGCGGTCTCCGGCGAACAAAGGTAGACCCGATCCCCCTTGGTGCCGCTGCGCCCGGGGAAGTTGCGCGGGAAGGTGCGCAGGGAAACCTGGCCGGTCCCCGGGGCCTGCCCCATGCCGATGCAGCCGAGGCACCCGGGCTGGTGGATCTGAGCGCCAGCCGGCAAGAGCATCATGATCCCTCCACGGGCGGCGATGTTCTCCAGCACCTGGCGGCTGCCGGGGTTGACGTTGAAGGAGAGATGAGGGGCGATGCGCCGGCCATCGAGGATCCGGCAGACCGTCATCAGGTCGCGAAACGCCGAGTTGGCCGAACTGCCGACGATCACCTGGTCGACCTTCAGGCCGGCCAGTTCGCGGACCGGCACGACCTTGTCGGGCGACGACGGACAGGCGATGAGCGGTTCTACCTGGGAGAGGTCGATCTCCTCGTATTCGTCGTATCGGCAGTCCGGGTCGGCGGCCAGCTCAACCCAGCTCTCGCCCCGCCCCTGGGCGGCGAGGAACTGCCTGGTCCGCTCGTCGGAGGGGAAAAGGGTCGTGGTGGCCCCCATTTCGGCCCCCATGTTGCCGATGATGGCCCGGTCGGTGGCCGAGAGGGTCGCGACGCCGGGCCCGAAGTACTCGATAATCTTCCCCACCCCGCCTTTGACTGTGTGGCGGCGCAACATCTCCAAGATCAAGTCCTTGGCCGAAACCCAGGGCGGCAATTGGCCAACCAGCTTTACCCCCCAAATCTTCGGACAGGGGAGGCGAAAGGGCTGGCCGGCCATGGCCAGGGCCACGTCCAGACCGCCTGCGCCGATGGCCAGCATGGCCAGACCGGCGGCGGACGGAGTATGGGAGTCGGCGCCGAGCATGGTCTTGCCCGGCACGCCGAAACGCTCCAGGTGGACCTGGTGCGAGACGCCGTTGCCCGGCCTGCTGACATGGATGCCGAAATGCTCGCCGGCGGTCATCAGGAAGACGTGGTCGTCGGCGTTCTTGTTGTCGGTCTGCAGCAGGTTGTGGTCGATGTACTGGACCGCGAGTTCCACCTTAACCCGCTCCAGTCCCAGGGTCATGAACTCCAGCATCGCCATGGTGCCCGTGGCATCCTGCAGAAGGGTATGATCGATCTTCAGGGCGATTTCCCTACCGGGAACCAGCTCGCCGTCGACAAGATGCGCCTTGAGAATCTTCGTCGCCAGGTTATCGCCCATCGCCATCCTCCGTGGCAGTTCAACCGGCCCAGGCTCCTGAGCATCGGGCTGAAGCTGAAGCTCCACGGACTGACAGCCGGGGGTCCTATTGGCTTGAACCCCCGCAGTCATCAAGAGGCCGCCCTCGGCGGCCTCTTGATGGCGTCCGTTGAATCCCGTGAAGGGGATTGGAAGCGAGGACGCGCCGCCCGTCGGCCGGGAGGTCGAGGATCGCGGGCCGTCCTTCGAGGTCATCGTCCCCCCTCATCGGGTCGATGCCGAGCGTGTTCAGCACCCCCCCCGGCGTCGAGGTCCCTCTCTGGGTTTATGCCTATTTTTTCTTTTTGACCGGCGGCGGCGGGGCCTGCTTCTCCTGCTTGGCCGGCGTGACGGCCTTTTTGACCTGCGCGGCGTCCTGTTTGTGCCGTTCGGTCAACTGTTGCTTCTCGGCCTGATGCTGTTTCTGCAAATCGGCCGTTTTCGTCTGGTAGGCCTGCTGGACCTTCGCTTTTGCAGCCGCGTCACGGACTTGCGCTTGTTCCGCGGCGCGCTTGTTCTGCATGTCCTTCAGCTCCTGAGCCTGAGTTTTCTGGAGGAGAGTCTTTTCCTCGGCTTGCCGCTTCTGAACGGCGGATTGCTGCACGCTCACCGGAAGCTGTGGTTTTGGCTCGAAGACCTTGGCCGGAGCCAGTTCTTTCCGGGCCTGGTCCGTGTTCAGAACGGCTTTCGGTTTCGCTGCGGCATCCGTCCGGAAGGCCGGCCGGTAGACCTGGATATTGTTGCCCGCAATCCGGGCCGGTCCGGGCTGCCGGACGTCCTGGATTGTGTAGCGGGGGACTTGCTGCCGGGTGACACGCTGCACAACGTCGGTCCCGATGCCCTCGTTGAAAACCCTGTTGTTGCGATAGTAGATGTTGTTGTGAATGGATGTGAAATTGATGATCGTGACGTTCCGTTCATACGGAAGGCTATAGTGATAGATGTCGCGGTCCAGGAAATGCGGGGCTTCGATAAAGACCCAGAAACGGCTGGGAATGTTGAATGACAGCGAAGCGAAATCCATGCCGGCACTGAATTCGACGCCGGGCGGCAGGGGCGCCCAACCCGCATACTGGTCGCTCCATCTCCAGCTCACCCAGGCCGGACCCCAGACTGTGCCGGGGACCCAGTACCAACCGAAACCGTCGTCATAGCCCCATCGCCCGTAATGGAAAGGAATTGAACCCCATTCCTCGTTCGCGATCCAGGTCCAGCCGTCGTCGGTCATGACCCAGTGGCCATCGCTATAGGGCCGCCATTGGTAGCCCATATGCCTGGGGGTCCAAACGTAGCCATAGGGATCCATATTGATCCAATTTCCATAGGGAGCCAGATAGTTGTACGCGTAGTCGATATCCATATCCGACCCGCCTTCTTGCAGGGCGCCGACCGTGGGTCCGCCCGCACCCGGGGGGTATCCGACCCCCGGCGAGGAAGCATAGGTTGCGCAACCCATGGCCAACAAAAGAACCAATGTAAGAATCGACAGACCGTTTTTCATATTCGGCCTCCTTATCTCATAATAGATCATGCAAGCTATATGCCAATCCATTTATCGCCCTAGCGCCGGGATGGCCCGCTTTTATTCATCGAATTGTCCCGTAGGACGTCTGAAGATTGGATCTTGCGGCAGAAAGCTTGCTGTTGAACGGGAAATGTGCTGTATTATGGGACAATTGCTCAGGCGGGGAAACGGCCCAGGTTGTCTAACCGGGAGCTTTGGATCATGGGTCACCTCGAATTCCGTCTTCTTCCAGAGAGAAAATGAATTTCCTGATATTCTGAGGGGGTCGAAAGGTTCTGGCATGAAAACTGCTTTTAGACAGGATGCGCCTCGCCAGCCCATCCTGCGGCCCAATTACAGACGGGGGCAGGACGGCGAGAGGCAAAAGAAAATAGGGAGGTCGGCATGCTTTGGACAATTATCCTTATCCTGTTCATTCTGTGGCTTCTGGGTCTTGTGACGGCTTACACCTTTGGCGGTCTTATCCACATCCTTTTGGTCATCGCCGTGATCATTCTGATCGTTCGACTGTTGCAGGGCCGGAGAGTCCTTTAGCGGCGGCTATCTTTCGGTTGAAGGAGGCATGATTTCATGAAGATTGCGGGGATAATCCTCATCGTTCTGGGAGCCTTGGCTTTGGCCTATCACGGTATACGCTATACAACCAGGGAGAAGCTGATTGATATCGGACCCCTCAAGGTCACGGCCGCGGAAAGGAAGACCATTCCCCTGCCCCCGGTTGTGGGCGGAGTGGCGATCGTCGCGGGTATCGCGTTGATCCTTGTCGAGCGCAGAAAGAAATAGACGATCGATAAAACCAGCTTTTGACAAATTGAGTGAGGATCACATAGCCCAGCAGCATGATCGCCAGCCTCTTTCAGCGCTCTCTTCCAGGAATCCGCTGCCGCCTCAGGGTCTGGACGGACCCACTTTCTTGAAATCGATAAAGCCGCGCTCAACATCGACGGATATCAGCTGGACGCGAACCCGGTCACCGACATCCAGGCCGTCGATCCCATAAACCAGTTTCCCTTCCACCGGCATATGGAGGAGCCGCACCCAAGTGCCTTTATCCGAAGCCCCCGTGACAATGGCGTCAAACTGTTCGTTGATTCTCGATTCAAGAAGAAGCGCCGCCGCGGATTTGTCGACCTGCCGCTCGACTTTGTCCGCGGCATCCTCTTCTTCCGTGCAGTGTTTTGCCAGGACATCCAATTCATCCTTGCTATAGGGCCAGGAATCGCCATCGAGGGCGGCCTTCAGTAAGCGTTGGGTGATCAGATCGGGATAGCGACGATTCGGCGCTGTGGAATGGGCGTAGTCCCTGACCGCGAGACCAAAGTGTCCCGGGGCCGCGTCGCCGGGAAGCTCGGCCATGTACTCCCCCGCTCCCAGGAGTTTGATGATGGCGAGGGAGAGGTCCGGGAATCGAAGCGGATCGGCGGCTTTCTCCTTAATGAGAAACTCGTCCAGCGCTTTGGAATCCGGATCGGCGGGCAGTCTGAATTTGCGCTCGCCGGCCATCTCGACAATCCGGTCCCAGCGTTTAGGCTCACGGACCACGCGGCGGATGGAAGGGAATTTTTTGGACGACAAATACCGGGCCGTTACACCGTTGGCCGCGATCATGAAATCCTCAATGATGTCCGTGGCGCGGTTCTTGTATTCCCCTTCGAGATCACGGAGTTGATCGCCGTCAAAAACCGGTTTCGCCTTAATGGTTTCCAAACTCAAGGCCCCCTGGACATGCCGGAAATTCCTCAGACTTTGCGCGGCCCGGTCCTGCCTGCGCAGATTCTCGTCAAGTGCACCGGCGGCGGCGACGGCTTCCGGCACAGGTCCCTTTCCCTCAAGCCAGGCGGCCACGCTGTTATAGGCAAGCTTCGCATGATTGCGGACCCGCGCTCGATAGATGTGGGAGTCCTGCAGGGACCCGTCCGTGCCGATCACCATTTCGATGACGACGGAGAGGCGGTCGGCGTTGAAGTTCAGCGAGGTGAGGTCGGTGGACAGCTTTTCAGGCAACATGGGGAATATTTGGGCGGCGGTATAAACCGAGGTCGTATTGTGGCGGGCGTGATCGTCAATGGCGGAGCCTTTTTTGACGACCGAATCCACGTCGGCGACGGCCACGAGGATCTTGACCTTGTCTCCAGGCACGGCCTCGGCAACGGTCAGCTGATCCAAGTCGCGGGAGTCGTCGTTATCGATCGACGCCCAAAGAAGACCGGTGAGGTCACGCGCGGCCTCACCATTCGGGGCGGCGGGAGCCTGAATCCTTTCAAGTTCGGCGAGCGCTTCGGGAGAAAAGTCAGGCAGCAAGCCTCGATCCATCATCGCTCGCCGGGCGATGCTCTGCAAAATAGCCCGGTGCTGCTTATCCTTCGCCTCGATCGTGTTCATGGGATGCTCCACGTCCAGTTCCGGATTTCCGGCAGGTCCTCGCCGTGCGTGTCGATGTATCGCTTGTGCTCGATCAGCTTGTCCTTGAGCTGCTGCTTCAGGAAGATGCCCCTGTCGCCGGTCTGCGGCAGGCGGTCGATGGTGTCCATCACGAGGTGGAAGCGGTCGAGATCGTTCAGCACCGTCATATCGAAGGGCGTGGTGATGGTGCCCTCTTCTTTGTAGCCGCGGACGTGGATGTTGTCGTGGTTGGTGCGGCGATAGGTCAGCCGGTGGATCAACCACGGATAGGCATGGAAGGCGAAGATGACCGGCTTGTCCTTGGTGAAGAGCTCGTCGAAATCCATGTCGCTCAACCCGTGAGGGTGCTCGGTTTGTGGCTGCAGCTTCATGAGGTCGACGACGTTGACCACCCGGATTTTCAGGTCGGGCAGGTGCTCGCGCATCATGGAGACGGCGGCGAGCGTCTCCAGCGTGGGCACGTCGCCACAACAGGCCATGACTACGTCGGGCGCGACGCCCTGGTCGTTGCTGGCCCACTGCCAGATGCCGATGCCCTCGGTGCAGTGCTTGACGGCGGCGTCCATCGTCAGCCACTGCGGCGCCGGATGTTTGCCCGCGATCACGACGTTGACGTAATGGCGGCTGCGAAGGCAGTGGTCCATCACTGACAACAGGCAGTTGGCATCCGGGGGAAGGTAGACCCGCACGACCTCGGCCTTCTTATTCACGACGTGGTCGATGAAACCGGGATCTTGGTGGGTGAACCCGTTGTGATCCTGGCGCCAAACATGCGAGGCCAGCAGGTAGTTTAACGAAGCGATCTTCCGTCGCCACGGCAGGTGCGCCGTGACCTTCAGCCACTTGGCGTGCTGGTTGAACATCGAATCGACGATGTGGATGAACGCTTCGTAGCAGTTGAAGAGTCCGTGCCGCCCGGTGAGCAGGTAGCCCTCGAGCCAGCCCTCACATTGGTGCTCGCTGAGCATCTCCACCACGCGCCCCGTGGGCGCGAGAAATTCGTCGTTCGGCATGGTCGCGGCGTCCCATTGGCGTTGGGTGACTTCAAAGAGGGCTTCCAGGCCGTTGGAGAGCGTCTCGTCAGGGCCAAAGACCCGGAAATTCCGCTGCTCATTATTCAGCTTCGCCACATCGCGCACGAAACGCCCGAGCACGTGCGTGTCGCCGATGCCGCGCACCCCCGGCGAGGGCACGTCGACGGCGTAGTCGCGGAAATCCGGCATCCGCAGGTCGCGGAGCAGAATGCCGCCGTTGGCGTGGGGATTCGCCCCCATGCGTCGGTCGCCCTTGGGCGCGAGTTCGGCCAGTTCCGGTTTCAGGCAGCCCTGGTCATCGAAGAGTTCCTCCGGCCGGTAGCTCCTCAGCCAGTCTTCCAAGAGCTTGAGGTGTTCGGGATGGGTGGCCGGGTCGGAGAGCGGCACCTGGTGCGCCCGGAAGGTGCCTTCGACCTGCAGGCCATCGACCATCTTCGGTCCCGTCCAGCCCTTGGGGGAATTGAGGACGATCATCGGCCAGCGTGGACGCGCGACGTTGCCATGGACGCGGGCGTCCTGCTGGATTTTTTGGATCTCCTCCACCGCCGCGTCGAGCGCCGCGGCCATGGCCTCATGCATCGGCCCGGGCTCGTGACCCTCGACGAAGCAGGGCGTCCATCCGCAACCGCGGAGCAACTGTTCCAATTCCTCGCGGGTGATGCGGGCGAGGAGCGCCGGGTTGGAAATCTTGTAGCCGTTGAGATGCAGGATCGGAAGCACCGCGCCGTCGGTGGCCGGATTGAGAAACTTGTTGGAATGCCACGCCGTGGCCAGCGGCCCGGTTTCTGCCTCGCCGTCGCCGACGACGCAGGCGACGATGAGATGGGGGTTGTCGAACACCGCCCCGAACGAATGGCTGAGCGAATAGCCCAGCTCGCCGCCCTCGTGGATCGAGCCCGGGCACTCCGGCGAGGCGTGGCTGGGAATCCCCCCGGGAAACGAAAACTGAATAAAGAGCTTCCGCAGCCCGGCCTCGTCCTGGCTGATATTGGGATAGATCTCGCTGTACGTGCCTTCGAGGTAGGTGTTGCCCACGACGGCCGGGCCGCCGTGCCCGGGGCCGGAAACGTAAATCATGTCGAGGTCGTATTTCTTGATGACCCGGTTCAGGTGGGCGTAAATGAAGTTCTGCCCCGGGGTCGTGCCCCAGTGTCCCAGCAGCATGTGCTTAACATCGGCGAGGGTCAGCGGCCGCTTCAGCAGCGCATTGTCGTAAAGATAGATCTGGCCGACCGACAGATAGTTGGCAGCACGCCAATAGGCGTCCATCTTGCGGAGCAGGTCCGGCGTGAGAGTCTTCGTTCTCATGGTCACTTCCTTGTGTCCACCCCGACAACGTCGGTCGTCAGGATGGACGGCATCGTATCAGATTTCAGCTCCGGCTTCGTAATACTCGAAGTCTTCACGGTAGCCGCCGTGGCCTTCGCCGACGGTCCGAAAGTCCTCGACCAGCTCGATCGTTTTGAGCCATTTGACCATCTTGAAGCCGAGCTTCGTTTCCACGCGCAGCCGCAACGGGGCTCCGTGATTCATCTGGAGCGGGGCTCCGTTCATTTCGTAGGCGAGGATGGTTTGGGCGCGCCTGGCTTCCTCAATGTCCAGGGAATCATAGTACTTGCGGCCTCGCTCATCCACCTGATGCGAATGGAAAATAAGATAGCGGGCTTGGGGAAGCACGCCGCACCGTTTCAGAATCTCGGCCAGGGGAACCCCGGCCCATTCGGCAAAACCGGACCAGCCCTGGATGCAGCAGTGCTGGGTCGTCTGCCGCTCTAATGGCATAGCTCGAAGCTCCGCCAGGGACAAGAGCAAAGGGTGTTCGACGAGGCCTTTCACCTGCAGTTTCCAGCGGGCAAATCCGTCTCTTGCAAATTCGGCCCACTCCTCACTGACCGGCGGTCTTCCGTTCACCCAAAAGTAGGGCGAAATATCCGCCCGGGCGTACTTTTGCCTGCTCGTCAGCCGATACAACAGGAGGCGGGTCAGCCGATCCGGGAGGCAACCCGAGAGCTGCCGCACCGTGCCCGGACTCCGCCGCGACCACCAGGTCAGAAGTCCGTGGATGGCGACCACCACCGCGATAGAAACAAGCCCCAGGCAAACCGCCAGGCCGACGTGCTGATGTTCCAACCCCAGAACGATTTGATCCATTTTTTGCGGAAAGTTTTCCATCGCCACCAGGGTGACGTGGATAGGGATAAAAATGACGTTGCCGATCATCGCCAGAAAATGCAGGCTCCGGGCTTTCTGCCGATTGCCGAAGAGCCGCGGATACCAGGGAAAGCGCGCCGCCACGGCCGGCGACATGGCCGCCCCGGTGAGGATCGACAACGGCGCCAAAACAAATATGACGGTGGCATAAGCCAGTTGTTGCAGCGGGTTGTATGGATATGGAGTGCCGGCCGGCGGCAGGTGAAAGGTCGCGTAGGACAAAAACGTATGCCATGCGGCCGGGAAGAAGCCCCAAGAAGTCGGGAGCAACCGCCGCCAGCCGTCGGTGCCAAAGAGGAAGGCCAAGTAAACGAGCCCGTTAAACACCCAGAACACCACGGCGAAGAAATGCCAGTGGCGGCCGATGCCCAGATTGTGGCGGCCACCGGGAAGCGCAATCCAGGGCGAAACATTCACGGCTTCATCCATCGAAGTCCAGAGTTTGTCCTTTGGGATGACGTTTTTGGTGAACCTGAGCCATTCACTGCCCGGAGTGCAGTGTTTGTTCCAATACAGCCTGGGATGATCGGAAAGGATTTGAATGCCGCTGCGGACCAGCAAGGTGATAAATAGAAAATTGATGAAGTGAGCGAGGCGCAACCAGAGCGGGAAGCCGAAAAATGCTACGTCCTGAGTCATGAGGTGGAGGCTCTTTCCTTGGCTTGTCGGGCTTTCTCGACCTGCTGCGGCCGGGAGCGCTTGGCCGACGGCTCCTCTTGCGTGCTTTCCGAAGCCGCGGTCGGATATGTGATCACGGTGCCCCGGACTCTGGCAAAGGGCGTGAGAGCATGAACCTGACGGCGGGCAGCACTCATAATGTGCTCCGCGCGAATTCCACGAACCAGCAGGGCATCTGCGATGAGCGAGCGGTGACAGCGCCAGGGCACTGCCTCTGCGCACATCAAGACGATTCGGTCCTGGCTCGCGAGACGGATTAGATTCTCGAGGCTTTGCGCGAACTCGGGCGTTTGCATGTAATCCGCATAACCTCGAAAGGAGTCATTTCGCCAGCCCGCGTTGGGCGAATCGCGCCTCGCCTGACGCAGGCCGCCGAGCCCCGGGATGTGAACATATCCCATGCCGGCTTTCTTCAGCGATCGGTGCAAGGAAGCCTTATCGAACTGAGGATTGTGCCGGGAACGCGGCACGGTGCGCACATCCACGACGCAACTTGCCTCGTGGGCCTGAAGCAGGCGGATGAAGGCCTCGAGCGTGTGGGTGGAATGGCCAATCGTCATGACCAGCGGAAATCCCGCCCTGCAGAATCCGCCGGGCGGGTCGCCGGCCTCGGACAGCGCGAACTTGATGCTTGACGAGCCGCCATTGATCGTCAGGATGCGCGGGTGAGCGCCTTTCATGGAAGACTCCTTCATCATGCCCGCAATCCGAACGAAGCCAGTTTCGCACACGTGGACCGATAGTCCGTGTGAAGGATGCCGCGAATCCCTAAGCCTTCCGCGATCTGGACGAACATCGGGCTGTTTTCGATATATACGACCTGCCGGGCGGGCGTCTGGGCGATGTCCAGCGCAAGCCGAAAGATCTCCGCGTCGGGCTTGCGGAGGCGGACGAAGCAGGAGGAAATAAAAGAATCCACAAACCCGTCCAGCTTGAACTTTCGAATCCGATACGCATTCAGTTCGCGCCCTTCGTTGCTGACCACGGCAATCTTCAATCCATACCGGGCCTTAAGCCGGCGGACCAACTCGATCATTTCGGGATAGGGCTTTGACTGGGCAAATATGAATTTCCGAAACTGAGCCGGAGTAAACGGCCGCTTCTCGTAGAACACCACCCGGCTCAAGTATTCCTCCATGGTGAGCTTGGCCAACTCGTACGTGCCGAAGGCCTGGCTATGCCGGTTTTCCATCTCTTTCTGATCCAGGGCGAACGCCTCGGCCGCCAGCTTGCGGGACCCGTGACCCCATCCGTCGGTGAGCAAAACGCCGCCGACATCCAGGAACAATGCGGTCATGGGACTGCTCGTTTTCATTCAGCCTCCTTCCGCACAATCGGGCCACCTGAAAAGGTGTTCAATTTGTGGGTTTTATGGATTCTAGTCATCCTGCGAAAAAATGACCACCGTGTAAGGCCCGATGCAGACTTTGCCGGAGCAGGGCAGCCCATCGATTGTTTCCTCACGGGCCTCGACATCAGGGGTGGGATGATTCGCGAAATTCGGGCCGTAGGTATAGGAGTCGCTGTTAAATCGCGTTTTCCACATTCCGGCCCGCGGAAAACCGATGACGTAATCATCGCGGTTTTGATTGGTCATGTTCACCACCACAACGACGCTGTCGGTCGGGCCCTGTTTGTCCCAGCGATGGAACGCGATGATCTTGGCCCCATCGTCAAAATGATAGAGATGGATATTTTGTCCGCACAACCCCCGCGTCACCCCCGACACATTGCGCCGTAAGGCGATCAGATCCCGGTACATTCCGAGAATCCCGTGTTCGTCCTCAGCCCGGGACCAGTCGATCGGGACTTTATCCTGGAACCAGCGATCCTCCAGCAATTCTTGCCCCTCAAAAATCATCGGGATACCGGGCGAAGTCAGAACAAGAGCGCCGCCTAACGTCGAGCGTTTCTTGGAAAACCAGCTGTCCACCTTGCCTGGCCAGATCTCCTCGGGCACGCGGGCCCGGCCGTTCGAGACCTCGTCGTGCGACTCGGTAAAAATGACCCGCCGAAAGACATCCAAATCGTAGCGATACTCAATCGCTTTGCTGACGGCCCCCAGATCGCGGGATGCATCATCACGGGCAATAACGGCCTGGCGGACGGGATTGACGAATTCGCTATCCCATTGGGCATTGAAGCCGGCGCCACCCGCCCCCGCATCTTTGGTGACCCAGGCGTTATTATGCATGCCTTCGGCGATACTGATTTTGCCGGGGAACCGTTGTCGGATTTCCTCGTTGATCCACTGCATCAGGCTCCAGCCGTCGGGGATGTCACCCGGCGGATCGGCGTCCCGACCCTCGATATTCCGAATATAGGATATGGCGTCCCAGCGCAGGCCGTCGGCGTGATACTCCTCGAACCACATCAGCGCGTTATCGCGGAGATATTGGCGCACTTCACCCCGGCCATAATCGGGGCGGGTCTCGCCCCAGGGTGTATGCGAGCGGACATCGTTGTAAAAGTAAATGCCCCCTTTCTCATTTTCGCTCCAACCGTCAAACTGCCACAAATCAAGGTCGGAAGGGCCAAAGTGGTTGTAAACGACGTCGACGATGATCGCGATGCCACGCTGGTGGGCCGCGTTAACAAAGCGCTTAAAGGCATCCGGCCCCCCGTAAATGCTCTCCACGGCAAAGGGCTGGGACGGATTGTAACCCCATGAAAAGTCGGTTGGAAACTCCGCGACCGGCATCACTTCCACGGCATTGATCCCCAGATCTTGAAGATACGGCAGCTTTTCCAGGGCACTTGCGAACGTGCCCGGCCGTCCCTCTTCTTTGGCGTTAAAGGTGCCGATGTGCATCTCATAAATGACCATCTCATTCCCGGTGGCCATGCGAAAGCTTTGGTCACCCCACTCGAAGGCTTTAGGATCATAGATCACTCCGTTGCCCACGGAGTTGGTCACCATTCTGGCATAAGGGTCAATGCGAGAGAGGGGGCCCTTGGGACCGTGAATCACGTATCGGTATTCATCCCCTGTCTTGGCCGCGGACACGGCCGCCGCCCAGGTCCCGTTCCCCTCTCTGGACAGAGGTATTGCGCTCTTGTTCCAGCCATTGAAGCTTCCGGTCACGTAAACCTTCTCGGCGTGGGGCGCCCAAACGCGAAAGGTCACACCCTTGGCGCTGGGCATGGCCCCCAGGCCCGGAATTTTTTTCGCCGGATTGGATTCTTCCGACATTTTCTTCTCCCGTTTTTCGTCCGAGGAAACTCCCTGGGCCCTGGGCGGGGCACGCAATATCCTTTGCGGCCGAACGGCTAACCCACCCCTTTCATCTTTTGAGCGGCGCGTATCCACTCATGATCGCCAAACCAAACCCTCCGTGGCCGGCGGCGATTCCGATGCCCGTCGGCACTCTGGCCGTCGCGAAGAATCATCCGGAAGTCAATTCTGTTTGGCTTTTTTCTCGACGAAGAGTCTCAGCTCGGTGAAGTAACTGCACGATTGATTGATCTGCATCTTGCCGACTTCTCTTTTCAACAAACGGATATTGAAGGCCGTTAGAATCTCGGGCCCATTTCCCCGGTTCCACTCCAGCGCGAAGGGAAATCCATGGAGAGGAAAACCGTTCAAGGAATCGAGGGCGTGCACGTCCCTGAATTTGAGCCAATGATTTTCAAAACCCATCTCGCCGAACGCCCGGACGTCTTTCAGGGCATCCGTCTGTCTCTCTTTCTGACTTCTCTTGCCGGCCATTGAGCTCAACAGTTTTTCCGGAAGAGTCATTTTCAATTCTTTTTCTATGACCGGTCTTGCGTTTTCCAGCATGGTGAGGATCACCGTTTCTTGAATGGTCTTGTTTCCTTCCATATACCATACGGCGATCGCGTACCTCTTCCACAGGACCATCGATCCGATGGCGATAACGGCCACCACCAAGGCAACGATGATCTTTTTCCAGACTCTCTTGCCGGCATGTGATCCAGGTCTGGCCATCGTGGATTCCCCCTTTCAGGTCAGAGGCCGCCCTCATCCAATCCGTCGGGACAACGGCTTCCCTTCAGAGCTTCCGCAGGGAATCAACCGCCCAGCTCGCGCAGGCGCAAACCGCGAAGACGCCGGCTTCTCTTTTGGGCGTTTTCCCCGCTAAAGAACTCTCCGTCCCTGTAACAGTCGGACGATCAGAACGATCACGGCAATGACCAGAAGAACATGGATAAGACCGCCGGCGTGGAACGCGAAAAACCCCAGCGCCCATAAAATAAACAGGATGATCAGGATTGTCCAGAGCATGAAATCCTCCCTTTCTTCTTTTGCCTCCCGGCGCCCTGCGCTCCTCTGTTATCGGATGCCGCGCGGGACTCGGTAAAGGCAATCCCTGCAAATGCCATATTCATGCCAATTTCGGTCAGAGTTCCCGGCAGGTTGGGAATCCCCCTTTTTAGGTCAAGGGCAACCCGACCAAGCGAATTGAGCTGGCTTGGTTCCAGGTCATTGTCCTATTTAACGGCATATTTCCTATAAAAGTGCATATTCGCATCCAAGTTATCCAGAAATGATTGCCATGGCCTGGCCATCATCTTTCCCCCATATGTGGTGGCTGGCAGGGCTTTGAAGGCGAGGCGCTCCCATGAAAACGCAGAGGAATTAACGCAAATGAATTGGCACGCAGTTTGCATGGTTTATTAATTGAAGGAGAACGAATATGAGAAAAGGCCTCTGGATCATTCCCGTGATTCTTTTGATCACGGCGAGCTACGCCGGGAATTCCACCTCGCCTGAAGCCGGCCTTCCGTCAAGCGGGGGGAGCGCCGTCGACACCGGTGTTCAACCGTATTCCGACAGTCCTCAACAGTATGGTCGAAATGAAGATAGCTCCTACTTTTATGATCGCTTGTCTCCCTACGGAAATTGGGTCGACCTCAATAACTACGGCTACGTTTGGACCCCCAGGCATATGGGCTACCGCTGGCGGCCCTATAGCGACGGGCATTGGGTCTGGACCGATTACGGCTGGACCTGGATCGCGAACGAGGAATGGGGAGATATTCCCTTCCATTACGGCCGCTGGGGCTGGGATAACGAGATCGGCTGGTTTTGGCTTCCCGGCACGGTCTGGGGCCCCGCCTGGGTGACCTGGAGGTCGAACAACCAGTACATGGGTTGGGCGCCTCTCCCGCCCGGCGTCGAGTTCAGGGTCGGAATGAGTTTCAATTCGCTTTCGATCGACATTCCCTTCAATTTCTGGGTCTTCATCCAAGGCTCGCATTTTCAGGACCGGAATCTCAATCCCTATGTTCTTCCGTTCGAGCGCAACCGGACGATCGTCAACTATACGTCCATGCACAACAACATCTACACCCGCAATAACAGGATCATCAACGAGGGATTCAGGCAGGATGAGGTCCGCCGCATCACCGGGAGAAACGTCCCCATCTACGCGCTGCAGGATGCCCAGCAGCCGGGACGCGCCAGGGTCGTGGGCCAACAGGTCCAGATGTTCCGGCCGACTATCCGGCAAAATGAGGCCGCAAAACCAAAGGCCTTTTTGAACAGGGACCAGGCCCGGCAAGAACTGGCTCCGGCCAAGGTCTTCGAGCCGCGGCAGCAGGTGCCGGTGAGCGCGCAGGCATCAGCCGTCCAGAAGCGGCAGGCCCAGGAAAAGAGCCTCCTCGAGAAAACCCAGTCGCAAGAGTTAAAGGACATGCAGCGTCAGCGGGCCGCGGAACAAGCGCGAATCCGCGACACGTCTCAAAAAGCGAAGATCCAGCAGGATTACCAGACCAAGACGGCGGAATTGCAGAAACAGCATCAGGCCGAGAAGCAACAGTTGACCGAACGGCACAAGCAGGATGCCCAACAGGTCAAACAGGCCGCCCAACCGGCCAAGAAGGAGAAGCAGGCCCCGCCGGTCAAAAAGAAAAAGATCAATTGACGTGTCCGGGCCGACGATGGCGAAAAGGCCGCCCATAAATCACGCCTGCGCAGACCTTAGGGTTTCTGCCGAGGAGGATACGGTGACGAATCAAGATAAGCAACGGTCTTGCGGCTTCCGGTGGACATTCGCGCTGACGGCCTTGGTCTGTCTCACGGCCATCATCAGCGGCGGATCATACGCCTATGGGGACCCATCAACCGGGAGCGACGACCCTGCGCGATCGGGATGGCTTCAACCCCCGCAAGCCCAAGCCTATGCAGCGAATTTTTACCTATCTTCTTTTCGAATAAACACCGGCAGCATGAATGGCGGAGGCTCGGGGCCCATAGGCTTTTCCCTCCAACAACAGCCGTTTGCCGGGGAGCCCGTTCGGTTGCGGAATGACGACCCGGAGTATAACAAGAGAGCTCCTTTGTGGTCGGTCGCTCTCAGGGTTATCTCAGCGGATGTTTTTGTTTGGGCGATTGATCGGTTTATTTTTAATTATTCCTGGTCGCATATAGGACCGACAAGCTGGAAACACAACCTAAAAGCGGGCTGGGAATGGGATACGGACAGGTTAGGCATGAATTATTTCTTTCATCCCTATTCCGGGGGCGCCTATTTTGATGCCGCTCGGGCGAACGGATATAGTTACTGGGAATCCGTGCCTTTTGCTTTTATGGGAAGTTTGATCTGGGAGTATTTCGGGGAAACGACCCGGCCGTCGTATAACGATATTATCAACACCACGGCCAGCGGCGCCTTGTTTGGAGAGATCCTTTACAGATTGGGCTCGAATGTCCTGGATGATCGAACGACCGGGATGGAGAGGTTTGTCCGGGAATTTGTGGCCGCGATTCTCAGTCCCGGGAGAGCTTTCGAAAGACTCTTGGATGGAAAACTGGCCAGAGTCACTCCGAGAGAGGTCTATCAGAAAGAACCCGTCAATGTCACGCTCTATATCGGGGCGCATTTGTTCAATGAGGGAACAAGGTTCGGGACGGGCAGCCCACCAAACGGAATGCTCGGGATTCATTTGGATTATGGAGATCCGTTTGAGATACGGCCCCGAAAGCCTTTTGATGTCTTCAAACTCCGGATCGATCTCAGTTACGGAAGTACTGTGGGAAAAAAATATCTGGACAATGTCACCGGATATGGTCTCTTATTCGGCAAGACGGTTCACTCCGGGAATTGGGACATCCTGATCGGGGCCTTTCAACATTATAACTACTGGGACAGCAGGATCTTCGAGGTCGCCGCTCTGGGCTTCGGTGGGGGAATCATGGCCAAGTGGCAGTTATCCAAGACCTCCAATTTTCAAACCGCATTCCATCTCGGGATCGTCCCTCTCGGCGCCACCAATTCGCCGTATGTGGATATCGTGGAGGGCGGGATTCCCGGCCGGAATTATGATTATTCGGGCGGAGCCGAAGCCAAGTATGAGGGCACTCTGAATTTCGCGAACAGAGGACAATTGACGGCGATCTATTACCTTTACTGGTTCCATACCTATATCGGCCCGGCCGGAAACAAGATCATCGGCATATTCAGACCCAGAATCGCCGTCAGAATTGCCGGGAATCTCAGCCTGGGCTTTGAATATTTGTACTACCACAAGGACAGCTACCTGCGGGATTTTCCGGATGTCCACGTCAGAAACAGCGAGCAGAAATTCTATATGATGCTGTATTTTTGAGTTCACGCCATGTTGTTGATATGAATAACCGAAAATACCATAGCCAAGGGAGGCCCGAACACCATGACTAGTTTCTTTGTGCCGGACACAACGAATCTGAAACCTCTGAATGGGATCCTTCACAAGATCCTCACATTCATTTATTTCCTTGCCCACCAGATTGGTTCAGGGATCATCAAGGTCATCCAGCCGCTGTTTCCGCGTATTACCTTCCCGGAAAGTCTGGTCGACCCCCTGGGATTCCTGATCATATTGACCGTATTCATGTTTCTCGTCGGTGTCGCTAAGAAGATCGCCTGGATCATTGTCTGCGTGGCCTGGATTCTATTGTTCATCAGAATTCTTATGATTATTTTTAAACTCGGATAACCCTATCGCATAAACCGGAGTCCTCTTCTCTACGTCCCGGCGATAGAAAGAGCGTTGTCCCCGCCGTGTCGGATGATTCCGCATGGCCCCCCCCGATACCCATGAATTTCCGCCCCTGATACCCGGATCGTCCTTGGCGGGACGGACCCGTTCAAAAAGCTTGAATCACGGCCATGACGTCTGGTAAAATCGTTCCTAAAAGAAGAGGCGCGGATCTGATGGCTCGAGTTCTGATCATCGATGACGATAAGTTGATTTGCGATTGGATCGCGAATGTCCTCGCCGAGTTGGGTCATAGTTCATTTTATGCCCACACGCTCGAAGCGGGACTCAGGAAAACCCAGTCCGAGCCGTTCGATATCGTTTTTGTCGCCGTGCGCCTGCCCGACGGAAGCGGCCTGGACATCATTCCGAAAATCAAGGCCGCTCGGTCCTTTCCGGAGATCATCATGATCACGGGGCTCGGCGATCCCGACGAGGCCGAGTTCGCCATCAAAAGCGGCGTCTGGGATTATTTGGAGAAGCCGGCGTCCGTCAATGCCATAAAGCTTCCCGTTATCCATGCTCTGGAATATCGCGCGGAGAGGATGACGGGGAAGCCGACCATGGTTTTAAAAAGGGAGGCCATTATCGGAAACTCCCAAAAGCTCAATTCCTGCCTGGAGCTTGTGGCCCAGGCGGCGAGCAACGATGCCAATGTTCTCATCTCGGGTGAAACCGGGACCGGAAAAGAGCTTTTTGCCAAGGTTATCCATTATAACAGCCCTAGGGCCAAGAGAAATTTCGTGATCGTGGACTGCACGGCGCTTCCCGAGACACTCGTGGAAAGCGTCCTTTTCGGGCACGCGCGGGGAGCTTTCACCGGGGCCGTGACGAGCGAGGAGGGGTTGATCAAGCAGGCGGACGGAGGGACTCTTTTTTTAGATGAGATCGGCGAGCTGCCGTCATCGATCCAAAAAAAATTCCTCCGGGTCATTCAAGAGCACAGCTTCCGTCCGGTCGGGGGGCGCCAGGAAACCACAAGCGATTTCAGGCTTGTGGCGGCGACAAACCGAGATCTGGAGGACATGGTCCCGCGCGGGCGATTCCGGGAAGACCTCCTCTTTCGGCTCCGGACCCTTTTGATTGAGGCACCCCCGCTGAGGGAGATTCTCGAAGATATCCAGGAATTGACGAAGTATTATACGAGCGACTTATGCGCTCGCTTGAGATTTAAGCCTAAAGGATTCTCTCCGGAATTCTGGAATGTGGTGACCGAATATCCATGGCCCGGCAATGTGCGGGAACTGATCCGGGCCCTGGAAAAGGCTCTGATTTCGGCGCAAGACGAACCCATGTTGTTCCCCAAGCACCTTCCGACATATATTCGCATTCAAGTGGCACGGAGCTCTTTCTCGAAGAAGCCGGCCGGCCACGGCAAGCCGGAGATTCACTCGAGCGTTCCCAAAGTGCCGCGCAAATTGAAAGAGATACGGAAAGCGGCAGTTTCTGAAGCCGAGCGGCAGTATCTGAAGGACCTGATCTCTTTTGCGGGCGGGGATAACAACAAAGCTTGCAGGATTTCCGGCCTGTCTCGCTCGAGATTCTATACTCTCCTCAGAAAATACAGACCCTTAGATGGGCGTTGACGGGCATGAGCCCGGCCAAGGGCTTCAAACAAACCAAAAATGAGTGCTCATTTAATGGAAAGAGTGCTAGTTAAGTGAACGAGGGCTGCCGATTATAGGGGAAGGCGGCCCTTACAATTTCTTCCCCCCCCATGAAGAACTAATCGTCCGGGTTATGAACTTGGCATGTTTCTTGATACTGAATCAGCAGGCATAAAGATCCATGGCATAGATTCGTTTCTAAAGGACAATTCGAGCCCATGCAGTTGCTTTTTTATTCGAGTGGGGATGATCAAAATAAGAAGAGACTTGAAGCGGCCGTTCATCAGGTGATCCCGGAAAGCCGAATAGAACTCTTCAAAAGACTGGTTGACTTCAGGGAGAGACTCCGGATGCCCGTAGAACCGGAATCGATCGCCGTTCTCATGGCTTCGGACCGGGAAGAGCTTCAACGGATGCAGCTGCTCCGCGGGCTGCTCACGGAGATTTTTGTCGTTCTGGTCATCCCGGATCGAAAGAAGAGCACCATCGAACTCGCCCATCTTTTATTGCCGAGATTCTTAAGCCAAACAGAAGATAGTTTCAGAGATCTCAGCAAAGTCCTGAACAAAATGGTTCGGACGACGCACTGACTCTAGCAAGGGATTCACGTCGCCCCGATACAGCAAATAAAAAGACCTACACTTCCCCCCGCCCTTCCAGGACTCCGCCACACAGCCGCCGTTCACTTCGTCACGAAAAACGGGATGAGAGGCGAGCGGGCGACGCCGAAGTTGTCGATGAAAAGCACGGCCTGCGCCAGGAGCCGGGTCTGCCGGGGTTGATAGACATTCCCTTGCCAGGTGGCCACCCATTGCCCGACGGGGACCGCCAGGGCCGCATAGGGGATGAAGCACATCCAAGTCGTCTGGACCCCCCCCGGCGGCAGTGGATAAAGCTGTGTCCCGCAGGCCGCGAATCCGTTGATGTCGGCGAACTGGATATTGGTACCGCCCACAGGCCCCGCGGGAGTCCCGTTTCCGTTGTCGTAGAAGAAATAGACGACGACCTGGTCCACCCGGCCGAGTCCACCCTGGACGACAAGCCCCCCGTCGATCCTCATGAAGTAACCAAGGTCCGGCCGCCCGGGCATCACAGTGTTATGAAGGACGTTCTGGATCACAAGCGTCGGGTTCCCGGCCGGCTGAACCGGCGGCGCAGGCTGGGGCGGCGTCGGGGGCGGCTGCGGCCGGGGCTCGGTTTTCGGGGCCGGTTCCGGGGCCGGTTCCGGAGGCGGCGGGCCGTCGCGTGCGTCTTTCACGACGTAGGCTTCGCTGACGACCTGCCGGAAGAAATTGTAGTCCACCCAGCAGAATCCCCCGTCGCACCAATTCTGCCCCCAGGAGTTCATGATCCGGAAGGCGCGCTTGTCATCGTCGTAGCCGACGACGACCATGGCATGCCCGCCGAGAGGTTGACCGAGGGCGTTCCATGTCTTGCCCGCCGCGAGCTTCGTGAACCCTTCGTCAACTTTGGCACCGATGAGGACCGGAAAGCCGGCGTTGAGATGCGCCTTGATCTCCTTGGTATCCTGAGTGTTGACTTTCCGCCAGAAGTCGATGCGGAAGCGCTTGGCACGGGCCTTCACCTCGACGGACGGCTGGGCCTTGAAATCGCGTCCGTCATAAGGCATGTCCGCCCACGTCGCCACCCCGTCCTGCGAGATGAGGTTGAAGGCGTCTGGATAAAAGACGCCGCCGTCCCGGCCGTTGTTGCACTGGTTATAAATAAAGCTCGGGCTGAAGACCTTGTTGGCGTCGATCTGGTTGCCTGCAAAATAGGAATACCCCTGTTCGACTTTTTCTTCGTAGCTCTTGAGACCGTAGGCGATGGCCCAGCCGACGCAGGCGCTCAGGCTGCCCTGGTGCCCCGGCGGCGGCATGTCCTTGGACAGGTCGACCCGGGGCGGGAGCTCCGCCCCGGAATAGGGGGTGAAGGCCAGCGGGACGCCCTGCAGCTGCTCGGGTGTCGCCAGCTTGAGGCCGGTTTTAAACGGAATGTCGGTCTGGCCCGTAACGCCTCCGCTGAAAACCAAAGCCAGGCCGAGGCCCAGGATAGGAATTCCCCACAGGCATTTTCTCAGGTGATTCATGCGCAATCCCCTATCCGTCAATTCCTTATGTCCCGTTGCCAGGGTTATAGTCCAGCGATGGGTGCGAAGTCAAGAAAGATGGGGCTTTGGATTCCCCCTTATATCGGATCGGAGCGCGCGCCGCGGGCTTCGGGTTGGCCGGATCTCCAGGAGAGGATCGCCACGCCCGCGAGAATGGCGGCCACGGCTCCGATTTTCAACCCGACCATCTTCGGCCCGAGACCTCCCCATTCATTAAAGATGACGACCCCGCCGAGCATTCCGCCCGATGAGCCCGTGACTTGGGCCAGTGTCGCGACGACCACGGCCCTCCCTTTTTGGAATCCGTATTGTATAGTCACCATATTTCCCAAATTGCCGACGGCCAATAGGATGATGAAGATCCACCACATGAAAGTCGTCGCGGCGACGACCAAGCTCTGCCCTTCGTTGAATCCACTCATGAACGCCTTGCTGTAAATCTGCCCCAAGGCCAGCAGGAACCCCGCGGCAAGTCCGAAAGCGATGTCCCCGTGGGCACGCGTCTTTATCCGGCTGTACGCGACGGACGCCGCGACGCCGAGAATGAGGAGGACGGTATAAAAGACCGCTCGGGGCCTGGTGAAGTCGGCGATCATCTCCGCGAGACTGATCTTCCCCGGAAGCCTCTGCGCCGTGAGGCCTAAAACCACCACGCCGGCAATGATGGCCGCGATCCCCACAAGCTCCGTTCGTTTGACCGGTTCCCTGAGGTAATAGTTGGAAAACACGACCAAGATGGCCAAATTTACTCCCATCAGAGAGCTGAACACCGACAGAGGCAAAAGGGGCATGGCGAGGAGGGCGACATACCACTGCGCCGTCGTCAGGATGATCCCCATCAGCCATGTTTTATTGGACAGGAAATTCTTGATATTCTGTCTGCCCGCTTGGGATTCGATCTTCGGGAGCGCCGCAGCCGCCTTTTTCTGCAGGGCCGTGCCGATGCTGAACATCGCGCCGGCCAGAATTCCGAGGAACAAGCCGAGCGGCAAATTCACCACGGGAAGCAGCCTGCCCGAAAAACCCGCCCATGGGTCTTTGCGCGTCGCGCTCCGGATGCGTCATCCGGCCCTGGCGCCGTCTCAGAAAAATACGGCGGCAATCCGAGCAGGTCGGCCACCGAATCAAAGCGGAGACCTTGCTCTTTCATCCCCCTGATGAACTCGCGGAGAATGCTTAACGTCCGTCTCCTGTCAGGTTCCGGATGCAGCCCTAGGCCGTCATGCAATACGACAATATCCCCCGGCCGCACATGGGAAAGCCCTTTGGCGATCCAGGCCGCCGTGTGCCACCAAAAATAATCTCCGGGCATCCGGGACCAGGTCGCGACATAATAACCCGCTCCGCTGAGCGCGCGGAGGACATACCGGTCGATCAGTCCCTTCGGAGGGCGATAAAACCTGGGTGCGACTCCTATGACGGACCGAAAAGCCCGGTCAGCATTTTCCACCTCTCTTTGGCAGATCGATGGAACTAAGGAACGGAATGCAACATGCCTGTTGGAGTGATTCGCGATTTGATGTCCTTCGTGGAGAACCCGCCTGGCCAGATCCGGGTGTCGCCGGACGCGCTCGCCAATCATGAAAAAGGTGGCGCGGACGGCCTGTTCCTGAAGAAGGTCCAATATGTCCGGAGTCGCTGTCAGGCAAGGGCCGTCATCGAAGGTCAGGGCGATGGCGTCCCTCGCCGCAGAGTTTGTATGAAACAATCTGGACCGATCGGGGTACTTCATCTGCCGCTGTTCTTTGCCGGGACCATCTTGCCCTTTCGCAGAACGAAGTCCGCCCCCCGCCAGGTGACGCGGCGATGCCATTGCCCGATCAGCCAAAGGGCGGGAAGGATGAAGTCTATCGGTAATATCATCCAAGAGCGCAAAGCGACCTTCAGATCCTTTGTATATCTCGAATGCAGATAAAGCGGCGTTAACGTTCGAAACACAGCCGTGCCCGCAAGCATGGTGATATGAAATGGGTCAGCTGGTGCGAATAGCCAAAAGACGAAGCTTAGGAATGTCGTATCCGTCAATACCATGAGATGGTAGCCAACCGGAGAAGCCGATTTGATGGCCACCAGCCATCTTAATGACTGCTCAATATGCTTGGCGAAGGGCATGCGTTCTTCATACATAGAAATAACATATGGCGCGAGCTTCGCCCTGAAGCCGTGCCGGCCGACGAGTTTGCCTAATTCTTGGTCGGTCGTGAGTTTGTCAGCAATCGGCTTAAACCCGCCTATTTTCTCAAAGACGGGCCTTCGCATCGCCATGGCCGCGCCTACGGTTATGGGAACAAACTTGCACCACAGAGCATTATGGAGCGGTACAGAACTGTTATACATAATGCATTTAGCTAGCGACCAAAAACCCCGAGATCCTCTGAACACGGCAAATCCCGATGATATGCCCACGCGTTCATCATCTAGCGGCTCAATCAAGCACCGGATAAAATCAGGGGTCGCGCGTGTATCCGAATCGCTAAATATGACAATTTCGCCCGCTGAAGCCTTGTATCCGTTATTAAAATTGTTGATCTGGGGATTGTATCCGATCGTTGACGAATCAACGACGAGTTTCGTTTTGGTTGTACCGGACTGACTTATAAAATAATCGATCAGCGGGATGACGGGATCATCCGGGCTTGCCACGGCAAGAATTATTTCATAGTTCGGATAATCGATATCGCGAAACGATTCCAGGTTTTCTAGGAGATAGGCATCGACGCCTTTGAGGGCTTTGATGATGGAAACCGCGGGATATTGTTGGTGTCGCGGCGCCTCCCGGCCTTTCCTATAGAAAAAATGCAGGTTGACAAGCTCAATAATTGTCAGGGCCACTGAAGCGATAATGAGGATGATCAGGGCAATTTGTAGTACGCCCATCCATCACCTCCTGCGTGCGGCCGAGGAGCTTGAGATGCCACCCTCTCCGGAAATTTTAGATCCCAAAAAGGGACTGCTTGAGCGTCCGGGGCGCTTCTCCTCTCGTTTTCGACGATCCACATGTTCATGATGCAGACCTCAGGTGAATTCGAACATAGCACCCGGGCGGAGAATTCTCCACTGAACTTTACCTTAACAAGAATTCAGGAAGGCCGTCGGGCCCCGGGCGCCGCTAAATCAGGACGTCGTCCCTTGATTGCGCTCGCGGCGGCAGGTATATTAGCAGCGTTCCCAGGAAAGCGGATTCATTGTTCGGGACTTCCGGACGGAGACATAGCCTGATGCAAAAAAGAAAACACCTGACGGATTTATCGGCGAGCGGGATCGGGCTCCTGCTTCTGTTCGCCGTCGTCCAGTCGCCGGCATTTCCAGCCGGCTCCAGCTCTGTACCTGAACAAGCGGGAAAGATCAGGATTGTCGATCTGGAGGGAACGCCTTACCGGATGGGAACGGTTCACGGACAGACTCTTAAGACTGAAATTCGGGAGCTCGTCAAACGCTGGAAAGAAGACCTGGAAAAAACTTATCGGGTCACGGCGGACGCCTTCATCCGGAATCTCCTGAAGAAGACGGATTTCAAGCCCGCCGCCGAGCGCTGGACGCCGGGTCTCCTCGATGAAGTCCGCGGCATCGCCGACGGAGCCGGCGTGGATTTCGATACGATGTTCGCGTATCAGCTCGTCGACGAGATCTGGGCCATGGATGCTGACCTGGGCCTCTCCAAGTGCACGTCCATAGCCGCCGGAAAGAGGAACGGCAACCCCGCTTACGTCGCCCAAACCCTGGATATCCCGGCCTTCTATCACGATTTTCCGACGGTCCTTCGCATACGGGACAAGCGGGAGAATCTGGAAACCCTCGTTTTCACGATCCCGGGAGTCGTCGCGGCCAACGGATTGAACAGCCGGTCGGTCGCGGTTTGCGTCAACGCCGTTACCCAGCTTGCCTATTCCCCGAAAGGGCTCCCCGTCGCCTTCGTTATCAGGGGTATCCTGCGCCAGAAATCCTACGAGCAGGCCGTGAAGTTTCTTCAGGACATCCTGCCCGCGGCGCCCCAGAACTACGTCATCGGCGGGCCGGACGACGTCGCTTGCTTCGAGCGCTCGGCTGGCAAAATGTCCAGATTCATCCCGTTCGAGGGCGCCGAATTCACCTACCATACGAACCATCCTTTGATCAACGACGACTTCAACCCAAGATTCATGGAGACTTTGAAGCGTCAGGGGATGACGCTGGAGAAATACCGGACTCTCTGTCCGCGGTTCAATGATCTCAGCCGGGTCCTCAAAGACAATTCCGCCGCGATCGACCTCGTCAGCCTCGAGGCCATTTTCAAGAACCGTGCCGCGGGGATCAACAACGCGGGGACCTACGGCTGCACCATCATGGTCCTCGGCAAGAATCCCGAGCTTCACATCTCCCCGGGCCGGCCGGACGAGGAGCCGTATCAGATCCTGGACTTTTTGCCCCGCCCCGGCAGATAGGCGCTCCCTTCAATCTCTCCAGTCCGGATAACCATCCCCAAGGCCGTGGTTTGCCATACCAGGAGAGGGAAAAAGGCCCCGCCTTATCTCCGGGTCTATAGATAGCCGATTGGCGTTCCGGCGACCCTTGACCGTCCCGTGATTTCCAGCCATACTAAATAAAAAGGAGAAGGTCGCATGGACGACGACGAAGAAGCGAAAGCCTCATCGGGGCGGCCTGCCGCCCTACGCGAAGCCGGCGAAGACGGCGATGAGGATATCGGCCAGGTCCCCTTGTACCGCAAGAAACGCGTCCTGATCCCTTTTTTCATCCTTATCCTGGCCATCGCCTTCGGAGCCTGGTACTGGTACGAGAACCTAAAGGACTTCGTTTCGACAGATGATGCTTATGTCGACGCCGACCGGGTCTCCATCAGTCCAAAAGTCCTGGGCCGCATCATCCTGCTGACGGTGGACGAGGGGAGCCGCGTCAAGCAGGGCGATCTTCTCGTCCGCCTGGACGATGCCGACCTCCAATCGCAAGTGGAACAGGCCAAGGCGAACCTCGATTTCGCCCAAAACAGCCTGCCCCTCGCCAAGGTCAACCTCGACCGGGCGACGGACGACTTCGGCCGGGCCGACTTCCAGTTCAAAGGCGCGGTCATCACAAAGGAGCAGTACATGCATGCCCGTGAGGCTTTGGACGCGGCCAAAGCCGAATACGGCATCGCCGCCTCCCGGATTTCCCTGGCCAAGGCTCAGCTCGGTGTCGTCGAAACACAGCTTCAGAACATGACGCTTTCCGCTCCCTTCGATGGAATCGTCGCCAAGCGCTGGCTGATGTCCGGGGATATCGCCCAGCCCGGCCAGCCGATCCTAACCATCTACGACACGCGTCTGACCTGGGTGACGGCCAATCTTGAGGAAACCAAGCTGGCCCGGGTCAAGCTCCGGGACCCGGTGGAGATAAACGTCGATTCCTACCCGGGGCGGCCGTTCGCCGGGAAAGTGGGCCTTGTCGGCGATTACACGGCGGCCCAATTCTCGCTGATCCCTCCGAATAACGCTTCCGGCAATTTCACCAAAGTCACCCAGCGCGTGCCCCTGAAGATTTTCCTCGACGACCGGACTCCCGAGAACCAGGCGGCCTATCCGCTGCGTCCCGGCATGTCGGTGGAGATCAAGATCCGCCTTCGCTAGGACCCGGCCATGGTTCTCAAAGCCGCCCGCTCGATCCGGAGGCAGGCCGTGGGCCAGTTCCCGTCCCTGCACCATGAACATTCCATGTACCGTTGGTGGGTGCTGGCGAACGTGATGATCGGCACGTTCATGGCCGTCCTCGACGCGACCGTGGTCAATGTCGCCCTGCCCAAGATCATGGGGGTCTTCGGAGTGACTCTCGACCATGTGGAATGGGTCATCACCGCCTACATGCTCGTATTCGCCGTCATGCTCCCGACGTCGGGCTGGGTGGCCGATCATCTCGGCTATAAGCGCACGTATCTGCTTGCGCTCGCCCTGTTCACGGCGGGTTCGCTCCTTTGCTCATTGTCCTGGAGCCTCGACACGCTGATCATGTTCCGCATCATCCAAGGGGCCGGGGCAGGCTTCCTGCTGCCCGTCGGCATGGCCATCGTGACACGCGAGTTTCCCGTCGAACAGCGCGGGATGGCGCTGGGGTTCTGGGCCATCGCGGCGGCCGCCTCCGTGTCCCTGGGCCCGATGATCGGCGGGTATCTGGTCGACAATTTTTCCTGGCATATGATCTTCGACGTGAATGTGCCAGTGGGCGTCATGGGGGTCGCGGCGACCGTCCTCATCCAGCGGGAATACAAGTCCGAGAGGATCCGGTCGTTCGATTTTGTCGGGTTCATTTCCGTCGCCGCCTTCCTGGCCTTCCTGCTGCTGGCCCTGACCAACGGCAACGCGTCCTGGAATACGGGCGGCTGGACGTCGACGTACATCCTCACGTGTTTCGCCGGTTCGGCCCTGGGCCTCGTCGTTTTCCTCATCACGGAGTTTACCGTCAAGCACCCCCTGATCGACCTCTCGTTGTTCAAGGACTTCAACTTCAGCGTCTCCAACCTGGCCCTGTTTATCTTCGGCCTGGGCATGTTCGGGAGCACGTTCCTGCTTCCCCTCTACCTTCAGAATTCGCTGGGCTACACAGCCTTCCAGGCCGGGCTGTTCTTCCTGCCCGTGGGGATTCTCCAGGGCGTCCTGGCCCCCATTTCCGGCGTCGTCTCCGACCGACTCAGCCCCAAGATCCCTGGGTTTATCGGAATCGTTTTGATGGCCTTTAGCTTCTATCAAAATCATCTGCTGTCCCTCTTCTCCGAACACTCCCAAATCGCCTCGGCCCTGGTCTTCCGCGGCATCGGGATGGGACTTCTGTTCACGCCCCTGAGCACGCTCGCCCTGGCCCGGATTCCCAGGGAGCGCATGGCCCAGGCGTCGGGAATGTTCAATGTCATCCGCCAGATCGGCGGCAGCTTTGGCGTGGCCATCTTCGGAACGCTGATGACGAGACGGGTCATCCTCCATCTGACAAACTTCGGCTCGGACGTCGACGTCTACTCGCCGGTGTTTAAGACTGCGGCCGTGCGTCTTCAAAGCTTCGCCCAACACGTCACCGGCGGCACGGCTTATGACGCCGCGGCCCGGGCCAAGGCCCTGATCTACAGCCATATCGCCAATCAGGCCACCGTGGCCGCCATCGACGACGACTTCCTGCTCGCCGCCGGGATTACGATCCTGTGCACTGTCTTCCTCTTGATCCTCAAGACCCCAGGGAAAAAGCGCGGAGACGGGCGGGCTTCGCTCGAATGATCGCGTTCGAAAGGTGAACGAGCATGAAAAAATTCATCGTGTGCCTTAGCCTAATTTCCGGATTGTCGGCGTCCGTGCCGGGGATGGCCCAGACACCCCAGCCGCGTACGCTGACTTTGGAAGAGGCGGTCAGGACGGTTCTGGCGCGCAACCATTCCCTGAAAGAAGCCGAAGATACCGTGGCCGTGTTCGAGGCCCGGGTGGCGCAGAGCCGGTCCCGCTTGATGCCCAATGTCCGGGCCGACCTCGACTACTCGCGGCTGTCTCCGACCGAAGAGATCGCCGTCCCCGGCTTCGGTATTTTCCAGCTTTTCCCCGCGAACAACTATGATTTCCATGCGGGGGTGAGCCAGCTCGTCTATGATTTCAACCGGACCAAGGAAGCCGTCAACCTCTCCCGCTCCCAGGTGGAGAGCGCCGCGGACCGCTGGGAAATCCTCAGGCGGGATCTCGCTTTTCAGACCTCTCAGTTGTTCTCCTCTATCCTCTTTCTCCAGGACAACATCCGCGTTCAAACAGAGACAATCAAAACCCTGGACGATCATCTGGCCGTGGCCAGGAAGAAGCTCGAAGCCGGGACGGCCACAGAACTCGAGGTCCTCAATACGCAAGTCCGCCTCGTCACCGCTCAAAACCAGGTCGTGGACCTGAACGATGCTTTCGAGAAACAGATGCTCGGCCTGCGCCGCCTGATGGGAATCGAAGACCAGACGCCCCTTGAGCTGAGGGGCGAGTTCAGGTACGAGCCTCAGGCTCTCGACGCCGAGGGATTGGTCCGCGAGGCCGGCCAAAAGCGGCTGGAAACCAAGGCCGTCCGGGACATGACCCGTTCGGCCGACATTCAGATCCGCCTGGCCGGGCTGGCAGACCGGCCGTCCCTCAGCGTGAATGTTTTGGCCGGGTGGAAGAACGGCTACCTCCCCAATCTGAATGTCTGGAAGCTGAACTATATGGCCGCCGCGCAAGCCAATATCCCCATTTTCAACGGTCACCTGTCCCGTTCAATGAAAGCCGAGGCCGAGGCCAACCTGCGAACGCTCCAAGACCGGGGCAGAGACGTCGAGGGCATGATCCGGATGGAGGTGCTGCAGGCCGTCGCCGGCGTGAAGGCCGCCGTTCAAAAGCTCGAGTCGGTGGAGATCAATGTCCTGCGGGCCAAAAAGGCCTTGGAGTATGCGAAATCCCGCTATGAGGCCGGCACGGTGACGAACCTGGATTTATTGGACACCGAGGACGCCTGTGCGCAGGCGGAATTGGTCAGGCTCCAGGCGCTCTTCCAGTTCGTTCTGAGCAAACTCACGCTCCAGCGGGCCGTCGGGAATCCGCTTACAGAGTGAAAAGAAAGAAGTCCGCGGGGGCGGGGTTGTCGGGTCTCATCCCTTCTCTGCATGCCGCAAGGCTTGGTCAGGCGTACGCGGGCACTTTGAAAACTGTCTCGATCTGGCAGGAGGCCTTGAAAACCGTTTCGGCAAACTGCGCTTAGGAGCCCGAATCCCCGACTCCCGGTGAAGACAGCCAGGAGTGATTATCCTGGATCTAGAGCGCGAGGGGGAGGGCAAACGACTTCCACGTCTTGGCCTCTATCCGGATGCGGGAACCGGATCTTCCAAGAATGCAGGAAATAGCCGCAGTCTCCGGGTGTAGCGGCCCACTCGTCATCCATGTGGTCGGCGCGGGGAATTCCGCCTATCTCGTAGAGCGGGTCACCCGCCAGCGGGAACCCGGCAAAGCTCAGATGAATCCGGATCTGATGGGGACGTCCGGTGGGGATGGTCACTTCAAGGAGCGACACCTTTTCCGCAGGGATCCGGCGGATCACCCGGACATGGCTTACCGACGGCCGGCCGTCGGGGTCATACGCGTGGACGGTCTCCGGACGCCGATACGGAACAGGCCCGATGGGCGCGTCGACCGTGAATGCGTCAGGCATCGCGGTTCCGGAAGCCAGCGCCAGATACACCTTGCGGATCCGCCGTTCCTTCATGGCGATCGTCAACAGCCGCGCGGCCCGTGCGCTGCGGGTGAAAAGAATCGCCCCGGAAGTGCCCCGCCCGAGCCGATGGATCGGCGAACACCCGGCGCCATAGCGTTGCCGCGCCAGGTAAAGCAGGGTGTTTTCCAGGAAAAATCCCCCGGGCAGAACGGGCAGTCCGGAAGGCTTCGCCAGGACGAGGACATCTCCGTCCTCGAACAGGGTCTCAAAATCCACCGGGGCGTCGGGCTCCTCCCAGGGAAGGCGATAGTAAAGCAAATGGTCTCCCCGGCTCAGGGTGTCCTTCGGCGATGCCGGCCGTCCGTTTATCAGAACCTGTCGTGCATCGATCCGTTGCCGCCATGTTTCCAGGGTCGAGTGGGTGTAATGATGGGAATAGAAGGCCGCGACTGTGAGCCCCTCGTCTGACTCGAGGATCAGGTCACGATAGATATGGCCCTTGTTCTTCATGATATCGGACCCCCAGGGCCGGCAAAAAAGCGCCGGGACAGATGCCGCTCACGCCTTGGACGCGTATTCTCCCGTCCGCGTGTCCACGCGGATGACTTCGCCGGTCGACATGTATTCGGGGACCTGCACGACCAGGCCTGTCGACAGGGTGGCCGGCTTCGTCCGCGCGGTGACCGACCCGCCCTTCACGGACGGCCGGGTGTCCATGATCTCGAGGTTGACGAAGGCTGGAATTTGCAGGCCGAGAACGCGGCCTTCAGAGCAAATCGACAGCAGCCCTTCGATGCCCTCGGTGAGATAAGGCCACTCGTCCTCGATCTCGTCTTTCGTCAGCGTGAACTGGCTGTAATCCTGGAGGTCCATGAAGGTGATGCTCGCAACGTCCCCGTACAGGTACTGCACCGGCCGCCGCTCGAAATCGGCCTCGGCCAGGACATCGTCGCCGCGGAGGGCTTGGTCGACCTTGCGCTTCGACTGCAGGTTGCGGAACCGGATCTTGTACAAGGTCACCGCCCCGCGGGCGGAGGGGGATTGAACTTTGATCGTCTCGACGATGTGCGGGTCGCCCTCGATCTTGACGACGTCGCCTTTCTTCAAGTCGGATGCTCTGAACATGGAAACGCCTCGATCTCCCCCCTCACCGCGCCCACCCCTCCCGTCTCCGGAGAAGGATTTGGCAAGTGCCCCTTGGTTTGCCGTTTTCCTCTTGGTTACTTATCCGCCTTCACTTGGCCTGCCGGCTCCTCCCCCGCTTCTTCCATTTTCTTTTTCACTTTTGCCTTGCCATCTTCGGGGATTTCCGTCGTTTTATGGCTCTTGCCGCCTTCCAGTGCTTTCGGGGGGGCGCCTTTCCCTTCCGCCTTGATCTTCTTTCCTTTACCCTCTTCGGGGCCTTTTTTGGGCTTCTCGCCTTTGCCGCCTTCCTGTTCTTTCTTGGGGGCTGCGGCCTTTTCCGCCTTGATCTTCGCCATCTCTACCGTTCTCTTTTCGTTCTCGGCGATCAGCCTCAGCCTTCTGTTCACGGCCCGGATATCTGCCTGTATTTTTCTGACGAGAGTATCTTTGTCTGCTTGGGGAGATTTGATCCCCTTTCCGGACAGGGAAGACAGCCGGTCCCGCAATATATGTTCGAAGTTTGCCTTTTGCCCTATGAGGATCCGCTTCCGCCTTAAACCCATTTTTTTCTCCTCTCCGGTTGAGTTATGCTTGTCCGGCAGATCATAGATTATGCAGAGGATTCCATTCCCTGCCGGCGGATAGTTGCCGAATGTATATATATCAGGGTTTTCGCCAAAAAGCCATCTCATTATAAGTTGACGAGTCGCCGCGGCGGTGCTAATATTTATCCAATCACCAGAACAGGGAAATGATCTGAAGGGCAAGTTGGAAGAGAGGCTCCGGGATCAACACGAGGTGGTCTATGTCGCCGTAGTCCCCCCGAAAACACTCGGTGGAGACCTCTTAAAAACGGTGGCGTCAGTCGTCGGCAAAGAGATCTTCGATACGCGCCTCCTGCTGGCCGGAGAGATACCCAGAATCATCGCCTCCTGCCCCAACACCGGCACGGCGGACTCGATAGTGCAGGGCCTAAGGGATGCCGGACTCGTGGCCTTCGCGTGCAGGGATTCCGAGCTTCGAAACCGCTCGTCCGGTTTCGAAGCGCACACTGCGAGATCCGGACCGAGAGAAGTCATCTTCTCGGACAGGCGCGGCAAGGAGGCCAGAATTGAAGCTGGCGACGCATTCCTGATCATAAGAGGAAGGCTTCGGAGCACGACGCAGGAAAAGACTTCAACTACGAAAATGAAACTCAACGTGCCGGCGACGGTGCTGACTGGCGGCATCCCGATCATGCGCCGGGTCACCAAAAAAACCGCCCAGGAGTCGTTCCAGGCGGAGGATTTCGTGAAGATCTTCGACAGGAGTTCTTCTGATCCACGCGTAGAGTTGCGCGAGAACCGCGTGGACTACACCTTCTTAGGCCCCGAGCTGACTCCCTCCACTCCGGCGAACTTCAAGATCCTCGTCACGAAACTTCGCGAGTGGTTCCCGCTGGCCATCTTCGATGAGCGGCTGACCAGGCGCTTTAAGACCGACGTGCCGGCCGCCGGACCCCGCGAGGCGCTGGAAATCACCTGCAGATTGATCTACTTCTCGCATTTGGCCAAGGCCACGAACGTCATTTAGGTTTATCATAAATTTCCTTCTTGACGACAGCCAACCTCTTCTCTTCCACCTTGACGCCCTTGACGTGGCCCCAGTTCATGGCCATGTAGATCACGGGATGGCGAAAGTTTCCTAAAAGCCGCCTAAGAATGGACCATGCACTGTAGAACGTCTTCCTTGATCTTATTTTTCCGACCATCAATTCATAAGGCGACATGTTCTTCGGCTGAAAGACCACGGTGCTGTGATCGTAGTATTTCCAGTCGTCGGTGAGCAACCGGCCCTCCCCCTTCATTTTCTGGAAGGTCTTTGTCCCCGGGTACGGCGTAAGAACATTAAAGGAAACCGTGTGGACCTTGTTCTTTATTAGGAATTTTACGGTATCATCAAAGACGTCTTTAGTGTCTTCGTCAAAACCGAAGATCATTGAGGCCAGGGCGAATATTCCGGCTTTGCGCATTTTTTTCAGCGCATGTTCCAATCCTTCGAGAGATTTGAACGATTTCCGCAAGGAGTTCATCTGAGCCTCCTTGACACTCTCGAGGCCGATAAAAAGGCCTTTGCAGCCGCTTTCGGCGGCCAGCTTCAAAAGCTCATCGTCGTTGACAAGCATGGAAATCGATGACTGTCCGACCCACGAAATCTTGAGCGGTTTTAAAGCGGCGAAGAGCTCCTTGGCATAGCTGGGATGCCCGATAATATTATCGTCAAGAAATATAAAGTGCTTTCTGCCAGACTCTTCAATATCCCTCACGACATTATCGACCGGCACGTGTCGGATCTCTTTGCCGAAAAGATCCGTGACGCAGCAAAAATCGCAATGATAAGGACAACCGCGGGACGTCATGATGGGAACCAGAGCGAAAAGACGGCGTTTGACGACTTTGCTGAAATCTTTGGGCACATAGACCGAAAGGTCGGGCCGGGGATTATGATATATTTTTTTTAGACAGCCGTTTTGATAGTCTTCGAGCAATTTGGCCCATACACCTTCGGCTTCGCCGACGACGACGGAATCGGCATAGGGCAATGCCTCGTCAGGAAGCAGCGTCGGATGCACACCACCCAGGACAACCGTCCTTCCTCTTCTTTTGAATTCCTGGGCAAGCCAATAGGCGCGGGATGCGTTGGACGTCATGAAACTGATTCCGACGAGATCGCAGTCATGCGCGAGATCGATGTCTTCGGCTTCTTCATCGACCGTAACAACCTGGTGCTCTTTGGGTGTCAGGCCCTGGAGGATGATCAAGGCCAGCTGCGGCATCATCATTTGTTTGTTGGTCTTCTCATTCGGGTCAACTGATGGGGCGACAAGCAAGATCTTCATCTGTTTTCCCTATTATACGCTTATCGTAAAAACGTCCGTGACTTATAGGTTATGCCGGAACAAAGACATACCCATCTCCTCCCATGAAGTGCCTATTGGGGCGGAATTGCCGAACCAACCCAGGTGAACATCCACATGACATGTGACATAGCAGGGTGGTCGGCTCACTTATCTGGCGCTCTGGATGGCGGAGGAGGAGCCGGGGCTCGCTTCGCATATGAGGTGCAGACGAACACGACGGTGGAAAGCGTCGTCATCGGTATGGGAGAGGACGCCGACTTCATCGCAGGTGCTATCGCCGCGAGAAAGTCGTAACGCCCTGGCCTACCGCGCGAGCGACTCCAGGTGCTCGACCAGGGCCTCGACGCCGAATACGAACGCCTCCGGCGGACCGCTTTCAGGGCTGAGGTCCCTCGCTGACCAGCTCCTCAAAAAGGGTCCGGTAATGGATCATGGCCTGGCGCAACTCTTCTGTGCTGGCCTGCCCCTTCGTTTGGCGAAGCGCGATTTCGTGGGCTTTTCGATAATTCTCCAGAACCAGCGGATGGTCCACGGAGATATCGGCCGCGCGCTGTTCAAAGTCACTGACCGGATAGCCACGCGTGGACATCACATCGCCCAGCAGTTGGTCGGCTTCCGCAACCGCACCGGCGGGGCCGTCCACAAACCGCGTCTGGATTCTGCGCCAGGAGTCTTCGAAGCGCGTACGATCGCCGGGCGCGAGCGGCCGGACGTGGAAACTTTCGACTCGTTCCGTGCGCTTGTCGAGCCCGGCTTCCGCATGCCGCCGGCTACCGCCTTCCTTCACGGCACGGGCATATTCAGTGCCACCGAATTTGCTGCGCAGTCCTTCGGTCCGGCGCTTTCGACGGAAGAGCAACGTCGCGATGCCCGCAACCACGATCACGACGAAAGCGATGATTACGACTATGGCTGTTGTGCTCATATCCACCCTCCAATAAACAGGATTTTGCTTTCTTCTCTATCTCTTAACAGGGGCAAGAACACCTACCGTCGTCTCCTCCAATAGTAACCGCCGCCCCCGCCGAATAAGAGGACAGCCACGATGATGATGATGATGAGTGTTGTCGTGCTCATGGACGTTTCCTCCCTTTACTCTTTCGAATATCCGCATCCGTTTTCGGATTCTTCCGGACGTGTGGTCATTGTGACTTCACGGCATCTTTGACCGCGCGCTTCACATCCTTGGCCACACCCTTGACTCGGCCTTTGAGTTCATCCCTCTCGCCCTCTCGCTTGAGTTTCTTGTCGCCCGTCAGGTCCCCTACCGCTTGCTTGATCTTGCCTTTGGTCCTGTCGATGATCTCGCCCATGTTCTACCTCTTTACTCGATAATCATTCGGTTGTAGATTCTTTTGACGCCGTGGATATCTTCAATGCGCTTGGTCACCAATTCTAAGTGCAGTTTTCATGCCATAATCTCCCCGCATATTCAGAATGTCAGGAAACTGAAGCTCCACGGACTTACGTCCGTGGGATCCAACTTTCGCAGGATTTGGGGCGGCTGTCCCCGAAGCGGGGATCTGCTATTCTTCCACGGACTTACGTCCGTTGAATCCCGCGAAGGGGATTGATTTCCTCTCTGGAAAAAGGCGGAATTTCAGACGACCGGCGATTCAGCAGCTCCGGTGAGACAAATTGAGCCGTTATCCCGACTTAGAAATTATTCTATAAAACAGCACAATTCCTATTTAATCGGATATGGGGATTTCGGCCCTCTTGCCAATGGCCCTCCCTAAGGCATAAAATGGATATGTTGAGTGTCGTGGAGCATTTGAGGTCTTCGGAGGGGGGTATAGAGAAGTTAGTCACGGACCTGCAGTCTTTTCTGGTTTCGAAACTCAACTCCCTGGGATATCAAAGGCACGGGATGGAAAGGGACGATCTCCTCCAGGAAATCCATATCAGGATCTGGAAAGCCTATAAAGACGATAGCCATAACATCCACTATTTCAACGCCTACCTCAAGAAGATCATCAACTCGGTGTTCATCAACGAGATCAACAGGATCAAAAAGGAGAATAACGCCCTCGTGATGGGAGTGGAAAGCCTAAATCAGACCAACGGCGCCAACGGCCGCGGCCCGGCCGCGGACCTCTCCTTGAAAAACGTCCTGGTGGACACGCTCGACGACCTCAACGAACCGAAACAGCGGGTGATCAAGCTCCGTCTGGAGGGCTTCACGTTCGGTGAAATCGCCCAGCTCAACCAATGGTCCGTGCGGAAAACCCACGGCATCTATTACAGCGGCATTAAAGACCTGAAGCATAAATTGGGGGAAAGGGGAATTCACTATGAAGACTAGCCTGGCCGAGGTCTCCCGGGTTTACCGGGATCATTTGCGGGGTGACAAGCCGGCCGCCCGAGGGGATTGCCCGACGATCGAGCGCTTGGCCCAATGCGTGCTAGCCGACGTGCCTGGAAGAGAGCGGACCGAGATCGTCGGGCACGCCGCGAATTGTGCCGCTTGCGCGGCGGCGCTGAAGGACCTTCTCGATATCTCGGCGGAAACGGAGAGGATCGCCGACGAGTTCAAACGTGCCGCCGGGCGGGGGCAAGCCGGCGGAGCTACGGGAGCGAAGCCTTTTTGGGGCCAGCTGACCCGGAAGCCGGCCGTCGCCGTTATGGCGGGGATATTCGTCCTCGCGGTCGTGACCTTTTCGGTTTTCAGGCTCCTGGACCGGTCCGCCACGAGGGGCGGGCCGGCGGCGCGGATTCTTTTGGTTTCCCCGGTCGACGGTCCGCTATCAAGAGAAGGACTCGAATTCCGGTGGGACAGCGTGGCCGGCGCGGACCATTATAGGGTGGAACTGTTCGATAAATCGCTCAAGCTCATCTGGCAAAGCGGCCGGGTCTCGGGAAACGAAGTTCGCCCCGCGGACGGAGTCGGAAAGGATTTGAACGCGGGCGAGACGTATTACTGGATGCTGACGGCTGTAAAGGCTGATCGCTCGGAGATAAAATCGAGACTCGCGAAGTTCTCGATCAAAAAGTGAATTTTCAGAATTCCCCGGTCAGCGTATAAGAAGCCCAGTAATAAGGGTGGCTGTATTTCGTGCCCGCCATTTTCTGTTTGGCGAACTGAAGGGCACTGGCCTTCCCATTCCCCCGGAAATAGGCGTCATAGAAATAGTCCATGAACGCCGCCCCGGCCTTATCGTGGACGGGCCATAAGGTCGAAATGACGGACCGGGCACCCATATAGAAGAAAATCCTCGGCAATCCCAGGATCCCCTCGTTCCTGACGATCTTGCCCCGCCCGGTCTGGCAGGCGGACAGGACAACGAGGTCGGCGTTTGTCCGCAGGTCGTACATCTCCGAAACCTGGAGGAAGCCGTCTTCCCTGTCGTCCTGGCCGGCGGAAAAGACGAGTGCCGAGCGGAGCGGGTAACGGTCGTCCGAGAAGGCGTGGCACGCCAAATGGATCAGACGATAGGCCTCCAAATCCAGGTGCTTGAAAGCCCCTTCCGTCGCCTTGTCCCCGGAGTAGAGGTCGGCCTTATCAGGCGGGACTCTATTGGCCAATCCCCTAATTTCCCTGCGGGCATTTGGAATCGGGGCCATGATGAAGCCGTTTCTTTTGTAGAGCTCATCCAGCACGGAGGCGGCCGAGTAGAAGCCTTCGACCGTTGCCCCGCGGTTTTGCCGGGGGTACTCCGGGACCCCGAATGCCAGGACCTCCTTTGGATAGGTCGTTTTCGGCTTGCGCGCCAGGAAAGAGAGGGCCGATGCCGAAGGGGCATAAGAGATGACGTACCTGTTATTAAGATAACTGGCGGCGGACGAGGGTTCGGTTCCGGGGAGAGCCAGAGTTTCGAAGGGCAAACGGAAGAGGATGCCGTCGGGGACGATAATCAGGTGATCGACGGAGACGGGGATGAAGCCTTCGACGGGTTGAAGCAGGTCCGTATAGAGGCGCCGGGCGGCGGGGAGGCCTTTCGGGGCCGGGATCGAGGGGTCCTCCAAAAAACTGAGGTAGGCCGTAAGCGAATCCTGAATGGATTGGGCCGAGGGGAGCGAAGCAAGATGGAAGGAGTTCTTCGTGACGCAGATCAGGTAAGACCGTTCGTCACCGAGAAGATATTCGACCAAGGCCG